>Ga0308159_1000101_pt1 | contig 339705 bp, 290 predicted proteins | sample PhyCR1_FD_201040 | JGI IMG/M metagenome (GOLD analysis project Ga0308159, IMG submission 201040) | Phyllosphere microbial communities from UC Gill Tract Community Farm, Albany, California, United States - DLSLC.R1 | ecosystem: Host-associated > Plants > Phyllosphere > Unclassified | place... | reverse complement strand
TGTTTTCATCGCAAAGCGTGTAGGTGGTGGTTGGCTGTACTGCTGTTGGCAATGCGTTTACCACAAGTTGCAGCGTTACTACATCATAACAGCCGGTTACGTTATTGGTTACCCTTACGTACACGGTGCCTGTTGTGCTGGTGTGGCTGGCCGGGGTGGCTATAGCATTGCTTCCTGCCTCGGCGTCTGCCGGAGTGGTGTAATAGCTTACCGTGAACTGTGCCGGGTCATTCGTCCCTAGTATCTGGGTTTGGTAGCTTGTCAGGTCGAAGATGCCGTTACCATCAGCATCGCTTGAGCCGTTGTCGCAAATGGCGTAAGGGGCTGTGGGCTGGACAGCGATTGGTGATGGGTTGACGATTAGTTGCAGTTCGGCTACATCAAAACATTCGGTGTCGGCCGATTTTACTAAGATGTATAGTGTTTGTAACCCATTTTGTGTTAGGCGTACTAAATTATCGTAAGCGTTTATTTGCGCCTGCGTTAACGGGTTGGTGCCATGGTTGGCATCGTCTATAGTAGTGTGTACCGTAAGGTCTACATTACCCAATGCGGCCTTGATACCATCTAACGTGGGCTGGATGTTGAATGTAGCTACCTTGTCGTTATCTGGGTCGCATTCTTCTATAGGCTGTAATAATGGCGCAACAGGTGCAATCGGAGCAGGGCTTATTATTTCAGATTTATCTGGATAAATACATCCATTGGTATTAAATACCGAAATTGTATATGTATTATCTGCCGGAAGTCCTGCAAAAACAGGGCTTGTTTGTGCTATACCACCATTAACTGCATAGGTAAACTCATTACCTCTTGGAACAGTAATAGTAATTGTACCAGTTGCTGTTGTACATGTAGGCTGTGTGACAGCTAGCTCAGGATTAATAATAACAGGTGGCGCGGCAACTGTAATATCTGTACCTTTTGAAATACATCCATCGGTATTAATAGCTACAACAGTATGTTTGCCCGGATCCTGATTTTGGAAAACAGGGTCTGCTTGTGCAATACCTCCATCAATAGTGTAAGTATACTGACTTCCTAACGGAGAGGTTACTGTTACGCTACCTTGCTGCGTTGCGCAGGTAGCCTGTGTTGAAGTAAGTGCAGGCGGAGTCAAAACAGGAGCTGGGGCAACTGTTGTATTAGCGGGAGCTGATGTACACAAACCATCGAAAACTACAATGTTATGTGCACCAGGAGTTATATCAGTAAAAATTGGGTTAGCCTGTGCTGTGGTTCCATCAATACTATAAGTATATTGGCTTCCTAATGGCGATGTAACTGTAACGCTACCTTTTTGAGTAATACAATCTGCCGGTGCCGGTGTAACTATTGGCGCAGCCAAAGCAGGCGCAGCTGCAACAGTAACAGTATTACTTGAAGAGCAATTGTCTGCATTGGTTACCGTAACAGTATAAGTACCCGGATCTATATCTGTAAATACAGGAGTGTTTTGTGTTGTAGTGCCTATTGTGTAAGTGTAACCTGTACCTGTAGGCGATTGTACCGTGATACTGCCTTTTAATGTAGCACAATCTGCAGCGGTAGGTGTAAGGTCTGGTTTTGCTAATATAGGTGCCGCAGCAACTGTTACAGCGGTAGGAGGCGAAACACACCCATCTGCCGTTGTGTAAGTAACGTTATGGCTACCCGGATTTACACCCGTAAATAAAGGATTACTTTGCGAAGTGCCTCCATCTAAAGAATATAAATAGCCCGTACCCGTTGTGGTAACCTCTATTGTACCTTTATTAGTTGTACATAGTGCCTGAGTAGGCGTAGCAGCAGGTGCTGTTACAACAGGCGCAGCAGTAACTGTTACAGCCGTAGGAGGTGAAACACATCCGTCTGCCGTTGTGTAAGTAACATTGTGGCTACCCGGATTTACACCCGTAAATAATGGGTTGCTTTGCGCAGTGCCACCATCTAAAGAATAGGTATAGCTTATACCCGTTGTGGTTACTTCAATTGTACCTTTATTAGTTGTACATAGTGCCTGAGTAGGCGTAGCAGCAGGAGCTATTACAACCGGTGCAGCATCAACTGTTACAGCAGTAGGAGGTGATGTACACCCATCTGCAGTTGTGTAGGTAACATTGTGGCTACCCGGATTTACACCTGTAAATAATGAGTTGCTCTGTGCAGCGCCACCATCTAAAGAGTATGTATAGCCAGTTCCTGTTGTATTTACAGTTATAGTGCCTTTATTAGTTGTACATAGTGCCTGAGTAGGCATAGCAGCAGGAGCTGTTATAACCGGCGGCGCAGCAACAGTTTCTGACCCTGTTATCGTACAAGTTCCGTTAGAAGCCGTAATAGGATAAGTACCCGGGCTTAAGTTTGTAAATACCGGGCTCGATTGTGTTACGCCATTAATAGTATACGTATAACCAGTGCCTAATGGGGCTGTTATGGTAATCCCACCTTTTTGCGTAGTACAATTAGCGGCTGTGGCTTGCGTTGTTATAGGTTGTGCAGTACCAAACACATGCAGTTGCGCCGCATTAGATTTTATAGTACAGGTAGATGAAGTTATTTCGCAATAATATTGATTATTATCAAATGTTGCCGGCGTGTTGTTTATTGTTAATGTTGCCGTTGTAGCACCTGCATAATTGGCATCGTTAGTAACATTTACCCAAACACCTGCCGCATTAAGTACTTTCCATTGATATGTATATGTACCTGCACCAGCTACTAAAACTGTAAAGGTTGCTGTACTACCTGCACAAATAGTTTGTGATTGCGGTTGAGTTACTGTAGGAACTTGATTGCCTGCTGAGCTATCTGTATGCTGACCTAAATCCTGGCAATATGTTGTAGCTACTAATGGAGTTGTTGGAACTCTTGGATGTGAAAAATTATTCCAGTCGGCGGAATTATATGTTGCTTTTGGAGCAACAGCGTTAGATAATCTTATTAAAGTGTAACCTGGAAGTGATGTACCGTAAGGAACATTTACCAAGTCTATAAGTGTACCATTCTTTTTTAATTTAAACTGGTCGTTACCATTAAAACCCGCACCAAGATAAGCATCGCTTGCACGACCAATCGCACAAACTGCCGCATCAAGTTCTGAACAAGATATTAAATAAGTAGATTTTGCAGCAATAGATCCCGGAAGGGCTAAAGTATAGCTGGCGGCTGCATCTCCAATATCACCATATCTTTCAAGCACATAAGCTCCATTAAAGGTAATGGCAACATTGGATGGATTGTATATTTCAATCATACCACCACTTTGTTGTTGTTGGTCGTAAACTTCAGATATATAAATTTCAGGGTTGCCGCATGAAGAATCTAATAATGTAAATGTGCCTGTTGATTTTCCTTCACAACCTGTAGCTGTTACAGCTATTACACCTGTAGTAGTGCCTGCAGGCACCGTTGCTTTAATTTGTGTATTAGACACAACTGTATAGGTAGGCGCATTTACACCGTTAAATGTAACTGATGTTGCTCCTGTAAAACCTGTACCGGTAATAGTAACTATTGTATTTTGAGGGCCTGATACAGGCAAAAATGAAGTTACCAATGTACTTGAACAAAGTGGTGTTACGGTACCAAAAAGAGCAAAATCATCTAGCCTGTAAACACCACCATCTACGGTAGCGCCAGATGCTTTTAGCGTTACTGTAACAGTACCTGTTAGCCCGGCTATTGGGGCACTAACCGGCTGTGTACCGCCTAAATCGCCCCCTGTAGTATCTGTAGTACCTGTACCTATAGATGTATTATTTATGGCTAAAACCCAAGCTTTTGGAGCTGCGCCACTAGCCCTACTCCAAAAATTATAGCCCGTTACTCCTAGCAAATAGCCCGTAGCTACCCTAAATGTAAGGGTAATTGTGGTAGTGCCCGTTAATGTATTTACGTGAATTGATTGCCCCGATGCAGCGATGTTACTACTCGACCAGGCACCGGTATTGTTTGTCCAGGAGGAATTACTAAGATATGGACTTAGAACCGGTGGTGCCACATTGTATGGATGTGCCGATATAGTACTAGTACCAAAATCGTGCTTGTATATTTGAGCACTTACATTTTGAGTAAAAACCAGAGAAACAAAAAGCATAAATAGCATTAATTTACTGTAATGCTTTTGATTTTTTAGTAACATCTTCAACTTCATATTTTAAGACAATTTTAACGGTACGAAATTAAGCGTATTTATATATAAGATGAATTTTAATGTGTTAATTAATTAATATTTATCACAAAATCCGTTCATCAAACAGCTAAATAACTCAAAACCCTACTAAAGCAAGTAGAATATTACTGTTTTATAACATTAAAAAAACAATTTCACCATCATATTATAAGTATATCTTATTAAAAACAAGCTATTTGATAAAAATTAGCGATATGATTTATTTTTAAGTAATTACAAAAGCACGAGCTGCTTTTGTAATAAAAAATGCAGTTTCAATAGTAGTTTAATCAATTTATAACTTGTAATTTCTCTGTTTAAAGCAAAAAGAGCGCTATATGCGCTCTTTTTGTATAAGTATTATTTATAAAAATTATTTCACAATAACTTTTCTTACCTCTTTATTGCTGCCATCCTGCACGTTTACCATATAAACACCAGCCTGCACACCGTTAAGGTTTACATTGCCTGTAAACACACCTGTGTTAGCATAGTTATTAGTAAACACTTCTCTGCCTCTCATATCATAAACACTAATACCAATGTTATTTTGTGTTGCAGATGCAAACGCAACAACAAAGCTACCGTTGTTTGGATTAGGATATATAGAAAAATCTTTAAGTCCAAAAGTATCTGTATCTAGCGGGCCGCTAACAGAAAAAGCAGTTGTGTTTAACGCATAAAATATATTCCCTACAGCCTCTATCATAATACGGCAGGTGGAAGATACCCCTACAGCCGGCACGGTTATTACCTCATTACCATCATTAGCAGTTGCAGCAGCTAACACAGTAGGAAAAGTTAAACCACCATCTGTAGATAATAAAATGTTTACAGTAGCGGCATTAATACTATTAGCATCGGTACCGGCAACATTCCATGTTATGGTTTGTTTTGCATTAGTAGCCCAGGTTACACCATCGGTATTTTGAGATGTAACTGTAAAAGGACCTGCGGTACCGTTTACTACAACATTCATAGTTTCTTTAGCTGTCTGGCCACCACCTGCATGGTTATCTCTTACTGTGTAAGCAAATGTAAGCGTGCGCCCTACAGTAGGTATTACCTCCCATTTAGGCCTAAGGCTATTATCGAGTACACTGCTAAGCACAGGTAAATAACGATTTTTAGATGTTGTAGGCGATAACGACCTAAAGTTAGGCCCTTGGGTAGCAGTAGCGGTAGGAGCATTTGTTTGACCACTATCTGACCCAACACCATTTACCTGTTCCCAGCAGTACGTTAAAGCATCATTCTCATTATCTGTAACATTGCTTCCTTTTAAAATAAACGCAGTGCCTTTAGGTATTGTGTACGAGTTTAAAGGTTCAATTACCGGGGCTGTGTTAGCAAGACTTGTAGTTACAGCGCAGGTTGTTCTTCTTATATATGTAAAAATTTCATCCAGGCTAACCGTATTAAAATAAGCGTCAGAATGTGCTTGTATATCGGCTGCACCACATATACCAGCATAGGCCATAATGGTTGTACCACCACCCGGCTCTACAGCAGTAGCATTATTATTGTTACCACCGCAGCTACCACTAACACCGTTAAAAGTATGGTCTGCCCCAAACTGGTGCCCCATTTCATGCGCTACATAATCAATATCATATGGGTCGCCCACCGGTGCTCCGCTGCCGGTAATACCAGATGCTTTGTCATTATCTTTACAAATTACCCCTAATAGCGCTAACCCGCCACCACCTGTACTTACAGTGTGCCCAATATCAAAATTAGCAGACCTAATGATAGATGTAATTACAGATTGAGAGTCATCAATAAGCTGGTCTGCATCATTATTATCTAAATTATCACTTGTAATAAAAATAATACTTTCGTTATTAGCTACCAGTTTCATTGTTATAGCAAGGTCTTTTTCATAAACACCATCAACACGGGTCATTGTTACATTCATTGCCGCAAGTACAGCCGCTTTTTTCTGTGCATCTGTACCGCTTGCAAGTCCTGCCCTTGTGTAATGATATCTCGCATATTCAATGGTACATGCCATTGCCAGCCTAAAAGTTCTTAAAATACCGTCGTTACTAAAAGTAGTGTTTGGTAGCGCATCTGCCTCTGCGGTCCTCCCGTTTAATGAGTGGCTTTCTTTAACACTACAAGTAAAACCTCTGTCTTCAAAAAGATCGGTTTTTTTGTAAACTATATAATTTTTAAGATCTGTAGTGTAAGGATCTGTGTATACAGTGCCTTGCGGCGAAAGTACCATAGCATGTAAACCAAAAATAGTAATGCTAAAACGCACGGTTGCAGCCGGGTTATCTATACCCTGCCCTACATACGATTTTATTTCAGGGTGTTTTGCCGCCAGTTCATCATCCATTACACTAGCCTCATAAATGCGGTAGTTTTGTAATGTACCATCTCCGTCAGGAAACTGTATAATTACAGATGATGTACTCGCATCTCTTTGTGGCGCAAGTGCTAACGCCGCTTTTAACTGCGTTAAATTTAAATTAAACAAATGAAAGGCAGATGGCATTGCAATCCTTTCGGTTTTATCAAGTAATGCAATTTTATCTTCGTTAGGTGGTAACCATATGCCATTTTGGGCATACCCGGCTGTATAAATAACAAAGGATGCAACTAATAGTAAAAATTTTTTCATAATTGTTATAGGATAATAGGCAAAGTTAATTGCAAAAATTATATTGATTAAAGTTTTTGAGTTAAATTTTCATACAAATTAACATTTTTGCTATCTTATTTCACAATAGTATCACTATAATCAAAAAAACAGGCCATATAATCTTTTTTAAATTGATATAAATTAACTTTGCTTAACCTTTAATATTTCGGTTTGAAAATTTTCAATTCAATACAAGAGTTTAGCACCCCTGCTAAAACCATACTTACCCTTGGTACTTTTGATGGTGTACACAAAGGCCACAAAAGCCTTTTACAAAAACTTATAGACAGTAGTAAACAAAAAGGCTGCGAGAGTGCCGTGCTTACATTTTTTCCGCATCCGCGGATGGTGCTGCAACAAGCTGCCGATGTTAAACTGCTTAATACCATGCAGGAAAAAGCACAGTTACTGCAAAATTTTGGCATAGACAACCTTATAATACACCCGTTTAGCCTGGAGTTTTCGCGCCTTACGGCAGAAGAGTTTGTAAAGGATATTTTAGTAGACACCCTTAACATTTGCAAAATAATTATAGGTCACGACCACCGTTTTGGGCGTAACCGTACCGCCACCACTGCCGATTTAGTGCGCATGGGCGAGCAATACGGTTTTGAAGTAGAGCAAATAACGGCACTGCAAGTTAACGACACCCCGGTAAGTTCTACAAAAATACGCAATGCCCTGTTTGAAGGTAATGTTGCCACGGCTAATCGCTTTTTAGGCTATCCTTACTTTATAACAGGTACTGTAACTACCGGCAAGCAACTGGGCCGCACTATAGGTTACCCTACCGCTAATATAGAAGTTACCGAAACCTATAAACTTATACCTGCACAGGGTGTTTATGCGGTATCATCTGTAATTAAAGGTAAAACAGTGCTGGGTATGATGAATATAGGCACACGCCCTACGGTTAACGGCACTAACCAAACCATTGAGGTTAACTTTTTCGATTTTAATGAAGATATTTACGGTGCCCATTTGCAAATTAACCTGCACCACCGCCTGCGCAGCGAGCAAAAATTTGAAGGGCTTGATGCTTTAAAACAGCAACTAGCTTTAGATAAAATACAATCGCAGGAATATTTTAACCAAAACAACCTTTAATGAGTATAAAAAACCGCCTGTTTACACCTATAGATAATGCACCCCTGGTACTTTTCCGGATATTTTTTGGTTTCCTGCTGGCGTGCGAAACCTTTGGCGCTATAGCAACAGGCTGGGTAAAAAGTAATTTTGTTACACCTAAATTTACTTTTTCGCATATTGGCATGAACTGGCTGCAGCCGCTACCCGGCAACGGCATGTACTTTTACTTTTGTGCAATGGGTATATTAGGCTTGCTGATTATGGTGGGCTATAAATACCGTTACTGCATTAGCCTGTTTACCATTATGTGGACAGCCGTATACTTTATGCAAAAAACATCGTACAACAACCATTACTATTTATTGGTTTTGGTATGTTTAATAATGTGTTTTTTACCTGCTCAGCGGTACGCATCTATAGATGTTAAGCAAAACCCGGCATTAAAAAAGCTCACTATGCCGCAATGGTGCTCGTGGGTAATGATAGCCATGGTTAGCATTGTATATTTTTATGCTACGCTTGCCAAGTTTTATCCTGATTGGCTTAACGGTACTTTTACGCATAGTTTGCTCAACCGGTCAGTCACTATACCTAGCCTGCATAGTGTTATGACCCAAAAATGGTTTTGCCTTTTTATTGCTTATGCGGGTATTGTATTCGATTTATCTATCGTGCCGCTTATGCTATTTAAGCGCACCAGAACTATTGCATTTATAGCCTCAATCATCTTCCATATTTTTAATTCGATTACGCTGCAAATAGGCATCTTCCCGTTTTTTGCGTTAAGCTTTGCTGTGTTTTTTTACCCGCCGGATAGGATTAGGAAAGTATTTTTTAGAAAAAAACCTGCTGTTGAAACGGATATAGAAGCAACATATACAAATGAAAGTATCGTCGCTTTTAAATACTTTTTTGTACCCTTTCTTATCATTCAGCTATTGCTGCCATTACGCCATTATTTTATTAAAGGCGATGTATTGTGGACGGAAGAAGGCCATCGCCTTAGCTGGCGCATGATGCTGCGCAACCGTTCTGGCAGTACTAATTTTGTGGTGATTGATAAAAAAACCGGCAACACACTGTTTTATGATATAATGAAAGATTATACCCTTAAACAAATTAGTGGTATGAGCACCCGCCCCGATATGATATGGCAAACAGCGCAGCGTATTAAAAATAATTTTGATCTGCAAGGTAAAGATGTTGCTGTGCATGCACACACCAGGGTTTCTATAAACGGGTCTCCTTACAAATACCTTATAAATCCGGATACTGATCTTGCCAGTGCCCGGTGGGATTATTTTTTTCATTGCGACTGGATATTACTATATGATAGTAATAATAATCTTATTAAATAATTACTTTAACAATTACTTAGTTTTATCGCATTTCTTTTATTAAAATTTTACTAATTGATGTGCGGTTGTGCTGTATTATGGCTAAATTCGGGTAATAATAGTTCTGTAAGTGGTTTCCACACAAAATTCACTATAACTACAGGCTTTTATGGCAACCAATTAAAACAAAATACTAACGCATTACAAACACAAAAATTTAAGTAATTATGAAAGCTTCAAGAATTATAACAAACGGTATACTCATATTTGTACTCATAGGCCTTTTCTTCCTTTTGATGGATGTTATAGGTGCATCGCACATTATTTATTTAAGGCTGGTAAACTTTGTATTTGTAATATGGGGTATTAACCGCACTATAAAATCTAACTTTAACGACAATTTAAACGGCTATTTTTCTAATATAGCATCAGCAATACTTACAGGTTTGGTAAGCCTTGTGCTAAGTGTTTTCTCGTTCATGATGTATGTAGAGTATAAAGGCGGCGAAAAATACCTTTCAACATTTGCGTCGGATTATATTTTTGGTGGTGGTAACCCATCGCCGTACCAGTTTGGTATAGGATTATTTATAGAAGGCCTTGCGGCATCTGTAATTGTATCGTTTGCCTTAATGCAATACTGGAAAGATAAAGTTGAAAAAATAAACACTATTGATGACAGGGCACATAACCCACATTAATTTTTTTAAAAAAGTATAGTACATTACCCTTCTAATACGAAAGCTTTCCGGCAACGGAAGGCTTTTTTTGTTTTCAAGACAAAAGAAAAATCGCCCCTTAGCCCCGACAGCAGCGGTACCCTTTTTGAAAAAAAGGTAAAGCGCATGGCGGGACAAGCCTTAACAAAGGTGCGCATAGTTTACTGCTGTTTAAAAAAGTTGTATCAAAAAATCTTATGCTTATATTTGGCTCTATAAACTTAAAGCCAAATGCACCAGTATAAAACATATAGCACATTACGGTTACTACTGCTATGCCTGTTTTTTTGCGTTTCGGCAACGGCAGCCTCCATTACACAATGCGACTCGCTTATTAAGCGAGGTATTGATGCCATGTGGAAAAAAGATTACGTAAAATCGTTAGAATTATTAACCGAAGCCCGCAACATTGCCGAAAAAAACCACTGGTACAAACAGCAGTTTTTAGCCATTAATAATATTGGTGCCAACTATTACAGCCTGCTGGATTATGGCCTGGCGTTGGATTATTACCTTGAGAGTTATAACCTTGCCGTTAAGCAACTGGAACCTAAGTATGAAATGGTGGTGCTTAATAATATTGCCATACTGTACAGTAAAGACGGTAAATATGACAAGGCCAAAGAGTATTTTAAAAAGGCTTACGATACCGCAGCAGAAAATAACGATTTGGTAAAAGTTGGCTTGTATGCCATGAACCTGGGCAATGTGGCTAACGAAATGAAAAAGCCTGTCGAAGCACGGGCTTATTTTATAGAGTCGTTACCGCATTTAAAACAGGAACCTGATTTACTAATACTTGCAGAAATAGGCTTGGCAGAAAGCGATTTGCTTGATGGTAAAACCAAACAGGCTCGCAATAAGGCTACGCAATTATATGCATCGGCAAAAAATAAAGACTTTAATGATATTGGGCTTTCGCTGCTGTTTATTATTGCTAAAAGTTATTTGCAGGAAAAAAACTACGCACTTGCTGCCAATAGCGCTGCTGAGATATTACAAAAGAATCCGAATTTAGAGACGCGTAAAAGTGTGTTCGAATTGCTATCGTCTACTTACACAAAAAGCGAACAGTTTAATGAGGCATTGCGCTATAAAGATTCCGTAATATCGGTCGATAAGCAATTAAACGATATTAAAAGCGGTAAGCTTTTTGAAACCAATAAGGTAAAGTTTGAAATTGAGAATTACAAAAGCCAGATAGCCGTAAACCAGGAAAAACTCGCTACAGAACGTAAACTGTTTTATTCTATAATCGCATTTATAATAGCTGTGGTTACCATTGTTATATTAGCATTGCGCAACCGTGCTGCGAAACAAAAACAAAAACAACTACAAGCTGAGGGCAACGAAAAAATTATGGCGCTGCAGCTTGAAAAAGAAAAGAATGAAAACCTGCTGCTGGAACAGCAAATAAAAGAAAAGGAAACCACTGCCCTGCTGGAACAGGAACGCCTTAAAAGCGAAATTGAGTCGCGTAACCGGAAACTATCGGCAAAAGCATTGTACCTATCGGGCAGAAATGAACTTATTGAAGATATACTATCATCTATATCCGGCAGTACAGAAATTTCTAAAAACCCGGAAATTGCTAAGCATATTAAAACCCTTAATACCCACCTAAAAACTAATGATGAGTGGGATAGTTTTCTTACCCATTTTGAAGAGGTAAACCAAGGCTTTTTAAACAGGCTTAAAACGGCGCACCCATCACTTAACGCTAACGACATTAGGTTTCTGGCTTACATTTACATGAATTTAAGCACTAAAGAAATAGCGTCGATGCTTAATGTTACTGCAGAAGCCTGCCGCAAACGTAAGGAACGCCTTGCCACAAAAATGGAATTGCCAGATAGCACCACTCTTTACGATTATCTGTCTTTTATCTAGCAGAAATTAAATTTTATCTTAACTAAATGTTAAATGGGCTAAAATAATTATCTTAGCCATGTATGCTTATGCCTATACATTTGCCGTATGCGTACAATTAATACTATTATTCTAAACCTGATTAATGAAAAACCTATACTTATCGATCGCTTTTATACTTGCCGTACAGGTAGTAATGGCGCAAAATAAAAATACCGAAACTGCCGACAGGCTTTTTGGACGTTTTGAGTATGTAGATGCTGCGCAGGAATATCTTAAAGTGGCAAAAAAAGGTAAAGACCCCTATGTTTACAAGCAACTTGCAGAGAGCTATTATAACATGTTTAATAGTAAAGAGGCGGTAAAATGGTATGCTAAAACCATAGAAACCAAACAGGATGCCGAAACTTATTACCGTTATGCACAAATGCTAAAGGCGGAAGGCAATTATAGCGAAGCAAACAAGCAAATGCAAAAATTTGCATCGCTGGCACCTAAAGACCAGCGGGCCATTGCTTTTAACGAAGATCCTAATTACTTACCTAAACTTAAAAGCCAGACCAAGTTATTCGACGAAAAAATATTGGATATTAACGACAAAAAATACGGCGATTTTGGCGCAGTACTTACTAACGATAATACGTTTTATTTTACCAGCTCGCGCAACACTGCCCGTAAAACCTACGGCCGCGACGAGCAGCCGTTTATGGATATTTATACCGCAACGTATAATAATGACGGTACTATTAGTAAACCTCAGCCACTTAGCGACCTTAACACCCAGTACCATGATGGGCCTCTGACTATAACCGGCGATGGCAACACTATGTATTTTGCCAGCGAAAGTTTTAGGGAAGGAGAATCTGAAAGGGTTAAGGGGCAAAAAAATAGTCTGATTTACTTATACAAAGCCACGAAAAAAGATGGTAAATGGGGTAATGTCACTCTGCTGCCTTTTAATGATAAAAAATGGAGTACGGGTAATCCATCGGTTACTAAAGATGGTAAAACGCTGTATTTTGCATCTAACAGAAAAGGATCTTTAGGCGGCGGTACCGATATTTGGAAGGTAGATGTTACCGGCGCTATTACGTATAGCGAACCTGTAAACCTGGGTAAAAAAGTAAATACAGAGGGTAACGAGAACTATCCGTTTATTGCAGATGATGGTAAATTATACTTCGCGTCAGACGGGCATAAGGGTTTTGGCTCTTTAGATATTTTTTATATCGACCTTGCCCGTAATGCCGAGCCGGTAAACTTAGGTTTACCTGTAAACTCATCACAGGATGATTTTGCCTTTAGCTTTAATACCGATAAAAATATTGGCTTTTTTGCCAGCAACAAAGCTGGTAAAGATAATATGTACAAAGCCATACCTATTTGCGGGGTTGATGCTGTTGTTACCGTTAAAGATATAAAGACAGGTAAAATACTGGCAGGCGCTAAAGTAGCAATACTTGATGATAAAAATAACGTAGTAGAAACCCGCATTACCGATGCTAATGGTATTATTACTTATAGTGTAGATTGTAATACCGCATTTGTATTGCAGGCAGGTGCAGAGGGGTATGAAAACGGATCGTTTACGTTGCCTAAAACAAATGGCGGTACGGTAGATGTGCCTGCAAACCTAAAACCTATCGACAATATTATTGTAGATGGCAAAGTACTACTTAACCCAATTTACTTTGAATTCGACAAAAGCAATATTACTAAAGAGGCTGCTTTTGAGCTGGACAAACTTGTACAGGCCATGAAAATAAAGCCGGAGATCGTTATTATGTCTAACGCGCATACAGACAATCGTGGTAGTGCCGAGTATAATTTAAAGCTTTCTGACGAAAGGGCGCAGGCTACCGTGCAGTATGTAATATCTAAAGGCATTGCTAAAGAACGTATAAGCGGAAAAGGCTATGGTGAAAGCCAGCTTAAAATAAATTGTGGCGAAAATTGCACCGAAGAACAGCATGCGCAAAACCGCCGTAACGAATTTATTATCGTAAAAAAATAAATTCACTTAACACTAAAATAATAGTAAGCAGTCTTTGGGCTGCTTTTTTTATGTTTTTAATTATCAAAAGGTTATTAAAAATGTCACGCTTATAAAGCAGGTATGTCACGCTTTGTCCGCGCTAAATATATTGTTCTTCTCAAAAAAATGACAAAATTTATCAAACCAAAAAAAACTATCAATATGAAAAGAATTACAATGCTGGCAGGTGTGCTTTTATTAAGCTTACAGCTACAGGCACAAACAAAATTTGAAGGTGTAACCGACTATCCTAAATTTTACGATATAAGTTATGATACTACAATACAAGGCAAACTTTATGCCCGCACACTTAGCAACCACCTGGTACAATCTACAGATGATGGCGCAACCTGGGATTTACTTTACTCGCACCCTATTGCTATAGATGATTTACAATGGCTACCAGGAAATGCTGTGTTAAGTTTTTCAACTGCCGATGGTATTGTTATTTACAACCCTGCTACAAAAGCGGTAGTAAAAACAATAGCTATACCACAAAGTAATGTAGAAGGTGCAACACCAAGCTATTTTACAGGCTATAATATTTATGATGCGGCTGTAACTACGCTGGTTGTAAACACTGGTTTTGGGGTAGGTATTGAAAGTTATGGCAAAACGTTTTACAGTAGCGACTCTGGCACCACCTGGAAAGAGATTTATTATACATTAGAACATGATAATGTGTTTATTAATGATGTAGCTATTGCGCCAAACAACCCGCAAAAAATATTTTTAACACGCGGTAATGGTAATACTGATATTGATGGTGGATTATTTACATCTACCGATGCCGGTACTACCTTTACAGAAACACTTAAAGATGTTATATTAGGCCCTATTACCTTTAAACCGTCTGACGCTAACGAAATTTTAATTGGCACCAGTATTTCATTTGGCGAAACTCCTGAAGCGGTATACAAATCGACTGATAACGGTGCAACATGGACTACACTTGATATTGAGTGGACAGATGTTACGCTAAATAACGTTGTTAAAATAGCATATAACGCTAAAAACGAAGACCAGATAATAATTTTAGAAGAGAACGAAATTGTTACATCAATAGATGGTGGCGCAACATGGCACAATGAAGTGTATGAGGGCAGCGCTACCGATTATTTTTATGGGCTAAGTGCCAGCTATAACCCTTTTAGTGAAAAAATTGTAATTGGTACTGATTTCTTCCCTCAATATACTTTAGATCGTGGTAAAACATTAACGCAAATAAAAGCGCCTTTTTACCCTACCATAAATGCATCGGTTGCCCAAACAGGCACCGGTACAGATTTGTATTATGGCAGCCAGTATGGCTACCTGCATAAAGATATAGCTACGGGCGTTACTAAGGCGTATGATATTTTAGGCCCGGATATTTTTACAGAAAACTATAAATATGCCGTAGCCGACCCTACCGTTGCAGGCCGTGTATTTGTTATAGCAGGTGGCGGTTTTATAGGCTCTAACCTTAAAGTAAGTACTGATTATGGCGCAACTTTAAATCAGGTTAGCAGTACTTTTTCTACCGTTATAGAAGCAGTTACAACTGTACCGGGCAACAGCAATATTGTATATGTATCTACGCGACAAAATGATAATGGCGTACTTTACAAAGTAAACCTTACCAACCCCGAAGAAATTACAGCCGAAGAAGTTACACTTCCGGGAGAAACAGGCGTTGTTACAGGTGTTATAGTAACAGATGCTAACACGCTAACTATTGCTAAACTTACCAACTTTTATAAAACTACCGATGGTGGTACTACCTGGACAGAAGTTGCCGTTAAAGGTTTAGATATTGATGCCAGCACAGATATTATTTGGGATGTTGCACAAAGTCCGGTTACTCCTGGCCACTGGCTTGCGGCTACTAATGTGGGTATTTTTAAATCGGATGATAACGGTATAAACTGGAAAGCATCGCTACCAGGTGTTAACGTAAGAAAAGTAACTTATTCGCCCGATAATGCAGATGATGCAGTTGCAGCTATATATACTAATCAATATGATAATGCCTCGCTACTGGCAACTAAAACTAATGGTGGTAACTGGGAAACCATAGGCTTTGATAAATTTAACTACATAAGCACCGGATCTGTTGATTTTACTTTTGACGATAAAAACGTAACAGCATACATTTCTACCGTAGACTTAGGGCTTATGAGTTATATTATAGACCTTACAACATTAGGAACGAACAATCCTGTAGCATCGCAAAATGCAATTTCTATATATCCTAACCCTGCTACAAATTTGATTAATGTTGCATCAGCTAATAATTCTGTCGAAATTAAAAGCACAGCAATTTATTCGCTAACAGGCCAAAAAGTTTTAGAAAGCACAAATAGAAGTATCAATATATCGTCGCTTAGTAAAGGTATTTACATTGTAAAAACCCAAACTACAGCAGGTGCAGTAAGTTCTCAAAAACTGGTTAAGCAATAAGCCCCCATTTTTAAACCTAAAAAAGGCTACCCATAAAATAACAGGGTAGCCTTTTTCCTCAATTACACTAACGTTGATACAATCTTTAAAAGCCTCTCATCGAAGAGGCTTTTATATTTTATTAATTTTTTATAATCTTCTGAGAAAGTTTTTGTCCGTTTACAAGCGTAACCTCTAAAAGATAAACACCGTTTTGAACGTTAGCTAAATTTACTTCATTAGCAGTACCAGTAGTAACCTGCTGGCCTAACATATTAAATACAGCAAATTGTTTTAACGCTTCCTGGCTTTGTATATATACAATTCCTGTTGTTGGGTTAGGATATATTTTTGCAAGCGATTTAGTAAAGTTTTGTGTAGAAAGATTACCTGTAACCGTTACTTCAATTTCATCAAAAAGGCTGGTATCTGCTACAGATGTTGCCCTAATTGTCGCCGCACCGTTTAAAATAGCGGTAACTAACCCGGTTGCACTAACCGATGCAAATTCTTCTCCTTTAGATACCGACCATGTAACACTTTTATCGGCATCATCATCAGGAGTTACAGTAGCAATTAATTGTAACGTACCGCCTTTAGCACTAATAGTAGCAGCGGCTTCACCTTCGGTAGAAACTACAACCTCTTCAGTAGCCACAATTTGGTTAGTAATTACAATTTCTATAGCATCAGATACTGTAGCATCTGCAACAGCTGTAGCAGTAACGGTTACTGTACCATTTTTAATTGCTGTAACAACACCATCGGCACTTACTGTAGCAAATTCTGCTCCTGTAGTAACAGCCCAAGTAACACTTTTATCGGTAGCATCATCGGGCGCAACCGTAGCAACAAGTGCTAAAGTACCTGCATTTGTAGTTATTGTAGCAGCAGCTTCATCTTTGGTTGCAACAACAATGCTTGTAGGTTTGGTAATTTGGTTTGTTATAACAACATCTGTAGTTCCGCTAATTGCAGGTGTACTTACAGATGTAGCTTTAACCGTAACAGTACCATTTTTAATAGCCGTTACCAGGCCTGTTGCACTAACAGTTGCAAATTCAGATCCTGTTGTAATACTCCATGTAACATTTTTATCGGTAGCATCTGCAGGGCTAACAGTACCTACAAGTTGTAAAGTGCCTTTATCTGTAATAATGGTTTTAGCAACATCATTTAGTGTAGTTACCACAACGCTTGTAGCAGGTACAACCTGATTAGTAATAACCACATTAATAGTTCCGCTAATGGCTGGTGTAGATGTAGATGTTGCTTTTATTGTAGCCGTACCGTTTTTAATAGCCGTTACTACACCTGTCGCACTAACCGATGCAAACTCTGCACCTGTAATTACAGACCATGTAACGCTTTGAGTTGCACCTGTAGGTGTAACGGTAGCAGCAAGTGGTAATGTACCTGCGTTTGTTGTTATAGTAGCCGCAACATTATTTACAGTAGCAACTGCTACAGCTGTCGCCGCAGGGCCAGCTACATTTAATGTATAATCATGAAAGTTCCCCCCTGCATCACGGCTACCAAAGTTATTACATGCCATGCCTGCACCTATTTGTTGTGCGGTGCTATCGCCCCAAACGCCTACTATTCGCATTCTGTACGATCCGGTTGCTACTGTAGCTGGTATCGTAATAGTACCTGTAGTAGTTTCTATGGCAACCAACCATGCCGGTCGGCCCGCAAGCAGCAACTCATCAGTATCATTAAAATCACCATCCTTATTAAAGTCGGCATAAATAGCGAATGACATCCAGTTCCCTAAATTAACAGAGTAGGAAACTGCCTGACCCGGCGATGCTGTAGTAGACATTGCCGTGTAATCAGATACAGTACATGAGCCTACTGCCGGCGCATTTGTTATGCTGCCAATGGTAACCGATCGTAGCCTGTACGTATCGCATGTATTATTTATTGTTCTAAAACTTGGTGAGCAATAGGTTTGGGCATTTGCATTTACCGAGATAAGTGAAACGACACACCCTATGCCAAACAATAATTTTTTAAATGTATTAGTGTAATTTTTTTTCATAAAATATTGATTGGTTGATTTATTTTTAACTGTTTAGCATAACACGAAACGACACCATTAACATTACCGCTGTTTAGTGCGATGTAAACTTCTCGTTTTTAATGCAGCCGGGCTTTCAATTATGTTTCAAAAACTATAACGTTTGTTTCAAACCCCTTTGTTTTGGGTATTCTTCATTATTCTTACTTAATTTATTTTAAAAACTTTAAAATTACTCCATGCATTTAATTATGTAAACTTTAAGATTATCGCATTTTACAATTTACTAACACTTTATTAATTTTGTAGTTGCTAAACAGCTACATGCTATGCCCATAAACTTAACCGAGATTGAACGTGTAAAAACCATTTCTAAAAATGATTTTTACAACAATTACGTAAAAAAGCAAAAGCCGCTGGTGATAGAAAACCTTACCGAAGACTGGCCCGCTTATACCAAATGGAAGCTTAATTACATTAAAGAAATTGCCGGAGATAAAACCGTGCCTTTGTATGACGATAGGCCTGTATCGCACAAGGATGGCTTTAACCAAGCCCATGCCAAAATGAAAATGGCAGATTATATAGATTTGCTGCAAAGCAAGCCTACTAATTACCGCATATTTTTATACAACCTGATGAAGGAAGTACCATCGCTTAAATACGATTTTAAGTGGCCCAATATTGGTTTACGACTGGTAAAGCAATTGCCCATGTTATTTTTTGGCGGAGAAAATAGCAAAGTATTTATTCATTACGATATTGATTTTAGCAACATACTACACTTTCATTTTAATGGTAAAAAACGCTGTATACTTTTCGCCCCAGATCAAACTCCCTATTTATATAAAGTGCCGCATGCGTTGATTTCGAGAGAAGATATCGATTTTGATAACCCTGATTTTGATAAATGGCCAGCATTACAATATGCTAGAGGCTTAGTAGCCGATTTAAAGCATGGCGAAATGCTGTACATGCCCGAAGGCTACTGGCATTACATGCGTTACGTTACACCCGGCTTTTCTATGAGCTTAAGAGCTTTCCCGCGCAAGGCATCTAACCTCGCAAGAGCCGTTTACAACGTTACCATAATGCGCTATTTTGATAACCTTATGCGTCGCTATAAAGGCCAGGACTGGATAGATTATAAAAATGAGCAGGCGGTTGTTCGTACCCATAAAAACCTCAACATACCTACATAAAACACAAAAGGCTTCCCGTAATGAGGAAGCCTTTGTTTATTTAAGCAACATACTATCTGCCATACTTAGCCATAAATTCTTCGGCTTTAGTAACCATATTACTGCTTCCGCAGAAAAACGGTACGCGCTGGTGCAGTTCTGTAGGTACAATTTCCATAATACGTCCAAACCCGTCAGATGCCTTGCCTCCCGCCTGCTCTGTAATAAAAGCCATTGGGTTGCATTCGTACAACAAGCGTAGTTTACCTTTCGGTGCTTTGGCGCTCGTTGGGTATAAGTAAATTCCGCCCTTAATCATGTTACGGTGAATATCGGCCACAAGGCTGCCTATGTAGCGCGATGTATATGGGCGGTTCTCCTCTTCAAGCTGGCAGTATTTAATATAATCTTTAACACCCTGCGGAAAATGCACATAGTTACCCTCGTTAACCGAATAAATTGCGCCTTCTTTCGGGAACTGCATATTTGGGTGCGACAAATAAAATGTACCTATAGCCGGGTTTAGTGTAAAGCCATTTACACCATGCCCGGTAGTATATACCAGCATGGTAGATGTGCCGTAAATAACATAGCCTGCCGCTACCTGCGCGTCGCCGGGTTGCAAAAAATCATCTATGGTAACGGGCGACCCTACCGGTGTTACGCGCCTGTAAATAGAAAAAATGGTACCCACCGGTACGTTCACATCTATGTTAGATGATCCGTCAAGCGGATCCATAAGTACCACATATTTATTATTATGGCATTCATCTTTGCCTTTAATAACAATAAAATCATCGTTTTCTTCGCTGGCAATACCGCATACAATTTCGCGGTTTATAAGGGTTTCCATAAAAACATCATTGGCATAAACGTCCAGTTTTTGCTGGTCTTCGCCCTGTATGTTTTGCTCACCGGCAGCGCCTACTATATCTACCAGGCCTGCTTTATTCACTTTGTAGTTAACCACCTTGGCGGCAAGCCGAATGGAGTTAATAAGCCGGGAGAGTTCGCCAGACGAATATTTAAAGTCTTCCTGCTTCTCGATAATAAATTCACCAAGGGTTTTGTTTCTTTCTTCCATACTATAACGTTGTAGTTGAGTTGTAGCACAAATATCGATATTTTTGTTATATGATTGCGATTTATTATATAGCTATACTTTTGCGTGTATTTTTGCTCAAATTTGACTTATGATTATTCGTAAAGGAACTAAAGAAGACATGCCCGCAGCGCTGCAATTAATAAAGGAACTCGCGGCTTTTGAAAACGAACCCGATGCTGTTGTTATCACTATTGATGAACTGGTTAACGACGGTTTTGGAACTAACCCTTTATTTAATACATTTGTTGCCGAAGTAAATAATACCGTCGTAGGTATGGCGCTGTTTTACTACCGCTACTCTACCTGGAAAGGCAAAACCATACACCTTGAAGACCTGATTGTTACCGAAGCGTCTCGCGGTACAGGTGCAGGCAGTGCATTATATAAAGAAGTAATTAAGTTTGCCAAACAAATTGGCGTGCGCCGTGTAGAGTGGGCTGTGCTTAACTGGAACACCCCGGCTATTGAGTTTTATGAGAAAAGTGGCGCAACCGTATTTACCGACTGGCGTACCGTGCAAATGGACGAGCAGGGCATTACCCGTTTTACACTTGATTTATAATTAGAAAGAATTTATACTGATAAAGAAATAGAAAAGGTACAGATGAAAGTATTTAAATTTGGAGGAGCATCGGTTAAAGATGCAGATGGTATTAATAATGTTTACAGTGTTTTACAACAGGTAGGCCATGAAGATGTGCTGCTTGTAATTAGTGCAATGGGTAAAACCACTAATGCCTTTGAGGTAGTTATAAAAAACTATTTTGATAAATCGGCAGAGTTGCAATCGTCAATACAAGAAGTGCGAAAGTACCACAACCAGATTTTAATGGAATTGTTTGACGATGAAAGTAACGACGCTTTTGCCGCTGTAAATAAAATTTTTACTGATTTAGAAAGCTTCCTTAAAAATAATAAATCGCCTAACTATAATTTTGTGTACGACCAGGTTGTAGGCCTTGGCGAAGTGCTTAGTACTACCATAATAAGCCACTATTTTAACCACCTTGGGCTTAAAAACCACTGGCTGGATGTACGTGAGTTTATTAAAACCGATAACACTTACAGGGATTCGATAGTTGATTGGGATGCTACACAAAAAAACATATCTAAAAACGTAAAGAAAAAAAACCTGAACATTACACAGGGCTTCCTTGGGTCTGACGAGAATAACTTTACAACTACACTTGGCCGTGAAGGATCTGATTATACCGCCGCTATTTTTGCTTACTGTTTAAATGCCGAGAGTGTAACCATTTGGAAAGATGTACCTGGCGTACTTAATGCTGACCCTCGTTATTTTGAAAATGCCATACTGCTTAACCAGATATCGTATCGCGAGGCCATAGAGCTTGCATTTTACGGCGCAACGGTTATTCACCCAAAAACTTTACAGCCGCTACAAAAAAAGGAAATCCCGCTTTTTGTAAAGTCCTTTATTAACCCGCTATTGCCGGGCACAAGGGTAAGCAAAGGGGCTGATCTTGAACCGCAGGCATCGTGCTATATTGTTAAAAAGAATCAGTTGCTTATATCATTATCATCACTCGATTTTTCTTTTATTATGGAAGAGAACATCAGCGAGATATTTATGCTGCTGCACAAGTTTAAAATTAAAGTAACCCTAATACAAAATACGGCTATTAGTTTTTCTGTTTGTGTTGATGATAAATTTGGCAACTTTGCCGAGCTAAAAAGTGTACTGTCTAAAAAATTCCACGTTACACATAATGATAACGTATCGTTATATACCATTAGGCATTTTACCGAAAAATCTGCCGATGCTGTTGCCCAAAACAAAACAGTACTGGTAAAACAAATAAGCCGCGAAACAATGCAAATAGTTACTAAAGACGTTAATTAAAATACACAACAAACAAGCTCCTCTTAACGAGGGGCTTTTGCTTTTTACCATTTGGTAAAAAGGAAGAAACCTGCATTGGGGGCTCTGCAGGTTTTCTTTTTTGTAGTTGTATTAGGAAAATATCTCTGGGGGCAGATTATATTTTATGTGAAGTTTTTATGGTAAGCCTGGGGGCCGTGTGCCATATTTATAGTACAAATATAGGCCGCTTTAAAGCCCTTTTTTAAACTATTCGATAAGCTTAACCTATGTATAGTTTAAAGGCAAGTATGTTTCGACGAATGTAATAAACAATTCAAAAAGCAAAAACCTGCATGGGGAAATACAGGTTTTTAATAGTGTAAAAAAATCTTTGGGGGAGATATTTTTTAAGTTTATCAGATGTCCGGGTAGGCTATCTGTAATAATTATAATACAAACATAAGCACTTCAAAGGTTATTAACACACTGCTAAAGGCGCCACAATTGGTTTATCGACAAAAATCAACAAAGTATCGATGAACGTACTTTTAACCCCTCATTGCTTCCTGTTAATCTTTTTTGCCCAATTTTATTTTCACTTTACCGGTTTCATCATCGGCTGCAATAAGATGCACTACAATACCACGGTTACGGCGTTTTGCAAGTTCTTCTTTATCATCAATATCTTTATCTTTTTTAGGGTTACGTAAGGGTACATCTACATATATTTTAGTACCACGCCCAAACGAGTAAATACCTTCCATATCCATATTAAGCACGCTCGAGCTTATTTTCATAGGGTGTATGGATACTTTATCGCCTTTAATATCAAAATCGCCTTTAAGGTCGTAAAACTCGATGTTTTTAAGATCGCGAAACGGAAATGCCAACTTGCCCACCGTTAATATAGGCTCAAAATTTACCAGCCTGCCCTTTTTAAGGTCGAAACTCACAGTGCCGTACATTGATTTTGGTACTACTTTACCGGCATCTGTAATACTGCCTGTTAAATTTACTTTAGACGAGAACAGCCCTTTAAGATTAGTAGAGGTTAAACTTTCCATCCCAAAATTATCAAAGGCATAAAAGAATTTTTTAACGTCAACATTGTTAACCACAGCATCCATACGATATTTATTAAGGCTGCCCTGGCTCATGCTGCCGTTAAGTAATAGCGTACCGCCGGCATGGTTAAAGCCCGCGTTTTTAAGCAATATCAATCCTTTATCGGTAAGTAGCACTTCGGCTTTAGCATTTGTAGCATAAAAACGGTCGTAAAAAAGTTTATCAACCTTAAGTTTCATGTTTACATTGCTTTTTTCGAATAACAAATTAAGATCGTCAGTAAAATTGCCTTTGCGCGTTTTTTTAATGGCAGCCTGCGTTTTTTTACGGGTGCCTAAAAAGCCCATAAATTCGCCTATGTGCAATTGGGGGCTGTAAATATTCCATTGCAGCACCATTTTTTCAGGCGCGGTATAATACAGGTTCAGGAAATTTTTAATACTCCCTTCCATATTTACAATACTCCTACCGCTTTTAAGTATAATTTTACTAATGTATAAATCGTCTTTATTAAAATTAAGCGCTACAGATACATCATTAAAATCGAGCTTACGGGGCACATAGGTAACATTAGCATTTGCTACATTAATAAGTCCGTTAACAATGGGTTTAGTAAGTTTATAGTTTACAATATCGGCAGTAAAATTAACTTTTACTGTGCCGGTGCCTTTTGTAAATTTAAGTAGGTCGGCATCTACCAAACCGCGTAGCTTTTCCATTTCAAATTTAGAAGTAAATGTACCTACAGCTATAGGTTTTTCTAAATTTTGAATAAAAGCTTTACCCATAAAAAAAGGAATCCCTGAATAGGTACCTTTAAAATTGTACAGCTTTATAGCCGAATTAGCATCGTTAAAACCGTTTACAGCTACATTGTTATTGGTAAATATCCCGAAAAAGTTACAATTATCTACAGGTCCGCCGGGAGTATCGAGTACATTATTTTTCACACCGGCATTAACCCTTATAAGCGGGTCACCCTTATCGTTAAAATCGCCCACAATATCGCATTTAACCGTAATAGGTTGCGACAGGTTAAACATCATTAATTTTTTAGTAATATTTGGCGAAAGCAGGTTAGCGGCATTTTTCCATAAAATGCTTTCATTATCAATATTAATGGAGAATTTAGTATTATCGCCCACCCCTATTTTTGCGGTAATATAAAAGTGCTCCCCGCCAATATCGAGTTTGTTTTTAGCAAAAGATATTGCATTGTCGTTATAAGTAACATCAAAAATACCATCGAGTTCCTTATTTTTTATAAAGCTGCCGCGACCGGTATTAAAAGCCATGCTTTCGGCTAGGGCATTAAGCGATACATCGGCATGCCAGCCTCCCGTTAGGCTATAACTTGTGGTTGCCCTTAACTGGTTTACTTTAAATTTATAAAGTTTATTAGTTTTACGGTTATCTGCAATAAAAGTAACATCATCGAGCGTGATTTTTTTAAGCTGCGGAAATGTGCCCCCGCTTTCTTTGCCTTTTTCTTTTTGTAGTTTCTTTCTAAAAATAGCTGCATTGCTGTATCCGTTAACATCGGTATACAAATCAATAACCGCATTATTTATGCCTATTTTTTTAATATCAACAGTGCCGCGCAATAATGCCAGTACGTTTACAGATACATTTACTTCGCCCGCAGTAAGCATAGTGCGTTTATGTATACTATAAAAACTGTCGCGTACAGTAACATTTTCTATTCGCAGGGCAACCCGGGGGAAACTCTGAAAAAAAGTGGGCTCCATATTACCAACCTGTAGTGTGCCACTCATACCATCGTTAAGCTGATTTGTTACGGCTGCCATAACCTGTGCTTTGTGTGTATTAATATACCATGCAAGGCCTATAAAGGCAATAGTAATAATTAGCACTAATGCAAAAAAGCCACGTAATAGTATACGAATCCAGCGCGGCAGTGTAAGGCTCCAGTAATTTTTAGCGTTTTGGTAATTTATGTTCATGTGGAGGGCAGGCCAACTTAATTACTGGCTTTCGCATCTAAATTAACTAATGGCTTACAGAAAAGAATATAATCTTTGTTAAATTACATTTACAGCCTATTTTTATTAACAAAAAATGCGGGTGTTACCACCCGCATTATCCCCAGAAATAACGTGCTAAATAATCGACATATAGCAACGTTTTAAAAAACACATCCCCCCTTATATTAGGTTAAACCAAACATTCAGGTTATTTGCAAAAATAAGCGTTACGAACTATTACAGCTTTATAAAAACTATAGACAAACCATAGACAGACCGCATTATTACTGGTTTTATTTAATAAAGCTATTACTTTAGCAAAACATACAACACAATAAATAATTTCTTACATGTTTAAATTTTTAAACACCATAAACTTTAATTACAAAATATTTAAACGAGTAATTGTATTGTTACCCCGAAAGAGTAAAAAAGTGAAAATGCTTTATGTAGAATATTTAAATTCGGCAACTACAAATACTCATCTTGGCCTTAAATATAAGTTTAGCAATGCAGTTTGGTTTGATATTAATGGTATAAAAACACTATCTAACAACATTATAATACCCAGGCAATACTTAGAAAATGAGTTGGTAATAAGTGTATATGGCTTTTTTAGAAAAAGCACTTATAAACTACATTTAAAAGAAAATTATATAACCGCATCTAAAATACAGAGTTAGTTAAAGCCAAAAGGGCACTGTAATTAAGTCGTTGCACTAAACCAGGTGCAACGATTTTTTATTTTACCAAGGTTTGAAATAATTATTATATTCAATTTAATAATTGGGTTAGCCAATTCTATTTGTCGAAAATAACTATTTTTAAATCAAAATGTTAGATAGAACTAAATTTTAAAACTCATAAAATTTAGTTAAGCACTCGTTAAAATACTGGCATTTTTACACTGGGTAAATTTAATTTGTAGACCAACATTAAAATTTTACCAACATGAAAAAATCATTTTTATTCCTATTCCTATCTGTAGCAGCACTAACAACATCATGCTCTGATGACGACGGCGGATCTTCATCAAGCAGTAAATCAAGAGATATTAAATACGAAATTACAGGGAATTTTTCCGGCGATCTTGATATAACATACATTACCGCTTCGGGAGGGGCAACTAATGCTGAAGCTACCTCTTTACCTTGGGAAATGAGTTTTACAGCCGATTCTGATTCGCATGGGGCTACCTTTAATGCAAGTGGCATTGGCAACCCGGGCGAAAAAATTAAACTGAATATTTATCAGGGTGGTAAAGTTGCAAAATCTGTAGATGCCACTGCCGACTCTGACGGAATTATAGTTGCTGTAGCACCTACAGTAACATTTTAACCAATTAATATTAAATGAAAAACGGGCTCAGTTTATGAGCCCGTTTTTTTTATCTTATAAAAACATTCCGCCTGAAGCTTCAATGCGTTGTGCTGTTAACCAACGGGCATCATCGGTACATAAAAAGGCTACTACGCCGCCAATATCGTCCGGCAAGCCTACACGGCCCAGTGCTGTTTGCGATGCTATACCTGCATTTAGGGCTGCATTGTCGCGAACTACACCTCCACCAAAATCAGTTTCAATTGCACCCGGCGCCACTACGTTTACACGAATGCCACGAGCCCCAAGCTCTTTAGCCTGATAGCGTGTAAGTACTTCTATACCACCTTTCATAGAGGCATAAGCAGCATAACCCGGTGTTGCAAAACGTGCTAACCCTGTAGATATGTTTATAATACCACCACCATCGACCAATAGAGGCAATGCCTTTTGCGATATAAAAAATGGCCCTTTAAGTTGTATGTTTACTAAATTATCAAAATCTTCTACTTTTGTATCTGCAAAAGCAGCATGAACACCCACTCCTGCATTGTTAACCAAGTAGTCTATTTTATCTGTACCAAAAGTTGAAGATAATGTTTCTGTTACCTCAGCAAAAAAAGCATCAAATCCATTGGCATCGGCAACGTTTAATTGCAATGCTGCTGCTTTTTGACCAAGTGCCTCAATTTTGGCAACTACAGCTTCTGCCTCTTCTTTTTTACTGTTATAGGTTAGTATTACGTCTAATCCTTTTTTTGCTATTGCTATAGCGATATTTTTACCCAGTCCGCGACTACCGCCGGTTACAAGAGCTATTTTATTTTGTGCCATTTATATATTTTATTATTATTTATATAGCAAAGTTACCGCAGCAGGCAGGTACAAAAATGGTGTACTCTTCAGTATTTTTATAAGTCAAAGGTCTTAAAGTCTAAAGACGCTCATCAGACTTTAAGACATGATGACTTTATGACTTTAAGACTTTAAGACTTTTTCCTATATTGAAGCGGCGTTTGCCCGCCCATACTTTTAAAAAACTTGGTAAAGTTAGTTGGCTCATTGTAGCCAAAGCGTTCGCCAATTTCAGCAATAGATAATGTAGTTTGCTCCAATAGCTTTTTGGCTTCGGCAAACATGCGTTCTTCCATATAATCGCAAACCGATGTATTAATAGCAAGCTTTAAGGTAGTAGTAAGGTGGCGCGGATGAATGAATAGTTTTGAAGCAAAATCAGACGCGTGAAAACGCTTTGTAACCTGCCCACTCATTAAATCGGCAAGGTGCTGTTCGGCAAGGTGTACAAAGTTTGCGGCAATTTCATCTTTACGTGACAGAATTTTCTCCGGAATTACAGCAGTAGTTACAGGCATATAGGCATGATTATGGTTTAACATTTATTGTTGCGCTTTGCACCTTACTAAATTACAAAAGAAACTGTATTTTTGTGCAACAATAACCTGCAATGGCCAAAAAAGATACGTCTCAAATAAGTTTATTTCCCGAAACGCTGTATGAATACCACATACTGCTTTCGCCAAGTGATGCTATTAAGGAAGATGTTGATGGCCTTAAACAGCAATTGCACGAACTAATTGGTATTGCCGAACGCGACAGGAAATCGATCGCTCACATTACGCTTTTAAATACAGAGGCATATGAGTCTATGAATTTGCCTGCGATTATGAAAAAAGCATTAAGCGACCAGCGAAAATTTACGGTTAAGGTTACCGGTTACGATACTTTTACCCACGGCAGTGAGCATACTTTCTACCTTAAAATAGAAAACCCCGACCTTATTAATGATTTGGTTGAGATTATTAAAAAGCCAACCAAAAAACGTGCGCCAAAAGTACTTAACAGGCAAATAAGTATTGTTGATAAACAACCGCGCAAACCGACAAAACTTAAAAGAAGCAGTGATATCGTACCGCATATTACTATTGCCCGTAATATTACCGCCACTGACTTAGACCGTATTGAAGACTTTACTCCGTTCGACTACCAAAACGAATGGGTGTGCGACCGTATTACTATTCGCCGCCGCATTGCCGGCACAGATAAGCATTTTTCTCCTGCTGGTGAGGTTAAGTTGGGGTAAGGTTATTTGATTATAGATGCTTTTATGTTCTCAAATAATTTAGCTTTCATTATTTTAATAACATCAACAACATCCTGACTGCTTAATTTTTCTGAATAAAGTTTAATACCGAAGCTATTATCATAAGAATTTTGATCACTAATCATGTATTTATATTGATCAAACAATAGATTCAATTCCGAAGATTTACTAAATGTATTAGTACCGTCATTTTTAAAGCCGTTAAAGCCAACGTATAATTTCAGTGATCGAATATCTGGGATATGTGGGATTTCTAAATTTTGCCTATCCTCATATGGTATCTTTGAAAGATTAATTATTCCTTCAAAAATATTATCAAAATATTCTATTGAATTACTTACATTCGGTTCAGAATCAACATAATTATAAACGAATTTTTTATCGAATAAATCATCAAATTTATTAAGCCCTTCAAGGTAAGCAACAAATAATGGCCTTAGAGTTTCTTTATATAAATTAGCAATTACCAAATTAGATCTAGAAATCAATTCATCTTTTTTCTCAAGCCCTCTTTTCCAAATTGCAATTTCTTTATCTAAATCATCGTCAGCTTCAATTTCTCTTCCTTCAAGCACGTCAATAATTAATTGTTGAGAAGCTAATACTAACTCCCCTAAAAAGTTATTAAACAAGTCCGGATCACCTCCATAACCCTGTATATCACCTAAATAATTACTGTAAGCAGCACGCTGTGGTTCCGTTATCCAAAAAGGTGAATAACCTAAAGAAATCAGTATAAGATTAGTTAGTATACGAGCAGTACGCCCATTGCCATCATAAAACGGGTGGATATTTACATATTCTAAGTGAAAATTAAAAGCCACATCTAACGGGTGTGGTGCGTTTTTTTTACCGCTCTGAACAGCATCTATAGCTGCATTAGTGCGATTTAAAAGGTCGTGAATTTTATCTGGTACATCATTAAAATCTACAAAATCAAAACGTTCTCCCTTGTAATTATATATGTAATTATTAACCCGTTTCCATTTGCCTATCTGCGCTTTCTTATCCTCATCTTCTTCATACATAATATCTTCATGTATCTGCTTAACACGCGATTCAGAAAGTCGAAGTTCACCTTTACCAATTTTTAAGATATCGGCAACTACTGCATCGTGGCCTTTCATTTCGGCTACATCTTTATAAGGTTTTTGGTGCACATCTATATTACCCACCATTACACTTCGGGTTTCTTCAATAGTAAGCGTATTACCCTCCATACTGTTAGAGTTGTAGTTCCACTCCAGCCTGAATTTATAATTGATTTTTTTTAACTGATCGGGCGTAAGTTTCCCATGAGCCGTTATCTGATCTCGCAGTAAATCAATTTTATTTTTAATATCGGTGTAAGCCATACCCTAAATTTATTGTATAAAGATAAAGAAAACATAGTAACAGCAAAAAGAAGTTATTACTGACGACTGACCACTGCGACTGAAAACTACTTTCCCTTACCAAACTCACTGGGCTTCATGTGTTTTCGTTTTTTGAAGTAGTTGGATAAGTGGCTTTCATCGGTAAAACCAAACTCATGGGCAATTTGTTTAATAGGCATGCGCTTGCCGGCAATACGTTTTTCTATAAGCTGGGTGCGCAGGTTGTTTACGTATTCACGATAGGTAATTTCGAAATTACGTTTAAACCAGGCACTAAAATAGCTTTGTGCTATATTAAAATGTTCAGCAATAACTTTAACCTGCACTTTAGGCGGACAGTAAATGTGCTGATGGATGTACGCAATTATCTGCTTATTATCGGGGGCATAGCCGCGGGCGGGCAACTCCATGTGTTTCATAGCTTCGCGTATGAGTCCGAAAATCGACAGCACCTGGTAAAAAACTATAGGCGAAACCGACACATCTTTACGCATATTGTACGCCGTAATGTTAAGTACCGTATTTTTAAGAATCGTGCGGCAGGGTTCGTCGAGTTGCAGTACGGTTTCCTTTAATATTTTTTCGCGCATAATACGTTCGGGCGTATTAAGCAGCATATCATCGGTAGCCAGGTTTTTATTCGAGCTAAAATAGCTATCGGTAAACTTTATAAAAATAAAACGGGTGCTGTTATGTATGTCGAAGTAATGCGTATCGTCGGGCGAAATAGCAAACAGGTCACCCCCCTTATACGGAATCATGTTTTGGTTAAGGTGGTGAATACCATCGCCTTTCACAATGTAAATCAGCTCATAATAGGTATGGCTGTGTACCGGTAGGTGAAATTTCTCTTCCTCAAATTCATCTATTACAAGCGTGTCGTACTGATTAAGCTTCTTCATGAAGCAAAGTTACAACTAACTATCATAAATATACAAGTATTTAACGTATGCGTATCGTAAATTTGCAGCTTCTAATCCCCTTTAGAAATCACAATTATGAAATTAAGCTTACTGCCCCTTGCCCTTGGTGGACTTACCATAGGCATAACCGAATTTGTAATGATGGGCCTCCTGCCCGACATCGCTGCCGACCTCCGCATCTCTATCCCCGAAGCCGGGCACCTTATATCGGCGTACGCAATTGGTGTAGTGGTTGGCGCTCCGCTATTGGTTATTGCAGGCCGAAACATTCCGCCACGAAAAATGCTGTTAGGTTTGGCCGTTATGCTAACGGTTTTTAACGCGTTATCTATTTTCGCTCCCGGATATAATTTGTTATTGGTGAGCAGATTTTTATCGGGTCTGCCGCACGGGGCGTTTTTTGGAGTGGGCGCTGTAGTAGCTTCCCGACTTGCCCAAAAGGGTAAGGAAGCGCAAAGTGTTGCCGTTATGTTTAGCGGGCTAACTATTGCTAACGTAGTGGGTGTACCGCTGGGCACGTATGTGGGCCATAACTTTACATGGCGCTATACCTTTGTAATTATTGCCGTAATTGGGTTAATTACTTTTATATCGCTGCTACTGTACATGCCCAAAATAGAACAGCAGGAAAAAACCAACATTAAAACTCAACTGGGCTTTTTTGCGAAACCGCAGGCCTGGCTTATTATATTTATTACCGCTATAGGCACGGGCGGACTCTTCTGCTGGATTAGTTATATCGCGCCACTGCTTACCGAAATTTCTGGTTTTGATGCAGAAAATGTACCCTATATATTAATGCTTGCCGGTGTGGGTATGGTGGTAGGTAACCTTACGGGTGCCCGCCTGGCCGACCATTTTTCGCCTGCCAAAAGCGTGTTTGCCATACTTGTTGCTATGGCGGTTACCTTGCTGTGTGTATACTATTTATCGGGTAACCAATATGTGTCGTTGCTGTTGGTGTTTTTAACCGGAGCTATGGCTTTCGCGCTTATTGCTCCTATACAAATGATGATGATTCAAACCGCTACCGGTGCCGAAATGATTGCTTCGGCAGCACTACAGGCGGCTTTTAATATGGGTAATGCCCTGGGTGCCTTTTTGGGAGGGCTGCCGCTGGTTTGGGGTTACAATTATGCATCGCCTAACTTAGTGGGCGTGGGCATGGCGCTTATTGGCGCCGTGGCTACCGTGGTGTTTATTAAAACGGTGGCCCCTGCCGCCCCGCTTACCGCCGAAGAAAAAAAGAATATAGTTATGCACTAACCTTAAAATAGTTTGTTTGGTTTTTTACACCTGTACCCGGATTTTTAGTTTAGGCTAAGGATTCGGGTATTTTTTTTAGCTTATATTTTTTACATATAAGCATTACAATTTATTACATATCCCAGTTTCCCACTAACTTTCAGAATCTGGAGATGGGAAGAGTTGATGGGGACGTATCTTATCCCGGATGGGAAAATTATAAGGCTTTTCTTGAGATATTTTTTCCAATTTAACGTGGTCGCGACCAATAAGCTTACTGTAAGCGTTACGAATATATGTATCAACATCTAATGAAATGGTATCGTTACTAAAAACTTCAGGGATAGATAAGTTGTATTTATTATTAAAGATAACTAACATATCATTAATTTGTTTGTTTTGTTTTTTGGTTTCTGTAAGTGACAATTCATCTTTTACCTCTAAATTTTGCATATCCTTCGAAACTTTCAAGGCATCTACAAACATATTATCAAGGTATTCTACTGCCTTTTGTTCTAATTGCTTTTTTGTCATGATAATTTATTTGTTGTTATTTCATTATTTGTTTCTGCTAATTTCCTTTCGACATGGCTTTTGTATTCAACATTAGTCGCCATACGTTGTTGTATATTTCTTTCTAAAGCAACACGCTCTCCTGGGCTAAGTTTATGAACTTTTACAGTATCTTTTACTTCCATATACTTCGACTCATAATAAATGCAGGAGTTAACTTATAGGTATTGTAAATCATTATCAATGCACCTATAATACCAAAAGTAGATTGAAGCAATATTTCAAACATTCCATCAGAATTTCTATTTAAAAACACATTTACAATTGCGCCTACAATAAAAGTTGTGGTTAATATTAAAGATGTTTCTTTAATATACTTAGGAGCTATCAAAGAAGGAATAACGAACATTGTACCTCCAATATAAAAAGCTATATACTCATAGGAAAAAGTATGTATAAATCCGTTATTAGGAATAAACAAGGATACTATCCATTGATATATATTAGGTATCAAAATACTTAATACAAAAGCTAAAGGCAAGATAGAAATCCATCTAAGCACTATTGAAAATTGTTTCATAATTTATTGAATTTTAAGCTACTAAATCCTATAAAGCAAGAAAAAAATAACTTGGGCTTGCAACTTACATAACCAAATGTAACTAATTCGTTAATAACTAATTTACGGCAAACCTCATATTGACAAAATAAAATATTTGTCTATAACTTATCTATACTTTTTAAGCCATTCTCCCCATTTCCCCTAAACCCATCCTTTCAGCAACTTGCATTTCATCGATAAAAAGTGCAAAACGTTAAAAAACACTAAGCAGCATTTAATTTTTAGGCGTAAATTTCTATATTTGAAACCTATGGACAAGATTGCTAAAACCCTCGATTTTAGTGTAACACAGGCACATATAAGCACTTACACCCTAGCTTTGCAGGATTATGTTTCCGGCAACGGTGGGGCGCAGTTTAGTGCTGGTACATTATTGCCACAGTGTTGGGAGTCTGTTTTTCAGGGAATTCCGGCAACAGAGCTGGAAGTTTTAGCAAGCGTAGCACACGCACTTCAGCAGGAATCCGATGCCATAATTACCCAGTACATATCGGGTCAGGATACAGAGGCTTTAAACGCTTATACCATTTTTAAGCTAAAAGCCGATAACCTTTGCCTTCAGTTGGAGGTTCAGTATTTAAAGCATACCAAAGAAATTTTACAGCCACTTAATTACGAAACCGAGTTTTATAAAGTAGTAATGCAGTCGCCCATTGCCATGTGTATTTTCCGTGGCCGCGACCTGATAATCGAAATGGCCAATAAAACCATGGAAGGGCTATGGCGTATGGAACTGGCCGCCGTAAAAGGGAAACCCGTACTGGAGGTTTTCCCTGAACTGAAACAACAAAAATATGCCGAGCTGCTGCATACCGTAATGGATACCGGTATTACACATACCGAAAATGAGTCGCTGGCCTACGTAACATCGCACGATGGTACCAATGCCTACTACCTGGATTACGAGTACAGTCCGCTTTACGATAACCAGGGCAGTATTACCGGCGTAATGTGCACGGTAGATAATGTAACCGATAAGGTTAAGGCTCGAAAATCTAAAGAAAAGGCGCAAAAACGTAACGCCCACCTTATACAAACCCTGCCCGTAGCCATGTATACCATAGATGCTAACGGGTATATAGACCTGTACAACCAGGCTGCCGAAACGCTTTGGGGCCGCAAGCCACAACCTGGTAAAGACCGCTGGTGTGGGTCGTACAAACTGGCCACGCTGGAGGGCGACGATGTTCCGCACGATAAATGCCCTATGGCTATGGCTTTTAAAGAAGGCCGGTCGATACAGGAAGAAATATACATGTACCGCGAAAATGGCGACCGCCGCCATGTAATTGTGCATCCGCAGGCGTTGCACGACGATAAAGGCCGTGTGGTAGGCGCTACTAAGGTAATGATTGATATTACCGAACGTATTGAAGCCGATGATGCCCTGCGCCGTAGCGAACAGAAATTCCGGTTATTATCAGAGTCTATCCCTCAATTTATCTGGACGGCCGACCCAAATGGTACGATGGATTATTTTAGCGATTCGGTTTGCCGTTATGCCGGTGTTTCGCCAACTCAACTTTTAGATGGCAATTGGGTGGAAGTTTGCCACCCCGATGATCGTGAGGAAACTATTAACCGCTGGTTACATTCGGTACATACAGGTAACGATTTTATTATGGAGCAGCGCCTGCAACGTTATGATGGCGGCTATCAGTGGTTTTTAAGCCGTGCTACCGCGCAGCGCGACAACTATAACAACATAGTGCAGTGGGTAGGCACGAGTACCGATATTGATGAGCAAAAGGCCTTCCAGAAAACGCTTGAGGCCGTGGTTGAGGAACGCACGTATGAGCTTAAAAAAGCCAATATCGATTTGCAGAACATGAATAAGGAATTATCATCTTTTGCTTATATATCAAGTCATGATTTACAGGAGCCACTTCGAAAAATCCAAACCTTTGGCAGTATGATAATGGCCAGCGAAGAAGCTAATCTTACTGAAACAGGCAAAAAAAACCTGACACGAATGCAGGTAGCCGCCGCCCGAATGACAAAGCTTATTCAGGATTTGCTTACCTACTCCCGCGCTAATGCTACCGAGAAAGTTTTTGAAGCGACCAACCTTAACGCAATTATTACAGATATAGCTTCAGAATTTGCTGAAGTTCTCGAAGAAAAAGGCGGCGTGATTACTTATGATAAACTGCCGGTTATAAATGCCATTCCGTTTCAGGTGCGCCAGTTGTTTACCAATTTAGTATCTAACGCGCTTAAATTCGCGAAGACAGATGAAGCCCCTGTGGTAACTATTTCGGCACAAACCGTTAAAGGGTCGGTCATAAATAACCCGAATGCTTTTCCTCAAAAAAACTACCTGCATGTAACCGTAACCGATAATGGTATTGGCTTTAGCCAGGATTACGCTACCCGAATTTTTGAGGTTTTTCAGCGCCTGCACGGCAAAGCCGAATATGAAGGTACGGGCATAGGCCTTGCAATATGCTCTAAAATAGCCGAAAATCACGAAGCTATAATAAACGCAACATCGCAGCCCAACCGCGGTGCCACATTTAATGTTTATTTTCCGCTGTAAGCGCATTGTGTTAAAGTAAATTTTATATTTGCCTTACAAATTAATCACCAAAATACGCATGAATTTTAAAAGCCTTATAGTCCTGTTGCTACTATGCAACGTGGCTTTTGCACAAAGCCTTATTACGAACAACTTCGATAAAAAAACAGGTATACGCACCCTTGCCACTAAAAGTATTAAAGGAAGCGAAGTTACACCAGATGATACAGTTGCCCGCAATGGTATGCTGTTTTTCTCTGCCGGTTACCAGGAAATTAAAGGCACTGATAAATCTACCGAAACGTACTATATCGAACTTAATATGCTACACAGAGAGCCTGCACTGGGCTGTGTAGAAAATGGCAAAAGCAGGGCCGAAATAACCCTGGCAGACGACACTGTAATTGATTGCATACAAATATCGGATACTGATTGCGACCCCGTAGGCTTCATTGCTGCCTTCGCACTAATGCCTAAAGGAGGCAAAACTGATGTGATGAAACAAAATTTTGACAAACTTATGGCTACCGATATTATGAAAATAAAAGTTTATACATCTGAAACTACTATAACCTTTAATATTAAAACTAAATCGAGGCCGTATATTAAAAGTCATTTGGCACTAATAAGCAAAACAATTGCGCAGCCATATTAATTTTTCCATAAAACAAAACTGGTTATCAACCACTTAAAATAAACATTAAATTTTGTTTGGATTGAAACAAATAATATAGTAATATTGCACCCACAAAACCGGTCCTATAGCTCAGCTGGTTAGAGTCCCTGACTCATAATCAGGTTGTCCCTGGTTCGAGCCCAGGTGGGACCACTGGTTTTACAGAAGCCTTCACAGCAATGTGGAGGCTTTTTTGTACTTACAAATTCATTTTATACTTTGAATTTATTTTTATTTAACCAAAATTTCTGGATTTTGAAGATTATAATTCATTAACAAACCTGCCATATCCCAATTAAACCAGCCATTTTCCTATAAAAGTGAAAAAAATTGCACTAAATAAAAAAAATAATTCACAAAACACGCGGTTTAATCGTTTTATTGTTACACTTTTGCCTAATATTTATTATTTATTATTTTTATTATGGAATCAGGAAAAGTAAAGTTCTTCAACGACGCAAAAGGATTTGGATTTATTGTACCGTCAGACGGGAAAGCTGATGTGTTTTTTCACATCTCAGGATTAATCGACGATCAAGTTAGAGAGAACGATTCTGTTGAGTATGAAGTAGAGAATGGCAAAAAAGGTTTAACAGCTGTTAATGTTCGCATCGTAGAATAATTAACAAAGCTGCTATAACTGTACAGGTTTACTTGTACAGACTCATTATCCCATACAATTTAGCACAAAGGCTCCGCACATCGCGGAGCCTTTTGCATATATACATTTCTGTTTCTCTAACATGCTGTTAATTAAGAAAAGTATAACTTCTAAAAATTCGGCAAACAGCATAGGTGTTTTAAATTGCAGTAATGATTGCTTCTAAATAAAGCGATTATACACACCAATTTAAAATACTATAATTATGAAAAACAGATTTGAAGGCAAAGTTGCCATTATTACCGGTGGCGCATCGGGCATTGGCCTGGCTACCGTAGATTTATTTGTAAAAGAAGGCGCGAAAGTTACCGTTGCCGATATGAACAAAGAAGCGCTTGATAAAGTTAAAGATAAATACGGCGATAGTGTACTTACACTAATAGTAGATGTATCTAAACCTGAAGATGTACAGAGCATGGTACAAAAAACTGTAGCGCAGTTTGGCAAGCTCGATATATTGCACAACAATGCCGGTATAGGCGGCTTTGGCTTAATACCCGATATTGATTTTGACGAATGGAAAAAAGTGTTCGCTATTGATTTAGATGGCGTTTTCCTAGGCTGTAAATATGCCATACCTGAATTCAAGAAAAACGGAGGCGGAGTGATTGTCAACACGGCATCGATTAGTGGCTTGGGTGCAGATTATGCAATGGCATCTTATAACGCCGCAAAAGCAGCTGTAATTAATTTAACGCGTATTGTAGCTAACGATCATGGAGCAGATAATATTCGTGCTAATGCCGTTTGCCCCGGCCCTATTGCAACGCCGCTACTAAACGAGGCTTTGAAAGATAAGTCGATAACCGATGCATATAACGAAGCCATACCTGTAGGCCGTGTAGGTACGCCGGAAGATATTGCTAATGTTGTTGCCTTTTTAGCATCGGATGAGTCGGCTTTTGTAAACGGAACCATCATTGTTGCCGATGGTGGCCTTGGTGCTAAAACTGGCCAGCCGCCTATTGCAAAAACATTTTTAGAGAAGAAATAATCACATATATTTTAAAAAGAGAAGGCTTCGCGATATCGCGAAGCCTTCTCTTTTTAAATTTATACCTGAAACTATTGAGCCAGTTCCGGATCGTTTTTTAGCGTCGCCATATCAATTACATACCTAAAGCGTACTTCTTCATCTTTTACTTTTTCAAAAGCCTCGTTGATATCTTTAATATCAATAAGTTCAACTTCCGGTAAAATATTATGTTTAGCACAGAAATCCAGTACTTCCTGAGTTTCAATCGTTCCGCCTATCATAGAGCCCCCCACAGTTGTGCATAGTTTAGCCACTTCCATATTATTAGTTGGCGCGTCATACGGACCTAACAAACCTACTGTAACCAACCCTCCCCTGCGACGAATTAACGGCACGTAATCGTTCACATCAAATGCTTCCGGGATGGTAACTAATATAAAGTCGAATTTAGCCGCATACGCTTCCATCGCTTTTTCATCGGTAGATATTAATACATCGTCTGCGCCTAATGCTAATGCTGCAGTACGTTTTTCTTCTTTAGTGGTAATCGCGGTAACGGTAGCACCCATAGCCTTAGCAATTTTTACACCCATGTGCCCTAAACCACCTATACCCACTACCGCTACATTATGGCCTGTTGTTACACCCCAATGCTTTAGCGGCGAATAAGTAGTAACTCCCGCACATAAAATTGGCGCAGCGGCAGTAATATCCATTTCTTTCGGAATGTTCATTACAAACTTTTCGTTTACCACAAGGTTGTTAGAGTATCCACCAAAAGTATTAAAGCCGGTACCATCTGGTTTCCAGTAACCATTGTAGGTCATGGTTTGCCCTACAGGGCCTTCGCAAAACTGCTCTTCACCTTCATGGCAAGGGGCGCAATGCCCGCAAGAATCGATCATACAGCCCACGCCTACAATATCGCCCTCTTTAAATTTAGATACACTGCTGCCTACCCAGCTTACCCTGCCCACAATTTCGTGACCCGGTACGCACGGGTAAATAGTATTTTTCCAGTCGTTTGCTACCTGGTGCACATCGCTATGGCATACGCCACAGTATAGTACATCAATTAAAACCTCGTCTTGTTTAGGTTCGTCCCTTTCAAAAGTATACGGCTCCAGCTTTTTACCACCAATTAATGATCCTGAAGCACCGTAGCCTATTGCGTTTATTTTTGCCATGATTTTGTATTTTGATTTTCACTTAAAATTAGTGAATAATAAATGCTTCAATCATAAGCGATTAAACTTAAACGTTAATAACAATAATTCACAAATATCATTTAATCAGGCAAATACATAATTATTATAAGATAAAAGCGACTAAAATAGGTATACAATCACAAATAGATTTAATACAGTTTTAGATAGGTTTAACTAAAATTAGCAAGTTAGCTTATTGAAGGAGAAATTTACATCGAAATACTGAAAACCAGAACCTATATAAAATAGAAAAGGGAAAACGTTTAGTTTTCCCTTTTCCGGCCCCCAAAAATACCGTAAAATTTAATTTTACTAATGCTATTTTGAGTAAATATATATGTATTAACTACAGGCGGCAAATATTTCGGGTTAAAACCGCAAAAAGTCGATGAACTGCACTATTCTACATATTTTAACAGTTTAATTATTACGAAAACAATTTAGGTGCTTTAAATTATTAATATGCCCTAGCGTCGTTACCTTCGTAAAAATTAATGAATGCTTTGTTAACCACACGGTTACCACCCGGTGTTGGGTAATCGCCTGTAAAGTACCAGTCGCCTAAATTTTTAGGGCAGGCAATGTGCAGGTTCTCTACTGTCTGGAAGATTATCTTCACCTCAGCCTTAGTTTCCGGCGTGCTGAGCATTTGTGCAATTTTATCTGATATTTCCTGGTCTGTAAATGGAGCGTAAAACTCTGTAACATAATTTACAACATCTGTATCAGGCAGGTTTTCCTGCGCTTTACTTTTTTGGTAAACATCGTGTATAATATGTTCCAGTCCACGTTCTTTAAGTAACGCAAGCGCTGCCTGAAACGCCACAAGGCCTTCCAGTTTAGCCATATCTATACCATAACAGTCAGGATACCTAATTTGCGGTGCCGATGATACCACAACAATACGCTTAGGGTTAAGCCTGTCCATCATTTTAATAATACTCATTTTAAGCGTTGTACCACGCACAATAGAGTCGTCTATAATAACAAGGTTATCTGTAGGCTTAATAACGCCATAAGTAACATCATAAACGTGTGCTACTAAATCGTCGCGGCTGCTGTCTTCTGTAATAAAAGTACGCAGCTTGGCATCTTTAATAGCAATTTTCTCGGTACGTATTTTAACCGACAGCAATTCCTTAAGGGTTTCTTCGGTAAGGATATTCCTGTTCTCTAATATATGGTTGTTTTTACGCTGGTTCAAAAAGTCCTGAGCGGCTTCTACCATACCGTAAAACGATGTTTCGGCAGTATTAGGTATGTACGAAAACACAGCATTATCGGTATCATTATCAATCGCTTTAAGCACTTCAGGCAATACTAAACGGCCAAGCTCTTTACGCTCCTGGTATATCTCTGCATCACTGCCCCTTGAAAAGTAAATACGCTCAAACGAACACGCTTTTTTAGTAACCGGCTCTATAATTTTTTCTACAGATATCCTTCCGTTTTTCTTGATGATGATCGCATGGCCTGGTTCAAGCTCCTGCACATCGTCAAACTCCACATTAAATACAGTTTGAATTACCGGCCTTTCAGATGCTACAACAGCGATTTCATCGTCCTGGTAATAATACACCGGGCGAATACCCGCCGGGTCACGGAATACGAATGAGTCGCCATGCCCAAGCATACCGGCCATTGCATAACCACCATCCCACTGTTTAGAGGCACGTTTAAGTATGCGTGCAATATTCAGTCTTTCAGATATTACCGGAGAAGCCTCTTGTTTGCTAAACCCTTCGTTTTTACAGTCCTGGTACAGGTCGCTAACTTCATCATCTAAAAAATGACCTATTTTTTCCATTACCGTAACGGTATCGGCAAGCTCTTTAGGGTGCTGACCAAGTTCTACAAGGCTGTCGAAAAGCTGCTTAACATTAGTCATGTTAAAGTTACCGGCAACAATAAGGTTACGGTGCATCCAGTTATTCTGACGAAGAAACGGGTGAACACTCTCTATACTGTTTTTACCAAAAGTACCATAACGCACGTGGCCCAAATATACTTCGCCTACGTAAGGCAACTGGTCTTTTTGCAGTTGCACATCGTTAGCATACTCCGGGTGCGCGGTCATCTCTTCGTTAATCCTGTCATTAATTTGCGCAAACACATCCTGTATAGGCTGCTGATGGTTAGACCGTACACGGCTTATGTAACGCTGGCCCGGTTTAACATCGAGCTTAATGCTGGCAAAACCTGCACCATCCTGACCGCGGTTGTGCTGCTTTTCCATAAGCAGGTACATTTTTTGTATGCCGTAAAAGGCGGTACCATACTTTTCTTTATAGTAGTCTAAAGGCTTTAATAATCGTAACAGCGCAATACCGCATTCATGTTTTAAAGCGTCGCTCATAGTAGTTGTTGTGTTGTAGTTGTATTAAAAAAAGCCCCGCAATGAGGCCTTAGTATTCTTTACTCGTTATCATTTTCCAGCTCGATATCAAACTGGGTTAATGTTTTAAATTGTTGCAAACGCTCCTGCACTTCATCTTTCTGCAGGCGTTCCATACGCTGGGTACCAAACTCCTCCACGCAAAACGATGCAAGGTTAGAGCCGTATATAATCGCGTTTTTCATGTTATTAAACGATATGTTTTCGCTTTGTGCAATATAGCCCGCAAAACCCCCTGCAAAAGTATCGCCTGCCCCTGTTGGGTCAAACACTTCTTCTAGCGGAAGCGCCGGTGCGTAAAACACTTTTTTATTATGGAACAATAATGCTCCGTGTTCTCCTTTTTTAATTACTACAAATTCCGGACCCATAGCATGTATTTTAGCAGCTGCCTTAACTAATGAGTATTCGCCTGTTAATTGGCGCGCTTCTTCATCATTAACTGTTATAACATCTACACGCTTAATTACTTGCAATAACTCTGCCAAAGCACAGTCCATCCAGAAGTTCATAGTATCTAAAACCACCAGTTTAGGCTTAGCTGTAAGCTGGTCTAAAACACCTATTTGTACTAATGGGTGCAGGTTGCCCAGCATAACTACATCAGCATCCTGAAAATTTTGAGGTACTTTTGGCTGAAAATCGGCCAGTACGTTAAGTTGTGTATCCAGCGTATCGCGAGAGTTTAGGTCGTTATGGTAACGGCCGCTCCAAAAAAACGTTTTACCACCTTTAACTACTTCAAGTGCCGAAATATCTATATTCCTGCTCGTTAAAAGATCAAGGTACTCTTGTGGGAAGTCTTCGCCAACTACCGACACAATGGCCGACTGTACATTAAAAAATGAAGCCGATAGGCCAATGTAAGTAGCAGCGCCACCCAAAATTTTGTCGGTTTTGCCAAACGGCGTTTCTATAGCATCAAACGCCACAGTACCTACAATCAGTAATTTATTCATAAACAGGATTGATTTTTGAAGCCGCAAAGATAATGCATAACTGTGACAGAAGCAAGATGCTGCATATCAATTTAAGTTATGGCATGATAGACGTCACCATGCTGAATCTCATTACTTAATATAGCAGCAAAGTTTAAAATAAAAAACCATAACCGGAAATAATCTGATTATGGTTTTGATATAGTAAGTTGAAAAAAACTATTCCTTATCTCCTTCGGGGCGAATAAACGTACTTTTTTCAGCCGGGAAAAAGCTTTTCGATTTTTTGTTGTATTGCTCGTAGCTTTTATCGCTTGGGTTTTCGATAATGGTTTTAATGTTAATCTTATCGCCAAGGTTAAAATTCATAGATACCTGTTGGTAATCTAAAAGGTAGGGCCCGCAGAAATAATTGCCCTGTTCGTCTTTTTCTATAATGCCTGTGTACAGGTTGTCTTTTTTATCTTTTGCCATTGGTATATTGTATTAGCTGGCTTTCGCCTTTGTTATTATCATTATTAAACACCCACAATTACAGTTCACTGCTTCTTGTTTGAAATTTATTTTTACGTTTTAAAGCCTGATTGTATTTAAAAACATCTACTACGACCGTTTTAGAAAGCACATCGTGAAGGCCCACAGGTAACCTGCCAAAAAACGACACAAACTCAAATGGTATAATTCTGCATAACGTTCTTATTAGTATAGCCGTACTGGTAGGTTTGCTACCATCGCGCATAATTACCATAGTATCGGTAACATATTTACCTGACGATCGCATAACCAAACTTTCTAAAAGCCCGTAATACATTATTATGGCAATATAATCGTAAAGCATAAAATCGAAACTGTTAAGTATAACCGCCCAGTCTTCCGGTGTTTTAATATTCGTGTTTTCATATAGCCTGAATGAAAAGTAAAACACAAACAGCGCTGTTACATAAGTAATCAGTGTATCTATAACATAATTTACAAATCGCTTGTTTCTGGCAGCCAGCATATCATAGGTAATTTCTACCTCCCCGTAAACATCTTTGGGCATAGTATTTTTTTATTTTGCAAAAATAACAAAAAAGGAGCATTACTAACCTTTATGTTTTTAATATAATAAATAGGCTTCTATAAGCCTGTTATTACTACAATTTAATATATCCGCATTACATTTGTAGTATCATACATTATAATATTTTGCAGATATGTACGAAATAATAGATTCATTTATAAGTTATTTAAAACCTATAGTAATTGTTACTGGTTTTGCTATATTTTATTATTTAGTTAAGTTCCGTATACTGCATTTTAAACAAGAAGATTATGATATGTTGGATTATCTTAAAGATCATAAGAACTTTATACTATCAATAATTTTGTTTTTAGCATGCGTAACGTCTCTTGAAGCATTAAATGACAAAGAAAATAAGTTATATAAAAACGAAATAACTCATAAAGTTGAACAAATAGCCGACAAAGATTATGCAGTATCGATAAATAATATTTCGGTGCCAAAAAATGAAAGCCTTATAAAAGCCCTTAAAAATATTAGGCATAGTACCGGAAACAAACCGGATAACTCAAACACTATATACTTAAAAATTACGTATAAAGATATCTTTATAACCCTGCGCCTGTCGCGTGATTCTTACATTAAAACAAAGTATTGGGTGTATCATAATGCACGTAAATCAGAAATGGCAATAGGAGAAATACAAACCAGCTATTTTAATAAATATAGGTAAATGATATTATAAAAACAAAAAGGAGCATTACTGCCCCTTTCTGTTTTATAACCTTTATAATTGTAAATTAAGAACCACACATTTCGCAATCATCAGGCTCTGCACTGCGCGAGCGTTCAATCATTGCCTGAAACTCTGTTAACTCTACCGCCGATACTTCTACCGGAACAGCAACAGGTTGTTTTACCACACCTGCAGCGGCAAGCTCTACAACCGGTTCTTCTTTTTTATCGTTGTTCAGTGTAAATTTAATAGCATCTACAGCACTCTTGGTCCTTAAATAGTACATACCTGTTTTAAGGCCACTTTGCCATGCGTAAAAGTGCATAGAGGTAAGTTTAGAGTACGACGCGTTTTCCATAAACAGGTTAAGCGATTGTGACTGATCTACAAAATAACCACGCTGGCGCGACATATCTATAATATCTTTCATGCTCATTTCCCATACGGTTTTATAAAGGTCTTTTATATCCTGTGGTATTACATCAATATTCTGGATAGAACCGTTAGCCCTCATAACTTCCTGTTTAAGGTTTTCGTTCCATAAGCCAAGGCTTACAAGGTCTTGAAGTAAGTGTTTGTTTACTACAATAAACTCTCCTGAAAGTACCCTACGGGTGTAAATGTTAGAGGTGTAAGGTTCAAACGCTTCGTTATTACCCAATATTTGCGATGTACTTGCTGTAGGCATTGGCGCCATAAGCAGCGAGTTACGCACACCATGCTCCATAACCTGCGGGCGAAGTGCAGCCCAGTCCCAACGGCCACTAAGGTCGCTGTCCTGTAAGCCCCACATATTGTATTGGAATTCTCCTTTAGAGATAGGTGAACCTTCAAAACTAGAGTATGGTCCTTCTTCTTTTGCCATTTCCATCGATGCTGTTACAGCCGCGAAGTAAATAGTTTCGAAAATTTCCTGGTTTAGTTTTTTAGCTTCGTCGCTGGTAAATGGTAAACGTAATAATATAAAGGCATCAGCAAGTCCTTGCACGCCCAACCCTACAGGGCGGTGGCGCATGTTACTGTTTTCTGCCTCGATAACAGGATAGTAATTCCTGTCGATAACTTTATTAAGGTTACGGGTAACGCGTTTGGTTACATCATATAAAAACTGGTGGTTAAACGCTCCGTTCTCAACAAACATTGGTAATGATATCGATGCAAGGTTACATACCGCAATTTCGTCGGCAGAGGTATACTCCATGATCTCTGTACATAAGTTTGACGAACGAATGGTACCCAGGTTTTTCTGGTTCGATTTACGGTTAGCCGCATCTTTGTACAGCATATACGGTAAACCGGTTTCAATTTGCGATTCCAGTATTTTTTCCCAAAGCTCACGGGCTTTAATAGTTTTACGGCCTTTGTTTGCCGCTTCATAGCTTAGGTATAAAGCATCAAACTCATCGCTATGTACTTTGTAAAGATCAGGGCACTCATTAGGGCACATTAGTGTCCAGGTGCTGTCTTCCTGCACACGTTTCATAAACAAGTCAGGAATCCACATTGCAAGGAAAAGGTCGCGCGCACGCATCTCCTCTTTACCGTGGTTTTTTCTTAAATCTAAAAAGTCAAAGACATCGGCATGCCAAGGCTCTATATATACCGCAAAGCTACCTTTACGTTTACCTCCACCCTGGTCTACATAACGGGCAGTATCATTAAACACACGTAACATAGGCACAATACCGTTACTGGTACCGTTTGTACCACGAATGTACGATCCTGTAGCCCTAACATTGTGTATAGATAAACCAATACCACCGGCCGACTGCGATATTTTAGCCGTGCTCCTTAGCGTATCGTAAATACCATCAATACTATCATCTTTCATTGAAAGCAGGAAGCACGACGACATTTGCGGCTTAGGCGTACCCGAGTTAAATAACGTAGGCGTAGCGTGGGTAAAGAATTTTTTAGACATCAGCTCATAGGTTTCTATAGCCGATGCAATATCGTTAGGGTGAATACCTACAGATACACGCATAAGCATGTGCTGTGGCCTTTCTACAATTTGTCCGTTTATTTTTAGCAGGTACGAGCGCTCCAGTGTTTTAAAGCCAAAGTAATCGTAATTAAAATCCCTGTTGTATATAATGGTCGAATCTAAAATATCAGCGTTAGCCATTATAGCCTCATACACCTCGTCGCTTAGTAAAGGCGCCTCCTGGTTAGTACGTGGGTTTACATAATGGTACATATCGCTCATGGTTTCAGAGAACGATTTTTTAGTGTTTTTATGTAAGTTACTTACCGCAATACGTGCCGCAAGTTGGGCATAATCAGGGTGAGAAATTGTCATAGATGCAGCTGTTTCCGCCGCGAGGTTATCCAGTTCAGATGTGGTTACGTTATCATACAAACCCTCAATAACACGCATTGCCACCTTTACAGGGTCTACCAGTTCATTCAGTCCATAGCATAGTTTTCTTACTCTGTCGGTAATTTTGTCAAACATTACCAGCTCTCTTTTTCCGTCTCTTTTTACTACATACATAATGACAAATATTTTTTAATTAGCGGGCCGTCACCTTAGCGTGCGCACCCATAGTACTTTTGTTGTGTTGGTCGTTGGCTTTGGGTCCGATTAAAAATCAGCGTCGAAACTAATTTTTTGCGAATCCTCACCATTATTGATAACTCCTGCTTTTTGGTATTCTGAAACCCTTTTTTCAAAAAAGTTCGTTTTACCCTGCAACGATATCATATCCATAAAATCGAACGGGTTACCACCATTGTACTGCCTTTCGCAACCCAGCTCTACCAATAACCTGTCGGCCACAAACTCTAAATACTGAATCATCAATGTAGAGTTCATACCTATAAGGCTTACCGGTAACGATTCTGTAATAAATTCACGCTCTATAGTAAGCGCATCTATAATAATTTCTTTAATCCTGTCTTTAGGCACTTTGTTAACCAGGTGGTGGTTGTGTAAATGCACGGCAAAGTCGCAGTGTACACCCTCATCACGGCTAATTAACTCGTTACTAAAGGTAAGGCCCGGCATAAGGCCACGTTTTTTAAGCCAGAAAATAGAGCAAAATGCACCCGAAAAGAAAATACCCTCTACCGCTGCAAATGCAATAAGCCTTTCGGCGAATGAATCGCTCTCTATCCATTTTAATGCCCAGTCAGCTTTTTTCTTAATCGCAGGAAACACATCAAGCGCACGGAACAACTGGTCTTTTTCTACTTCATCCTTAACATACGTATCTATTAATAAAGAGTACGTTTCGCTGTGGATGTTTTCCATCATGATCTGGAAACCGTAAAAGAATTTAGCCTCAGCATACTGTACTTCGTTTACAAAGTTCTCGGCAAGGTTTTCGTTCACAATACCGTCAGATGCGGCAAAAAACGCAAGTATGTGTTTAATAAAGTATTTTTCGTCGTCGTTTAGTTTCGTGTTCCAGTCATTTAAATCCTGGTGAAGGTCAATTTCTTCTGCTGTCCAGAAACTCGCTTCCATTTTTTTATACCAGTCCCATATATCATGGTGTTTGATAGGGAAAATCACAAACCGGTTTTTATTTTCCTGAAGTATTGGCTCTATTGAAGACATAGTATATTGACTTTTATTGTGTTATAAAAAAGATATTTCTAGCAAAGGGGGAATACAAAGATTGGCATTTACATTAGATATTCAAACACATAGTTATCCACAATCGGGCATAGTTTTTAACAACTCTAAATAATTTTAAACAAAGCGTTTGAAATTATTATTTTATTGAAAAACAATTAGTTATAAATTAAATAATTCAGTATAGTAGAAATTTTTCAGCCTATAATAAACCCATAAAACTAACCTAAACCTACTGTAAAACAAGCCAACAAAGCAGGTTACAGCAAGTGTTACATCAATAAAAATAACAGTGATTTTTTTCTAAACGCAAACGGCAAGGCGTTGCATTAAAATTGTAAATGGTTACGCGGACAGTTATCGCCTGCGCCTGTTTTCGAGCGGGCTGTTTTTTAAATCTTCAGCTACTTTTTCGAGTTCGGTATACCAGTCAATACCAAAACGGCGCACTAATGCCTCCTTTACAAATTTGTAAACGGGCACTTCAAGCTCTGCACCAAGCGAGCAGGCAGGATCGCAAATATCCCAACGATCGTAATTTACTGCCGAAAATTCAGAGAAATCTTTAACACGTATTGGGTACAGGTGGCATGAAACGGGTTTTTTCCATTTCACGATGCCCTGGTTGTAGGCTTGCTCTATACCGCAAAGGGCGGTTTTGCCGTCGAATATTACGTAAGCGCAGTCTTTATCATCTATAAGCGGGGTTTCAAGTTCGCCATCGGTACCGTTTACCCAAGTGCCCTGCGCCTCTATAACCGCAATGCCTTCTTTACGCAAAAATGGTTTTACTAACGGATAAATATCCTGAAGTATTTTGGTTTCCTCTTCATTAAGCGGTGCTCCTGCATCGCCATCTACACAGCATGCTCCGTGGCAGGCCGAAAGGTTGCACACGAAATCTTTTTCTAAAATGTCTTCAGAGACAATGGTTTTTCCTAGTTGAAACATGCTGCAAAGGTAATAAACTTAGCGTAAAAAAGGTGTCTCTTAAATCCTTCAAAATTTTTAATTGTATTTATAGGTAGCCTTTTTTATTATAGGTAATTTTGCAGTTACAAAAACGTGAGCGTATGGATTTTGAATGGGCTATGGCATTTAACTGGAAGCAGGTTTTTACTATAAGTATGGTGCTTTTTGCCGTTATAGATATTGTGGGCAGCGTACCCGTAATTGTAGATTTACGCAATAAAGTAGGCCACATACAATCAGAAAAAGCATCAATAGTAGCTATGGTTATTATGATTGCCTTTTTATATGTGGGTGAAGAAATTTTAAAACTTATAGGTATCGATGCCAGCTCGTTTGCCGTGGCAGGTTCGTTCGTACTCTTCTTTCTGGCTTTAGAAATGATACTGGGCATACGGCTTTATAAAGATGATAACCCAAGCACAGCCTCTATAGTACCCATTGCTTTCCCACTTATTGCAGGGGCTGGTACCATGACAACTTTACTATCGTTACGCTCGCAATACGACAAGATAAACATTATAGTAGCCATTGTTATTAACATAATACTGGTATTTATTGTATTGAAATCATCGGCTAAAATAGAAAAAATACTGGGTAACAACGGCCTTGGCGTTATACGTAAAGTATTTGGTGTTATACTATTAGCCATTGCTGTTAAATTATTTGGTGCCAATGTAAAACAGCTGTTTATATAAGCGGTAATGTTGTAACTTTGCACCCGGAATACTAAACTATATCGCCACTTTAAAGATATACCCTAATGAAAATTTTTACATACGTACTGATAACGCTTGCACTGGGCCTTATCGTTTTTAATATTACACAACTTGATTTTAGTAACCTTTTTGAAGGCGACAGCGTAATTGCCTTAATAAGCATTGCAGCATCGTTATGCGCGGTTTGCATATTACTAATATTCAGGTCATCGAAACTAATTGTTGAAAAAACTTCACGCCGATAAATTTATGTTTGATTTACTTATTATAGGCGGTGGTGTATCAGGGGTTTCCTGTGCACTTATCGTAGGCTCTGCCCTGAAACGCCCTTATGCCGAAGGAAAAAAAGTAGGCATTTTTACTCACCAGAAAGCGTCGTCTCTGGTTAACGGATTGTACAACAACGCTTACGGAATACCTGCCGGAACTTATGGCAGGGATATTTTAGCCAACAGCCTGGAGCAGCTACAAACACTGTACCCCGAAGTAGAACAAATTGATGGCGAAAAAGTAATGGGTGTTACCGGCACTGCCGGAAACTTTACCATTACTACTAATAAAGGTACCTACCAGGCAAAAGCAATTGTTGTTGCCATAGGATCTGCCAATAATTTTGACATTGAAGGTTTAACACAATATGTTATCCCGAACAAAAAGGCAATGCCGGAAAAAAACCGCATACAGCTTACTAACAATGACCACGTGGTTACCGATGGTATTTATGTTGTAGGCACCCTTGCCGGATGGAGAAGCCAGCTTGCTATTGCTGCCGGTAGTGGCGCATCTGTAGGGGCTGATATCCTTTCGTTATGGAACAATGGTATCCCAACACAATCGCACGATAGTTTACCTTTAGAATTACGAGTTAAAGCGTAAAGCGTAACTTCTCACAATAAAAAAAGGAATGATGTACCAAACGGCATATCATTCCTTTTTTATTTTAATCTATTCTGAAACTTACTCTAACCCTACCCACCATTTATTAGATACATGGGTGGTATCGTTTAAGTTTAGCTTTTCCCCTATCATTGGTGTAGCAATAGGCATGTGCTGTTTTTCGGCTTCGGTAGTTACCCGAATAATCGGTTCGTCCCAAGCGTGTAATGCCAACGAAAATTTTGCCCAGTGTACCGGCATCAGCCTTTTAGCCTTTAAATCTTTCGCAGCCTGCACTACCTGCTCGGGCATCATGTGTATGTATTTCCAATACTCGTTATATTGTCCGCATTCTAATAAAACCAAATCAAACGGGCCGTATTGGTCGCCTATGGTTTTAAAATGCGTATCATAACCGGAATCTCCACCTAAAAATAATTTGAACGATGGTGTTTGCAACACAAAGGCTGTCCACATTGCCTGATTGCGTTTTATTCCACGACCGCTAAAGTGCCTGCCTGGCGCGGTATGTACTGTAAAGCCATCGCCTAATGTAACAGATTCATTCCAATCCCGCTCTTCAATAACTTCCGGTTTGTAGCCCCAATATTCTAAATGTTCGGCAGTGCCAAGACCGGTAATTACCTTTTTCACTTTGCGCTTTAGTTGTAAAACCGTGTGGTAATCTAAATGATCCCAATGGTCATGGCTTATAAACAGGTAATCTATTTCGGGTAAATCATCTACATTATACACATCGGCGCCTGCAAAAGCGCGGGTGGTAGGTGGTATAGGCGATGCGGCTCCGCTAAAAACAGGGTCGACTAGTATTGTCTTACCATCAACCTGCATAAAGTAAGATGAATGCCCAAACCATACCACAATATTTTCTTCTGGGTCAAGGTGCAGTAAGTCATTCTTCTGCGAAGGCAGTGCTTTAGCCGGTTTGCTACGGTCGCTTTTGCCGAAAAAAAATTTACGCATTACCTCAAAGTAACTTACACCTTCGGCAAGATCGGGGGTAAAACTCTGGTTCTGGAACTGCCCCTTTTTATAATTAGGAGAGTTAAGTATTTTAGCCAGGCGTGCGCCAGTGGGTTTCCTGCCAAACATGGGGTGTTGTAAAAACAAAAACACAGCCGCTACCAATATAGCCAGGACGATGAGAAATTTCATTAATCAGGTTTATTTAGAATTATCAAAATTACCTAAAAGCTACGGGTTTAGGTGTGAGTAATGACACAATCTTTCACTATTAAAAAGTATAGTGATTCAGTAAAAGTGATGAACTTGAGCAGGATAAATTATCTATGTGCAAAATGACATGCCGTTCCTCCGGAACTCCACCCCCCTTTTCTCGCAACAATTTCTATAGACATATCGCTCCTCCGGAGCTTACATTATGCATGTTATCAAATCTGCTACAAACTGCAAATAATTATTTTATTAAAATTTAAAAGCTGTAATAAGCTCCGGAGGAGCGATATATCTATAGCCTAAAATATCTGCTGCCAACTTTGAGTTCCGGAGGAACGGCATATAATACATACTGTTTCTCCGGAACTCCGCCCCCCTTTTCTCGCAACAATTTCTATAGACATATCGCTCCGCTGGAGCTTACATTATTCATGTTCTTAAATCACTACAAATTGCAAAAATAATTATTTTATTAAAATTTAAAAGCTGTAATAAGCTCCGGAGGAGCGATATATCTATAGCCTAAAATATCTGCTGCCAACTTTGAGTTCTGGAGGAACGGCATATAATACATATTGTTTCTCCCGAACTCAGCCTCTTTTCATGCAACAATTTCTATAAACATATTGCTCCTCCGGAGCTTACATTGTGCATGTTATCAAATCTGCTACAAATTGCAAAAATAATTATCTTCCAAAATCAGCTCCGCAGGAGCGACATATATGTAGCCTAAAATATCTGCTGCCAACTTTGAGTTCCAGAGGAACGGCATATAATACATACTGTTTCTAACGAACTCAGCCTCTTTTCACGCAACAATTTCTATAAACATATCGCTACTCCGGAGCTTACATTGTGCATGTAATACTATTAAAAACATGTATTTCGCAAAAACGTCATTTTTTACCCTGCATTTTCTTAATAAATTGCACTACAAATAATCCCTTTTTATATTTTTGCAGCATGGCAAAACAAGAAGATCAATTTAAGAATGTTATTTCGCACGCTAAGGAGTACGGATACATATTTCCGTCGAGCGAAATTTATGATGGATTAAGCGCAGTGTATGACTATGGCCAGAATGGCGCCGAGTTAAAAAAGAACATCCGCGAGTACTGGTGGAAAAGCATGGTGCAAATGCACGAAAATATTGTGGGCATAGACGCCTCTATATTTATGCACCCTACTACCTGGAAAGCGAGCGGGCACGTAGATGCGTTTAACGACCCGTTGATAGACAATAAAGACAGCAAAAAAAGATACAGGGCTGATACTCTTATTGAGGATTATGCTGAAAATCTGAATAAAAAAGCTAAAAAAGAAATAGAAAAAGCGCGTACCCGTTTTGGCGAGGCGTTTAACGAGCAGGAATTTATTACAACTAATACACGTGTTGTTGAATATCTAGCTAAAGAAAAACAAATAAGGGAAAGACTTGCCCGAGGCCTTGAAAACGACCTTGCCGATGTAAAAGCTCTTATTGAAGAGCTTGAAATCGCAGATCCGGATACAGGCTCAAGGAACTGGACCGAAGTGCGCCAGTTTAACCTTATGTTTGGTACCAAACTGGGTGCTGAGGCTGCAAACGCTATGGACTTATACCTTCGCCCGGAAACGGCACAGGGTATATTTGTTAACTTCCTGAATGTGCAAAAAACCGGCCGAATGAAAATTCCGTTTGGTATTGCTCAAACCGGTAAGGCTTTCCGTAACGAAATTGTGGCGCGCCAGTTCATCTTCCGTATGAGGGAGTTTGAACAAATGGAGATGCAATTTTTTGTAAAGCCGGGCGAAGAAATGAAGTATTATGAGTACTGGAAAGAAACCCGTTTAAAATGGCACCTGTCGTTAGGGTTAGGTAAAGAAAATTACCGTTTCCACGATCATGATAAGCTGGCGCATTATGCTAATGCCGCTGCCGATATTGAGTTTAACTTCCCGTTTGGCTTTAAAGAGCTTGAAGGTATTCACTCCCGTACCGATTTCGACCTTAAAGCACATGAGCAGTTTAGCGGTAAAAAACTTCAGTATTTTGATACCGAAGAAAATGCGAATTACACACCTTATGTGGTAGAAACTTCTGTTGGTTTAGATAGGATGTTCCTTTCGGTTTTTGCAACATCGCTTAAGGAGGAAACGCTCGAAGATGGCTCTACACGTACCGTGTTAAGCTTACCAAGTGTACTGGCTCCTACTAAGGCTGCTGTGCTACCATTGGTTAAAAAAGACGGACTGCCAGATGTTGCCCATAAAATTATTGAAGATCTTAAATGGGACTTTAACGTGGCATATGACGAGAAAGATGCTGTAGGCCGCCGTTACCGCCGTCAGGATGCGTTGGGTACTCCTTTCTGTATTACGGTAGACCACCAAACGCTGGAAGACCAAACGGTAACTATTCGCCACCGTGATACTATGAAACAGGACAGGGTTGCTATTACCGAACTACGCGGTATTATTAACGAAGAGGTTTCGGTTAGAAACTGGTTAATGAAAATGTAATTTATTTTTGTTTTATATTAGAAGCTGTTAAGGATTATTTCTTAACAGCTTTTTTTATTATCTTGATTTCAAATTTGTAGATATAATTAGTGCTTATTATGGGATTCCCTTACCGAATAGATAAATTATTGATCCAGTCTGTTGAAGAATATCTTGATCTTTTTGGTTCTAAAGATAATTTTACGCCCCAGAACGCTGTAGCAGCAATGATATATCATTATATAGATATAAGGATGGTAGACTTTTATTTAAATGTGTACAGAAAAGATTTTTTTATACTATCGTATGACAAATTAAGTATAAGTATAGGAACTAATAGCTCTAACTATTTATGCCTGTCTTTAGTCCGTTCTTTTAAATTTGAAGATAATTCTGATGAAATGATTGAAATACATTTAGATTTACATTTTGAGGATATCATTGATAATTCACGCTATAGTAATTACATAAGTTTATCCCGCTTACGTTTATCGGATGAAGATGAAAGCTATGAAAAGGAAATAGATAAGATAACAGATGACATTTTCTATAAACAAATTGTGAATAGAATACCTACTAAATTTGATTTATATCTTAATTACAATGTATAGCATTTATGAAAAAATTACAATTCCTACTCGTACTAACGCTTACAAGCTGCCTAAATAAAAGTGAAACAGCTATTTTAGGCAGTTACAAAGTAGCATCTTATAAAATACGTGAAGGTTTTAAAGATGTAAATACATTATCTTACTCGTTACTATTGAGCGATGACAAAACATGTGTTTTTAATACCGGCAGTAAAAAAGTTAACGGTAATTGGAAAGCCGAAGATTTTAGGGGAGAAACACATATTGAGTTTTATTTTGATAAGTACGGTTTCGACACCCAAGGCATTATAAATCGAAAAAACGAGATAAACGTACTAAACGCACATCATTTTCTTGATGAAAATATAAATACTATCGTTTTTAAAAGAGTATCTAAAAAATAAACCTACAAAGTTTTTAAAACCTTGCAAGTATAGAAACTGAATGTTATAACAGTGGTTCCTGCAAGGTCTTTGTGACCTTGTAGGTGTAAAAAGATTACTTTGTACATAGTAATGACGTACTATATGTCATTCTGACGAAGGAAGAATCTCTATGTAATCAAGATTCTTCGACTACGTTACACTTCGCTCAGACCTGAGGGCTTTGCCCGAACAGACGAAGTAATGACAAACCTTACTGTAACAAACTACTGCAAACAAAAAAAAACGCATCCCATTACAGGATGCGTTTTCGCAATATAAGTCAGTTTTTGTTTTCTTATTTTACGCTTGCAAAAAGATATTCCCTGTTCATACGGGCAATATTTTCAAGAGAAATACCTTTAGGGCACTCTACTTCGCAAGCTCCGGTGTTGGTACAGTTACCAAAACCTTCTTCATCCATTTGGCGTACCATGTTTAGTACACGCTGTGTAGCCTCTACCTTACCTTGTGGCAATAAAGCATATTGAGATACCTTAGCACCTACAAACAGCATTGCAGAACCGTTTTTACAGCTGGCAACACAAGCACCACAACCAATACACGCAGCAGCTTCAAAAGCCCTGTCGGCATCATGTTTAGGTACCGGGGTAGCATTAGCATCGATGGTATTACCCGATGTGTTTACCGATACAAATCCGCCCGCTTGTTGTATACGGTCGAAAGAGCTACGGTCTACAATAAGGTCTTTAATAACCGGGAATGCTTTACTTCTCCACGGCTCTACATAAATGGTATCGTTATCTTTAAACGAACGCATGTGCAGCTGGCAGGTAGTAACCTGGCTTGCCGGGCCGTGCGCCTGACCATTAATGTATAGCGAACACGCCCCGCAAATACCCTCGCGGCAATCGTGGTCGAATGCTACAGGCTCTTGCTGAAGGTTGATTAACTGTTCGTTTAACTGATCGAGCATTTCAAGAAATGAACTATCGGTAGAAACGTTATCCAGTTTATATGTTTCAATTGCACCTTTCATTTTGGCGTTTTTTTGGCGCCATATTTTAAGGTTTATATTTATATTTTTATTTGAAGCCATGATGTAGTGTATTTTATTTGTAGTTTCTGGCGGCAATTTTTATGTACTCGTATTTAAGCTCTTCTTTATGTAATACCTCGGCATTAATATCATTGCCCTGATACTCCCATGCACCCACAAACGAGAAGTTTTCGTCGTCACGCAGGGTTTCACCCTCTGCATCCTGGTATTCTTCCCTAAAGTGGCCACCTGCCGATTCGTTACGTTGTAACGCATCGCGTGCCATAAGCTGCCCCAGGTCAATAAAGTCGGCAACACGTATTGCTTTTTCAAGCTCGGTGTTTAACTCGTCAGATGTTCCCGGTACATATACATCTCTAAAAAACTCTTCTTTAAGTGCAGCAATCTCAGCAATAGCCTCTGTAAGCCCTTGAGCATTACGGCCCATACCTACTTTGTTCCACATAATGTGGCCCAGTTTTTTATGGAAATGGTCTACCGATTTTGTTCCTTTATTATTAAGGAAACCATCAATTTGCGAACGTACACTGTTTTCTGCCTCATCAAACTCCGGTGAGTTGGTAGGTATTTTACCAGTACCAATTTCGTTAGCTAAATAATCAGAAACTGTGTAAGGTAATACGAAGTAACCATCGGCAAGACCCTGCATTAAAGCCGAAGCCCCAAGGCGGTTAGCACCATGATCGCTAAAGTTAGCCTCACCAGCTACGAAACAGCCCGGAATAGAACTTTGCAGGTTATAATCTACCCATACGCCACCCATTGTGTAGTGTACCGCAGGATAAATTTTCATTGGCACCTCGTATGGATTTTCGTTGGTAATTTGCTGGTACATTTGGAAAAGGTTACCGTACTTTTCTTCAATCCATGCTTTACCCAATTTAATAACCTCATCGTCTGTTGGGTTATGGTTACCGGCAGCATAAGCGGTTTGTTTACCTTTACTAATAATCTCTGAAGAGAAATCTAAGTAAACACCCTCTTTAGTATCGTTATTTTCGATACCAAAACCAGCATCGCAACGCTCTTTAGCAGCCCTCGATGCCACATCTCGTGGTACAAGGTTACCAAAAGCAGGATACCTGCGCTCCAGGAAATAATCCCTGTCTTCTTCTTTTATATCGGTAGCTTTAAGCTTTCCTTCGCGAATAGCGGCTGCATCTTCTATTTTTTTAGGAACCCAGATACGGCCAGAGTTACGTAACGATTCCGACATTAACGTCAGTTTCGATTGGTTACTACCGTGAACCGGGATACATGTAGGGTGAATTTGTACGTAGCAAGGGTTTGCAAAATAAGCTCCCTTTTTGTGTATTTTCCAACCTGCGGTTACGTTACTACCCATTGCGTTTGTAGAAAGGAAGTATACGTTACCGTAACCACCCGATGCGATAATAACCGCGTGGGCGCTATGCCTTTCTAATTCTCCGGTAATAAGGTTACGTGCTATAATACCACGTGCTTTACCGTTTATTTTAACAACATCAAGCATTTCGTGACGGTTGTACATGTGTACACGCCCCTGGCCTATTTGGCGCGAAAGTGATGAATAAGCACCTAATAATAATTGCTGACCTGTTTGCCCCGCTGCGTAAAATGTACGTTGTACCTGTGTACCACCAAAAGAGCGGTTATCTAGCATTCCGCCGTAATCGCGTGCAAAAGGTACACCCTGAGCCACACACTGGTCGATAATATTACCAGAAACTTCTGCAAGGCGGTGTACATTAGCTTCACGAGCCCTGTAATCGCCACCTTTTATAGTATCGTAAAATAATCTGTATGTACTATCACCATCATTCTGGTAATTTTTAGCAGCATTTATACCACCCTGTGCAGCAATTGAGTGCGCACGGCGTGGAGAATCCTGAAAACAAAATGCTTTAACATTATAGCCCATTTCGGCAAACGATGCAGCGGCAGATGCTCCTGCAAGGCCGGTACCTACTACTATAATATCAAGCTTTGGCCTGTTGTTTGGGGCTACAAGTTTTAAATGGTCTTTATAGTCCGTCCATTTATCTGATATGTTCCCTTCGGGTATTTTAGAATCTAACTTCATGGTGTTGACGCTGATTATTTATGTAAAAAGTGAATATATAACGGGATAATAGCAAACAATAGCGGAACTATTATAGCGAATGCCTTACCGAAATTTTTAATGAATCCGTTGTATTTTGGATTGTTAGCACCCAGCGACTGAAACGCACTGCCAAAACCATGGTAAAGGTGAAAGCCTAACACTACCATAGAAATGGTGTATAATATAGTTGCTATTAAACCCATATTATTTTCAGGATTTTTAAAAAACTCTACAGTAATTTTGTAAAGGTCTTTGTAGCCTTCTTTTAATTTAACATTGGCATTAGCATCATAAAACGATGTTCTGTCTTCTATTTTTACAGCACCCTGCTGTACCTGCGCCTTAGCTATGTAACCACCATCTGTAGTAAGGTAAAACTCCTGTGCAGGAGCGCCACCGCCAACATTTATACTTATGGTTTGTAATGGCATATCTTTATCAAAGTGCATTCTTGCCCAAAAGCTTACCATGTGTGTTACAATAAACACTAAAATAACTGTACCCAAAACGGCCATATTGCGCGATGCCCAAATGGTGTTTTTACCAGGCTTGTTCATTGCATACTTAATAGGCCTTGCTTTTTGGTTTTGTACCGCAAGAAAAATCCCGTCGATAGCGTGAAAAATAATCGAGATGTAAGTAAGGTACGATAATAGTTTCACTGCCGGGTTGGTAGTCATAAACAGTGCATACTGGTTAAAATGCAATGCAGCATCTTTGCCGGTAGAAAGTAATTGAAGGTTACCCAGTAAATGCCCTGTAAGGAACAAGCAGAGAAATAAACCTGTTAAAGCCATCCAGTATTTCTTGGCGAGAGACGACTTTAAAAGTGCAGATTTTGCCATAATGTTTGATTAATATAGATAAAGGTTTTAAAAAATCAAACAAATTTAAGGCTAAACAACTTTAACCACAACCCCAAAGCACTAATTTATAATGAATATAAAGTGGCTATTTTTTAAAGTATTATCAGTCAAAAAATATATTTTGTATTTTTTTATATTGAATTTACCTAAAAAATCGCAACAGATTTTAAATTCCGCATTTCATAAAACTAAAATGTGATATTTTTTCTATATCGTTTTAGTGCTTTTATGATAATTCATTCAGATACTTATAACCAATTAGTGCCTGCATTTAATGCATATCTGCACAGGGCAATCATCAAATTAGTATATTAGCCATAACCAATAACTACAAAAAACCAATGAATATACATATAATAGGAGGCGGTAACCTGGGCAGCGCCATAGCTATAGGCCTGGCACAATTTACAAAAGGCAATACAATTACTGTTACCCGACGCAATGTTAACCTTATAGAAAATTTAAAGCAATATGGCATTACAACATCTGCCAATAATATTGATGGGATAACAAAAGCCGATATTGTATTACTCGCCATAAAACCCTGGCAGGTAGATGCTGTGATTGATGAAATTTTGCCACATTTAGCCACAAGCACTTTAATAGCATCGGCGGTGAGTGGTGTAACATTAGAGCATTTGGCAAAAAAAGTAGGCAGTAACTATACGGCTTTACGCATTATGCCTAACATTGCGGTACAGTACGGTGCTTCGGCTACGTGTATTTCGGCAAGTTCCCAACATTTAATTAAAACCAAGACCATTGTTGAACTTTTTAATAAAGTGGGCACCGCCGTAATTATCGACGAAAAACTTATGGATGCCGCAACTGTATTAGGTGCCTGCGGAACCGCTTTTGCACTGCGCTACATTAGGGCGAGTATGCAGGCAGGTATAGAAATTGGTTTTGATGCCAAAACAGCCCTCGCCATTGCTGCACAAACCGCACTGGGCGCTACGAAAATGCTGCTTAAAGAAAAAGCACATCCGGAACAGCTTATTGATAAGGTTACTACCCCACAGGGCTGTACTATTGCCGGGCTTAACGAAATGGAACACGAAGGTTTTAGCTCATCGCTAATTAAAGGCATTAAAACATCGCTTAAAAAAATAAAAGAGTAACTTACGATTTAATAATTCTGCGCCTTAGTAACGAAAGTAGCGAGAGGCAAAGTAAATAGTCAACGGCATAAAAAGGCAGCAATAAATAATCTCCTTGTTTTTCTATCTCCTTAACTATAACAGGTGCTAGCAATATAATCGTTACTAGAACCTCAAGTAAAAAAGTTATTTTACGGGCAATTTTTATTTTTAAAACTAAATTGCCAAAAACAAGAGCCGCCAGCCAAACCGGCACATGCAGTAAAAGGCCATAAAACCACAGCTCTCGTGCATCTCCCGGAAAATTGTAAACACTTACAAAAATGCAAAATAAACAAAAGGCAATTATTGCTGTCGCAAAAGCAAGGAGCATATATTTTAAAAAAATTATGTCGTCATTATTCATACTGCGCATTAATGTTGTATAAAGATATAAAAAGCCTTACATAATATACCATCGACTCTATTAAATGCAACGCTTTCAGCCCTTACTTATCAAAGAAAATTGTAATAACTATTAGCAGGCAATATTTTATATAAGTTAATTTTTGTTAAGCATATCTTAAAGGATAGCTTTACAGCCGATAAATATGCCTTTAATCGATTAAAGATGAATTTTATGTGTTTCTTTTTGCAGCAATAACCTATCAATATACATTCGCAGCAAAATAGCATTAGTAAAATTAAATTTTACGGTATTTTTGGGGGCCGACAAAGGGAAAACTTTTTAGTTTTCCCTTTGTTATTTTATACTGGTTTGTAAATTTAATTAATTGTTATTCTTTTTAACATGACAGGCACACTTTTTGTTTTAATTTAAAACACCTATATTTGGTTTAAATTAACAACAAAATGGAACTTAAATCTAAAAACCCTTTTTTAAACAATAAGTCGTTTACAGCTACATCTGCAAAAGAACGCGCTTATGATACCGAAATTATTGACTATAACAATACCATGACTATAAGTGGTACCATGAACAAAACCCTTATTATGTTTGTACTGCTTTTAGCAGGCGCAAGCGTAACATGGTATATGGCTTTTACAGGCCAAAACCCTATTATACTTACTATTGCAGGTGCTATTATTGGTTTTATAATGGTTATAGCAGCTACATTTTCGCCTAAAAATTCGCAATATCTTGCGCCCGCCTACGCCTTGTTTGAAGGTTTATTTATAGGTGGTATATCGGCTATATTAGAAATTAGTTATCCTGGCATAGCTATACAGGCAGTGGGTGCAACTTTTGTAACTTTTATAGTTTGCCTTGCATTATACAGGTTTAAAATTGTACAGGTAACAGAACAGTTTAAATCGGTTGTATTAGCATCTACACTGGCTATTGGTACGTTTTACCTTATATCTATGATTGCCACATGGGGCTTTGGGGTACAAATGTTTCATCATGGCAACTCTTTAATGAGTATTGGCTTTAGCGTAGTGGTAATTATAGTTGCAGCACTTAACCTTTTTATGGATTTTGATATGATAGAGCAGGGTGCAAAACGCAGCATGCCTAAATATATGGAATGGTATGGTGGTATGGGCTTAATTATTACCCTGGTATGGCTTTACCTTGAATTTTTAAGGTTACTTAGCAAACTGCAAAGCAGAAACTAAGCATCTTATTACTTACTAAATTATAAAACCCCAACACTTTACTAAGTGTTGGGGTTTTATTTTTATATGTTGCCAATTGGATATATTTTACACCGGCTGCCCTGTACCAAATTTTTCAAGAATTTGATCCAGCACTGCGTAAACATCAACCGCATAATCATGCGTTACCAGTTTTTGGCGGTATTCTTTAAAGTTAGGGATACCTTTAAAATAGTTAGTGTAATGCCTACGGGTTTCAAAAACACCTACACGCTCGCCTTTCCATTCTATAGCCCAGGTAAGGTGGTTGCGGGCAGCCTCTACCCTATTTTCTAACAACGGTACAGGCAAATGCTCGCCGGTAGCCATATAATGTTTTATCTCGTTAAAAATCCACGGATAGCCTATTGCGGCACGGCCTATCATAATACCATCAATACCATATTCGTTTTTATACTTCAGGGCTTTCTCGGGCCCATCGATATCGCCATTACCAAAAATAGGAATGTTAATACGTGGGTTGTTTTTAACGCGGGCAATTTCCGTCCAGTCGGCTTCGCCTTTATACATTTGTGCACGGGTACGGCCATGAATACTCAGGGCTTTAATACCTACATCCTGCAAACGCTCGGCAACCTCATATATATTAATAGAGTCGGTATCCCAACCTAAACGGGTTTTTACTGTCACCGGCAGGTGGGTACTATCTACCACGGCTTTTGTAAGGCTCACCATAAGGTCGATATCTTTAAGTACGGCAGCACCAGCCCCTTTACAAACTACTTTTTTTACCGGGCAGCCAAAGTTAATATCAACAATATCGGGGTTAACGGTTTCAACAATTTTTGCCGAAAGCGCCATTGCCTCTTCATCTCCACCAAAAATTTGTATACCTACGGGGCGTTCGTAATCAAAAATATCAAGTTTCATACGGCTCTTCATCGCATCGCGAATAAGTCCTTCGCTCGATATAAACTCGCTAAACATAAGGTCGGCACCATGTGTTTTGCACAACCTGCGAAAGGGCGGGTCGCTAACATCTTCCATCGGCGCAAGCAGTAACGGAAAATCCGGCAGCTCTATGTTTCCTATCTTAACCATCTTCATTCATTTTGTGCAAAATTACACTATTTTACCCTATACAGAAAATCAGGCACTCTTAATACAATAAATCTGCAACTATTTTTAACAATAAATAATTACTAGTACTTTGTAGGTAATTATTAAATAGTACAACTGATATTACCTTAACATGACGGTTTTTAAATTATTTAAAAAATGAATAATCGTAAAATTCATTAATTTATCGACAAACAGCGTAAATAATCGACAAAAAATTCAGTACATACAATTAATATATATAGTTTAAAACCACTAAATAAGCAATAATATCATCATTTTAATTAAAATAATGCATTTAGTGTATTTGTTTAAAAATGTAAAAAAAAGTCTTTGTTTATAATAATATAGCTTATAATTTTACCAAACCTAAATCACCAACAATAATTAATTAATTACTAATGATGATATTACATTATTAGTAGCACCTATTATAGTGTATTTGCATTCGTGAAAAAACTATAAGCAACTGTATTTTTTTATTTAAGTTAAATTATGATAAGTAAATTATTTTAACAAACATTTACATTATAGTTTTCTTAAAATTAAAACAGTTATCAGTTTACTTCTCTAGCTTCGCGTTATTATTATTAGTTACTATTTAAATAAAATTTATTCAACTATTAAAATATCGTTATGAACAGAAAAATTATTTTTTTAAAATGGCAGTCATGTATCTTGCTGTTATTATTTCAGGCTATCGCATTTGCAGGAACAGCCGAATTTACATTTCCTGCAGCAAACTCTACAAGTAAAGTGCCTGGCACTCTAAGCAATTTTGCAATGGTAATTACAAGTCAACCTGCTTCTCAGGCGGTTTGTCCAGGTAATAATGCCCAATTTACTGTAGCTCTTAGCGGCACAGATGCATCTACTACTTACCAATGGCAAAAAAATGGTGTTGCTTTAACAAATGACAGCCACATTAACGGAGCCACTACCGCTACATTAACGATAAACCAGGTTACAGACACAGATGCTGCTGCTTATCGATGCACAATTTCAAACGGAAGCAGCAATGTATTTTCTAACCCAGCATACCTTAATACTGTTATAACATCTATAACAAGTGGCACTACATGTGTGGGTACAAATACAACATTACAGGTTAATGCACTTGGTGCTAATTTACAATACCAGTGGTTTAATAACGGCACTGTAAATTCTAACAGTGGCGGTATCCCTATTGGTAATGCAACATCAAGCACTTATTCGCCACCGGTTAGTACAGCAGGTACCACTTATTATTATGTAGAAGTTTATAACGAAAATTCATATTGCACAAAAGTTACATCGAGAGCAGTATCTGTAATTGTTAGCGAGCCAAACGCAGGTACTGTAAAAGGTACTCAAACAGTATGTGCGGGTAGTACAGCTACAGTAAGTGTTAGCGATTATTCTGGCACGATACAATGGCAGCAGTCAACAGATGATGGTACAACATGGATTAACGCCACTGGCATAAGCAGCACAACTGCTACTTATAATACAGGCATAATTAATATTACTACACAATACCGTGTAATTGCAAACAGTGGTACCTGCATGGCTACATCTGGCACTGTTATAGTAACCGCAGACACAAATAACACATGGTTGGGTACACAAAGTACCGCTTGGGATAATGCTGCAAACTGGAGCTGTAATTTATTACCTACAACCTATACAAATGTTGTAATACCTGCAGGTACATTATTTAAGCCAGCTGTTTTAACGGGTACTGCATATGCAAAAACAGTAACTGTGCAGGATAACGCTACATTAACTGTTGCAACAGGAGCCACATTAAATACTGTTAACCAGGTAACTGTAGCTGCTAATGCTCAATTTACAATACAAAATAATGGCGCACTTGTACAACAGTCTAACGCAGTAAATACAGGTAAAATTTCGATACAAAAAAACAGTAATAGTTTGTACAGGTTAGATTACACACTATGGTCATCTCCGGTTGCAAATCAGCAATTACTTGCTTTTTCTCCCTTAACTGTAACAACACGTTTTTACGAATACAAGTATGCTTTTAACCCAGCTACGGGTGTAGATACAGAAACGTATTTTAATGTAGATCCTACTACTAACTTTGAAGCTGCAAAAACATACCTTATACGTATGCCTAACACAAGCAGCGTTGCCGGTTATAATGAAGGTACAACAAAAATGAGTTACCCAGGTATTTTTACAGGAACACCTAATAATGGTAATATAACTACACCATTATCTAAACAAGGTGATGATTATACTGCTGTAGGTAACCCATACCCATCTCCTATAAGTGTTAAAGATTTTTTCGATACTAATGCCGGTGTTATCAAAAGCGGATCTGCACTATACTTTTGGAGAAAAACCTACAACAACTTAACCTCTAGTTATGCTACCCTAACCCTTGCCGGCTATGTTGCAAACCCTGCAGCAGGTGGAGGAGCCGAACAGGCAACCTATTACACAGGCATCAACAGTACGTGGTTAATATCTCAAGGACAAGGCTTTATTGTAAAAGCAGATCCAAATGCGGTAAGCCCACAACTTAGCTTTACAAACAGTATGCGTAGGGTTGCCCCAGCATCTGGCAACTTAGGCTTTTTTAGTAATGAAGAAGCCACTGCATCGCGCCTTTGGTTAAACCTTATTGGCCAGGACAGTTACAGCCAAACAGCTATTGCTTACATTGATGGTACTACTACAGGTATTGATTATGGTTATGATGGTGTATCGCTTAGTAGCGCAGATGCGGTAGCATCTATATATTCTGTTGCTGCCAATACAAATCTTAGCATACAGGCAAGGCCGGTATTTGACGCTAAAGATGTTGTAACAATAGGCTACAATGCTAAAGTTGCAGGAGAATACACATTATCTCTGGATCATACTGATGGTGTATTTAAAGACGGACAGGATATTTTTGTAAAAGACAATGCAACAGGTGTAACACACGATATTAAAAAAGGTGCCTACACGTTTACTACAGAAGCAGGAACATTTACTAACAGGATTGAAGTAGTATATACTACTACCGATGCCCTGGGTACAGATAACCCTGTGCTTACTGCTAGTAATGTAATTATATATAAACAAGACAACAACATAAGCATTACTACTGGTACTACCAACATGAATAATGTTACTGTTTACGATATACGTGGCAGAAAGCTGTACAGCAACAACAATATAAATGCTACACAAACAACTGTAACCGGCATTACTGCTCAACAGCAGGTGCTAATTGTAGAGGTTACCACTAATAAAGGTAAAGTGAGCAAAAAAATAGTGTTTTAATAAACATTATATTAGGTTATTTTTTTCTAAGTTTTTCAGTGCGCATACCCCCAAAAATGCGCACTGCTATAACGGAATGTGAAAATTTAAATTGCAACAGTACTGCCTGGCTTGTAATCCCCCAATTACAACTAACATTCTCCCCCCCAGGAAGTTTTTAAAGGCCACCCAGAGCCTGTTTACAATTTAGTTTTACTACCGCTATTTTCACAACAGCGCATGCAGTTCCCCAAAAACGCATGCGCTGTTTTTTTATTTGGTATACAGCCGCTTTGCAACTCGCTAACTTTAACTATATTTGCCGATTAATACTTACCTTTACCGGTAAGCCCCGCGTGAGTGATTAAGGCGGTATCCCCGTAATATAATGAAGGGATAAAGCCGAAAGCACGGCGCGCAACGCAGTGAAGCGACACGCCCTAAAAATTGATATACGAAGAAGATGAAGCATATTAGGAATTTTTGCATTATTGCCCATATCGACCACGGTAAAAGCACCTTGGCCGACAGGCTGCTGGATGCTACTCAAACAGTTACAAAACGTGAAAGCCAGGCACAACTGCTGGACAATATGGATTTGGAACGCGAGCGTGGTATTACCATTAAAAGCCACGCCATACAAATGGAGTATACATATAAGGGCGAGCAGTATATACTTAACCTTATTGATACCCCGGGCCACGTAGATTTTAGTTACGAAGTATCTCGATCTATAGCGGCCTGCGAAGGTGCACTGCTTATTGTAGATGCTGCACAAAGCATACAGGCACAAACCATATCTAACCTTTATCTTGCCTTAGAGAACGACCTGGAAATTATTCCGGTACTTAACAAGATAGATTTACCAAGCGCAAACCCTGAAGAGGTAAGCGATGATATTGTAGACCTTTTGGGCTGCAAACTTGAAGATATTATACCAGCCAGTGGTAAAACCGGCCTTGGTGTTGAGGAAATTCTTGCTGCTATTATAGAGCGTATCCCTCCGCCAAAAGGCGACCCGAACGAGCCTTTACAGGCATTGATATTCGACTCGGTATATAACCCTTTCCGTGGTATTGAGGTTATATTCAGGGTAATTAACGGATCGATAACCAAAGGCCAGAAAATTAAATTTATGGCTACCGGTAACGAGTATTATGCCGATGAAATTGGTACGCTTAAACTAAACCAGGTGCCCAAACAAATGGTAGGCGCCGGCGATGTTGGTTACTTAATATCCGGTATAAAAGAAGCTAAAGAGGTTAAGGTGGGCGATACGCTTACCGATGCCAAAAACCCTACCCAGAATATGGTGGGTGGTTTTGAAGATGTTAAGCCTATGGTTTTTGCCGGTATTTATCCGGTGGACACCGAAGATTATGAAGAGCTTAGAAACTCGATGGAAAAACTGCAGCTTAATGATGCTTCGCTGGTATTTACAGCAGAAAGCTCGGCGGCGCTTGGTTTTGGTTTCCGTTGCGGATTTTTAGGAATGCTGCACATGGAAATTATCCAGGAGCGTTTAGAGCGTGAGTTTGATATGACGGTTATTACTACGGTACCCAACGTATCGTACCACGCGTTTACTAAAAAAGAGCCTGAAAAAATTCTTATTGTAAATAACCCAAGCGATTTGCCGGAACCATCTAAACTTAGTCATGTTGAGGAGCCGTATATTAAGGCAACCATCATTACTAAGTCGGATTTTGTGGGTAACGTAATGGGACTTTGTATTGAAAAGCGCGGACTGATCACGAATCAGACCTACCTTACAACAGAGCGTGTAGAGCTTAACTTTGATATGCCGTTGGCAGAAATTGTATTCGACTTTTACGACAGGCTTAAAACAGTGTCTAAAGGTTATGCGTCGTTCGACTACTCGCCTATTGGTATGCGTACCTCTAAGCTTGTACGTTTAGACGTGTTACTTAATGCACAACCTGTAGATGCGCTATCTGCATTAATACATGAGGATAACGCTTATACCATTGGTAAAAAAATGTGCGAAAAGCTTAAAGAGCTTATCCCACGCCAGCAGTTTGATATTCCTATTCAGGCAGCTATTGGGGTTAAGGTTATTAGCCGCGAAACGGTTAAGGCACTCCGTAAAGACGTTACTGCAAAATGTTATGGTGGTGATATTTCGCGTAAGCGTAAACTGCTTGAAAAACAGAAAAAAGGTAAAAAGCGTATGCGCCAGGTGGGTAATGTAGAAATTCCGCAAGAGGCGTTTATGGCGGTACTTAAATTGAATGATTAAATTTTAGTTTGAAATAATAGATATTAAAACCCGGTACTATGTGCCGGGTTTTTTGTTAAATTAGTTTTCGATTTCTCACCTGTAGAGACGCATTGCATGCGTCTCGCGTACTGGTTAACCTTTGGGAGACGCATGCAATGCGTCTCTACGGGAAAACAACTATAATGAACAGATTTTATATGGATGATAAATTCAATAACAAATACCGAATTCCACCCGCACGGGCACAATGGTGAGATTATAGTAACTCCGGAGCCTATTTTATTACAATATGTACCAAGGGTATGCAATGTTATTTTGGTGCTATTGAAGAAGGTATTATGAACTTATCTGAAATAGGTACGATTGTCCAGACCGAATGGATAAATACGTTGGAACTTCGCCCCGATATGAATTTAGAGATGGGAGAATTTGTCGTAATGCCAAATCATTTTCATGCCATTATAATTATTGGCGACAACAAACATAATACTACAAATAAGGATGAAACTCCTAATACATTTGGTAAACAATCAGCCAACCTTGCAGCAATTGTAAGAGGTTTTAAATCGGCCGTTACACGCCAAACCCGAATGTTTAATCCTGATTTTGAATGGCAGTCTTTATATCATGACCATATAATACGTAATGCCACATCATTCGAAACAATTAATAAATACATTACTAATAATCCTGAAAACTGGAAAGAAGATCGGTTTTTCAAGTAGAGACGCATTGCATGCGTCTCGAATATAAATTGGACAAACATATTAGGAGACGCATGCAATGCGTCTCTACGGAGCATGATTATGTGATAATGGATATTTCCCAAACATTAACTATGCTAATCTCCGTATTCTCCTTAAATTTGGGTTTCTTAAAAAATGTTACCATGAAATACCACCAGATAGACCGCAACCTGTTTATTAAAAACCGTAAAAAATTTACGGCAGAGATGAAACCTAAAAGTGTTGCCGTTTTTAACTCGAACGATATTTACCCTGTTAGTGCCGATAGTACTTTGCCTTTTGCGCAGCACCGCGATATATTTTACCTAACGGGTGCCGACCAAGAAGAGTCCATTTTACTGCTTTGCCCCGATGCTCCGTACGAGCACCTGCGCGAAATATTATTCCTTCGTGAAACCAACGACCATATTGCTGTTTGGGAAGGTGAAAAGCTGACTAAAGAGCGCGCTTTCGAAATTAGTGGTATTAAAAGTGTGTACTGGCTTCAGGATTTTGAAAAAATCTTGTTTGAGGTAATGACGTACTGCGATACCATATATATTAATACGAATGAGCATTACCGCTCATCGGTGCAAACGCAAACCCGCGAAGACCGCTTTATTAAATGGTGGAAAGAAAAATATCCTGCCCACCAGGTGGCGAAAAGCAACCCGATATTGCAACGACTACGATCTGTAAAAGAGCAGGAAGAATTAGACCTGATTCAGCAGGCGTGTGATATTACCGAAAAAGGTTTCCGCCGACTGCTAAGCTTTACAAAACCGGGCGCAATGGAATACGAGCTTGAAGCCGAATTAGTGCATGAGTTCATCCGTAACCGTTCTAAAGGTTTTGCGTATGGCCCTATTATCGCGTCGGGTAACAATGCTAACGTGTTGCATTATGTAGAAAACAATCAGGAGTGTAAAGCAGGCGACCTTATTTTACTTGACGTTGCCGCCGAGTATGCTAATTACTCAAGCGACCTTAGCCGTACTATTCCGGTTTCCGGCCGTTACAACGACCGACAAAAAAGGGTATACAATGCCGTACTTAATGTTAAGAATGAAGCTACAAAAATGCTGGTTCCGGGTACGCTGTGGAAAGAATATCATACTGAAGTGGGTAAGTTAATGACATCAGAACTCTTAGGCCTTGGCCTTTTAGATAAAGCCGATGTGCAAAACGAAGACCCTGCATGGCCTGCTTATAAAAAGTATTTTATGCACGGCACGTCGCATCACATGGGACTTGATACGCATGATTACGGTTTGCTTACCGAGCCAATGCAGGCAAATATGGTATTTACGGTAGAGCCGGGTATTTACATTCCGGCGGAAGGTTTTGGTATTCGCCTTGAAGATAACGTGGTGGTACAGCCAAGCGGCGAACCGTTTAACCTTATGCGCAACATACCTATAGAAATTGAAGAAATTGAGGCGCTGATGAACGCTTAGTTTTAAGTGTTCAGTGCCCAGTATTCAGTCGCAGTTTACATTAGCAAATTATTGAGAAAGGGATGGTACTAATTGTACCATCCCTTTTTGCAATTTATAAACGGAGTGTGTGCAAGCTCCGGAGAGCGGTATGTCTATAGAAAGAACCACAACTGTACAAAAAAGAGTTCCGGAGGAACGGCATATAAAACCAATGCCGTTTCTCCGAAACTCTAAATTTTTAATCTATCTCGATAACTATAGATATGCCGCCTTTCCAGGGCTAAACTATTACTTTTTCTCTAATACGGCTTTTACCATGTTATCTTCCTTCAAAATCATTTCATAATAGGCTTTATCGCTTAAAAGCTGGCGGGCAAATTCTGCTGCCAGGTAGCGTTTTACTTTGTCCTTATGTTTTTCAAGTTTAAATACCAGTCCGCTTTTAGCCAGGTAGGTATTAAACGCCATATAGTAAATATCGTTAGCCATAATTTTTTTAGTAATACCATCGGCATCAAGACCATTAAAGCCTTTACGGTCTTTATCAAGCTGTTCAAAAACAAAATAGCTTACAATACCGCTTTGCATAACCATGGTTATGGCTTCGTCTCCATGCTTGCCTTCAAGCGGAACAAACAAATCGGGCACAATACCGCCACCGCCATAAACCGTGCGGCCTTTTACGGTTTTAAATTTAAGGGTATCGGCAACTTTAATACTATCGGCAGCATACAGCTCACCACTTTCGTAACGTTTCTGAAAATCATTATTATACTCGGCATCGCCATGGGCATAACTGCGTTGTATCGATCGCCCTGACGGAGTGTAATAACGGGCCACGGTTAATCGCACAGCACTACCATCGCCTAAAGGCATTTCGCGCTGCACTAGCCCTTTACCGAATGATCGGCGGCCTACAATAGTTCCCCTATCGTTATCCTGAATGGCACCTGCTAAAATTTCACTGGCCGATGCGCTGTTTTCATTTATCAATAAATACAATTGACCGGTTTCGAAGATTCCTTTGCCGGTAGCATCGGTTTCTTCAACCTTGTTTCTTTTGTTTTTGGTTTTTAAAATTAGTTGTCCATCCTTTAAAAACTCGTCGGCAATTTCTACGGCTTTTTCAAGATAGCCGCCGCCATTATCTCTAAGGTCTACAATTAACGATGTAGCTCCCTGTTTTTTTAAACTTTCGAGTGCTTTATGAAATTCGTCGGCCGTAGTTTCGGCAAAACGGTTTAGTTTAATGTAGCCAATGCCTTTGTTTACCATAACGGCAGCATCTACACTTTTAATAGGCACTACATCTCGGGTTACATTAACCTTAAACTTTTTGTTATCACTTTTCCTGAAAATGGTAAGCGCAATTTTACTTCCTTCTTCGCCTTTAAGTTTAGAAAAGAGAGTGTCGTTAGCCAATTTTCGACCGAAGAGCTTATAATTATCGGCAAATAAAATACGGTCGCCTGCTTTTATACCCGCCTTGTCAGACGGCCCACCCGGGATTGGTTTAATAATCGCCACCGAATCTTTATACATATAAAAGTTAACGCCAATACCCACAAAGTCGCCCTTCATGCTTTGCGATACGCCTTCCATTTCAGTTTTAGAAATGTATACCGAGTGCGGGTCCAGCTTTTCGAGTATGCTGTTTACGGTAAGATCTACAATCGAGTCGGTATTTACATTATCTACATACTCGTTCTCAATAAAATCCATCAGCTTATTCAGCTTGGTTTTACCAGATCCTGCTCCGGCCATCATCATGCCGCCGCCCTGCCTTGCAGGAAAATTAAGCAGGCTACCCATAACCAGCCCCAAGGCAAGAGCCAGTGCTATAATTATGGGTAAATATATTTTGTTTATTTTCATTATAATTCCTTGTCCAAATCAGGAATGCATACTACTTCTACCCCTGCTTTGATTAAAAAGTCTAATCCGGAACTGTCTTTATACCCGTTTTGATACACCACACGGTTAATCCCGGCCTGGTATATCAGTTTACTACAATCTTTACAGGGCGATAACGTAATGTATAAGGTAGCACCCTGGCACGATTGCGTAGAGCTTGCCACCTTTAATATAGCATTAGCTTCGGCATGTAAAACATACCATTTTGTATCGCCACTTGCATCTTCGCAGCAGTTTTCAAAACCTGATGGTGTTCCGTTATACCCATCAGATATTATCATCCTGTCTTTTACAATAATTGCGCCAACTTTTTTGCGCATGCAGTGCGATAGCTGGCCCCATTCGCGCGCAATGCGCAAATAAGCCCTATCGTATTTTATTAATTTTTCTTCTATCATTTTTATACAAAATCGCAGACTAAGATAGTGTGCGGCTTATTACATATTAGTTAAGGAGTTACCAAATTTCGCTGTTAATTATCATGGGCACAACCACCCCTGCCACAAAGGCCGATGTTACCAAAAGCCACTCTCGTTTTGATTGCTTTAAAACATTTATTACCACATACGATAAAATAAGTACCGAGAGCACTACCGTAAGCTGTGCGCCCTCTATACCTAAAGCAAATTCTAATAATGGGAGTAGCTTGCTTTCGGCTCCGGCAACTACAATTTTAAAGTAGTTGGAAAAACCTAATCCGTGTATAATACCAAAAAACAACGTGGTAAAGGCTATAAAATTTATATTGCTGCTTTTTACCGTTTTTTTAGATGCAGTAAAAAGGTTGTATAAGGCAGTGGCTAAAATAGTTATAGGTATTAAAAACTCTACAATAGTACTGTTAATAGTAACTACGCCGTAAACCGATAAAATTAAAGCGGTAGTATGCCCTATTGTAAAAAGGGTTACCAGCAGCAGTAAATTTTTCCAGTCTTTAAAGGTGTAGGGAGCAGTTAGTGCAGTAAGAAACAGCACGTGGTCGTAAGCGTGAATATCGAGCACATGGGTAAGACCTATGCGAAAATATAACCAAAAATCAGGCATGGCATAATTATTGAAATCAAAATGTAAACTTACATTATTTTACACAAGTAAAGAAATATGAAAGGCTTATAGTAGTTAGGTGCCATAAATCTTTTACTAAAATCATTTACGGGCAAAAATATAAAAGTATATTTGCAAAAAATTAGAAATAAATAAAGCACATGTCGATTTCAGATTTATTTTTTGATCCTGGTTTTAAAGAACGAAATCAAGGTCATTTTGCTTCGATTGTAAGGGTTGCCATGGAAAACGGCCACTTAAGCGATGAAGAAAAATTGTTTTTAGATAAACTTGCTAAAAGGCTGGAAATAACGGCCGATGAGTATAAAGAGATTTTAAAGAACCCTTTTAAATACCCTATAAATCCACCACACCTTTATGTACAAAGGCTGGAACGTTTGTACGACCTGTCGCGCATGGTATATGCAGATCATATATTAGGCCCAAAACAAAAAGAAATACTTACACGTTTTGCACTTGCATTGGGCTTTACCCCGGGCAACGTAAACTATATTGTAGACAAAGCATTATCGTTACTGGTACTTAATGCAGATAGCGACACCTTTGTATATGAAATGCAACACATGAATAAATAATAAAAAGGCTGTCAAATTTAAAATTGACAGCCTTTTTACTTTTAACCGCACATGGGCGAAACTCACAAAACGTATACGGTTGAAGAGGCCAAGCGAAAACTGGAATACTTTTGTGTTTACCAGGACCGCTGCCATGACGAGGTGTACCAAAAACTGAAAAGCCTACTCATGATACCCATTGCCATAGATACTATCATGGCGCATTTAATTGAACACAATTTTTTGAATGAGGAACGCTTTGCCTGCAGTTTTGCGCGCGGTAAATTCCGTATAAAGCAATGGGGCAAACGCAGAATTATACAGGAACTAAAGTTTAGAAATATTAGCAAGTATAATATTGACCGAGCCCTTAAAGAAATTAATGAAGATGAATATCTGGAAGCTTTTAACCTTTTAGCTGAAAAGCAGTGGCAAAACATAACAGGTTCTGCATTAAACAAACGCAAAAAACTTACTGATTTTTTACTTCGCAAAGGTTTTGAGACCCAGCTAATAAACGATAAAGTGTATACTTTAGCGCATTTGTAACTTTATCATTTTGAGTGTTTTGTAAATCATAAAATTTTGTTAAATTAGCTGTTCGAATATATGCCCCACATATACCGCACAATTTAACGTTATGAACATTAAAGTTTACTTTGCTATTTTATTAATTAGCACTATTGGCTATTCCCAAAAGTCAGGTTTCGACTTTGTGAAGGCCGAGAAAAAAGCACGTGCCCTTATTAGTAAGAATCCTGACAGTGCTATTGTGTTTGTTAAGCAAATACTATCGCACAAAAACCTGCATGATACTATTTATGGCAGCAGCTATTACCTCTACGGAGTATATAGTGGTTTTAAGGGTAATAATGATTCGCTTATATACTACCAAAAAAAATCCATCGCTTATTTTGCTAACTACCCTATTAGCAAAGCTAAAAGCTTGCTTAACCTTTCTATAGGCTATCGCGATAAAGCCGATTATAAAACCGCCATTAAACATTTAGGCGAAGCGCTGGAAATTGCTCAAAAAAACAAGAACAATTTAGGTATTGCCATGATATATGGTGAGTTAGCATCTAACTACACCTATATGCTGGAGTACGATAAGTCTATCGATTATTTACTAAAAGCATTAGATATTTTAAAAGCCGATAAAAACTTTAAAAGGGCAACACCCATAAAGCAAAAACTAGGCAATACCTATTTAAATAAAAAGAATTTTAAGTTTGCCATAGACCTTTTTCGTGAAAGTATGATTGAGTTTAAACAGCAGGATGCGCTTAAAAACTATTATATTACCGAGATTAACCTGGCCGATGCCCTTACTCAAAGCAATGATATGAAAGGCGCGAGGACAGCCATTACAGATGCACTTGCTGGTATGAAAACCTTTGATGACAAGGCCATGATAGGTATGTGTTTTTCTAAACTAGGTAATTTAGAGCGCGACCAAAAGCATTATGATGCCGCTGCAATAAATTATAAAAAGGCACTTATCTATCTTATTCCGCTAAAAACAAACTGGATAGTAAGTGTAGCTGCCGATTATATTAAACTACTCAACACTCAAAAAAAGCATAAGGAAGCGCTTGATGTTATAACATCTATAGAAAAACTTAAGGTTTTAAACAGTGCAAACCTTGAAGATAAAATGCAGTACAATAACGCTACCGCCGATGCTTATAGCGGAAGTGATAGTGCTGATAAAGCTATTGAAGCGTATAAAAAAACCATTGCCATGAAAGATTCGATATCGGCAATAGAAAAACAAATGGCAATTGATGAGGTTCAGGCAAAGTTTCAGACGGAATTGCAGCACGAAAAAAATGTAGTGCTTGAAGCGAATAACAAAGCGCTGCAAAAAACTATGGAGACCGAAGAAGCCCGTAAATGGTTGCTTGTTGCAGCGCGTGTGTTTATATTGCTGCTTGTTTTGTTTTTTTTAAGAAGTTACTGGCTAAAAAACAAGCTGCAAAAAGAAGCGCTTAAAACTGCGGCCAGCGAAAAAAGCTTACTCGAACAACAACATTACCACGAGCAGGAACTTACTAATGCACAGCGCGAAATTATAAACGAAAAGCAACGTGAGCTTACCGCTACCGCCTTGCGTATGGCAAATTACCAGGATGGTGTTATGGATGTTATTAATAAGTGTGATACCAATGCTAAAGTAACCGATGTTAAAAAGGAGTTACTGCAACTTGTAAAACAACAGGATTACTGGAAACAGTTTGAAACCCGCTTTAACAGCCTGCACCCAGAGTTTGGCTACACACTTAGCACTAAATTTGCCAAGCTTACTAAAAATGATATCGAGTTTTGCTCCCTACTAAAACTAAACCTGTCTAATAAAGAAATAGCATCGTTGCTGCAAATTTCGCATGAAAGTACGATTACTAAAAAGTACCGGATTAAAAAGAAGATGGAAATTAATGATGATGAAGAGTTTGAAAAACTGTTGATGGAAATATAATGAGTGGTATAAAGCTATTTTTCATTGTTTTTTTATTCACTGCGACTGCTTTTTCACAAAGCACAACTAGCGTATGCAGTAATATGTGGCTTAAAGCCGATTTTACCGGTTTGGATGAAGCTACATCTTATAAAAACAAAGTCCTTTTAAAATTACCGCAAAAAGCACACGATACCGTTACTGCAAAAACGTATAATACATTAGGTATTTATATGAGTTTTGCCGGCAAACAAGATTCTGCCATTATATATTTTAATAAAGCGCAAAAGTATTTAGGCAATTACCCAAAGCTTAAAATATATACTTACATTAATTTGTCAACCGCTTATGAAATTGCGGCCGATTATAACATGGCATTAAAGGCAGCCACCACAGCACTAAACTTTAGCGCTAAAAATGGTTCGGCAATTACTAACGCCTTAGCCCATCAGGTTATAGGTGCGGCTTATTTCAGGAAAGACGAACTGGATAAATCTGTTAAGCATTTGCTTAAAGGCATTGCCCTGCTAGAAGCATCAAATAATACATGCTACCTTTATTTATTAAAACTTAACCTCGCCAGTACCTACATTCAAACTAATAATTACGAGTTTGCCGCTAAATTGTTTGAAGATTATTTACAGCATAATGCCAACAAAAAAGGCACAAAACTATATACTATTGCCATAGTTAACTATACCGAGTGTTTAATAGAGTTAAAAAAGTATGATAGGGCCAGCCAGCTACTTATAGCTGCTATACCACCTGCACAAAAAAGCGGCGATAAAGAGCTCGTGGCTGTATTATATTACAGGCTAGGCAAGCTTAATGATACCAGGGCACGGTTAAGCAGCGCCTTAAACTATTACAATAAAGCCTACAGTATATTAAGCCCTATCGATTCGAGATATTCTACCCATATTTTTAGCGATTACCTTGATGCTTTAAACCGCAATAAAAAGTATAGTAATGCACTTGCGCTGGCAACATCATTTAAAGGTACAGCGGCATATACAAAAAGTACTCCGCTGGAGCGCATGGGCTATGAAGAAGCCCTTGCAGAAGCTGCAGAAAAAACAGGCAACCTAAAAGTAAGCAATGCCGCGCTTAAGGAAGCCCTGAAATTATCCGACTCGGTTAGGCAGGTTAATAACGGAAAGGTAGAAAATGAAATGCAAGCTAAGTATCAAACCAATTTTCAGAGCCAGAAAAATACATCGCTTGCTAAACACAATAATAAACTCGAAAAAAAGCTTGAAAGCGAAGAACGTTTGCTGTTTATGTATATTATTATTAGTGTCGGCATTATTATAGTGGTGTTTCTTTATTTAAGGGGCTACCTTTTAAGCACACGCCTTACTAAAGAAAAACTAAAAAGCCTTGAAGCAGATAAAAAACTTGCCGAGCAACAAAGCATATACGAACAGGAAATTATAAAACACCATAAACTGGTTATCGATGAAAAGCAGCGCGAAGCAACATCTATGGCGTTACGCATGGCAAGCTATTATGACAATATAAATATATTGCTGCAAAAATTTAATACACCGGGCTACACTACCCTGCCAGAAATTAAAAAAGAGTTACAGCAACTTGCTAAACAAAAAGATTACTGGAAACAATTTGAAACCCGTTTTAATAATTTAAATCCAGAGTTCGCAACCACGCTTACCCAAAATTATGCTAAACTCACTAAAAATGATATTGAGTTTTGCACATTGCTGAAACTTAATTTAAGCAATAAAGAAATTGCATCGTTACTTCAAATTTCTCATGAAAGTGTAATTACAAAAAAGTACCGTATTAGAAAGAAAATAGGAGTGCAGGATGAAGCCGAACTCGAAATGCTACTTTCACAAATTTAGTTTGCACACATTATCTAAATGTAAATTTGTAAAGGCAAAAAATGTGCGTTTTAACGTTTCATCTATGCAGTTTGTCTATAAAATTTACCTATAATCTATAATTGTCTGATTTTCAGATGCTTTTTTTTGCGCTTGTCTATATTTTGTCTATTAAAAAAATGTTAATATTTAACAGTTATGCCGTTACTTTGCATCGGTAATAAGGAAGAAACCAGATGGTCAAACTTTATCCTTAACCGTTCATCGATAAATAATGACAGTTTAACGTCACTAAAACCTCGCCGGACGAATAGTTAAAATAAAGGAAAATAAGCGAGGTACTTTTGTACTATCAAAATGAGTGATGCTCTTGCAACCGGCATCATATCATAATTAACTAAAAAGCTAAAACACAAAAAAATGACATTTACAGTGATTACCCATTTAAGATATTAGGACAAACATTTTATTCTAATGCTATTGATAAAAAAATCTGCCCCCAGTTTTTTTATATCGTTCAGACCAACTTCTACAGAAGTTAAACTACAAAATGTAGTTAGATTTAAAAGTTACCTTAAAATTTTAAAAACAACAAAATTTTACTTTTTGGAAACTCTGCCCCCAGAATACCAAAATTAAGTTATGCCCCCATAACTACCTTAAAATTTAATTTTATCTCAAATGAAAAAAATTGTATTATTACTAATGCTATTGCCTTTTGCGGCCTTTTCTCAAAAACTTAATGGCACATATAATGTAGGTGCTACACAAACTTACAAAACAATTACAGCTGCAGTTGCTGCATTAAATACTAATGGCGTATCTGGCCCTGTAACTTTTTTACTTACAGATGCTGCTTACACTAACGTAAACTCAAATACTGCTTTAAACGAAACTTTCCCTATTACTATTAATGCTATTACGGGTGGTTCTTCAACAAACACAGTAACTTTTAAACCCGCTGTTAACAAAACAGTAAGTATTGAGTCTACAAACGTATATTCTTACGCAGGTGTTCCAACAGTAATTAAACTTAATGGCGCCGATTTTGTAACTTTTGATGGTAGTAATGCGGCAAATGGTACAACAAGAAACCTTACGATAAATAATAAAGATGCTGTTGTAGAAAGTAGCCGTGCAAATATTTGGGTAGCATCTAACGGTACAGATGCTGCTACAAACATTACTGTTAAAAACTGCATACTTAAACAAACCAATAAAAACTCGGCAGGAAGATATTCTGTAGGTATTTATTCTGGTAATACAGGCACAGACACTAGTTTAAATGTTGATTCTGCAACGGCAAACAATAGCTATTTAACTGTTACAAACAATAAATTTACAAATGTTAAACAGGGTGTATATGTAAATGGTGGCACAAACATTATAACTAATTTGTTAATTAATAAAAATGATATTGGAGCAGAAACTAATTTAGAAACTATTTTATCTCCTGCAACATTAGTAAACGTTAATACTTTTGATTATTTAGATAATTACATTTATAACATTTACAGAGATAATAATAACAGTTCTCTTGCAACATCTGGTATTACTGTATTAGGTGCTTCTATAAATGGTAACATACTTAGAAACACTATGAAGGATCTTACTAAAGCAACGGGTGACAGCCAACTTTTTGCAGGTATTGTTTTAGGTTCTACATCTAATACATCTAACATACTTGTAGCTAATAATTTTATACTAAACGTAGCTGGTAATAATAGTGGTGCTACACAAGAAAATGGCCATGGTATAGCGGTTACAAACGGCGGTGGCTACAAAATATACTTTAATACTGTACAACTTAACACTAACCAAACAGGTAGCGCACAAGGTTATTCTTCTGCACTATATGTATCTGCTAATGCTAAAAGCTTAGATGTTAGAAACAATATTTTTTCTAACAATCAAACAAGCACAACTACCAGAAGAACAGCTGTACAAATACTTAACACTACAGCTAATATTAATACTGTATTTACAAACCTTGACAATAACGATTACTGGACTAACGATAAAATAGGTTATATTTCTACAGGTAGTTCTACTAACGAAACATGGAGCGATAACCCTGATTATTTTGTCACTCTTTCTGCTTTTGTAAAAGCAACTGGTAAAGACACAAAAACAGTAAGTATATTACCTGTATATGTATCGGCATCAGATCTTCATATTGATGGTAACAATACCGCTAACGCTAAATTAGATAATGGTGCTGTTGCAATAGCAGCTGTAACAAAAGATATCGACGGGCAATTAAGGAACACTACTACACCAGATATGGGTGCCGATGAGTTTGGAGCTATTACTGCCCCTACAGCGGGCCAAACAGCAGGTATTTACTGTAACTCTACCGTTACATGGGATGGTACTAAATGGCTTAACGGAACACCAACTGCAAACACAGATGTAATTTTTAACGGTAACTATACATCGGCTAATAATTTTACTCTTTATGCTTGTTCAGTTTATGTGCTTAACAATGCTAATGTAAATTTTGTAGGTAACTCTACTGCTATAGTAACACACAGTGTAAATGTAAGCAGTACTGCAAGCCTAACTTTTGAAAGCAGCTCTAACCTTATACAAGTTGAAGATGATGCTAACACAGGTACAGCTACAATAAAAAGAAACTCATCATACTTACAAAGGCTGGATTACACGTTATGGACTGCTCCGGTATTAGACTCAAGAGCTACAGGTTACCAGTCATTACAAGCATTCTCTCCCCAAACTGCTCCAACGCGTTTTTACAACTACACTACTGCAACTAACAGTTATACATCTATCGCATCACCATCTGCTACAAAATTTGCTCTTGGTAAAAGTGTACTAATACGTATGCCTAACGTAGATACTACACCAGGTTATAACGAAGGTACACAAAGGTTAATATTTAACGGTGCTTTTCAAGGTACTCCAAACAATGGTAATGTAAGATTAGCATTAGAATACGGAAGTGATACAACAGGCTTTAATGCAGTAGGTAACCCTTACCCATCTCCACTTAATGTTACAGAATTTATTAATCAAAATCTTGATGTAATAGAAGGTACTTTATGGATATGGAGAAAAACAAACGACATTACTAAATCAAGTTATTCTACAGTAAACCTTACTGGTTATGCGGCAAATAAAGCTCCGGGTGGTAGCTCTGAAGATGGTAACAATTTAATTGTAGATCCTTATACTATAGCAACACAAGGCGCATTAAACACTGCACAAGGGTTTATAGTAAAAGCTAAAGCTGCTAAAGAGCTTGTATTTAATAACAGTATGCGTTTACAAACACATTCTACAGCTTTCTTTAAAAGTGCCGATCAAGCAGACGAAACTGCCGTAACATCACAATTTGACCGTGTTTGGTTTAACGTAAACAGTGCTAATGATGATTTTACTCAAACATTATTAGGTTACAGCCCACTAACTACTACAGGTTTAGATAATGGTTATGATAGTAAATTAATGGTAAACGGCGATATTAACTTTTACTCTGTATTAAATACAGGTACAGAAAACCTTAGCCTAGTAATACAAACCCGTGGTACTTTTAATCTTGCAGATGCTGTTACAATGGGCTTTAAAGCTGCAAATGCAGGAACATATACAGTAGCTATAGATCATGCAGACGGAAAATTAGCTGCAGATGATACTAACATCTTACTGGTAGACAACCTTACAGGTATCACTAAAAACTTAAAAGATGGCGATTACACATTTACTACAGAAGCAGGTACATTTGAAAACCGCTTTAAAATAACATACTCATCTAAAAGCGCAGATGCTGCCCTTGGTACAGATAGCCCTGCAATACAGGCTAAACAGGTAATTGTTTACAAAAATGATAAACAGGTAAGTGTACAGGCTCCATCTGATATCAACTCGGTAGTAGTTTACGATATGTTAGGAAAAGTAATTTTCCAGAAAAATAACATAGAAGGACAAACATTCTCTACATCAGATATCAATGCTGCAAAACAAGTTATCATTGTAAATGTAACTTTAGATAACAACACTGTTATCTCTAAAAAGATAATGAATTAATATTTTCATAAAAACTTAGTAATTTTTAGTTGGATGTTAGAGCCCCGGTGGTTGGCCAAACTGCCGGGAATCTTTTAACAAAAGCTAATTATTACATTCTCAAAACCCCCAAGTGATAGAGATGGTTTACAATTAATTATATTAGGTTATACTGATATAATGTTTTAGTAATTTTTTAGTTGGATGCACGTAAAGGAGACCCTAGGGTCTCCTTTACATTTTTATACGTTTCTGTAATTTAGCATTGTTACCTATATTGTAATTTTAATATAATATTACCAGTCTTGGTTTTTATAATTACTAATTTTGATAGCAATCACCACACTTTAACACGTTTTTACTGATATGGAAACCTTAAAAATACCCAATTACATTAAAACGGTTTTTATAGCCTTACTTATTATTATCATTGTTTTTTTTATGATAATAGCAAAAGCTATATTGGTGCCCCTGCTTATTTCAGGCTATATTGCCATGTTGCTTACATCTGCCTGTAACAGGCTCGAGCGGCATAAAATTCCGCGATCTATAAGCGCAGCTATTTGCCTTATAATATTTATGTCGGTAATTGGTGGCATCTTTTTTTTAATATACCTGCAGCTTAGGGGTTTTATGCACGATATTGGCGGCGATTTAACCCAAAAGTTAAATTCGTTTGTAATCGAAATTAACCGTTGGTGCCATGATACGTTTGGTTTCGATCTGGGTATGCCTAATGGTTTTGAAATGAAAAAAGCGGTAGATATAGTTAAACCGGTAGATGGTACCGCTACCCAGTTAGTAATGAAAGGGCTAAACACAGTATCAGATATTTTACTGCTTCCGGTATTTATATTTTTCCTGCTCATTTATCGCGATCACCTGGCTGTTTTTATAACTAAAGTATTTAGCAAGCAGGATAACAACTTTTTGCTCGAAAAACTTACATCTATACGTAAAATTGTACATGCCTATATATTTGGCGCCAGTAAGGTAATGCTTATACTTGCCGTGGTAAATACTGCTGTACTTTTCACGTTAGGCATTAAGCACGCTATATTTTTTGGTGTGGTGGCAGGCATGCTCAATATAGTTCCGTACCTGGGGCCATCGCTGGGTGTTATTATGCCTTTCTTTTTCGCATTAATGACAAAGGACAGTCTTTTTTACCCCATAGCGGTAGCAGTATCATTTATATTTATTCAGCTGTTAGAAGGCGCTTTTTTAACACCAAAAATAACTGGTGGTAATGTTAACCTTAATGCATTGGTAACTTTTTTAGGCTTGCTTATAGGTGGTGCTATATGGGGTGTACTGGGTATGATACTTATTATACCTACTATTGCCATCCTTAAAAAGTTATTCGAACTAAGCCCCGATACCCAGCCCTACGCCTACCTCTTTGGCGAGGAAGACGATAACTGGTTTAAGAAGCGGAACCGGAAAACTAAAAAAGCCAAGGCCGAAAAGGTAGACAGAAAGGCTCACGACGAAAAGGTTAAGGATATTATGAAGAAAGAGTAATTAAGTAATAGTATATATTTGCGATAAAAAATTTAAAATGAAACGACTTGCCTTACTTAAAACTTTAATCACAATACTGTTTGTACTTTGCATAATTACCTTATTTTTTGCAGTACCCTTTATACTTGTGGTAGCTGTAATGCCGGGGCAAATACCTTTTAATATTAATGGCCAGCCAGCTTCGCAATTAGGTATAGAAACTATTTTAGTAATGCTAGGCATAGCAATAGGTTTTGCGTTTTTTACTTTCGCCCTTTACCTTTTCAGAAAACTACTTACGCTTTTCGAAAAGAAAAAGTTTCTTCATGATGATGTTATTAAAAACCTCGACCAGACTGGTTATGCCATACTTATTGGTTATGGTATTTGTGCCGTAGCTTTGTTTATATACACAACCCTTGTAGAAGGTTCAATGGAAATAAAATTCGGTATAAGCTCTGTATTTGCTATTTGCCTTGGTTTATTTTTTATGGTACTTAGCGATGTTTTTGCTATGGCTAAAAAAAGTAAGGATGAAAACTAACTTCCTCCATCATTTGCAAAATCAGCTATAATTAAAATGATAACTATAATTATATTAGTTTCAATTGCCTTGGGTTTTTTATACATTGGTTTAAAGCTACTTGAAAAAGCTAAGCATCTTAAAGCAACAGGTAAAAAAGCCTTTGGCACTGTTGTTAAAAATAATTACCAAAAGAGCCACAATGACAATCGCGGCCTATATTACCCTGTAATACAATTTATTACTAAAAATAACCAAACTATAATCCAGCAACTTAATTTCGGTAGCAATCCACCAAAAAATGTAGGCACTAAATTGCAATTACTTTATAACCCGGATAATCCGAAGGAAGTTCAGATAAACTCTGAATTACACCTTACTTATTTCCCATGGTTTTTTATTCTAACAGGTAGTTTAATTATAATACTGGTTTGTTTGGAGTTGTTCGATATTATTAATTTTACACAAGCAATCATTAATTGGTAAATTTACCATATACAATACCACTAATAATTAATGAACACAATCAAATCACTTGTTGCCTTGTCGTTACTAGCACTTACCGCCTGTAACAAAACTGAAAACTCAACTACTACCCAACCGGATGCTGCTGCTACCGAAGCAGAAACACTATCAACAAAACCGCTATCGGCAGATGAAGAACAGGAACAAATTGAAGAAACTGTAAAAAGCATGTACCATTGGGTGGAAGCTACACAAGCAGCAAAGCAAACCCATGGCTGGAAAATGGTTATAAAAGACAGCCTGGTTACAGGTTATGATATGGCCGACCATAAACTATACCTTAACGATTTGCGCAAAACAGGTTTCTTTGCCGAAGAATTTATACAGAATATGGATAAGATTGTTAACTATCAGGATAAGGAATTACGCAGCGGCAAAGCAGAATGGTTTTTAGGTGAATTCTCTCCGTTTGATGCCGACACCAGCCCGTGGTGCAACTGCCAGGACGAACCTACCGATAAAGATGCCTACAGCCAGATAAAATTTCATTTTATAAAAGCTGATCCTTCAAAAGCCGAACTGTACTGGAACTGGGAAGGTTTTGGTAAAGAAGTAGAAAACATGCATTATAAAATACGCACCGTAAAAGAAAACGGTAAATGGAAAATTGCCTGGATGCAGGGCTGGGATTACAAACTAAATACTACGTATTAATATCTTCTAACATTATCGCAACCCTCTATTATTAATGTTTACAGGAGGCAATCCGCGTGTTTCGGTTACAACATGAGGCGATATCCATATTTTATTAAATGGGTCGGTAGCATCAAGCATATCAATTTTTAATCGGGATGCTATATATAGCGCCATATCATAAGCAGGCTTTCCTTCGGCCTTGGTATAAATGGTAAAGTGCTGGTTACGCCCGTACCAAACATTTACATTAAACACGTGGCCATCATCTTCGCCCGGTAGTATAACCGACTGTTTAAATACCGATACATATTCTATTTCCGGCAACTGCTGCCACTTGCCCACCCTAAGCGGGCCTACCTTGTGTTCTTTCTTGTAACGGCGGTCTTTCAGGTCGAACCATACGCTTGTTATAACCGAAAATCGTAAGCCTAATACCAGCATAAACAAAGCACAATTAAACGCGCTTACAAAGGCTCTAAAGGCATCTTTTCCGTCATATTTATAAAGTCCGTAAACTGTTAAGCCTAAAAACAAAAACATTATTGAAAACGACACTACAGCCAAAACAGTTTGCCATATCGGGCGCTTTCTTTCGCTTATAATATTATCATTTTTAATGTTTGGCATATGTTACGGTTTATTTAAATATTAAACGCTGGTATTCCTAAATAATTATAAGAAATTGAATACTATTCCTGCTCTTGTTTTAAAGTTACCCACCTGTAGTCATTAGCAACTGTAGCATCAAGCAAGTCAACATCCAATTTTATTGCCACAGACTTTCCTATATTCATGCAGGCCTCAGCTATTGGATGTGTATAAACTGTAAAATGTTTCGTACCATTATACCAAAGGTTTACATTGTATTGGTGTGAGGTATCATCATTTTCTTCATTATAATACATTTGTTTAAATACCGACACATATTCTATATTGGGTAATTGGCGCCATAGGCCTAGCTTAACAAAACCAAAAGTATATTGGCGTTTGTAGCGCTTTTTAACTAAATCAAATTTTATATTAATTACCATAACAAGTATTAAGGCAAAGTTGAGCGCCAGGCATGCAGCTAACAAATATTTTTCGCCTAAATTATCATCTGCCCTATAACTTTGTAATGGTAGCAGTTTTATTATAAAGAAAGCCATAAGGCAAAAACAGATCGCGCCCAGTACCTTACTCCATAGCGGTAGTACGCCTTCCGTAACTATTATTTCTTTTTCTTTAAATTGCATATACAAATTAACAAAAAATATCTTTTACTACATGAATACTATAAAGGTCTGGAAAATTCATCTTTTACTTAATATTGCCATGTATTCGTATTACTTGTATTTATGGATAGCACAATATTTTTATACGGGAAAAGCAGGCTGGAAAGGATTTGAAATTTTTATGATGACACTTTTTACAGCACCTATATACTTAATTTATCATGCAATAGCTTTATATTTTGGTATAACTACTAAAAACAAAAATATAATTATGGTAACAATTGGAGGTATCCTGCTTTGTACCCTTCACATTATAGCAGTAGTAAACTAATTACAATAAAAAAAGCCTTTCCATTACCGGAAAGGCTTTTAGTAAAGTATAGATGAATTAATCAACCAATATAATGATTTTGTTGTCTTTAAGTTCCAGTGTACCTGCGGTAATTGGCAGGAGGAACTTTTGGTCTTTGTCTGATTTTGTAAAACGCTCAGAAAACTGTGTGTTTACCTTAAAATCAGGAACCACTATTTTAATGCTTCCCTGCGCCAGTATCGAAACAATGTTGGCGTGGTTGTTAAGCATCTGAAATTCACCATCGGTACCAGGAACGGTAACAGATGTTACTGTGCCTTTAAACAAATGGCCTTCCGGCGATACTATTTCTAATGATAACATATATTTTAAGTTGTTGGTTGCCGGTTATCGGTTGTTGGCTACACCATTAAATTTGTCTCCATCAACCGTTAACCAATAACTATATTATACTTCAGCAAGCATTTTTTGTCCGGCCTCAATAACGTCTTCAATGGTACCTTTAAGGTTAAAAGCAGCCTCCGGAAAGTGGTCTAACTCACCATCCATAATCATGTTAAAGCCTTTAATAGTATCTTTAATATCTACTAACACACCCGGTATACCTGTAAACTGTTCTGCCACGTGAAAAGGCTGAGAAAGGAAACGTTGTACACGACGTGCACGCGATACCGAAAGTTTATCTTCGTCACTTAGTTCTTCAAGACCTAAGATTGCGATAATGTCCTGTAGTTGTTTGTATTTTTGTAGAATTTCTTTAACACGTTGTGCACAGTTGTAGTGCTCATCGCCAAGAATTTGTGGTGTAAGTATCCTAGATGTAGAATCTAACGGGTCTACCGCAGGATAAATACCAAGCTCAGCAATTTTACGAGAAAGTGATGTAGTAGCATCTAAGTGGGCAAAGGTTGTGGCCGGTGCCGGATCTGTTAAGTCATCCGCAGGTACGTAAACCGCCTGAACCGATGTAATAGAACCTCTTTTTGTAGATGTAATACGCTCTTGCATAGCACCCATTTCTGTAGCAAGTGTAGGCTGGTAACCTACCGCTGCAGGCATACGGCCTAAAAGACCAGATACCTCAGAACCCGCTTGAGTAAAACGGAAAATGTTATCAACAAAGAAAAGTACGTCTTTACCTTGTGCTTCACCAGCTCCGTCACGGAAATATTCAGCAATTGTTAATCCTGAAAGTGCCACACGTGCACGAGCTCCAGGTGGCTCATTCATCTGCCCGAAAACAAATGTTGCTTTAGATTGCCTCATACCGGCTTTATCTACTTTGCTAAGGTCCCAACCACCATTTTCCATAGAGTGCATAAAATCGTCACCATATTTAATGATGCCCGACTCTAGCATTTCACGAAGTAAGTCGTTACCCTCACGTGTTCTTTCACCTACTCCTGCGAATACAGAAAGACCACCGTGACCTTTAGCGATATTGTTAATCAACTCCTGGATCAATACTGTTTTACCTACACCGGCACCACCAAATAACCCGATTTTACCACCCTTTGCGTAAGGCTCGATAAGGTCGATTACTTTAATACCAGTAAATAAAACTTCTGATGAAGTTGAAAGATCTTCAAATTTTGGAGCCGGGCGGTGAATAGGTAAACCATTCTCGCCAGCTTTAGGCAGGTCGCCAAGGCCGTCGATAGCATCGCCAATTACATTAAACAAACGTCCGTAAATGTCGCTACCTATAGGCATTTGTATAGGAGCACCTGTACCGGTTACTTCTGTACCTCTGCTTAAACCATCGGTAGAGTCCATAGATATAGTACGAACTGTGTTTTCGCCTACGTGCGATTGTACTTCAAGTACTAGTATTGTACCGTTTGGTTTAGTGATTTCTAATGAATCGTAAATTTTTGGAAGCACGGCGTTTTCAGTGTCAAACACCACATCTACTACCGGCCCGATAATCTGTGCAACTTTTCCTATTACTTTAGACATTGCTTATGTATTTATTAAACAGCTATTTATCGATTGCGGAAAAACCTGTTTTTTCCGAGTGCAAAGATAGTTTTTTAAATGTGAATTATCCAATAGCTAATTTGCGTTTTTTTCAATAAAAAAAGGTTTTTTAATAAATCAGCACCGTTAATGTTGTTAAGTGGTGTGTTGTTTTGATAATTGTGAGGATGTATGGTAAATCTTGTTTACATTTATAATATTATTATTAATTTTTAAACATATAGCGTACTGCAATAATACACAGCACACTACGTTGTTTTAAATATTATTAGCTAATTACTCACAAAACAACCAACCACCTGCTCATGAAAACCTTACTAGCATTACTTATACCTTTATCGTTATTATTTTTTAACCCTACGCCTAATGAAAATAATGTTATTATTAAAGGCAACATTAAAAATGCAGGCCAGGAGTTTGTTAGCCTTGGTTATTTTCCCCGTCTTAGAGGAATTTTTAGCTTCGACAATTTTAAGACTATAGGGGCATCTACAGATGCTAAAGGACATTTTGAACTACAGTCGAATAATATTACCGATGGTGCCGATTATGTGCTAGAGTTTAATAATAAATATATCCCGTTAATATTGTTTACCGGAGACAACCTTACTTTTAATGTAGATTTTAAAAATGTGGAGCCATCTTTTTTTGCTACAGGTAAGGGTTCTGGGAAAATTAATGTGTTACGGCTTGAACAATTTGACTATGTGCCTTTTAAAAACAACTGGACCATAGCGCAGTTTAACACCAAAAACGATAGTATTGTGACTGCTAAGCTATCGCTTTTAGACGCTATTTATAAAAAGAAAACTAACGATATTACGGTTGCAAAGGCCAATAACAAAACCAGAATAGAACAGATAATAAAACAATCGCCACTTTCTCAAAAAGAATATGATTTTATAAAAAACCAAATAACCTTTCAGCGGTATTATGTAGTCGATTTTATTTTAAAAAACCCAGCTTTAAGCACAACCATTATCGACTTTAAAAATCCGGCGTTTAATAGTTTTAATAAAAATGAATATAAAAAAATTAAGAATTTAAATGCAGCGTATTCAGGCGGTATACTTGATAAGATTTTGCAGGTAGAATATTTAAAAAACAAGCAAATACAAGACCCTACAATAACGTATAAAAACTGGAACGGGTATATTAATACGCCCGAATATAACAATTGGGTTTCTGCCTACTTAAAAAAAGAGTTTACACCAGAGGTACACGACCAATACTACAGCAGCATTATGGCTTTTTTAATGACTACCGGAGAAAAAGACAAAGAACGATACAAGTATTTAATTGAAAATTGTACCGATCAAAAATATTTACACCGTATTGACGGATTTGAAAATTTGCTGGAAAACGGCCTGAGCGATAAAAAGTATAATTTAAACTCTGACAACTTTACACTTAATGAAGCGAAACTTGAAGCTCTTCTTAAAAACCACGAAGGAAGGAACACGCTTATAATATTTTGGTCGGCAGCATTTGCGGGCTCTTCTATACTTTATGACGTACCAGCGTTTGCAAACTTTAAAAACAAACAGAAAATAGATGTTATAAACATTTGTATAGATAAAACAGAACAGAAACCTTTGTGGGCAGCAAGAATTATAGATAACGAATGGATGATGCCTCATTTTTTTATGCCTATAGAAAACAACGAGTCGACGTTAAATAAATTTAGCAATAAAAAAATAGACACTTTTTGCTTTGGTGGTGCTACTTACAGCATTATTGATAAGGATGGCGAAATACATAATAACCTAAAAAATCCACTGAAGATGACCAACGAAGAGCTTAAAGCATATATTAAATAGATGCAAATTAATCTGCCGTAACCGCACCATGCTGTTTTTGTGCTTCCGGATAAAAACACATTTGTAACATAGCATAAAGTTCTGGGTGTTTAGATTCTAATAAATCGGGGCGTTCAAAAAAATATTCCGATGCAACAGCAAAAAACTCTGCCTGGTTGGTACCGCCATATTCCCTAATGTCTGATTTATCATCGTTAATTTCCTCCATGCTTTTGTGCATTAAATCCAGCCACGGTATAACGTACTGGTGCCCCAGCAACCGCTCCGAAATACCATCGGTAGCGCCATCCATTTTATCAATTAAATGTACAAACTCATGAATACCAGTATTGCTTTTATCGGTGGTGTTGTCAAAACCCTGGTGCAGCGCCCTGTTGCTTAATATCATTTGCTTTTCGAACCTGCCTGTACCTACCAGCCCGCCAATGTTGCGCGATTTAGCTGAGTCGGCAAATTGCAGGTCTTCATCAAAATAATCAGGGTACAGCAACACGCCGCTAAGGTTAAAGTAATGCCACTCTTTAAACCCAAATACCGGAATTACCGCACTACAGGCTACGAGTAGTTTATCAAGATCGTTAATTTCAAGCTGAACGCCCTCAATATATACTTCACTTAAAAACAGCATAATGCGCTGCCTGAATTCAGGTTGCTTTTCTTTAGACAGTTCGCGGTAAAACTTTACATGCTCTTCGAGCAGGCTTTGCCATTCGGCGGGAAAACTTTCCACTGCCAATCGCTTTGGTTTTTTATAAAAAAAGAAGCCGGTAAGCACTGCTACCGCCAAGAAAATAACGAAAATCATAGTGTTTTAATTTGTGTGTAAATATAAATAAGAAACAGATATTGTATTTTAGTGGTTTTTGGTCGCCCTATTTCTGTAAATATCTATTAAAAAATAAAGCCCAAATATAAATTGAGAGTAAACCAAAATGTTCACATTATCAAACTCTCTAAAAAACTCCCTAACATTATGAGAAAAAATTAAGTAGAGGCCATATACTGTAAACAAAAAAATATTTCCAACGGCAGCAAAAATGTAAAAAAAGCTAGTCTTCACTTTTGTGAACTTAAGTGAAATTGCAACTGCCGTTACTAATATAATAGCCACAGCGGCAAATAAATAATCAAACAACAACGTTAGTCCAGGCATAAAAGAAGAATCATGATAATAATTGAAAAATACATATACGCACCAAATTGTGGTAATAAAAAATGTTATGGACAGGTGTTTGTAAAATTTCATATATAAAAATTAATGCTCATTATAAACCTACAAAAAATACCGCACAAAAAGCCGCTAAGAAAATTATTCTCAGCGGCTTTCAATATATAATAATTCTGATTACTCTACCGTAACCGATTTTGCTAAATTTCTTGGCTGGTCTACATTACAGTTACGCATAACCGCTATGTGGTAGATTAATAATTGCACCGGAATTGTAGCCAATAGGGCGATAAAGCATCGCTATTACCTGGATATCTATTGTACTATCTCAAAATAATTCAGAAAATGCTTTTCTTTTATAAATCCTCCATTTTCATCCTGATTAAAAAAAAGCGCTTTTTGCTTTTTATCCCACAACATAACGCTTGGTATATATGCATTTTTACAATCAGGTAATTTTGTAAAGATGATAAGATCTCCTTTTAAACGGTAGCTGCCATAACATGTTTCGGTATTGCCTAAAAGGCCTGTACCGTACATTTCTACAACACCATTTTCCCTGAGTATAAGTGTATCAAAATAACGATCGTCACTTTTTATTGCTGTAAGAATCCTGGCCGATTTAAATAAATCAGACTCGCCCACCACCATACCTACAAACAGTAAAAACACTACAGCATGACAGACTATCTTTATTTTTGAATACTTAAAATGCTTTCTGGGAGATAAAATAGTATTGAAAAAAGAAATCACGTACAATAACAATGCCGGGAGAATGATATACCAATATTCAAAAAGGTGTAAAATCATGCTTCCAAAATAGCTACTTATCATCCACACAATCATAATCACACTAGTTATTATCGCGACTGTGTTATTAAATATAGATTTCTCAGCACTCATTTGATCACTTTAAATTGATGTAAAATTGCAAAAAAAGCCGCTAAGAAATTTATTCTCAGCGGCTTTCAATATATAATAATGCAGGTTACTCTACCGTAACCGATTTTGCTAAATTTCTTGGCTGGTCTACATTACAATTACGCATTACCGCTATGTGGTAGCTTAATAATTGCAACGGAATGGTAGCCAATAGTGGCGATAAAGCATCGCTTGTTTCCGGAATTTCGATAACGTGGTCGGCAAGGGCTTTTACCTGGGTATCGCCTTTGGTAACCACGGCTATAATTTTACCGCTACGCGCTTTTATCTCCTGTATGTTACTTACAATTTTGTCGTAATGCTCTTGTTTAGGAGCGATTACAACTACCGGCATACGCTCATCTATAAGCGCAATAGGGCCGTGCTTCATTTCGGCAGCAGGGTAGCCTTCGGCATGTATGTACGATATTTCTTTTAATTTTAGCGCACCTTCTAAAGCAACAGGATAGTTAAACCCACGGCCTAAGTAAATACAGTTAGGCGCATCTTTATAAATGGCAGCAATAGCCTGAACGTTATCGTTAGATTTTAGTGCCTCGGCAACCAACTCTGGTATGTGCTCCAGTTCTTGCAGGTATTGGTAGTATGTAGCCCTTGCCATAGTACCTTTAGCACTTGCAATACGCAATGCCATAAGGGTAAGTAAGGTAATTTGTGTTGTAAATGCTTTTGTAGATGCCACACCAATTTCCGGCCCCGCATGGGTGTAAGCACCACTATGCGTTTCGCGCGAAATAGATGAGCCTACCACATTACAAACACCAAATACAAATGCGCCACGCTCTTTAGCCAGTTTAATAGCTGCAAGGGTATCGGCCGTTTCACCCGATTGCGATATAGCAATAACCACATCGTTAGGGCGAATTACCGGGTTACGGTACCTAAATTCAGATGCGTACTCTACCTCTACCGGTATGCGTGCAAACTCTTCAAAAATATATTCGGCAACAAGGCCTGCATGCCAGGATGTACCACAGGCAATAATTAATATCCTGTCGGCATTTAAAAACTTCTGAAGGTTATCTTCAACACCCGATACTTTTACAATTCCCTGTTCGGCACGAAGCCTGCCACGAAACGTATCTCTAATAGCATTAGGCTGCTCATAAATTTCTTTAAGCATAAAGTGGTCGAAACCGCCTTTTTCTATCTGCTCAAGGTTCATTTGCAGTTCCTGAATGTAAGGATCTACTAACGAGTCATCTTTAATTTTACGAACAGAAAGAGGCTTGTCAAGGCTAATAATGGCCATTTCCTCATCATCAAGGTACACCGCGTTTGGCGTATACTCTATAAACGGAGAAGCGTCTGACGATACAAAAAACTCGCCTTCGCCAACACCAATAGCAAGAGGGCTACCCAAACGGGCTGCTATAATTTCATCGGGGTTTTGTTTGTCAAAAACCGCAATAGCATAAGCACCCACCACTTGGTTAAGCGCAATTTGTACCGCTTTGCCAAGTTTTATATTTTCTTGTTTTTTAATCTCTTCAATAAGGTTTACCAATACCTCGGTATCAGTATCCGAATGAAATACGTACCCTCTTTTTATAAGCTCTTTTTTAAGCGGCTCATAATTTTCGATAATACCGTTGTGCACTATAACCAGGTTACCCGAGTTAGAAAGGTGCGGGTGCGAATTTACATCGTTAGGTACACCATGTGTAGCCCAGCGTGTGTGGCCTATACCTATGGTACCGTTAGTAGTTATTTCTTTTTCGGCACGGGCTTCTAAGTCAGATACCTTACCTTTTGTTTTACTAAGTTTAAGTTCGGCGCCATCATACAATACCACACCGGCACTGTCATAACCTCTGTACTCAAGTCGTTTCAGGCCTTTTATAATAACGGGGTAAGCCTGCCTGTGGCCTATATAACCTACAATTCCACACATAATTTATTGTTTAGGTTTTGTGTAAAAAATTTCAAGCCTTAAGCGTTTTTCTTCTGGCACATCAGATGTGCCTCCGTACAACACCGTACCAAACGGGTGCATTGCAGATCCTACAGGAAATATTTTAACATCCTGTTCTAACTCTTTAAACGGATTTTTTAAGGTTGAGTTTGTTACAACATTAATAGTCTCTGTTACGACAAGGCCTAACTGAATATTTTCAACACCTTTAAGAGAGTCTTTATTTATAATATTATTTATAAAATCGGTAACACGTATTTTATATCGCGTAACTTTTTTATCAGAATTATACTCTGCGATACCACCATGTATATACTTATTTTTTTTAGGATAAACCGAGTTTGTTGTTGCATCTGTAGTGTAATCATACAGCGGTTTCCTGTTTTTTAAATCGTAAAGATAAATACGTAATGGCTGTGCATTGCCAGAAATCTGGGCCATAGCATCTGTATCTACATTAAATACAATGTTAGCTTCATTAACCAATACTTTGTATCCTGTAGCATCATTGTGCATTAAATCTGTAAGGGTACTGCTTGGTATTGTTACAAAAGCCATAGAGCCATCGCCGCCTTTAAGGTACAGCCTGCTATCGCCAATTATAGCATTTGACGTTGCAATTGCCGATGTAAACGCAGTTTTATAATCGTTCTGGAAAAAGTTAATAGAGTTACCGGTAAGGTTAAGCGCCATACTTTTAGCAGTAGGTGTAGGTGTTACCACACCATTTACAGTAACAGGCACATTATCATGATACTTTATAGTAATAACGCCCTTTGCAAAATTAGGCACACCCATAATATTACCGCTACCTGCTATTTGTTCTGCCTGAAAATAAATACCTCTAAAGTATTCATTAAAAACAGTACTGTTAAGCAGTTTACCGGCCGGCGCTTTAAGTATTACATCATTAAAAAACTGTTTATTAAGGTTTATAAACATACCCGGCGCAAGGGTTTCAACCACTTTTTCTGTACCGTCTTTAGGCGTAGCCTTACGTTTAATTTCGGCAGCGCTAAAAGCAAAATCAATACTTTGCTCTGGGTTTGTATTAGTACCTGTGGCAGCTAAAAGCGAAACTCCAGCCTGCCCGTCAATAAGGCTTTTGTCAGACGAATAATATTTTTGTCCCTCAACACCACTGGTGCTGGCATCGGCATCTCTTAAAAAATAACCGTTTCTTTTAATAGAAAGCCTAAATTTATTAATGGTATCTCCGTAAATAGAATCGAGTGTATACGTATTTTTACCCGATGTAGCATCTGTAGCTGTAAGTGTACTGTAGTAAGGTACGTACAAGTATACAGAATCTATAGCTATGCCATCATAAAAAGTAGGGTTTGCAGCTGCTAGAGAAACCTGTGTTACATAAGATGCTGTTGTTTTACCAAAAACAGGATTATCATAAACACCAAGCGTATTAACCGGCAGGTTGTTAGACTGTACAGCACCCGTAGGTCTGTCATAAGCTACAAGGTCTCTTTGGAGCTGAACGATATCATTGTGCACATCTCCGCCCACTATATCTGAGCCCAGGCCATTATAATCAGTATCGCACGATGCGAAAAACACTATACTTAAAGCAAAAATAAATCTCTTTATCAGGGATATTTTTTTCATACAATTTTTTTAGATTTACTATAAAACCTGATTTCTATAGAAATTAGTATACGAAGCTGCAAAATTTTCTTTACCTACAAATGGTAAAAATGGTTTTCCAGATGCTTCAACAAATTTCACAAGCTCGTCAGACAGGTTTTCAGATGCGATAATAACCGCGTCAGAGTGTGCTATACTTGCCTTCATTATATTAGTATAATCAGGTGTGGCAAGCACGCTAACATCGGCCTCGGGCACATTATCAAACAATACTTTTTTAAGCATGTTTTCATCCAGTGTACCATCAAACGATTGATTGTATACCGATGTTACAATTTTTGTATCTGCAAAAAGCGCTTCATCTTTATAGTAATGCTTCATGTAAATAGGCAGCATAGCAGCCAGCCAGCCGTGCACGTGAATAATATCAGGCACCCAGTTTAGCTTTTTAACGGTTTCTACAACGCCTTTCGCAAAAAATATGGCGCGCTCATCGTTATCGGGGTACAACACCCCATCTTCATCTGTAAAAGTGGCTTTGCGTTTAAAGTATTCGTCGTTGTCTATAAAATACACCTGTATCCTTTCTTTAGGAATAGATGCCACTTTAATAATGAGGGGCATATCCATATCATTAACCACAAGGTTCATGCCGGACAGGCGAATTACCTCATGTAACTGGTGCCTCCTCTCGTTAATATTACCATAGCGCGGCATAAATATGCGTATTTGCCCGCCTTGGTCATTAATCATTTTCGGCACGTCGTAAGACATTAACGACACTTCATTCTCGGCCAAATAAGGCACAACCTCAGATGATACGTACAATATCCTCTTATCCTCCATCTTCAATACTATAAGTTTTATTTGGGTATAAAAAACAGTGCAAAATTAAACATTTTTGCCCAGTTTATAACTATATATTAAATTTGCCTTTCTTTAAATATTACTTTAATGCTGATTTTCAACAAAAAAACCGACCTGCAAAACCACCTGATGCCCTATACCAGTGGTAAAAACGCCATTGGCTTTGTGCCAACCATGGGTGCTTTGCACAGCGGCCATTTATCGCTTATGGAGCGTTCTCTTAGCGAAAACAACGTAACTGTGGTTAGTATTTTTGTAAACCCCACACAATTTAACAACGCAGATGACCTTGAAAAATACCCCCGAACCCTGGATGCCGATGCTCAAAAAATAGCTACCCTTAGCGATAGTATTATTATTTTTGCACCATCGGTAGAGGAGATTTACGAGGGCAATACCACATCTGCCAGTTATGATTATGATGGGCTGGAACACCAAATGGAAGGAGCCCACCGCCCCGGCCATTTTGATGGCGTGGGTACAATTATAACTAAGTTGTTTGATATTGTAAAACCTACCAACGCGTACTTTGGCGAAAAAGATTTTCAGCAACTGCAAATTGTAAAAAAGCTGGTAGAAAAAGCACACTTACCTGTACATATTATAGGTTGCCCTATAACCCGCGAGCCAAGCGGCCTGGCCATGAGTTCGCGCAACGCCAGGTTAAGTGATACCGAGAAAGAGCAGGCGGCATTTATATACAAAGCACTGCAAGAGGCTCAGCACAAATTTGCCACACAAAGCATTGAAGATATTAAAGCAAACGTAGCCAACACCTTTGCACAGCACCCGGAATTTACAATGGAGTACTTTGAAATTGCCGCCGAGGATACCCTTTTACCCGCCACCGTAAAGGAAAACACAAAATACAGGGCTTTTATAGCCGTTTTTTTAGGGAATGTTAGGCTGATAGACAATATTTCATTAAATTGATTACCTTTGCGCCATGCAAATTCAAGTTGTAAAATCCAAGATTCACCGTGTTACGGTGACGGGAGCCGATTTAAACTATATAGGCAGCATTACTATAGACGAAGCACTTTTAGAGGCAGCCAATATAATTGAAGGAGAAAAAGTATCTATCGTAAACATTAATAATGGTGAGCGCTTAGAAACTTATGCGATTAAAGGAAACAGGAACAGCGGCGACATTACGCTTAATGGCCCGGCTGCACGCAGGGTACAACGTGGCGACATCATTATCATTATATCTTACGGTATTTTAGATTTTGAAGAAGCCAAATCGTTTAAGCCTACCATTGTTTTCCCTAACGAATTAGACAACACGCTAACCTAGTTTTGAAAAAAAAAATAACCCGCATATTAAGTATACTACTCCCACTCGCACTGGGAGTTTTTTTAATTATATACAGCTACAACCAGTTTACGCCACAGCAGCTGGAAACTATAAAAGGCTATTTTAAAAATGCCGATTATACCTTTGTATTTATATCTATGCTTATAGGCGTTAGTGGTTTTGTTGCCCGGGCTTACCGCTGGAAATATACATTAGCACACATGGGCTATACGGCATCGTTCCCGGTAAAATTCTCTGCAGTATGCATTACCTATTTAATGAATATTACCATACCACGATCTGGCGAAGTAAGTCGCGCACTGGTACTTAAAAGGTATAGCGATGTACCTTTTGATAAAGGCCTTGGCACCATAATATCTGAAAGGGTGGTCGATCTTTTTCTGCTTATATTTTGTATTTTAGGTACAGTTGCATTGCAATTTAGCACTTTAAAAGAATATTTGTCTGAAAACATACCCTATCAAAAACTTATATTTTATGGCCTTATAGCCGGTATATTATTTATAAGTGCCATTTTATTTTACCTGTACTCGCGTGCTAACTGGCTCAAAAAGCTTAAAATAAAAATTAGCGGCCTTACCGAAGGGGTATTGAGTGTTTTTAAAATGCGCCATAAATGGCCTTTCCTTATACTATCCGTTTATATATGGTTTAGCTATGTGCTTATGTTTTACCTTGCCATATTTGCCCTGCCCGAAACTTCTCAGCTAAGTTTTGGTATAGTTGCGGTAGCTTTTGTAATAGGCAGCCTTGCAATTACTTTTAGCAATGGTGGTTTTGGTGTTTTTCCGGTAGCAATTGCTAAAGTGCTGGCATTATATGCTGTACCAGAAGAAGCCGGCACTGCCCTGGGCTGGATAATATGGACCTCACAAACCGGCCTTGTAATTATTTTAGGTAGTTTTTCTTTTTTATTGCTCCCGTTACTTTATAGAAAAAAATAAGTGTTATCTTGCTTACGTATTTTATCCCCCTAAGATCGTAAACTTATGAAACACATTACCTTACTATTGCTGCTCTTTGCAGCATCCTCAACTTTTGCCCAAACCATACCCGAAGAGGTCACGTCTGCCAAGCTAAACACAACACGCGAAATTACCGTTGTACTGCCACCCTACTACAAACAAAATAAAGATAAAAAATATCCGCTGCTGCTCGTTATGGATGGCGAATATTTAGTAGATGCCTTTAAAGGCACTATAGATTATACTACTTATTGGGACGAACTGCCCGAAACAATTATTGTAGGTATTAACCAAAATTACAGCAACCAGCGCGAGCAGGATTGCAAGATTAACGAAGAAACCGGCCTGCCAGACGAAACCGGCGATAAGTTTTATGAATTTATAAACGATGAACTTATGCCGTATCTTACTAAAAAGTACCGTATATCGCCTTTCCGTATTATTGCCGGGCACGACACTACCGCCCGCATTGCTAACTTTTTTATGTACAAAGCGACATCTCCGTTTAATGGTTACATTTTATTTAACCCTGAACTGGCTACCGATATGGAAACACGCATACCTCAAATGGCTACAGCTACCAAAAAACCTATTACCTATTATGTTGCCAGTGCCGGTGCCGATGTAGAGCGCATTAAAAAAAACATAAAAGCGCTGGATGAAAACCTTAAAGCTGTAAAAAACACTAACTTTAAATATGTTTATGAAGATTTTCCTTCTGCCTCGCATTTCTCGGTAATACCGTATAGTGTGCCTGGAGCATTGTATACCATGTTTGCATCATACAAGCCTATAACAGCTACAGAATATCAGGAAAAAATTGTAATCCTGCCATCGGGCTACGTTAAATATCTTAAAGATAAATATACCGTAATTGAAAAAGACTTAGGCGTAAAAATGACTATACGTCTTAACGATTTTAAAGCCATAGAAGCTGCCATATTAAAAAATGGCGTGTACGATGAGTTTAAAGACCTGGCCGATTTGGCACGAAAAAATTACCCTAAAAAAATAATAGGCGAATATTATGAAGGGATGTATTACGAAAAAACCGGCAACATAAAAAAGGCTAAAAAAACCTATACCAACTCGTTCGCGATGGATAACATAGGCGTATACACCAAAGACATGATGATAGAAAAAGCCGCAAATATTAGTGAATAGTTAATGGCTAAAGTTAAAACCGTTTTTTATTGCCAAAACTGTGGTGCACAGTATGCTAAATGGCAGGGACAATGCAACTCCTGCAAAGCCTGGAACACCATAGCCGAAGAAATTATACAAAAAGAAGATAAGCCCGCCTGGAAAATAGGCCAGGGCGAAACCTCTAAAAAAGTGGTAAAGCCACTACGCATTACCGAGATTGACAGCGGTAGCGAAATACGCCTTGATACCGGCGATGGCGAACTTAATCGTGTGCTTGGTGGCGGCCTGGTGCCAGGATCGTTAACGCTTTTGGGCGGTGAGCCCGGCATTGGTAAAAGTACATTATTGCTGCAGATATCGCTTAAGTTGCCGTATCGTACCCTTTATGTAAGTGGTGAGGAAAGCCAGAAGCAAATTAAAATGCGCGCCGAAAGAATTACGCCTTCGGCAGATAATTGCTACATACTTACCGAGACTAAAACGCAAAATATTTTCAGGCAAATTGAGGCGTTAGACCCTGAAGTGGTTATTATCGACTCGATACAAACCCTGCACACTGATTTTATAGAATCGTCTGCCGGGAGCATTTCGCAAATACGTGAAACCGCTGCAGAGCTTATGAAGTTTGCAAAAGAGAGTAATGTGCCTGTACTACTTATAGGCCACATTACTAAAGACGGAAGCATTGCCGGGCCAAAAATATTGGAGCATATGGTAGATACCGTGTTGCAATTTGAGGGTGACCGTAACCATGTGTACCGAATTTTACGATCGCTTAAAAACCGTTTTGGGTCGACTGCAGAATTGGGTATTTATGAAATGCTGGGTACCGGCCTGCGCGAAGTAGCCAACCCAAGCGAAATATTAATATCGCATAAAGAAGAAGAATTGAGCGGTACCGCCATTGCCACCACTATGGAGGGTATGCGCCCTATAATGATCGAAATTCAGGCACTGGTAAGTTCGGCTGTATATGGTACACCACAGCGTAGTACTACCGGTTACAATGCAAAAAGGCTAAACATGGTACTTGCCGTTTTAGAAAAAAGGGCGGGTTTCAGGCTGGGTGCTAAAGACGTTTTTTTAAACATAACAGGAGGTATAAATGTAGACGATCCTGCGATAGACCTTGCTGTTGTTGCAGCGATTTTGTCGAGTAACGAAGATATCCCTATTAATAAAGACTACTGTTTTGCGGGCGAAATTGGCCTTTCGGGCGAAATTAGACCGGTAAATAGAATAGAACAACGCATACTGGAAGCCGAAAAGTTAGGATTTTCTACTATTTTTGTATCTAAGTACAACAAGATCTCTTTAAAAAATACGTTGATAGACATTAAACTGGTGGCGAAAATTGAAGATGTAGCGGGCCACCTTTTTGGGTAATAATTACATGCAAAAGAAAATCAATATCAAAAAAATAGTCCTCTGGACACTCTCTATAGTCGTAGTGCTTTTAGCAATTGCGGCTATATCGTTTTATGCCTTTCGCGATGCGGCACTCCAAAAAGCCGTGGCAAAGGTTACCAGTAAAATGGAGCGGGAGTATAATACAAAATTCACCATTCAAAAAGCATCTTTTAAAGGGCTTTCGGGCATCGAGGTTCAGGGCATTACGCTGGTTCCTCACAATGCCGATACCCTTTTACAAGTACAACAAGTAAGTACCAGTGTCAACCTTTCTAAACTTTTGTTAGGCGATATTCAGCTGGGCACACTCGAAATGAAAAACGGGTACGTGCAAATGGTTAAAGATAGCGTGGGGTGGAATTTTAGATCATTTCTTCAAAAGAAAAAATCAGATGAAGATGATGACGATACCAGCACCAGTAGTTATGCCGACAGGGCCTACCGTATATTAACCAAAGCACTAAACCTTGTGCCTACAGATATGGTACTCGAAAACCTGGCGCTGCGTGTAGATGATATGGGCCGCAAAGTGAGCCTTAACATGACGCAGCTTAAACTGGCCGATAAGCAACTGGAAAGTACCATTCACGTTACCGAAGATACCATTGCGCAAACCTGGAAGGTTACCGGTATGGCCGACCCCCGCAATCATAAAGCCGATTTAAAATTTTATAACACTGATACGACCCGCATTGCAATACCGTACATTGCCAAACGTTACGGCTTAAAATCGGGGTTTGATGCCATACAGCTTAACGTTGACAAAATTGAGATGGAAGGCGGCGAACTGCACGTAGATGGTTATGCATCTATCAAAAATTTTATGGTAAATAACCGCCGTATTGCTACTAAAGATGTAGTGATTGACAATGCCCGTTTTGATTACCGCTTTTTATTTGGCGACGAATTTGTGGCTCTCGATAGTACATCTACAGTTCAGCTTAATAAGCTAAAGTTTAACCCGTTTGCAAAATATAGTGTAGAGAATGATACTACCTATCAATTAAAAGTGGTTATTCCTAAAATGCCTGCCCAGGATTTTATAACATCCTTACCTAAAGGGTTATTTACCAATTTTGAAGGCATGGAAGCCGAAGGTAATTTCAGCTATAACCTTAATTTTCTTTACAATAAAAATAAACCGAGAGCCTTAGTGTTCGATAGCAGTATTAAAAAAGATGGGCTTAAAATTACCAAATTTGGCGAAGCCGATTTGGCTAAGCTAAACGGAAGTTTTGTATACCGCGCTATAGACAATGGCCGTGCTCAACGCCCGGTATTAGTAGGTAGCAGTAACCCCAATTATACACCTATTAGCGAGATTTCTCCGTTTCTGCGTAAAGCGGTATTGACAAGTGAAGACCCATCGTTTTTTTCGCACCATGGTTTTATAACCGAAGCATTTAGGCAGTCGATCATCCAGAATATTAGGACTAAAAAGTTTTCTCGAGGGGGCAGTACAATAAGCATGCAGCTGGTTAAAAATGTTTTTTTAACCCGTGAGAAAACGCTATCGCGCAAGCTTGAAGAAATACTATTGGTATATATATTAGAAAATAACCGCATTGCCGGTAAAGAGCGTATGCTGGAAGTGTATTTTAATATTATTGAATGGGGGCCTGATGTATACGGTATAGGCGAAGCATCGCGCTATTATTTCGATAAAAGCCCATCGCAACTATCACTGGATGAGTGCGTGTATCTTGCCAGCATTATTCCACGCCCTAAAGCTTTTATGTGGCAGTTTAATGACGAAGGCCTCTTAAAAAGCTATGCCGTAAAACACAACACGTACATGAAAAACCTGATGCTTAGGCGAGGGTTAATTATGCCCGAAGATACTGTTGCGCAAACCGGGCAGGTAAGTATTATAGGCCGTGGACGAGGCAGATTACACCTTAATAAGCAAAGCATTTTTGCCGCCGACTCGCTTGCGGTAGACCAGTTTTTACTCAACTTAAGTAAGCAGGCATTTTAAATATCGCTAACAAAATCATTTTATACAAGCCGGGCATTTGCCCGGCTTTGTAATTTTAAATACTTAATATTAAGTTAAATAGCGTACTATTTCTTACATATTGTAATTAAGTTTACTACGACTATACAACTTAAAAACAACCAATTATGAAATTAAAATTACTTTGCGCGGCATTGCTATGCACTACACTTAGCTTTGCCCAAACCATCGCACTTACACCATTTGCTGAAGGTTTTACAAACCTTGTAGAAGTTACACATGCAGGTACAAACCGTTTATATGCAGTACAGCAAACCGGGCAAATAAAAATATTGGAAGCTAATGGTGTTACTGCTTCTACCCCATTTCTAGATATTGCATCAATTATAAAATCGAGTGGCGAACAAGGGCTTTTGGGTTTGGCTTTTCATCCTAATTATGCTACTAACGGTTACTTTTATGTAAACTACATTAACACAGCTGGCAATACAGTTATCGCGCGTTATACGCGAAGCAGTACTAACCCAGACATCGCAGATCCTTCTTCCGCACAAATTTTATTTATGGTCGAACAGCCTTTTAGTAACCACAATGGTGGCTGTTTACGTTTCGGTCCTGATGGCTATTTATACATATCACTTGGTGATGGCGGTAGCGGTGGCGACCCTAATGGTAATGGGCAAAATATAAATACCCTTTTAGGCAAACTGTTGCGTATTGATGTAAACACAGGTTCGCCGTATGGCATTCCTGCAACAAACCCGTTTGCAACCACCGATGGCGCTGACGAAATATGGGCATACGGTTTGCGTAATGCATGGAAATTTTCATTCGCCCGCGGTGGTACTGACCTTTGGATAGCTGATGTAGGGCAAGATGTAGGCGAAGAAATTAATAAAGTGAGCGCTGCAACACCAGGACTTAATTTTGGATGGAAGTGTTATGAAGGCAACAGTGTTTTTAGCACATCAGGATGCGGAAATGCGAGTAGCTTTACCATGCCTTTTGCCGAATATACCCATGCTGCTACAGGTGGATGCTCTATAACAGGAGGTTTTGTTTATACAGGATCGAAATATCCTAAGCTAACGGGCAAGTATTTGTTTGCCGATTACTGCAGCAACAAAATAGGCGTTTTAGATACTGCCGGTGCCATAACCTGGACTGCGGCTTTTGACGGTAACAACTTTACAACCTTTGGTGAAGATATTGATGGCGAACTGTATATTGCAGGAGGCACCAGTGGCAAGATTTATAAAATATCTGATAGTAGTACCGCAGGAGTTGACCAATTCTCTAAATCGAATATTACCATGCACCCTAACCCGGCAAGCAGTGAATTGTTTATCGACTTTAAAAATAGCATTGCAGGATCTAAAGTTATAATCTACGATTTAGGTGGAAAATTGCTGTTACAACAAAACCTAAACAGCACATCAAATGCAATTAATACCAGCGCATTACAAGCAGGTTTATATTTGGTAGAAGTTTCTTCCGCTAACGGTAAACTGCAACAAAAACTGGTTATCAACTAAATTCATTTCTGACTGAAACAAAAATGCCCTGCAAAATTTGCAGGGCATTTTTGTTATATCGAATAACGTAAACTACTAGATTTCGTTAAGCAGTTTAGAAATTTCATCCAGCTTAGGCGTAAGGATAATTTCTATCCTCCTGTTTTTAGATTTGCCTTCGGCAGTATCGTTTGGTGCAACAGGTGCAAATTCGCCACGGCCCGCAGCGGTTAGATTTTTAGGATCTACACCTTTATTTTCTTTAATGATGGTAACAATAGCAGTAGCACGTTTAGTACTTAAATCCCAGTTATCGGCAATTGGGCCGCTGCCCACATAGGGCGCATTATCAGTATGGCCTTCAATAAGTACGGCTATATCCGGGTTTTCGCCCAATACTTTAGCCACTTCAACCACAGCTTTTCTACCTTCGGCACCTACCGTCCAACTACCAGAGCCAAATAACAGTTTATTCTCCATAGAAACGTATACTTTTCCGTTTTTCTGTTCAACAGTAAGACCTTTACCTGTAAAACTGTTAAGCGCTTTGCTCAGTTTATTTTTAAGGGCAGTCATTCCGGCTTCCTGTGCGGCCATTTTACCTTCAAGCTCGTCAACACGTTGCGAACGCTCCTGTAACTCGCTCTTAAGCTTGTTAAGGCGTTCCTGCTCGGCAGCAAGGGCTTTACCTTTAGCCTCAAGTTCGGCAAGTAGCTCACGGTTCTTTTTAACGTTAGCATCTAGCGCCGCACCGCTATCTTTTTCCAATGCAGAATACGATGACTTTAAATTATCAAGGCTGGCTTTTGTAGCAGCATAATCAGTAGCCAGCTTATCGCGTTCGGCTTTAAGCTTATCTAACTGACCCTGTAAATCTTTCGATTTTAAATCAAGCTCGTTACGCTCTTTAGTAAGTTTTGTATTCTCGCCTTCGGTAGCGCGGTTTTCTTTTTTAAGGTCGGCATATTTATTTTCAAGGTCTTTATATACCTTTTTAGAAACGCACGATGTTGTGGTTAAAGCCAGTGCCAAAAGGCCAATGGATACTCTTTTAATCATTTTTATGTATTTGTTTTTATGGTCAAAATTTATTCAAATTCCAGCATTACCGGGCAATGGTCACTGTGTTTTGCTTCGGGTAAAATAACGGCACGGGTTAAGCGCTCTTTCATAGGCTCTGTAACCAGGGCATAATCTATACGCCAGCCTTTGTTATTGCCACGTGCGCCGGCACGGTAACTCCACCAGCTGTAATGGTGCGGATCTTTATTAAAATGGCGGAAACTATCTACAAAACCATTGTTTATAAACGCATCCAGCCAGGCTCTTTCTTCCGGAAGAAAACCTGACACCTTAGCATTACGAACCGGATCGTGAATGTCTATCTTTTCATGGCAAATATTATAATCGCCACAAATTACAAGGTTTGGCAGTTCCTTTTTAAGATTATCGATGTACTCTGCAAAATCGCGCATGTACATAAATTTATGGTCGAGCCTCTCAATATTAGTACCCGATGGCAGGTACAAACTCATAACCGAAAACGTATCAAAATCAAGGCGCAGGTTACGGCCTTCAAAATCCATGTGTTCTATACCGGTACCATACACTACATTATTAGGTTTGTGCTTGCTGAAAATAGCCACGCCACTATACCCTTTTTTTTGTGCCGAAAACCAATAGTGGTAAGGGTAGCCCGCTGCCTCAATTTCGGCAATAGCCACCTGGTCGTGCGTTGCCTTAATTTCCTGCAGGCAAATAATATCAGGGTCGGCCTGTTGCAGCCACTCTATAAACCCCTTTGTAAAGGCGGCGCGTATGCCGTTTACGTTATATGAAATTATCTTCATTGTTACAATTTGAATTCCAAAAATAAACAAAATTAGCCATCAACAATAGCTTTTTACTGCTTTTACAGATAAAGGCTTTCGCCGATGCTTTTTAAATAAAGAACCCCAAAAACACAAAGGCTTTTGGGGTTATGGTATGAGCCGGAACTACCGTTTATTTTTCGCTTAAAAAAGCTTTTAATAAAAATGTAGTCGAGCTATCGTGCTGTTTTACTTCGCCTGTATTAATCTCATCAAGAATAGAGTTTGCCAATTGCTTACCTAACTCTACACCCCACTGGTCGTAGCTAAAAATATTCCAGATAACGCCCTGTACAAATATTTTGTGCTCGTAAGCCGCTACTAACGATCCAAGAGTTTCTGGCGTTAATTTTTTAATAAGGAAGGTATTTGTAGGCTTGTTACCTTTAAATACTTTAAACGGCGTTAAGTATTCTGCTTTCTCTCCTGTTACACCCGCTTTGTCAAACTCTGCTTTAACCTGCGCTTCGGTTTTACCGTTAAGTAAAGCTTCAGTCTGAGCGAAGAAGTTCGACATTAATTTATCGTGGTGGTCTTTATCGCCGTAAAGAGGCTGAGAGAAACCAATAAAATCAGTAGGGATTATTTTTGTACCCTGATGAATTAACTGGAAGAAAGCGTGTTGCGAGTTAGTACCCGGCTCTCCCCAAATAATAGTACCCGTTTGGTAGTTTACAGGATTACCATCGCGGCCTACACTTTTACCATTACTTTCCATAGTACCCTGTTGCAGGTACGGAGCCAGTTTTTGAAGGTATTGCGTGTACGGGATTAAGGCTTCACTCTCTGCACCAAAGAAATTATTGTACCAAACGCTTAGCAATGCCAATACAACCGGTAAATTTTTTTCGAATGGCGTAGTGCGGAAATGCTCATCCATATCGTGAGCACCTTTTAATAATCCGTCGAAATTATCAAAGCCTACTGCTAACGCGATTGAAAGGCCTACGGCACTCCATAACGAGAAACGGCCGCCAACCCAGTCCCACATTGGGAAAATGTTATTTTCGTCGATACCAAAAGCGGTAACATTTTTAATGTTTGTAGAAACCGCCACAAAGTGTTTTGCAACATCGGCCTGTGTAGCATGTTTAAGGAACCAATCCCTTGCAGTTTCTGCATTGGTTAATGTTTCCTGCGTAGTAAAAGTTTTAGATGCAATTACAAAAAGGGTAGTTTCCGGGTCAAGGCCTTTAAGGCTTTCGGTTACGTGGTCGCCATCTACGTTAGATATAAACCTAACATTAAGCGGCGTTTTGTAATATTTAAGTGCTTCTACCACCATGTTCGGGCCAAGGTCAGACCCGCCGATACCAATGTTCACAACATCAGTAAATGCTTTGCCGGTATACCCCGTATTAGCACCACTAATTACAGCATCGGTAAACGCTTTTATTTTATTTTTTACTTCGTAAATTTCTGGTATTACGTTTACGCCATCTACTTTAACATCGGCAGTTTGTGGCGCGCGTAATGCAGTGTGCAATACTGCCCTGTCTTCGGTACGGTTTATAATATCGCCTGCAAAATAGCTTTCAATTGCGCCTTTAAGGTCAACCTCTTTAGCTAAGTCGTTAAGCAATTGTAATGTTTGTTCTGTAACTATGTTTTTAGAATAGTCTACCAAAAAATCCTGCCATTTTATATGAAATTTCTCTGCCCTTTGGGTATCGGCAGCAAAAAAATCCTGCATAGAGGCAAATTGCATTTCAGTAAAATGTTCGCGTAACGCCTGCCATGCTGCGGTACCTGTTGGGTTAGTATTTTGTAATGACATGCTTGTTTATTTTTATTTTGGGTTAAATTTTATGTTTGATATACTGTCAAGTTGTTTTTTTAGCGGAGCCACATAAGCCAAATATTTAGGCTTGTGCAACCCATCCATAGGGATTGATGTTGGTAATTTTTGCTTTAACGCATCTACCTGGACTCCGTTTTTCCAGAAACGGTAGCACACGTGCGGGCCTGTTGCCAAACCTGTACTACCCACGCGCCCTATAACATCGCCCTGCGTTACCCTTTGCCCATTGCGCACCAGTATTTTAGACATGTGCAGGTATTGGGTTGAGTACGTGCCGTTGTGCCTTACCTTAACAAAATTACCGTTACCCGATGTGTAACCTGTACGTTCTACTACTCCACTGGCAGTCGTCATGATGGGCGTGCCTGTAGGCGCCGCATAGTCAGTACCGTTATGGGCTTTCCATTGCATTTGTACGGGATGGAAACGCCTCGACGAAAACTTAGAACTTATATGGCTAAATTTTAATGGTGCTTTTAAAAACATGGCTTTAAGCACCTTGCCCTCGTCATCGTAATAATCAGATTTACGCGATTTAGGGTCCTGCTTATACGGGAAAGCATATTTCTTTTCTCCTTTATATTCAAAGTACGATCCTTCTATGCTTTCAACACCTGCATAGATGGTATCGCTTATATATCGTTCGTTTACAATAACGGCAAACTTATCGCCCCTCTGTATTTTAAAGAAGTCGATACTCCAGGCATAAATTTCCGACAGCTCGTGCGTTAGTGCCGGGCTTGCGCCTGCTTTGCTCAATGTTTCAGATAACGACCCTTCAATCTCTGCTGCAATAATGCGCCTTTTTACCGTTACCGGTTTTACCGTTTTGGTTACTTTAGCAATAGAATCTCTTAAATCTACCACATAGTAGCTAAGGTTATCGGCTTCGTAAATAAACATTTGTAGCGCGTTGGGTGCCTTTTTATCTTTAAATAAAGTATACGGCTTGCCCACCCTTATATCCCTAAGGTCGAAGGTATCTTTAATCGATTCGGTAATAGTATGTATTCGTGCAACATCATAACCCTCTTTACCCAGCAAGCCACCAAAAGTATCGCCACTTTTTATGGTGTCGTGCACTACTTTAAAATCGTTGGTAACAAAACCAAACTCTTTTACTATAGCGGCCTTTTTTGCAACTTTAGTTGCGGCAGGCTTTTGTTTATCTTGCTCTTTATTACAGGCTATTAAGGTTAAAAATGTTAGTATGAGTGCAATATATCTCAAAAGTATTCTTTTTATTCGGTTTATAGATCTTCTCCCCAGGTGCGCAGTTCTTCTTCAGACCACAGTTCCGGGAAAAATATCCTTCTCTGGTATTTTGGGTGCATGTATTTTTTCCAGTCGCTGCCTCCGGTAGCCTCCTGCGGACCCGATTTGCTCTCTATATATTTTTTTGCCGCGTTAAGGTGCCCCATAACCCAGGTAACATTCACCGTATAGTCATAATGTCGCATAGCTTTAACCAGCTCTGGGTTTGCCTGACTTTCTGCCGATAGCTGTTTGAATTTTTGCCAAATGTTTATGGTGTTGTACTCTTCCATGTAACGCAAAAATTCGCCCTTGTATTTACGTTCAAATTCAAGTAGCAAATAGCTTTTTTCTCCGGTTTTATAATCCTTGCCGGCCGCTTGCCAGTACAAGTGGTCTAACGCGTGCTCGTAAGGCGTGTTACGGTCTATAGTAGCCCTGAAACGGTAATCGATAAGATTGATAAGATCGGTACTCGAAAATTCGATAAGGCGGTACTGCGCGCTCTGGAAACCACTGGCGGGTGTAAGCGTATTACGGAATTTCATATACTGGTCTACCTCCATACCATCGCCCATAATATCGAATGATGTAGTAAGCATATCAAAATAGCGGCTAATACGGGTAAGCCTTTCGGCGAAAAATGCGGTAGTAAGTGTTTCGGTGTGACACAGCTGGTGTGTTTCCCACAAAATCATTTTAAATAAAAGCTCATTTACCTGATGGTACATTATAAACACCATTTCATCTGGCAACGTAGTGCGCTGTGTTTGCAGGCTTAAAAGAGCATCAGTATTTATGTAGTCCCAGTAGGTAATTGGTTTAGACCAAAGTAAGCCCTCAAGGTGGGTTGCCGTTTTTTGGTTTATTGCCTGAAATTTATCGTCCAGGGCTTCCAGCTTTTCAGCTATTTGGGATGTAATCTCCATTATTTTGCTTTAGTTTTTACGTTGAGGGTTCCCACTAGCCCGCGGTATTCCTCAAGATCTGCCTTGAGCGAACCTACAGCAAGGCTGGCTTTTATCCTCATCGGTACTTTATTCTCATCATCTGATATCCAAACGGTTAAACTCTCCTGCTCCTTAAATACACGGCCGGCCTGAACCAGGGGCCTGAATACCATAGTGGAAACGGTGCCAAATTTAGTCGATATATCTTCCCTACCGATGAATTTTAGTTTAAATTTTGTCACTTCTTCATCAAAAAACATATCTATCGTTATAGATTCGCCCACTTTAAGCTTATCTACCGATGGATGATTGCGCAAATAGTAAAATGTAGACACGATATCCTGCACATTTTCTGTTACCGATATGGTTTTTTGCTTGTTGTTTTTGTAGTCCTTAACTAAAACGGTATTGTTATTTTGATTGAAAAAACCTTCCTGGTTTTTAGTATAGCCGCCCTCGTCAATTTTACGCACATACTGGTAAGGCTGTCCGGTGGTTTTATCAAAATAGCTTTCGTACGTATCTTTTACATTAAAAAAGAATTTTGTCATGCCCGATGTAACACCGCTGCCTACCACATGGTGTACTTTTTTATTGTTACGTACCGCCTCTTTAAGTTCGAGTGTAGCGTAGCCTGCGTTTACAACGCCGTAGTGTATTCTGAATTTAAAATATTCGCCTGTTTTAAAAGCATCCTGTGTAAATGCATCACCGGCTACGAAAAACATAATAATAGCTATTAATTTTTTCATGGTAAACTTATAATTTTTTATTGCTGGTTATGCCAAAATACAATTTCTGTTCCAAAAATACGCAAACAAAAAAACCCAGTCAAAATAATGACCGGGTTTTTATGCTATTAACCAACCAAAAACTATAAATTTTGAAAAATTTAACTACAAAAAGAGCGATGTTGCTTATCGCCTTTTTTGCGAGTGCAAAGGTAATCCTATAATCGAGTATAGTTTATAAAAAATTCACTTTAACAGCAATTATGCAAAAAACACAGATGTAATTGGCTTTAAATTATATTATTCTCAAAATTAAACATGCAATTATAACGTTCCTCTTAATTCTTGTTCGCGTTCTATGCTCTCAAACAGCGCTTTAAAGTTACCCGCGCCAAAACCACGAGCACCCATACGTTGTATTATTTCATAAAACAAAGTTGGCCTGTCTTCTACCGGTTTGGTAAAAATTTGCAACAAGTATCCTTCCTCATCAGCATCGACCATAATAGCCAGCTTCTGAATTTCTAATATATCTTCTTTAAAGGCATCTTTGTGCGCACCTAAACGGCCCGGAACAGCATCGTAATAGGCCTGTGGCGGAGCCGATAAAAACTCTACACCCCTGCTTTTAAGATCGGTCACGGTTTTAATAATATCATCTGTAGCAATAGCAATGTGCTGCACACCCGGGCCACCGTAAAAATCAAGGTATTCTTCAATTTGCGATTTCTTCATCCCTTCGGCCGGCTCGTTAATAGGGAATTTAATCCTGCCGTTACCGTTGCTCATTACCTTACTCATTAACGCAGAGTATTCTGTATTAATTTGTTTATCATCAAACGAAAGGAAGTTTACAAACCCCATAACATCTTCATACCATTTAACCCAGGTATTCATTTCGTTCCAGCCCACGTTACCCACCATGTGGTCTACATATTTAAGACCGGTTGGTGCTGGGTTGTAGTCACTTTTCCACTCACGGTAACCCGGTAAAAATATACCGTTGTAGTTTTTACGCTCTACAAATATGTGAACGGTTTCGCCGTAAGTATATATCCCCGAGCGTACTACTTCGCCATGCTCGTCTTTTTCAACGGTAGGCTCCATAAATGGCCTTGCGCCACGCTTAGTAGTTTCTTCGAACGATTTTGTTGCGTCTTCTACCCAAAGAGCTACAATTTTAACCGCATCGCCATGTTTAACAATATGGTCGTTAATTGGGTTATCTGCCGTTAATGGCGTAGTTAACACAATACGTATTTTATCTTGCTTAAGTACATAGCTTGCCCTGTCGCGCACGCCTGTTTCCAATCCTGCATAAGCTAGCGACTGGTATCCGAAAGCCGTTTTATAGTAATGGGCCGCCTGCTTTGCGTTACCCACATAAAATTCTACATAATCTGTTCCCATTAGGGGAAGGAAATCCTGAGCGCCTTCAAATATTTTTTCTAGGCCGTATTCTACATTTTTAATTTCGTTACTCATAACTGTTGTGTGTTATATTTATTCGGCAATTGCCGATGTTTTTGTTTTTTGTTTTATACTCACTCTTTTGTTTTGAAACAAAAGAATCAAAAATTCAAGGCTCGCACCCTTTTACGCTACAGATCATTTCGTTCGGCTAAAACATTTGAACTCGCTTCGCCCAAACAGCAAATGTTTTTTAACGCCTCTCTCCATAATTTGCTTAACGCTAAAAGGCTGATGCCTTAGCTTCACTCAGACCTGAATAAAGACCATACCTAAACGTTCTTGAAGCTGTACCCTCTCCTTTGGAGAGGGCTATGGTGAGGCTTTTATTTTTGGTTCTTTTGTTTCAAGACAAAAGAACTACTTTACTCTACCCACGATTTATAATACTGCCCATCGTCTAATCCCATAGCTACTTCTGTAACCATTAATGGACGGAAGGTATCTACCATTACGGCAAGTTCTTCGGTTATTGTTTTGCCAATACTGCGTTCCATAGCGCCTGGTGCAGGTCCGTGCGGAATACCTTTTGGGTGCAGTGTTATGTGCCCCTGCTCAATATTGTTACGGCTCATAAAATCGCCATCTACGTAATAAAGTACCTCATCGCTATCTATATTACTGTGATTGTACGGTGCCGGGATTGATTTTGGATGATAGTCGTACAGCCTTGGACAAAACGAGCATACTACAAAAGCAGCTGTTTCGAACGTTTGGTGTACCGGTGGCGGTTGGTGCACACGGCCTGTTATAGGCTCGAAATTATGAATGCTGAAAGCGTACGGAAAGTTGTACCCATCCCAGCCTACAACATCAAAAGGGTGCGTGGCATACACCACCTCATGTATCATGCCCTGTTTTTTTATTTTGATAAGGAAATCGCCTTTTTCGTCATGCGTTTCAAGGTGCGTAGGCAATTTAAAGTCGCGTTCGCAAAATGGCGAATGCTCTAAGTGCTGACCACTCTCGTTTTTATAGCGTTTAGGCGTATATATAGGCGATGTAGATTCTACATAAAACAAACGGTTTTCGGTAGTATCAAAATCAATTTGATAGATCATACCACGCGGAATGATAAGGTAATCACCGTATTCAAACGGAATGTTACCCATAAAGGTGCGCAACGTACCGGTACCTTTATGAATGAAAATCATTTCATCGGCATCGGCATTTTTGTAAAAGTAGGTACGCAACGATTGCTGTGGCGCGGCAAGGCCAATAATACAGTCGCTATTAACCAGCAATGCTTTACGGCTGTCTAAAAAATCGGCTTCGGGCTTTAGCTCAAAACCCTTTAGCAGTAACGATTTTATATTTTTATCGATGGCAATTTTAGGCTCTACAGAATACGATTTAAGTATCTCTTTTACCTGTGTAGGCCTGTGCACATGGTACAGCAACGCCGAGTGCCCGTGAAAACCTTCGGTACCAAAAAGCTGCTCGTAGTACAGGCCGCCATTGGGTTTTTCGAACTGTGTGTGACGTTTTTGAGGGAAATCCCCCAACTTGTGATATATAGGCATATGGTAATTGTATTAATGATTATTAAAACGGCAAACGATTGCGCTTCATTCCGGATTACGTTTAATCAGAAATTTTAAATAGCCTAATAAACCCTGCCATTGTATATTCATAGAACAAATATCGTAAAAATTTAATTTTCGGCTTATTTTTTTGAGAAAAATTAAATTTAAAGAAATTTTAAACTGATTTACCTGAGCAATAAGTTACAAAGCTAACAAGCCGCCATACTTTATGTTAGTATTAAAACAAAAACTGCCCCATGAAGGAGCAGTGAATTGTATAAGTTTACTTAAATTCTATTTATTAAAAACTGAAAAAATAATTTTCCAGCCCTTTTAGTTCTTCATCGCTAAAGGTTTTGGTAAGGTAAAGGTTGGTTTTCATAACCTCATATTGTTCAGGAGCTACTATTGGCTTGGCTTCTTCTTTTAAAAACTTCACCATTTCGCCCGGCTTGCCTTTATAAGCCTCAGCAATTTGCTCAATGCTTGGGCCTATGGCTTTTTCGTTCGACTTGTGGCAGGTTAAGCAATTGCCTTTGCCATCAAAAATTTCCTGTCCTGTTTTAGCCGATGGACTTAAGTTTGCCGTAGCGCCTTCGGATACTGAACTATTGCCGGCTTCAGGATACGCCGACTCTTTTTTTTCTTCGTTCTTACAGCTAAAAAAACTAATAGCTATAAGCAGTGTAAGTAGTTGTTTCATTTTATTATTGTAATGCCGCCTGTGTGTGTTTGCGGGATTGCAAAGGTCTTAAAAAAAATTAAGCCACGAATTACACAAATTAAACGAATTTCATTAGAAATGAATGAAGATCAAATTTGTGCAATTCGTGTAATTAGTGGCTAAAAATTATCTGTTTAAAATAATTGCCGCTTCTTTTGCAAAGTACGTCGAAATAATATCGGCACCTGCCCTTTTAATGCAATACAACTGCTCCATCATTACCTTATCGTGGTCTAACCAACCCCTCTCGGCAGCAGCCTTAACCATAGCATATTCGCCCGACACCTGGTACACCGCCACCGGAACGTTAACCGCATTTTTAACTTCGCGCACAATATCCAGGTAAGCAATACCCGGCTTAACCATAACAATATCGGCACCTTCTTCTACATCATGCACCGCTTCTTTAATAGCCTCGATACGGTTAGCATAATCCATCTGGTAGGTTTTTTTATCGCCAAATCCGGGAGCACTATCCAGCGCATCTCTAAACGGGCCGTAAAATGCCGATGCGTATTTAGCACTGTAACTCATAATACCCACATCATGATAGCCACTTTCTTCCAGTGCTTTACGAATGGCATACACGCGACCATCCATCATATCGCTTGGAGCCACAAAGTCGGCACCCGCTTCGGCATGGCTCACACTCATCAGCGTAAGAGCATCAACTGTAGCATCATTTAATATTAACCCGTTTTCTACAATACCATCGTGTCCGTAAATAGAATACGGGTCGAGCGCCACATCTGGCATTACGATCATTCCCGGTACAGCATCTTTAATCGCGCGGATGGTTTGTTGCATTAAACCATCTTTATTCCACGCTTCTTTACCGGCGTTGTCTTTTAGTTTATCATCTACTTTCACGTAAATGTTTACGGCTTTTATGCCAAGGCTCCACAGCTCTTTAACCTCTTTAATCGTCAGGTCGAGCGAACGGCGGAACAATCCCGGCATAGAGCCAAGAGCAACCTCAACGCCTTTACCTTCGGCCACAAACATGGGGAACATAAAATCGTTAGGGCTTATAGTGGTTTCTCGTACCAGCGATCGTATCGATTCGTTAGTGCGTAGTCGTCTGTTTCTGTGTATTGGGAACATGTGTTTTTGTTTAAAGTTTAAAGTTTTTTTTGATCGTTGTGTATTTTATAAATCAAAACGGGTTCATGTAATTAGCTCCGGAGGAGCGGCATGTTTATAGAGAAAAGATGAACTTGCGTTTAGAGCTCCGGAGGAGCGGCATGTTAAATCAAACTCCCTCAAAAATAAATTCAGTTTTAAAATCGATATTATACAATTTTAGAAATTCGATATATTCTTCCTTAAATGATTTTGTTTTATGGTGTTCTTCCTGATTTTTGATATAATTAATAACATTAGTTAATTGGGAATGACTATATGAAAAAGCACCAAAACCATGCTGCCATTCAAACTTACCGGCAATCCATTTTTGATCGTTTATAAATTTAGACGAATTCGCTTTTATGTCTCTTACAATATTAGATAGAGCTACAGTAGGCTTCAAGCCAATCAAAATATGTATATGATCTGGCATGCCATTTATCGCAATTAATTTTTGACCTTCATTAGTTACAACGCCGGTAATGTATTTGTACAATTCTTCTTTCCATTTATGTGATATAAGATTACTCCTGCCTTTTACAGCAAAACTATATGAATATAAATTTGGGAATAAGTATCTGCCATTTTACATGCCGCTCCTCCGGAGCTCTAATTGTGTGACGTTTTATTTTTCTATAAACATGGCGCTCCTCCGGAGCTAAAGCATGTTTATTATATTTCAGGTTTAAATTTGTCAATCGTTGTGAGTAGACCTCATATAATAACAATCAAATTTATTGTCATATTTCATACAATAATTATTTATTCAATGAGCTCCGGAGGAGCGGCATGTCTTAACATATATAATTTTTTCTATAACATAACATTCCTTCGCCCTGCTATTTTATTACAGCTTCTCCTTAATTTTTTCGCGCTCTTTTTGTACAACCGATGGTGCATCGAACCGGTACCCAAAAAACGCGGTAGCATAATTTATAGTATCATCCATAGCGGTGTTACCATCGGCTTTATGGTTAGACACAATTCCTTTTGAGTATACGCCTCCGTAAAAAGTATCTGAATTATAACCTAACGAAATACTTAGCGATGCCTGGGTTAAAAATGCAGTTGGGTTTTCTTCATGGTCTACCGTTTTTGTAAAACCGGCACCTAACGATACCCCTCCTGCTACGAGGAATTTTTTAGCGATTACCCAGTTGTAATTATACGCAGGCGAAAGGGCAACATCTATAAAATAAGTAGTATCGCCTAAATCAGGGACGCGTTTGCCGTTAAGCTCGGTATAATAATAGGATAATATAGGTGCAAAACTGCCTACACTTTTTAATTGCCTCTCACTTTGGAAAGAAAGCGCGCTAAACGAAAAGTTTTTATTAAAAACGTATGATGTGGTACCGCCAATTTTCATGGTTTTAAGCTCCGGAAAGTAAATAAGCGAAACATCATTAGCCTCCAGCGTTATGCCTTTTTGATAGTAAAAATCAAGATGCTGCATCCACCTTCCGGGGAAGATGTTGAAGGAGAACGCAGTCATTTTAGAATCTTTATTATCTCTGTTATTAGCAAAGAATTTAGGCGCTACACCAAAACTAACGGAGACAATATCGTACTGAAAACCTATATTAAGAGTGGTTTTTTGATTAGGAACAAGGTCTACCTTTATCTTTTCCTGTTGATAGTTAAGCGAAAACTGGTTTGATGTATTTAGTAAAAACACCTGCGCAGATATCTTATCCGGAAATTTTTCGATATACGGATTGCTGAGGCTGTCAGTTTGAGCAAAACAACTGCCACCTGTAAATAATAGTGCTGCTATGTGCTTTTTTATTTTCACTTACACCCACGCTATTGGTTTAGCTAATATAGTAATTAATCGCTCCTCTTCACTGCCCGTTTCCGGATGATGGTCGTACACCCACTGCACGTGCGGCGGCAGGCTCATTAAAATACTTTCAATACGCCCGTTTGTTTTTAATCCGAAAAGCGTGCCTTTATCATGCACTAAATTGAACTCTACATAACGTCCACGACGAATTTCCTGCCAGGTACGTTGTGCATCGGTATACTCTAAGTTCTTTCTTTTTTCTACAATAGGCACATAAGCTTCCAGAAAACTGTTGCCAACTTCGGTTACAAAATTGTACCAGTCTTCCATACCGAAATCAGCGGTAGCTTTACAGTGGTCGAAGAAAAGGCCGCCTATACCACGGGCTTCTTCACGGTGTGCATTCCAAAAATACGCATCACACTGCTGTTTAAATTTAGGATAAAATTCCGGATCATGCTTATCGCAGGCCGTTTTACACGTTTGGTGAAAGTGGATCGCATCTTCATCAAACAAATAGTAAGGTGTTAAATCCTGTCCGCCGCCAAACCAGCTATCTACCACTGTACCCTCTTTATCATACATTTCAAAATAGCGCCAGTTAGCGTGTACTGTGGGCACAATAGGGTTTTTAGGATGCAGCACCAGGCTTAACCCGCAGGCGAAAAAATCAACATCGCCTACTTTGAAATACTGTTGCATAGCTTTAGGCAATGGCCCATGAACCGCCGATATATTTACACCGCCTTTTTCGAACACCGCGCCATTTTCTATAACACGTGTGCGACCACCACCACCTTCGGGCCGTTCCCAAAGGTCTTCTCTAAATGTGGCTGTACCATCAGCTTTTTCTAGTCCTGCGGTAATAGTATCCTGCAGGATTTGTATGTACTCGTAAAATTTATTCCTCATTTTTATAATCTGATTTCAGCAAGCCGAAACACACTACATCTTCCAGCTTACCATGACCGTTCCTGAACTCCTGCCTAAAAACACCTTCCTGCGAAAAGCCATGCTTAAGCGCTATTTTCTGGCTGGCTGTATTAATAAGCGAAGTGCATATAATTACTTTATTCATTTTTAATTCGCCAAAGCAAAACGCCAGTGCCGTAGCCACTGCATTTGAGGTGATGCCTTTACCCTGAAAATCTTTATCTATAAAATAGCCCAGTTCGCACTTGGCAATATCCGGCTCTATGTTTTTTATCATTACATAACCTATCAGCGCATTGCTACTTACATAACGAATGTAGAAATAGTAATTCTCGCCCCAAGTTTCGTTATCAATGGCCTGCTCTATAAACTGTTTTGTTTTTTTAAGGGTAGCACAACCCGATAACGTGATAGGGAAAGCATCAAAAATATGATCCCTGTTTTTATCTATCAGCGCATAAAACTCTTCGTGCGTAATATTTTTAAGGGTGTCTATTTTGTAGTTTGCTTCCATAATTGTAGTGGTTTTACCACTTTATATTTTACCACAAAGGGCACTAAGCTTATCACTAAGAATCACTAAGCGATATTTATTTAAGTATAACAGGCAACAAGTTTTCTTGAAGAACACAAAGCGTTGTGTTTAAAAAAGAACTAGTTTAAAGCATTTACCTTACCCATAATTTCGAACGAAAACATTTTGCTTTCCTTCTGTATAAAATTATACAATGCCACAGCTTTAGGTTTTAAACTTTCATATGCTGCTTTCGCAGAAAAAGTAACCAGCAAATCGGCAAACAACTCCATATTAGCCCAGTCGAAATTATAATTTCGCAGGTAACTGTTTAAATCATCCGACTTTATATTTACAAGCACCTCTAACGGCAACCCAATTTTTTTAAGCTGGGTAAGTATATCGGCATCATTCCAGTCTTCCGGCACAAAAGTAAGTGCTGTTAATTGCTTAAGCACACTGTTAATACGTTCATTTTCTTCGTTACGCATTCCAAAACTTACTGGCATAATTATTTAGTTTTAGCAGCCCCCTAACCCCCAAAGGGGGAATAAATTTCACTCTTTCCTATCCATTCGTAAGAGTGAAGCTGCACCTTCTCCTTTGGAGAGGGCTGGGGTGAGGCTTATTTATACTCCTTAACGGCATCTATAAACGCCTTGGCATGGTCTACCGGAATGTGCGGCAGTATACCGTGGCCTAAATTTACAATATAATTGTCTTTACCAAACTCATCGATCATTTGGTGTACCATTTTTTTAATCACCGGTATTGGTGATAATAATCGGCTTGGGTCGAAATTACCCTGAAGCGTTATCTTGCCACCCGATAGGTAACGTGCGTTACGTGGCGAGCACGTCCAGTCTACCCCCAACGCCGATGCCTTGCTTTGAGCCATATCGCCCAATGCAAACCAGCAGCCTTTACCAAACACAATAACGTGAGTTTCGTCGGCTAATGCCTCTACGATCTGGTTAATGTATTTCCAAGAAAATTCCTGGTAATCTACCGGAGAAAGCATACCGCCCCAACTGTCAAATATCTGTACGGCATTAACGCCTGCTTTTACTTTTTCTTTAAGATAGGCAATTGTAGTATCGGTAATTTTTTGAAGCAATACGTGCGCCGCTTCCGGGTGCGTAAAGCAAAAACCTTTAGCCAGATCGAAACTTTTAGAGCCTTTACCTTCTACAGCGTAGCAAAAAATGGTCCACGGGCTGCCGGCAAAACCTATTAGTGGCACCTCATCATTCAGCATTTCTTTAGTCAGCTTAATGGCATCCATTACGTAGCCGAGCGTTTCGTGAATATCTGGAACAATTACCCTTTCTACATCCTGCGGTGTGCGTATTGGGTTAGGCAAAAACGGACCTACACTTTCTTTCATCAACACCTCGATACCCATGGCTTGCGGTACTACCAATATATCGCTAAATAATATCGCGGCATCCGGACCTACAATCCTGATAGGCTGTACCGTGATTTCGGCAGCAAGTTCGGGCGTTTGGCAACGGGTAAAAAAATCGTATTTATCACGCAATGCCCTAAACTCGGGTAAATATCTACCTGCCTGGCGCATCATCCATACCGGTGGGCGTTCTACAGGTTCGTTACGTAATGCTTTTAAAAAAAGGTCGTTTTTAATGCTCATGTTTTTGTTTTTATCCGGCCTGTCATTGCGAGCGTAAGAACGGAGCGCGGCAATCTGTCATTCAGAATAGATTGCTTCGTGCCTCGCAATGACGAAACGTTATTTTATATTTTTATAATAATTAATACACTGCACTATTACATTCTCTACACTGGGTTTGTTAGCCAAAACCATATTTTTGGTCACGCCACTAAGTGCCGCTGCTGTAGTAGTACCAATGCAAAAACAGGTTTGGTTGATAATGGTATTTTCTTTTAGGTAACTCTCAACGCCCGACGGACTATAAAATAGTATTCCATCTAACTGCGCGTTTATTTTTTGTGGAGTTAACACCGTTTCGTAAACCTCAACCTCAACATAATTTACATTGGCTTTCGCCAAAGCATCAGGCAAGGTATCCCTGCGCATACTACCCGAAAAGAACGTGAAGCTTTCGGTTGAATGCCCCGCTATAATAACCTCAGCAAGGTTTTCAGCATAATCTGCACTGGCAAAGACTATATAACCTTTGCCTTCAATAAATTGTTTTGTTGTACTGCCTACGCAGAAAATTCTGCTCTCCTTAAATCCCTCAATGGCATCATTCAGCAGAAAACTTTTAAAGGCATTCTGACTGGTAAATATAATGTTTTGGGTACTGTTTTTTATTTCGAAAGGCTTGTACGCGATGCTTATAAAATCGGCTTCTACAACTGCCAGCCCCGCATTAAGCAAGTACTGCTTTTGGTTGGGTTGCAGTTTTTTGGTAGATAGTACACGCACGGCAGCCATTACTTTTTAAGTTCGGCTTTTATTTGCGCCATTAATTCGGCACCACCGTATTGTAATATTTCATCGGCACAGTTGTTACCAAAATTCATGTAATCGCTTCCGGCAGGCAGCACTTTATCTATATGCAATTTTTCTTTTCCATCTATAGATAGTAGCACGCCTTCAAGCCTTATTTCACTATCAATAAAAGTAACCAATGCGCCTATTGGGGCAGTACAGCCACCTTCTAACCGTTTTAAAAACTGACGCTCAATATAAGTTGCTACATCACTTGGGCCGTGGTTGAGTTTAGCCACCGCTTCGTAGCAAAAAATATCTTTTCCCATAGCAACTACTACCATAGCGCCCTGTGCGGGTGCGGGTATCATCCAGTCGAGAGTAGTGTACGTTTCAGGAAGTAAATCAATGCGTTCCAGTCCTGCTTCGGCAAAAATGGCGCCGTTCCAGTCGTTTTCAGCAAGCTTTCTAAGTCGGGTATTTACATTACCACGAAGGTCGACCACCGTATGGTGCGGGTAACGGTTAAGCCATTGTGCCTGGCGGCGAAGCGACCCTGTTGCAATAGTAACCGCATCTATAGCAAAATCGGCATTGCCTTTAGTAACTAATATATCGCTAACGGTAGCACGCTCTAAAACAGCAGCCTGTACAATACCTTTTGGCAATGCGGTAGGTACATCTTTCATAGAGTGCACGGCAATATCTACCTGGCCGTTAATCATGGCAACATCGAGCGTTTTAGTAAAAATGCCGGTTATACCTAGTTCATACAAGGGTACATCTAATATTAAATCGCCGGTAGATTTTACAGCAATAATCTCGGTATGGTAGCCCATAGCCTTAAGCTTGCGCTCTACCGTGTGGGCCTGCCATAATGCGAGTTCACTATCGCGGGTGCCTATCCTTATGGTTTTGCTCATTTTACGGTGTTTTCTATCCTAAACACCTTCTCGATCCACTCAATACTATCGTCTACAACAGTATCGCGGTCTTTAAGGTGATTGGCAAAATGGGTTGTAATTTTATGAATAATACGCTGACTGATAATCTCGGCCTGCTCTTCATCAAAATTAGTTATTTTTTTACGCTGAAAGTTAAGTTCGTTATCAGCAATAGTATTTAATTTTTCTTTAAGCGCGTTAATGGTAGGCGCAAATTTACGGGCATTGGTCCACTCGGTAAATTCTTCCATCGCGTCTTCAATAATCGCCTCGGCTGCCGGAATGTGTTTTTTACGATTTTCCAGTGTGCAGTCGGTAATCTTGCTTAGGTCGTCTAAATGCACAAGAGTAACATTTGGTAAATCAAGCACGTTAGCATGAACGTTTTTAGGTATCGAAAGGTCCAATATCAGCAACGGTTTATCGAGCGCTAAAATATCTTTATCAATAGTAGGCAGTTGCGCGCCAGTCGCCACTACAAGCACATCAGCTTTAGATACTTCCAGCGGAAGCAAATCATAATCTTTAACCACCAGGTTAAATTTCCCCGCTACTTTCTCAGCATTTTCTTTAGTACGGTTAATAAGTACTATATGGTCATTCTTGGTATGCTTAACCAGGTTTTCGCAGGTATTGCGGCCTATTTTACCGGTACCAAAAAGCAGTATATTTTTATTTTGTACATCACTCACATTATTTAAAATGTATTGTACCGATGCAAATGATACCGATGTTGCTCCCGAGCTTAATTCGGTTTCATTCTTAACCCGTTTACTAGCTTGTATTACACTGTTTACCAAACGCTCTGTAAAAGCATTGGTAAGACTGTGGTTTTTAGCTTCGGCAAAACTTAACTTTAGCTGGCTAATAATTTCGAAGTCGCCCAATATTTGGCTGTCGAGGCCTGTGCCTACGTGAAACAAATGGTTTATAGCCTCGTTATTTTTATATACAAAAGCAGCGCGCTGAAATTCTTCCACCGTGCCACGGCTGTTATCTACTAATAATTTTATAAGCTGAAAGGGATGTTCGGCAAAACCGTAAATCTCAGTACGGTTGCAGGTACTGGTAACAAAAAGGCTGCTTATGCCGGTTTGTTTAGCCTGCTGCAGCAGCGTTGCTTTGGCATCAGTATTTAAACTAAATTTTCCTCTTGTCTCGGCATCAGCTTTTTTGTAGCTAAGTCCCACGGCATAAAAATACTGGTGCTTCGACATGTTGTTGTTATCCATAATACGGTTCAATCCTAAAAGTTCGACAAAATTATGGCGAACTACTTTTAAAAAGTAACGCTGTAAGTCCTATTTGTGTCGCTGTGGGATATTTAGAGGCAAATTTGCTTTTTTAAATCAAAATGCCCTAAATTTGCAATGAAATCAATGCCTTACGAATTATTAGTTTAGAACTATTCTAAATAAAAATAAGCTTTAGGTTTGTATAGGCTTCAAAAAAAACACCGCTATGGGTTCTCACGAAGAGATAATGATCGAGGAGGGTTTCAGCATACTGCGTTTTCAGAACGACAGCGACGAAACCTCCCATTTTGAAAGGGAAGTTGGTGTAGACCTCATACAATTTCACTTTGGCATAAAGGGCCGCGCCAAGTTTATTTTTAACCAGGGCCGCTATGCGCTCGACCTGCGCGAAGAGGTTTCGTTGTTTTTATACAACCCACAAAAAGAGCTGCCGGTACACCTGGAAATCGCTCCGCACAGTTGGGTAATTACGGTATTGATATCGATTAAAAAATTTCACGGCTTTTTTACCGAACAGGCCGACCATATCCCATTCCTTAGTCCGGATAACAGCGATAAGAAATATTATAAGGACGAAAAAATAAACCCGTCGATGGCTATTGTGCTAAGCCAGCTGTTTCATTTTAACCTGCACCCATCCATCAAAAAACTATATTTTAAAGGGAAGATATACGAATTGCTAAGCCTGTACTTTAACCGTACCGAAGACCCGAACGCCGAGCAGTGCCCCTTTTTAGTTGATGAAGAGAATGTAATAAAAATACGCAAAGCGAAAGATTATGTGATTGCTAACATGGCCGAGCCTCCGGGATTACAGGAGCTTGCCGATGAAGTAGGCATTAACCTTAAACGGCTTAAAATGGGCTTCCGCCAAATTTATGGCGATACGGTATATAGTTTCCTATTCGATTATAAAATGGACTATGCCCGCAAAATGCTCGACAGCGGGTCGTATAATGTTAACGAGGTAGGATTACGTATAGGATACAGTACATCAAGCCATTTTATTGCTGCCTTTAAAAAGAAATTTGGCACTACGCCTAAAAAGTATTTAATGAGTATTAACGAGAAGGTTTAGTTTTATACAAATGGGCTAAGCAATCGTGGCTCCTGCAAGGTTTTGGAAACCTTGTAGGTATAAAAAAATTAATCAAGAAGGTTTGACCTTTCAGGTCTAAAAATAATAACGAAAAAATTAAACCTACAAGGTTTCAAAAACCTTGCAGGTTAGTAACCCGATATATTAAATTGAAATTAGAGCCACTAGTAAAAGATACTATTTATCACATTTATAATCGAGGTATAAATGGTGAAAACATTTTTGCAACAGCAGAAAACAAATCATATCTCCTAAAGCTTTTAGATAAGCATTTGGGTGATAGTGCTTCAGTTCTTGCTTTTTGCCTAATGGATAATCACTTTCATTTATTATTAAAAATTAATGCTGATGGAGAAATAGTGACGCGAAATTTATCTAATCTATTTAATGCTTACGCCAAGGCTTTTAATAAAGCTACCAATAGAACAGGGAGCTTGTTTGAAAAACATTTTAAAAGGATAAAAGTTGATGATGAAAATTACTTAAAACAATTAGTAGTCTATATTCATTTAAACCCGAAGCATCATTTTGAACTGGATTTTACAAAATTTAAATACTCGTCTTACAATGCTTTTTTATCTGATAAAGAGACCAAGATAGATAGAGATGAAATACTAAAACTTTTTGAGGATAGAGAGAATTTTATATATGTTCATCATCAGAAAAAAGAATTGTTAGATGAAAAATTTATACTGGAGTAATTGGCGCTCCTGGAAGGTTTTGAAACCTACACGTGTAAAAAATATAAATAGATAAAATTAAACATGCAAGGTTTTTGAAACTTTGCATGTTGAGTACCGAAGATAAAGACTGGGGTAAGGCCAAACCCAACATTACGTTAAATAAAAAATATACGCCGGTAGTTGCACGATATTTGAGTAAACAATGCTGGCGCAATGCAAACAAACAAAACACACAGATGAAAGGAGTACTGTTAGTAAACCTGGGGTCGCCCCAAAGCCCTGAACCAAAGGATGTAAAACCTTACCTGGACGAATTTTTAATGGACAAATATGTTATAGATGTCCCGTACCTGCTGCGTGCTTTTTTAGTGCGTGGCGTAATACTTTCGCTGCGTAAACGACAGGAATCATCGGCGGAAGCCTATAAAAAAATATGGTGGGATGAAGGCTCTCCCCTAATTGTACTATCTGAAAGGCTGCATAACAAAGTGCAGCAAAAGGTAGAAGTACCTGTTGCACTTGCAATGCGTTACGGTCAGCCCTCTATAGAAGCTGGTTTGCAGGAACTGGCTGATAAAGGTGTTACTGATGTAATGCTTTTCCCGCTGTATCCGCAATATGCTATGGCATCTACCCTCACTATTTTGGTGCAGGCAGAAGAAATCCGTAAAAAGAAATTTCCGCAGATGACGTTTACCGATGTCCCTGCGTTTTACAATAAACCTGATTATATTACTGCGCTGGCCAACTCGATTAAAGGGGGGCTTAACGGTTTTAATTACGACCATTTATTGTTTTCATACCATGGTATCCCGGAACGACACATTCGTAAAACCGATGTTACCAAATCGCATTGTAAAATAGACGGTACCTGTTGCAGCACACCTTCGGCAGCGCACCAATTTTGCTACCGCCACCAGTGTTACGAAACTACCCGACTTGTAGTAGAAAAGTTGGGCATCCCTAAAGAAAAATATTCACAAACATTTCAGTCACGACTATCGGGTGATAAATGGCTCGACCCGTATACTGATGTTGAAGTAAATAAAATGCCCGATATTGGTATTAAAAACCTTGCCGTGGTTACCCCTGCTTTTGTATCGGATTGTTTAGAAACGCTGGAAGAAATTGCCATGCGTGCTAAAGAAGATTTTCAGGAGCATGGCGGTGGCGAGTTTCATGCCATACCGTGCCTTAACGACCGTGAGGAGTGGATAGGCGTTTTAGCCAATTGGATTAACGAATGGGCCTATGCAGAAACTCCCGGAGTATAAATGGCTGTATCGAGTAAGGACCTTGCCAAGAAAGACATTCGCAGCCTGCTGATTAAGCAGAGCATCCCATCGTCTATAGGTATTTTGTTTATGAGTGTTAACATACTTATAGACACTATTTTTGTAGGCCGTTGGATAGGTTCGCTTGCTATTGCGGCGCTAAGCGTGGTAATGCCCATTACCTTTTTTATATCGAGTATGGGTATGGCTATTGGCATAGGTGGCAGCTCGGTACTTTCAAGAGCATTGGGCGCAGGCGATAAAGAGAAAGCGTATATTACCTTTGCCCACCAAATAATGATGACGTTTATAATATCGTCACTTTTTGTAGTGGCAGGATTGTTGTGGGGCGACGAAATATTATATGCCTTTGGTGCCGACGGTAAAATCACGGCACCTGCTAAAGAGTTCTTTTTACCCATATTATTATCGGTGCCCTTTCAGGCATTTTGCATGATGGGCAACAACGTTATCCGTGCCGAAGATAAGTCGAAACACTCCATGAACTCGATGATTGTTTCAGCAATTGCCAATGTGGTTTTAGATATTTTATTCATAAAAGTATTTGGCTGGGGTATTATGGGCGCGGCACTGGCTACGGCATCTTCATTCTTTTTATGCTTTGCCTACATTGCCTGGTTCTTTTTATTTAAAAGTGAATTAAAACCGACATGGAAGCATTTTGTTTTCCATAAAAAAATATCAGTAGAGATACTCTCTATGAGTTTTGTAACCTTTGCCCGACAAGGAGTTATAAGTCTGCTCACGGTTATATTAAATCATACTTTGTTTGCACAGGGCGGTGAGCACGCCGTTACCGTTTACGGCATTATTAGCCGAATGCTGATGTTTGCATTGTTCCCTGTATTAGGAATAACCCAAGGGTTTTTACCTATTGCGGGTTACAATTACGGAGCTAAAAACTTCGACCGTGTGCGCGAATCGATCACCACATCTATAAAATATGCAGGGGCATTGGCCATACTTATTTTTATAGTAATACTGGTATTTGCCCAACCTATTGTAGCGGTATTTACTACCGATGCACAGGTTATAAAAGATACCCCCGGAGCATTGCGCTGGGTATTTGCGGCATCGCCCATTATAGCGGTACAGCTTATTGGGGCAGCTTATTTTCAGGCGGCGGGTAAACCTATTAAAGCGCTGATGCTTACACTAAGCAAGCAGGGTTTTTTCCTGATTCCGCTGGTACTTATACTCCCACGATTTTTTGGTATCTTCGGGGTATGGGTTGCCTTCCCTATTGCCGATGTTTTGAGCACCATTATTACAGGCATCTTCCTTAAAAAGGAAATGAATACCGATCTTAAAGAAACATAAATAATATAATATCTTATAATGCAGGAGTATTACGATTACATAAAAGCGCTTCACTTAATATTTATTATAACCTGGTTTGCCGGGTTGTTTTATGTAGTGCGGCTTTTTGTATACCAGGCAGAAGCAGATAGCAAACCCTCTCCAGAGAAAGAGATACTTATAAAGCAATACCAGCTCATGACCTACAGATTGTGGTACATTATAACATGGCCAAGTGCAGTATTGGCCACTATATTTGCTGTTACCATGCTGTTTTTAAGGCCGGTTTTATTATCTTTAGATTATATGCAGGTAAAATTTGGCTTTGTATTCCTGTTGTTTTTATACCATGCAAAATGCCACGCTTATTTTATAAAGCTGCAAAAAGGCACCAGTACAAAAAGCCCCGGATTCTTTAGGTTATGGAATGAGGGTGCAACAATTATACTATTTGCCGTAGTGTTTATAATAATTGTAAAAAGCGCCATTAACTGGATATTTGGGGTGATAGGCATTATTGGCTTTAGCATATTGCTTATGCTTGGCTACAAATTTTATAAAAAAATACGTGAGAAAAACCAGTCCTAATGCCATGAAGGAAAAGCTTAATATAAAACGCTGGTCGCTACGGGTACGGATATTTCTGTCGATGATATTCATTACCCTTATTGCCTCGTTGCTTATTGCTACGGTTTCTATCTACCAATTTAAAAAGGAAGCTAAAGAGTACCACCAGGATCGTTTAGAGCGTAAAGAAAACTCGATTAAAGAGCACATTAACTACGTTTTAGCCAATACTACCTATCCGCTTAATACCGAGAATCTTCCCCTGATATTTCGCGAACGCATACATGAACTTGCCAATATTCACGGACTCGAAATTAATATTTACGACCTTAACGGGCATCTGCTAAAATCATCTAAAGCAGCCTTCTCGGTAGATACCATAAGCCAGACTATTCCAAAATCGATCCTTAAAGTAATCCGTTCTACCGCCGAAAAAAGGTATGTAGACCTGACATCTGAAAATGGTAAGAAGTACCGTGCTTCCTACAGTTATATTAAAGACACCAAGTTTAAACCGCTGGGTATTTTAAACCTGCCGCATATTGAAGACGACGGTTATTATGAAAAGGAGCTTAACAATTTCCTTATTCGCTTTATGCAGGTGTACTCGTTTATGCTGGTAATTTCGGTCATTATTGCCTATTTCCTTTCGAGTTATATTACTAAATCTATTAAAGAAGTATCCGACCGGATTAAGGAAACCCGACTTAACGAGGTAAACCAGAAAATCGATATGGGCGACTCGCCGCAGGAAATCAGCCTGCTGGTACATGCCTATAATGATATGGTGGAAGACCTTGACGAAAGCGCGGGTAAACTCGCCCAAAAAGAACGGGAAGAAGCCTGGCGCGAAATGGCCAAGCAGGTGGCGCATGAAATTAAAAATCCGCTTACACCTATGCGCCTAACCGTGCAAAGCTTTCAACGCAAGTTTGACCCTACATTGCCTAACATTCGCGAAAAGCTTAATGAATATTCAGATACGCTTATTCAGCAAATAGATACCATGACATCGGTAGCATCAGCTTTTTCAAGTTTTGCATCCATGCCGGCACAGCAAAATGAAACCCTTAATGTGGTTAAAATCGTGCAGCTGGCGCTGGAAATTTTCAACGAAAGTTATATTACCTTTCATGCCGATGAGCCACGAATTGTAACCCGAATGGACCGTACACAACTAATACGTATTATTACCAACCTGGTTAAAAATGCAACACAGGCCATTCCCGAATATGAAATGAAGCCTATGGTAGATGTACGCGTGTACCGTGAAGGTAACGTAGCTAAAATAATGGTAAAAGACAACGGCAAAGGCATCACCAGTGCCGATATGAACCGTATTTTCGAACCTAAATTCACAACTAAATCAAGCGGTATGGGTTTGGGTTTGGGTATTATAAAAAACATTGTAGAAAATTACCACGGCACTATAACCTTTACCAGCCAGCCGGGCTGGGGCACCGTGTTTTTAGTAACGCTGCCCATTATAGATACCGAAGAACATAACGACGAAACAAACCACTAAACATATAATTATTATGTACGAAAATATTATTACTGCTGTTGAAGAGGGCATTGGCACCATAACCATTAACCGCCCTACAAAATTAAACGCGCTTAATCGTGCTACCATTATTGAGCTTAACGAGGCATTTACAGCCCTTAACGATGCCGAAAATGTAAAGGTTATTATTGTCACCGGTAGTGGCGAAAAAGCTTTTGTTGCCGGCGCAGATATTGCTGAATTTTCTGAATTTAGTGAGGAAGATGGCGAAAAATTATCGGCTTTTGGGCAGGAATTATTGTTTGACCTGGTTCAGAATTTAGCAACACCGGTTATCGCGGCCATTAATGGTTTTGCTTTAGGCGGTGGTTTAGAGCTGGCTATGGCAGCACATTTCCGTATCGCTTCAGATAACGCTAAAATGGGCTTGCCGGAGGTTTCACTGGGGTTAATTCCTGGTTACGGCGGTACGCAGCGTTTACCACAGCTTGTAGGTAAAGGCCGCGCTATGGAAATGATTATGACTGCCGGAATGGTTACCGCCGATGAAGCTAAAGCTTACGGACTGGTAAACCATTTAGTACCACAAACCGAACTTTTAGAGTTTACTAAAGGTATTGCAGCTAAAATAATAAAGAATTCTCCCGTGGCAATTGCTAAAGCAATCAAGGCTATTAATGCTAATTATGAAGATGGTACTAATGGCTACAATGTAGAGGTTAAAGCGTTTGGGGAATCTTTTGGTACCGAAGATTTTAAAGAAGGCACTACCGCGTTTTTAGAGAAACGTAAAGCGTTTTTTCCGGGGAGGTAATATTTCCGCTTACTATATACGAGGCCGCTTTTAGCGGCCTTTTTTTTGCAATTAATTCAAAAGTTTACACAATTCAAAAATTTAAAATTAACACCAATTTAATAGGCTTTTTCATATTAAAAAACATTTATATTTGAACAATATATAACCAACCAATGAAAAAACTATTATTGTACGTAGTATTGTGCTCATTCCTTACTACAGCACATGCTCAAAACATTCCGTTTACCATTCGTAAAAGCGAAATTTTTAAAGACAAATATAAAGAGTCTTCCATAGTATCTGTAGATGATGATGATAATGGGGGTATTGTAATTGTGCGTTCCTATTTGGGGGGCATTCTTGGAAATGCACTTTCCGGATATTATTTTGAACATTATGATGCCAATATGAAACTCGTTAAAGAGTTTGAATACCCTGTTGAAGATGTTGCTATATTAGGTATGATTGTTAAAAATGGTACGATTAACATTATTGAAAACACCTACTCTAAAGAAAATAAAGAGTACGTATTTAATGCTAAAATAGCCAATGTTAACGATTTTGCATTTACAGATAAAAAACTTTTTACTATTAAGCGTCAGGATACCCGTAATCCTCTTTTTAGTTCTTCCAGGATGGATGGTGACCGCTATGCCGGTATTTTGTTAAACAATGATAAAAGTGCATTTGGCATTTCGCTCGATATTTATGATAAAGAAGGCAAGAGCGAAATACATAAAATATATGTTTATAATACAAACATGGATCTTAAAATAGAACACGTATTTAAAAGAAATGTTAAAGACCGTAATTTTAAATATGAAAATATTGACTTATCTAACGACGGAACTAGTGCTTACCTTTTAGGTAAAGTAAAAACTAAAGAATCAAAGAAAAAAGAAGGCGGCAACTATCAATATGAACTTACAAGAATAACAAATACCGATAGTAAAACCCAGGTTTTTGATACTGAAGAACATTATGCCGCATCGCTTAGAACAGTGTTTAAAGATAATAAAATAGCATGTGTAGGTTTTTATTCTGACCGGAATGATTCGCGATTTAAAGGGCTTTGTTATTTCGACATGGATCCGGTTACCTTAAAGCTTCAAACCAGCAAGTACAACCCGTTTACAGAGCAGTTTATGATTGATAAATACGGGAAGGATAAAGACAAAGAACTTAAATTTCTTGTTTTTAAAGATTTGTTTGTTACAAAAAATAACGATATTATTTTTAATGGCGAAGAATATTATATAACCACACGTCACCATATTGGTTCAACGGCCATGCAGTCAATAGATACTTATGACGTTTATCATTATGATGATATTGTTTCGGCAAAAATATCAAATAACGGCGATTTGCTTTGGGCACGAAACATCAATAAACGCCAGGTAACAGCAGGGTCGCGGTTAGATTATGTTTCTTATACATCAATGGTAAAGGGCAACGACACGTATTTTTTTATTAATACTGCCGATAAAGTAACAAAACTTAGAAATCAAAGGATACAGTTCGATCAAAAATCACCTAAACGATCAAACCTTTATGTTATACATATTAATAATGAAGGCGAATTTAATTATAAAGAACTTTTAGATGATGATGACAATGAAGTACCGTTTATGGTAGCTAACGGAGCAGTATCTAAACAGGGCGATGCCGTATATTTTATAGGCCGTAAAGGCAAGAAAAAGCAATTATTAAAACTTAAGGCAGAGTAACGTTATAAGTGATAATTAGTTTAAGTGCCGGTTGTATTAATTTATAAATTAGTATAACCGGCACTTTTATTTACAATAATTAATTATTTTTACCCTTATGAACAACCCGCTACTGCACATAGATAATGTAACCATTTCGGCTAAAAAAGAAGGCAATTGGACACCTATTGTTAAAGATAGTTCGTTTACGCTCCACCAAAATGAAATACTGGGCATTGTGGGCGAATCGGGTTCGGGTAAATCGGTTACATCGCTGGCTATAATGGGTTTGTTACCTAAAGGCATCCTCGAAATCACATCAGGTAAAATTGAATTTGAAGGACGTGATATTTCGGCATTAAGCCAAAAAGAGCTGCGCAATTTAAGAGGAAATGATGTGGCGATGATTTTTCAGGAACCTATGAGTTCGCTTAACCCATCGCTAAAATGCGGTTACCAGGTAGAAGAAATTTTAAAAGAACACACCCAGCTTTCGGCTAAAGATATAAAGGCGACTGTACTTTCGTTATTCGAAAAAGTAAAACTGCCCCACCCCGATAAAATTTACAACCGCTATCCGCACGAAATTTCGGGTGGGCAAAAGCAGCGTGTAATGATTGCTATGGCCATTGCCTGCAAACCCAAATTGCTTATTGCCGACGAGCCTACTACTGCACTTGATGTTACCGTTCAGAAAGAAATTATACTACTGCTAAAAGAACTGCAGGAAGAAACTAAAATGAGCATCCTGTTTATTTCGCACGACTTATCATTAGTCTCGCAAATTGCCAACAGGGTTTTAGTTATGTACCGGGGCGAAATTGTAGAACAGGGCTTGGCGCAGGATATTTTTCACAATCCAACACATACGTATACTAAGGCGTTAATAAGTTCGCGGCCATCATTAAATATACGTTTGCAACGCCTGCCTACCATTCAGGATTATTTACAAGACACCGTAAACCCAACCGAGGTTACACCCCAGCAACGTGCCATAAGGCTAAAAGCATTATACAGCCAGGCTCCGTTACTGGAAGTTATTAATGTGGAGAAAGAGTACGTATCATCGGCCGGATTGTTTGGCAAAAACGTGAGCTTTAAAGCGGTAGATGATGTGAATTTTAAAATATACGAAGGCGAAACGCTAGGGTTGGTGGGCGAATCGGGCTGTGGAAAATCGACTCTTGGTAATGCCATATTGCAACTGGATAAAGCCACGGCCGGTAAAATTTTATACCGCGGTCAGGACCTAACCAAACTATCTCAAAAGGAAATACGAACGCTGCGTAAAGAAATACAGATTATTTTTCAGGATCCCTATTCGTCATTAAACCCGCGTATTACAGTTGGTAAAGCCATTATGGAACCTATGCAGGTGCACAAATTATATAATAAAGATACCGAATGCAGGCAAAAAACCATCGAAATACTAAACCGTGTGGGCCTTGGTGAAGAACATTTTAACCGTTACCCCCACGAATTTTCGGGTGGGCAGCGCCAACGTATTGGTATTGCCCGAACCATAGCATTGCAACCCAAGCTTATTGTTTGCGATGAGTCGGTTTCCGCATTAGATATTTCGGTGCAGGCACAGGTACTTAACCTATTGAATGAGCTTAAAGAGAACTTTGGCTTTACCTACATCTTTATTTCGCACGACCTTGCCGTGGTTAAATACATGAGCGACCAGGTATTGGTAATGAATAAAGGTAAAATTGAAGAAATGAATGAAGCCGATGCTTTGTATGAGCATCCGCAAAAAGAATATACTAAAAAATTGATTGCCGCTATTCCGGGGGAGTAAAACTTAAAATGATTTTGAGTAAGCATTCCCCTCTTGAGGGGTGGCTGAAAGCCGGGGTGGTTTTTTGTACTTTTCTTTTGTCTTGAAACAAAAGAAACAAAAATTCAAGGCTCTAACTTCTTATGCTACAACACAGCAGCTTCGGCTAAAAGATTTGAACTCGCTTCGCTCAAACAACAAATCTTTCTTTACGTCTCAACTTCAGTTTTGCTTAACGCAACGAAGTTTAATGGCTTAGCTTCACTCACATATTCTTACTCAAATAATAGTTTTGTCATTTTGAGCGAAGTGCAACAGAGTCGAAAAATCTCTAAATAGTCTCTGCTTCTTTAGCAACGCCTTCTAAAAATGCCGTAAAATTATCTTCTGTAGCTACATTAAGCTTTTTTCGAATGCGGTAACGGGCATTTTCTATTCCTCTCAATGATATTCCCAGTAATGGCGAAATCTCTTTATTGGTAAGATTCATTTTTACAAAAGCACACAGGCGCAATTCACGTTTGGTAAGCGTAGGGTCGAGCTCTTTAAGACGCTCAAAAAAGTTATGGTGTACCTTTTCAAAATTTACATCGAATACTTCCATATACTCCTCACCTATTTTGTGCTGGTTCAGTTTTTGGAAAATCTGCAATAGTTTTTTACGTGAATCTTCGTTTTTTACGTAATCTTTTAACTCCTTAAGGTCGGCAGTTATTTCTGCAAACATATCCTTTTTTTGCACCAGTAAAAGGGTGTAGTTAGACAGTTCTTTACTCTTGTTAATAACATCTTCCTCCAGCACAACCCTATCACGGTACAGCGCCTCTTTATCGCGTTGCAGTTTAAGTTGTTCCAGTTCAAGTTCTAGTAATTTTTTAGATTTTTCAGCCTCCCGGTTGCTCTTTTCACGCTCGTGCCTAATCCGTTTTTTAACCAGTGCCCTGATACCCAAAACCACTAAAATAGATAACACACCATACAATATATAAGCTAGCGTAGTTTGATACCACTTGGGCACAATAGTAAAATTGTAACGCGTTACATGGCCTAACAGCCCTGCGGTGTTACGGCTTTTAACCATAAAGGTATAATTGCCGGGGCGCAAATGCGTGTATTCTTTGTACGGAATATTTTGCCATGTACTCCAACCTTGGTCTACATTTTCGAGCATATAACTGTACTCAATAGTGGTGCCGTGCGTCATGCGGGGCGCGGCAAAATCGAAACGTAAAATATCGGTCTGGTTGGGCAGCACTTCGGGGTCGCTGTAGGTAGTGGCAAGCGGCAGAAACTCCTGCTCCTGGTTTCGTGAATATGACACTTGCGTGATAACGGTAGTAATGCCAGGGCTGGATTTACTATTATCTACAGTATATAAAAACAGCCCGTTAGTAGTACCAAAAAGCATTTTGCCACTTTGCAGGCTTGTGATGCTTTCCATACCGCGGTTAAAGCTGCCTTTCAGGTTCAGAAAAAGGCCTTTATGCAACTCCGGATTTTTATCGTTCGTATTAAAATAACCGGCTTCATCGTCCTGAACAAACCATGTACGGTTACCAAACTGTAATAACTTTCGGGTATTTTTGGCAGGGTCTAATATCGCGTTAAGCCTTTTATGGGGCAAAAACTTGTTAAGCTGCTGGTTGTAGGTATAAATTCCGGTGTTGGTTGTAAACACTGTTTCGCCCTGCCACTTAAATACATTTACATTAAACGAATTTGGCAGCCCATTTTTATTGGTAAAATGGTCAACCGAACTAATTCGGGTATAATCGGCATTTATGCGTATCCTGAAAACACCCTGGTAGCCGTGGCATATCCAGTAGGTTCCTGGTTCTTCGGCAGGAACAATATCCCTCGCAGACTCGTTAAACCCTGATATTTTATTATGGAGAATCCATTCATTGCCTTTTTTCTCCAGTAAATACAAACCGTTGTAATGCGATGCCAGATAAAAATGCTCTTTGTTAGCTATAGGCGTTACTTTCCAAAACCCGTTTACACTGCCTATTTTAGTAGCAACATCGCCTTCAATTTTATAAAGCCCACTGTCGTGCGATGTTATAATGTCGCCCTCTAATAATTGTACCGACCATGTTTGCCCCTGTAAGCCATTCAGCTTTTTAAAATCGCTGGGGGAAGATGGATTCGATTCATTAAATGGCGCGTAATAAACACCTTGCGTTGTTGCTAAATATAGGTTGTCTTTTGCCACTAAAGCATCATAAACTGAAGCCTTATTAAACAGATTTGTATACGGCGATTTAAAATCGATATAGGCCAAGCCATTGTTTTGGAGCACCCAGATGTTGTTGTCTTTAGCGCGGTACAAATTATGTATAACCGATTCCTGCAATTGCCTGAACATGGTTGGGTTGGGCAGCACTTCGCCACTTTTAGTAACCATTATAATTTTAGAACTTACCGTGCTAATAAACAGGTTACCGCTATTATCTTGTATCGCACCCGAAACCTGGTCGTGCACACCGTTACTAAAAATATTGGTAACCAATTGCATTTTACCGGTGGCAACATTTCCATTGTAAATATTTCCCTGAGCCGTAATTACTATTACCGTTTCAGCCTTATCGCCCGGCAGTAATACCCTTATCGCTTCGTTATTATATTGAGAAGGTTCAAAAACCGTAAGCAATTCGTTACCCGCGGTATCGAGTTTTAAAATGCCGTGCCCAGTTTCCTGAATAAAATAATTACCATTAACTAACGCAGAAAAAATAAACGCTCCCGTAGCCGGTATATGTGTCGCCGTTTTTCCTGATGTTACTATAACTTCATTATAAGCGCGTAGCAGCAACTTATTGCCTAACGATTGTATATCCCAAATATTCTCAATATTACGCCCTTCCAGTTGCAGGTCGGAAACTATAGAGGTGTAATGGTATTGACCCGCTTTATCTTTTTGCAGCGAACCGGCTTCGTTATAACCACCTGCATAGATAACACCGTTTTTACCGGCGGCAAGACTACGTACCGATGAGTTATTGGGTAGTATTATTTTCTGCCAATGCTCGCCATCAAAAATAACCACACCATCGTTATTACCAAAAAAAAGTGTCCCTGACCCGTCTTCGCATATCGCCCAAAACTGTGGGTCGGCATTAAAATCCTGTTTGGTGTACTGGCGTATTTTTACATTATTACTTTGTGCGAAAGCAATAAGGTTACAAAAAATGAGCGCTAAGGTTATTAAAAAACTTTTCTTCATGTATGTGCAAATTATCTTCTTTGCGAAAACGATGTAAAAATAGTTGATTTTTGTTGATTTTGAGCACTCAAATTCCAAAAAAGTGTTGATTTTTATAAATCGTATATTTTTGTTATACAACCTATTATAAAAATAAAGTAATAAAATGAGTATACACTTTAAGTACTGGCGTAACCAAAGTGTAGCGCAACTTTTTTACAACCTGTTTTATAGCACTAATTTAGCATCTGTAAAAATGTCCTAACCATTTTTTATAAAATTTATAGCGTTTAATTAATAAACAAATATGCTTACAAACACTAACAAATTGTTCCGCTCATTTACTTTATCAATAGTAATAGGTAGTATGGTTGCAGGATGTAGTTCTGCAAATACAAAACAAAATGGTAAAGCCCAACTTTGGGTTACCATGCCCGATAAATCATTACTATTACAGGAGCAACCTATAACAGGCAACGCATTGGCAAGTAACATTCAATTAAATATAGATGCCAATACTACTTACCAAACTATGGATGGTTTCGGCTTTACCCTTAGCGGTGGTAGTGCTTTACATATTAGTAAAATGACAGCTCCTGCACGTGCTAAACTATTGCAGGAAATTTTTGGCACCGGTAAGAACGATATAGGTTCGAGCTACATACGTATTAGTGTAGGCGCATCTGACCTTGATGAAAAAGTATTTTCTTATGATGATTTGCCTGCAGGCCAGACCGATGCGAACATTGAAAAGTTTGACCTTGGTTACGATAAAAAATACCTGATTCCAGTACTACAGGAAATTCTGAAAATAAACCCTAAAATTAAAATATTAGGTTCGCCGTGGTCGCCGCCTGTGTGGATGAAAACAAATGGCGATACCCGTGGAGGTAGCCTTAAGCCGGAATATTACCAGGCGTATGCTAAATACCTGGTTACCTACATTCAGCAAATGGGAAAGAACGGCATTACAATAGATGCACTTACCGTTCAAAATGAGCCATTGCATCCGGGTAATAACCCAAGCCTTTTAATGCCTGCCGATGAGCAAAAAGCATTTGTACGAGATGCATTAGGCCCTCAATTCGTGAAAAACGGCATTAAAACCAAAATTATAATTTACGACCATAATGCCGACAGGCCAGATTACCCTATCTCTATTTTAAACGATAAAGAGGCGGCAAAGTATATCGACGGATCAGCATTTCATTTATATGGTGGCACTATCGATGCGGTTAGTAAAGTACACGTAGCGCACCCGGATAAAAACTTATACTTCACCGAACAGTGGGTTGGCGCTCCCGGCGATTTTAAAAAAGAATTAAACTGGCATATTGAAAACCTGATTATTGGCGCGCCCCGCAACTGGTGTAAAACCGTATTAGAATGGAACCTTGCTGCCGATGAAAACCAGGACCCGCATACCGATAGGGGTGGCTGCGACCGTTGTCTTGGCGCGGTAACCATTACAGGCGATAAAGTAACAAGAGAGCCTGCGTATTATATTATTGCTACAGCATCTAAGTTTGTTAGGCCGGGATCTGTAAGGGTGGAATCTAATCTTATTGATGGTTTGCCTAACGTAGCTTACAAAACTCCGGACGGTAAAATTGCAACTATTATTCAGAATACTTCTAAAACCGAGAAGGTGGTAGATGTAACTGCGGGCAACAAAAAAACAACCATTACACTTAAAGCGGGTGCGGTTGCAACCCTTGTACAATAATTATGAGATCTATTTATAAAACATTAGCATTAACCACGGTTTTAGCAGCTGGATTATCGGCGAATGCCCAACAAAATCAGGTAGATATTGATAAAAAAGTTGATGCGCTGATTAGCAAAATGACGGTTGAGGAAAAAGTGGGCCAGATGGCTCAAATTACTCTTGACGTTATTGGCAAAGGTGGCGACCGCTTTAGTACGCCCTACCCGCTTTCGCTGGATGCTGCCGAAATGAAAAAAGTATTTGGCAAATACCATATTGGGTCGATACTAAATACGGCCAGCAACCACGCGCTTACGCCACAGGAATGGTATAAAATAATTAGTGAAATTCAGAAAACATCTTTAAAAGAAGATACCCACAAAATACCGGTTATTTATGGTGTAGATGAAATTCACGGTGCCACGTATACCGATGGTGCTACTATGTTCCCGCAGCAAATTGCACAGGCGGCAGCACGTAATCCTAAACTTACCGAGCTTGGCGCATCGATAACCGCTTACGAAACCCGCGCGAGCAACATTCCGTGGAATTTTTCTCCTGTGTTAGACCTTGGTATCGACCCTCGTTTTAGCCGTATGTGGGAAAGTTTCGGCGAAGACCCGTATTTAGGTTCTGTATTAGGTGTAGCCATGATAGATGGTTACGAAGGCAAAGACAACAACATAGGCAATCCTGAAAAAGTGGCCAGCAGCCTGAAACACTTTTTGGGGTATCATGCTACAATTTCGGGTAAAGACAGAACGCCATCATACATAAGCGAAGATGCACTACGCGAGTATCACCTTCCTGCTTTTAAAGCTGCGATTGATGCAGGGGCACATACTATAATGATTAACTCCGGTATTATAAACGGGGTTCCGGTGCATGCTAACTATAACATTTTAACCAAACTTTTAAAAGAAGAATTGGGCTTTAAAGGATTAGTAGTTACCGATTGGGCGGATATTGAAAACCTGCACCGCCGTGACCGTTTTGCCGCTACCGATAAAGACGCGATTATGCTTGCTATAAACGCGGGTATCGATATGAGCATGATTCCGTACCAGTACGAAGTATTTTGCGATAACCTTATTGCATTGGTTAAAGAAGGCAAGGTAAAGCAAGAAAGAATTGATGATGCTGTTCGCAGAATACTAAAAGTAAAATATGCGCTGAACCTTTTCGAAAAGCCTAATACCAACCCTAAAGACTACCCTAAATTTGGTAGTAAAGAGCATGAAAAAGCATCATATGACATGGCTGCCGAAGCTATTACTTTACTGAAAAATGAAGATAATGTGCTTCCGCTAAAAAAGAATATCAAAGTATTGGTTACTGGCCCTAACGCTAACAGCATGCGCACCCTTAACGGTGCCTGGACATACAGCTGGCAAGGCGACCGTACTGAGCTTCATGCCCAGAAATACAATACTATTTTAGAGGCAGTACAAAACGAAATTGGCAAAGCTAATGTAACTTATGTGCCTGGCGTAAGCTATAAAGAGGGTGGCCATTATTATGATGAGCTGGCTGATAAAATGGATGAAGCTGTTGCTGCCGCTAAAAACGTTGATGTGATTATTTTGTGCCTTGGCGAAAATACCTATACCGAAAAACCGGGCGACATGAACGACCTGTACATGAGCGACCTGCAAACAGAACTGGCTAAAAAACTGGTTGCAACCGGTAAAACTATTGTATTGGTTTTGAACGAAGGCCGACCAAGAATTATAAGCAAATTTGAGCAGGATATTAAAGGCATTGTGCAAGGCTACCTGCCGGGTAACTTTGGTGGCGATGCCATTGCAGATGTGTTGTTTGGCGATGTAAACCCATCGGGTAAACTGCCGTACACTTACCCAAGATATCCTAACGCCACTATTGGCTACATACACAAACCAAGTGAGGAGCAAAAGAAAGCCGAAGGCGTTTATAATTATGAGGCCGATTATAGTCCGCAATATTTATTTGGCTACGGATTAAGCTATACTACGTTTGATTATAAAGACCTTAAAGTAAATAAATCGTCGATTAAAAAAGGCGAAAACGTGCAGGTAAGTGTTACCGTTACCAATTCGGGTAAGCTTACAGGCAAAGAAGTGGTGCAACTATTCACGTCCGACCTTTACGCAAGCAGCGTAACGCCCGATGTGAAACGCCTGCGCCGCTTCGAAAAAATTGAGTTAAAGCCGGGAGAAAGCAAAACACTTACGTTTACGCTTAACCCCAAAGACCTTACTTATGCAGGCCGCGACGGGAAAGATGTTCTTGAAGCGGGCGACTTTGAAGTAATGGTTGACAAGCTTAAAACCCAATTTACATTATCTGAATAATTTTTGTTTACTCATAAATTAGAGTTTAGGTTAGTACCCAAGAGCCGGAGTTGTTTCCCGGCTCTTTTTTTATGCATATAAGTATACGTTTTCCATTTCGACGAAGGAGAAATCTCACTAACTCAATAGAGATTCCGCAACTTCGTTGCACTCCGTTCGGAATGGAATACGTTGCGTCATTGCCAGGGAGGCACAACCGCGGCAATATATTTTAAAGGAAAGATTGCTTCGTGCCTCGCAATGACGCATGTGAAAATTAGATATCCCTTTTGTTTCGAGACAAAAGAAAAGAATATAAAAACCACCCCGCCTTACAGGCACCCCTCCAAAGGAGGGGAATACTTACTCAAACCCAATATTACATCTCAGCAATCTCGGCAATTTTGTCTGATGTTACAATAACTTCAGGGTAACTGTTATTCGCCAGCCAAATCATAGTCTTCGCAATAGCCGATGCTTTAATACTTTTAAACTTAGCCGCACCGCCAAATAATAGGGGATTAAGCAACTGCATAAAACCGGCTGCGAATTTTTCCATAATGCGGGAATCTTTACGTTTTGCCACAATAAGCGATGGTTGCAGCAGGTGTGTATTGGCAATATCTTCGTTTAATACTGCTTCCTGCATTTCGCCTTTAGTGCGGTTATAAAAAATACTGCTATCCTTATCTGCACCAATGGCAGATACTACTATAAAATTCTGAACACCATTCTCTTTTGCTAATATTGCAGCGGTTGCCGGTATACCGTAATCTATTTTATAATACGTTTTTTTATCAGGCGTTTGGGCTTTGGTAGTACCTATGCAGCAAAACACATCATCGGCTGTAAAATTAGCCACCTGCTTATCAAGCTCGAACATATTTATAATGTGCTCTTCAATTTTTGTATTATTAATATCGATAGGGCTTCGCGAAAAAAGCTTCACTTTATTGTAGCGGTTATCTTTAAGCAAAAGTTGTAATACTTCGCCGCCGGTAGCGCCGCTGGCTCCTAATAGTATGGCTGTTTTTGGCATGGCTTTTTGTTTATTTGTAATTTACGCAAAATACATTTGGGAACAGTTATTGTTTACAAACGTTTAAGATTTACTTGAAATATTTGCCACGAATTGCATGAATTATCACAAATTTTAAATACAAATAATTTGTTATTGGTTTGTAAAAGTGTAAGCAATTCAACTTTAAAAATGAGTAATTTTGCACTATGAAACCCGAACCCCAAATACCACAGCGCAAAATAATCCATGTAGATATGGATGCCTTTTATGCATCGGTAGAGCAGCTGGATGACCCCTCGCTGCGCGGCAAAGCTATTGCCGTGGGCGGGGGCGAAAACCGTGGTGTGGTAGCCGCCGCAAGTTACGAGGCGCGCAAGTTTGGTGTGCGCAGCGCCATAAGCGGTTACCTGGCTAAAAAACGCTGCCCGGAGCTGATATTTGTACGCCCGCGGTTTGAGCGTTACCGCGAAATATCGCAAAAAATACGGTCTATTTTTCATGAGTTTACCGATTTGGTTGAACCATTATCGTTAGATGAAGCTTACCTTGATGTTACCCATAATAAAAAAGGCAACCCCAGCGCATCGCTCATTGCGCAGGAAATAAGGCAACGCATTTTTACCGAGACGGGGTTAACGGCTTCGGCGGGGATATCCATCAATAAATTTATTGCTAAAGTTGCTAGTGATTACAACAAACCAAACGGACAAAAAACCGTAAACCCCAACGAGGTGCTCACCTTTTTGGAGGATTTGCCCATTGGTAAATTTTATGGTGTAGGCAAAGTTACTACCGAGAAAATGTACCAGCTGGGCATTTTTACCGGCGCCGATTTAAAAACCAAAACCGTTGAATACCTGGCAGAACATTTTGGTAAATCAGGCACGTTTTATTATTATGTGGTGCGGGGCATACACAACAGTGAGGTAAAGCCGGACAGGATTGTAAAATCAGTTGGAACAGAACACACGTTTGATGAAAATTTAGTATCGGAAGTTTTTATGCTCGAACGGCTTGAAGATATTGCTAACGAGCTGCACCGCAGGCTGCACAAAAAAAAGATAGCCGGTAAAACGGTTACACTAAAAATAAAATACAGCGATTTTACAGTACAAACGCGTAGTAAAACCTTGCCCTATTTTATATCAGACGTTAGCCTTATTATGGATACTGTTAAAGAGCTGCTGTACCAGGAACGCCCTAAAGATTCGGTTAGGCTATTGGGAATTTCTCTGGGCAATTTAAATAATGAAGCAGGCGAAAAAAAGGCAGTTGCCGTACAGTTAAAGTTCGATTTTTAAAATATCCTTCAGTTTATAAAAAAAGAAAACCCGCATTTGGGGTGCGGGTTCTAAAATTTTTGGGAGCATTTATTTATTTTTTGTAGAAAATGATACTAAACGCCGGGAAATTAGATGTAAATTACATCATTATACAGTTTTCATTTTTAAACTATCTAAAATAAAATTAACTTTTTTACTGATGTATTACAGTACAAATATATGCTGTACTATAAAGCTATTTTAACAATTTAGCCGACAGAAACGTATATAATGCCCAGTTGCGGATATGTAACGATAAGCGTGATTTGGGAGATAATCGATAAAATAAAACATCTCATCGGTAAACGATAAACAGTAAAACGACACGTTTTTACCATTCGTCGACTCTAATCAACCAATAGTCGAACCTTAGTGGCGGCTTAAACGAAAAACAGCAATAAATTTGTAACTATACGTTTATTTTTGTTAATCTATATACGTTTACCAACACACCAACCAATACCCATTAAATAAATGTCCAGACAATTAAACATACTGCTGATAGAAGATGATGCCATTGAAGTAATGAAATTCAACAGGGTTTTAAAAAGCATGGAACAAAACCACAAAATTACAGAAGCTAATAATGGCGAAGAAGCTTTAGCAATTTTAAAAGAAAAAGCCATTATACCCGATATTATTGTACTCGATTTAAATATGCCTAAAATAAATGGCATCGAGTTTTTAGAAATCCTGAAAAAAGACGACGTACTTAAATACATACCATCTATAATACTTACTACAAGCAACAACCATAAAGATGTTATGGAGTGCTACAGGATAGGCATTGCCGGCTATTTACTTAAACCTCTTAAGTATGAAGAATATACCAGCCGTGTAAAAAAACTTATTGATTACTGGAGTACTAACGAGCTAATATCGCAATAACACTTTAACATGTACGGAATTGTAAACATTGCCCTTAAAGATTTTGCCTTAGAAAACTTTGGGGAAGAAAAATGGGATGTTATTCGCGAAAATAGCGGTGTTGATGTCGATTTTTCGCTTACAGATAATCCGTACAGTGATGCTAATGTTTACAAGTTAGCTAAATCTGCATCAATTGCCATGAACCTGCCGGTTAATGAAGTGCTCGAAAATTTTGGCGAATCGGTCATACTTACCACACACTTAAAATTTAATGGTTTTATGGAGTCGCGGGGTAATACACTTAAAGATTATTTAATAAATTTACCTAACTTTCACAACAGGATCATGCTAATATATCCTGAGCTTACGCCCCCCGATTTTAGAATTAGCAATAATAAAGATAATACCTTACAGGTGCATTATATTTCTAAAACTAAAGGCATTCGCGAATTTGTAAGGGGATATTTAAAAGGGCTAATAAAAGTTTTTAATGAGAATGCTACTGTAGAGTTCATTCAGTCTAAAAACGATGGCCGCCAACAGGAAATTTTTAAGATAAGCTGGTAATACAAAGTATGGATACATTTACTTTTAGTTTTGATGAGGAAGGTTTTAGTAAAATTTTCCCTTTTTATATATTACTCGACAATCAAATTACTGTTACCGCGCAGGGTAAAAGCATCAGTAAAGTGTATGCGCCTTTGCAAAAAGGTATTAATTTTGCCGAACACTTTAAAATTAAGCGCCCGTACGTAGAAAGCTTTACTGCCGAAGCGCTAACCGAAATTGTAAGCCAGCTTGTAATTTTAGAATGTATAGATAATTGCGATATTGTTTTGCGCGGCCAGTTTGAACAAATGGGCTCTTGCTTTTTATTTGTAGGCTCGCCCTGGATAGTATCTATAGAAGAGGTTAAGAAAAAAAAACTTAATATTTTTGATTTTGCCAATTACGACCCATTACTGGATTTACTTCAAATATTAAAAGCACAGGAACTTACTACTGCCGAACTTAAAGAGCAGCTTATTATAAACGATGAGCAAAAAGACGAGCTAAAACGCGACCGCGAAGAGCTTAACCGCCTGTCTATGGTAGCGAGTTCTAACGATAATGCCATTGTATTTACCCACCCTAATGCCGAAATTTTTTGGTGTAACGAAGCTTACCTTAAACTAACCGGTTTTAGCCGAGAAGAAATTATAGGTAAAACACCTGTAGAAGTGGGTAAAACCGATTTTATTGATGAAGATGAACTTGGCAAAATGGTTGGCCATTTTTTTAGGGGCGAATCGTTTGATGTAGAAATTGCCCACGGCCGTAAAGATGGTTCTTACTTTTGGACCCGTACTAAAGGCCAGCCCATTTATGATGATGAAGGCAATGTAATGCAGTACTTTGCCATGATAGAAGATATGACAGCAGACAAGGAAAAAGAAGAGCAGCTTGTTATACTATCGTTAATTGCCGAAAGAAACATAAATGCCGTAATTATTTGCGACAACAAAGGCAGGATAGAATGGGTTAACTCTAGCTTTAACCAACTGTCTGGCTATACAAATAAAGAGCTTTATGGCAAAAGTGCCGAAATGTTTCAAGGCCCGGAAACCGATATTCAAACTACTGCGTATATAACAAAACAATTACAGGATTATAAGCCATTTAACTGTGAGGTAGTTAATTATAATAAATCGGGCGCTAAGCAATGGCTGCGTGTACAGGGCCAGGGTATTTATGATGCTAACGGTGTACTAACCCGATTTTTTGCTGTTGAAGAAGACATTACCAATAAAAAAGCACTTGAAGACCAGAAAGAAGAGTTATTGCGCAGCCTTGAAAGGAGTAACCATGAGCTGGAGGATTATGCCCAGATAGTATCGCACGATTTAAAATCGCCGCTACGCAGCATAAACTCGCTTATTGCTTGGATTAAGGAAGAGAATGAGGGCAAGCTGGAAGGGCAAACACTGCTTTATTTTAAAATGATAGATAACAAGCTCGAGAAGATGGAACATCTTATACAGGGCGTACTTACCTACTCTAAAATAGATAAAACAGACCTGGCTAAAGAAAATGTAGATATACAGGAGGTTGTAAATAATATACGCAATATTATAGACATCCCTAAACATATAAATGTAAGCATAAACAACCGCCTGCCGGTTATTCGTGCCGATCGTTTCAGGATGCAGCAGTTGTTTCAAAATTTAATAAGCAACGCTGTAGCCTATATAGATAAGCCTAATGGCATGGTAGAAGTAGGCGCCGAAGACCATAAAACGCATACTGTTTTTTACGTAAAAGATAATGGCCCGGGCATTGCAAAAGAAAATCATGCTAAAATTTTCAAAATGTTCCAGTCATTAGTTAATAACGAAAAGTCTACAGGATTAGGGTTATCAATAGTAAAAAAAATTGTAGATAATTACAATGGTAAGCTTTGGATAGAGAGCGAAGTGGGCACGGGATCAACTTTTTTCGTTCAACTACCAAAATAAACGATATCATTCGTACTTTTGGCGGCCGTTGTATTGATGTAAATCTTAAATTTATCACAAATAAATTATGGAACAGCCTAACCTAAACTATATTAACGACCTTGCCGGCGATGATAACGATTTTCGCGCTAAACTGGTAGGCGTTATAAAAAGCGAACTCCCTATAGAAATAGCAGAATATCAATCGTCTATAAACAATAACAACTATGTTAAAGCCGTGGGCCATGTGCACAAGCTTAAGCATAAAATAAGTGTTATGGGCATGGAAGAAAGCTATCATTTTGCCGAGCAGTTTGAAAACGAGCTTAAAGAAAACAATAGTAACCGCGCTAACGAATTTACAGAAATACTTGCCCTGATGCAGAATTTTGCTGCGGCTTTATAAATTTTATATATGAACTGTATTATTATAGATGATGAGGCAATGGCAAGGGCTATTATTGCCCAAATGGTATCTAAAGACCCTGAGCTTACCCTAACACAGGAGTTTAGCAACGCTATACAGGCCATTAAATTTTTAAACCAGGACAGTGCCGCCGCCGACCTTATTTTTCTGGACATACACATGCCCGATTTTACAGGCTTTGATTTTATACAAACCATTAAAAACCCACCCGCGGTTGTACTGGTAACATCTGACAAAAATTTTGCAACCGAAGCCTTTGAGTACGATTGTATTGTTGATTACTTAGTAAAACCAATTACCGAAGAGCGTTTTTTAAGGGCCGTGCGCAAAGCTAAAGCCCAAAAAGGTGTTGCTGTTGCGGCAGCCGCAGCTCAGCCTATAGCTGCTGCCATTCCTGCTCCTGTTGCTGCTGCACCAGAGATTAAAGATGCGCCTGCAGATACCGCGACAGAATTTTACGTAAACATAGACCGCAGGCTTATAAAAATCGACATTAATTCGGTTAATATTGTAGAGGCTAAAGGCGATTACATTCATATAAAAACAGAACAAAAAAATTACATTGTTCACTCTACTCTAAAAAAGATAGAGGAAAAATTGCCAGCATCGTTATTTTTAAAAGTACACCGCACCTACATTATCAACACAAAAAAAATTGTTGATATTGAAGATAATAGTGTATTAATAGGTAAAGATGTTGTGCCCGTAAGTCGTGCCAACCGCCCAGAGCTTATGAAGCGCTTAAACATGCTGTAAAAGGCTGAAAGCCATAAAACTTATAAAAAAATCCTGCTTTATTTAAAGACGGGATTTTTTTATGAATAATCCGCAGCAAATAAGTTAACAATGTAGTTCAATCTGAAATCTGAAATCTCAATTCTGAATTACTAAATCTGTTTATGTGCCAAGAAATACCATTTACCGAACGATATATGCCACTAGTCGAAAATAAATTTGCACAAGCGTACAAGAAAGTACTTTTGACGTATAAATAAACAATACAATGTCACAATTACTAAACATACTGCTGGTTGAAGATGACGCGATCGAGGTTATGAAATTTAACCGTGTTTTAAAAGGCATGGGTATTAACCATAAGATAGTTGAAGCTAACGATGGCGAAGAGGCATTGGTTACTCTTAGAGACAGGGCGGTTACCCCAGATATTATTGTGCTTGATTTAAATATGCCTAAAATAAACGGTTTAGAGTTTTTAAACATCATTAAAAAAGATGCTTTGCTTAAATATATACCTACTATTATATTAACTACATCTAACAACCATAAAGATGTTAGCGAATGTTACAGGTCTGGCATTGCGGGTTACTTTTTAAAGCCCCTTAAATACGCCGATTACGAGGAAAATGTAAAACGATTGATAGGATACTGGAGCCAGAACGAATTAATGCTTCAATAAAAATAGTACACTTTAATAAGTGTTGATGGTGAGTTGGTTTTGTGATAAATCTTCTGTTGGGATGAGGCCTAACAGGAGATTTTCTTTTTTGCATCAAATTAATTTTTTAAAGTACCTAAAGTAGAATATGCACTCACGCCATTTGGGGCAAGCCTGCCGCCTATTATTATAACTTTAGAGCAATGGGGCGAACAAAATAGAATAGTGCTGGAAAACGCGATAAAACAGTTATGATTCCAGCCAATGGGTAGATTTATCTAAAAGGTCTTTTATTCGTGCTTTCTTCATTTTATAAACGCTAACAGGATATGCAATATCAAGATTTAATTTGCGGAGGCGAATAAGTGAATCGAAGCTTAGTATTTCAAAATTACACTACGCCCCGGAATAATATACTTCGGTAAAAATATGATATTCTGTAGCTTTATATTCTGCTAATAAGGTGTGATTAGTCTCTAGAAATTCAACAAAATCATTATCATAATTCAGCCCCTGCCCTCCAACTTCAAATATATCATTATGCATATACATAACAGATCCGAAACCTAATTGCTCATCGGTATTCTGGCTTGTTTTATCTGTAGAGTTAGATATGGCAACGCAGCGTAACTGCGTGGTAACAATATTAGGTAATGTGCCTGGATAAAAATCATCCCCAAAAATGGTAAGTGTTATTTTATAAGCCAGCATAGGTAGTTATAATTTATATGGTCATCACTTAATTTTAAAACTATATAAAACAAAAAAGCCGGTCATAAGACCGGCTTTAAATAGCTCCCCCTCTTGGGCTCGAACCAAGGACCCTCTGATTAACAGTCAGATGCTCTAACCAACTGAGCTAAGGAGGAAACTGTATATTGTGTGTTGTAATTTTATTTGGCCTTAGCCGCTTTAATTACACCTTGTTTAAGAACTTGTTTTTAATAAAAGTGTTTCGCCTTTATTGCGGTGCAAATATATAATGTTTTTTAGTTTCTGCAAACAAAAAATGCAAAAAATTAAAAGAATTTTCGCGCCACTATTTCGTAGATGTCTTTACCAAAAACTAACGCCATGAGTGTAAGCAATATAACCATACCAACGGTTTGCACAATACCCGCAGCTTTATCGCCTAAACGGCGGCCGGTAATCATTTCCGCAATGGTAAATATGGCGTGGCCACCATCAAGGCCCGGTATTGGCAGTATATTCATAAAGGCAAGGCCAATAGAAAACAGCGCTGTAAACTTCCAGAAAAACTCCCAGTCCCACGTTGTAGGAAGTTTTGATGCGATACCCACCACACTTGTTACGTGCTTGTACGCGCCAGTAGAGGGGCGCAGAATAAGCTTAAACTGTTTTACATTATACACAATAAGGTTATACGATTCTTCCACCGCCTTAGGCATTGCGCTAAAAAAGCCATACTTCTCTGTAACTATATAATCTTTCTTGTCAGTATTGCGCTGAAAAATGCCCACAGTACCCTCAGGGCTTACTTTAGCAGGCACAGCAAGTGCTTCGCCATTTCTAAGTATGTTAAGGGTAATAGTCCCGTTAATATGCTTAGCAGCCGTTTCGTTAAACTGCGCCATGTATACCATTGGGTTGCCGTTAATACCGGTAATAATATCGCCTTTTTTAAGTCCGGCTTTTTCGGCATTACTACCCGGATTTATCGAGTCGATAACCGTTTGCTTAACCGATGGGTGAATAAACTCACGGCCTTCTTTATCCAGTATGTCTTTTTTATTTTCGTCGGTAAGGTGTACAACCACTTCTTTACCGCCACGGTCTACCACAACATCATCGCCAAGTAGTATGTCAAGCAACATCCAGTCGAAACGGGGCTGATACTTACCATCGGCACTAATAATTTTATCGCCATCTTCAAAGCCGGCTTTTTTACCTACTTCGCCAAAGGCCAATCCGTTCTTCTGAATCTCGGCAGTCGAAACATACTTTTTACCATACGTGCTAAACACGGCGGTATATATAATCCATGCTAGCAATATGTTTACAATAATACCGCCAAGCATTATTATAAGGCGCTGCCATGCCGGTTTCGAACGGAATTCCCACGGCTGTGGTTCACTCTTCATTTGCTCGGTATCCATGCTTTCATCAATCATACCGCTTAGTTTAACATAACCGCCCAGTGGCAGCCATCCTAAACCCCATTCGGTTTCGCCTATCTTCTTTTTAAATAACGAGAAACCCGCATCCATAAAAAGATAAAACTTTTCTACCCTTACCTTAAACATTTTTGCGGTAATGTAATGACCAAATTCGTGCAGTACCACCAGTATAGACAACATTAATATCAACTGGGCAATCTGAATGAGTGTATCCATTTTAAAATTTTGATTCTATAAAAATAACGCACAAAAATAGTGTTTTCTGATTTACTAAGGCTTATTTTAATTGTGGCACTGTTATTTAAATGTTTGTTAATAATTTCAAATTGCATTCGTCATTAATTTTTGGTGGGGTAACTTTACTTTTCATAAATTTATTCCGTAAGATATTTCGGCTAAAATTAATGCCGCTTCACCTTTAAATCCTTGCACCATGGTAAAGCCACTACCCTATTTATTATTACGATTGCTTCTTGGCATGAGTTTTTTCGGTCACGGACTGGTGCGCCTGCCCAAGCTCGAAAAATTTAGTGGGTGGATGGTACAATCGTTCGAAAAATCGATGCTGCCCCCGGCACTTGTTACACCATTTAGCTATGTACTTCCGTTTGCCGAATTAATTACAGGCATATTATTACTAATCGGCCTTTTTACCCGAAGCGCGTTAGTAGCAGCAGTAATTATTATGCTGATGCTGATTTTCGGGTCGTCTATGATTGAAGAATGGAGTGCCGTACCCAGCCAGCTTATTCATGGCGTTATTGCCGTATATTTACTTAACTACATCGAAACCAATACAATTTCGACCGACTATAAACTTAAACACTAAAACTGTATGTCAGCATTATTTTCAATATTACAACTTAAAAGCCTTATCCTTAAAAACCGCATTGTGGTATCGCCCATGTGCCAGTATTCTGCCGAAGACGGTTTTGCTAACGACTGGCACCTGGTACACCTTGGCGCACGTGCTATTGGCGGGGCTGCCCTTATTATTCAGGAAGCCACAGCCGTATCGCCCGAAGGCCGTATTTCGCCCTGTGATTTAGGGATTTGGAGCGACGATCATATCGAAAAATACAAACAAATAACAGCATTTATACTTAAAGAAAACGCATTCCCGGGCATACAGCTGGCACATGCAGGCCGTAAAGCCAGTACCACACCACCGTGGCAGGGAGGCCGCAAGCTTACGCTGGAAGAAAACGGCTGGCGCACTGTTGCCCCGAGCCCAATTCGTTTTGGCCATGATGAAGAACATCCTCCGTTAGAATTAGATAAAGATGGTATTGCTAAAGTAATAGCCGATTTTAAGGCTGCCACAAAACGATCGTTAGAAGCCGGTTATAAAGTAATCGAAATTCATGCCGCGCATGGGTATCTAATTCACCAGTTTATGTCGCCATTAGTTAACGAGCGTACTGATGAATACGGTGGAAGTTTTGAAAACCGAATCAGGTTATTATTAGAAGTTTTAGAAGCCGTGCAAAGCGAATGGCCGGTAGACCTGCCCCTTTTTGTACGCATAAGCGGTACCGACTGGGCCGAAGGCGGTTGGGATGAAGACCAATCGGTTGAATTAGCCAAAATATTAAAACATAAAGGTGTCGATATTATCGACTGCTCATCCGGTGGTGCGGTAGCGCATCAGCAAATTCCGGTTGGTCCTAACTACCAGGTGCCAATTGCCGTTCGCGTTAAAAAAGAAGCGGGTATTTGCACAGGTGCCGTAGGCCTTATTACCAATGCGCAACAGGCCGAAGACATTATTACAAAAGGCGAAGCCGACCTTGTACTATTCGCCCGTGCATCATTACGCGACCCTAACCTGCCGCTTAGGTTTGCACATGACCTTAACGCAACAACCATCTGGCCAAAACAATATGAGAGAGCTGCGCAAAAACAAGGCAGGGAGTTTTAGTTTTCAGTGACCAGTCGCAGTGTTCAGTCGCAGTTGCGGTTAAGCACGCACTTTTCCATTACGACCGGAGCGCAGCGCAGTGGAGGAAACTCACGCTGCGTCATTGCGAGGAGGCACGACGAAGCAATCTAAATACAGCCTTGTGCACACTGTAACACGAATAAGTAAAAGAATACTGTTTGTCATTACTTCGTCTGTTCGGGCGGAGCCCTCGGGTCTGAGCGAAGTGCAACGTAGTCGAAGAATCTAACTTTTTTAATCCGAGATTCTTCCTTCGTCAGAATGACAAAAATGTAATAAAGTTTACCCTTTGTGGTAAAAAATAAAAACCCGCTCTGCTCACCTCTCCTTTGGAGAGGGGCTAGGGGTGAGGAAAAACAATAAAGAATGAAAATAATAAAAACAGCACTTTTATCATACGGCATGTCCGGCAAAGTATTTCATGCCCCATTTTTGCAACTGCACCCGGGTTTCGAACTAATCGGCAGTTGGGAGCGCAGCAAGCATTTAATTCAGCAGGATTATCCGGAGGTTAAAAGCTTTGCAACATTAGACGAAGTTTTAGCATCGGACGCCGAACTTGTAATAGTAAACACACCGGTAGATACCCATTTTGAATTTGCTAAAAAAGTACTGGAAGCAGGAAAGAATGCACTGGTAGAAAAAGCCTTTACGAGTACAGCAGCCGAAGCTGAAGAGCTGATGCATTTAGCCAAAGAAAAAGGGTTGAAGCTAACCGTTTTCCAAAATCGCCGTTGGGACAGCGACCTTAAAACCGTAAAAAGTGTTTTAGATCAAAACTTACTGGGAGACATTGTTGAAGCTGAAATAAGGTTCGACCGTTATAACCCTAACCTCAGCCCAAAGGCCTGGAAAGAAGGTGCCAACGCAGGCGCGGGAGTATTGAAAGATCTTGGTCCGCATATCATCGATCAGGCAGTATACCTTTTTGGGTACCCTGAAGCAGTATTTGCTGATATCCGTTCGCTACGCAACAACTCGCAGGTAGATGATAATTTTGATATCCTGTTGTATTATTCAGATAAGAGGGTCAGGCTTCATGCCGGCTTCTTCAATAAAGAACAATTGCCCGCTTATATTTTACAGGGCCGTAAAGGTTCGTTCTTAAAAAACCGTGGAGATGTTCAGGAAGACACCCTTAAAACCGGAGCTAAACCCAACCTTGACGATTGGGGTACCGAGCCTCCCGAAAATGCCGGCTTGCTAAACGCAACAATTAATGGCGTAGAGGTTAAAAAAACCATCCCTACCCTACAAGGCAATTATCACGATTTATTCGATGGCGTATATAAATCGATTACTGAAAACAAACCCGAACCCGTTACTGCTGAAGACGGGCTTCGCACCATGAAAATTATAGATGCTGCAATCACGAGCAGCCAGCAACAACGCGTTATCAATTTATAATACTCATATTATGGAAAAAAGACAATTAGGCTCTACCGATTTATATGTATACCCTATAACTTTTGGGGGCAATGTTTTTGGCTGGACGATTGATGAAAAACAGTCATTCGAAATTCTGGATGCCTTTACCTGTGCGGGCTTTAATTTTATTGATACTGCCGATGTATACTCCCGCTGGAAACCGGGTAACGAAGGTGGCGAAAGCGAAACCATTATAGGCAACTGGCTTAAAAAGAACAAAAACCGCGACCAGGTTATTATTGCTACCAAAGTAGGCAGCGATATGGGCAATGGTAAAAAAGGCCTATCTAAAAAATATATCTTAGAAGCTGCGGAAGCATCATTAAAAAGGTTGCAGACCGATCATATCGATTTGTACCAAACGCATTTTGATGATGAAAGTACTCCGATTGAAGAAACCCTTGAAGCCTACGCCCAATTAATTAAAGAGGGTAAGGTACGCCACATTGGTGCATCTAACCTTTCGCCGGAAAGGCTTAAAGCTTCATTAGAAATTGCCGCTGCAAATGGACTTCCTGCTTACCAGACTTTTCAGCCGGAATATAACCTGTACGAAAGGGAGAAATTCGAAAATGGCATCGAGCCACTTTGCCTGGGTAACAACCTGGGTGTGATTACTTATTTTTCGCTTGCCAGCGGATTCCTTACCGGTAAGTACCGCACTAAAGATGATTTGGGCAAAAGTGCCCGTGGCGGCGATATGGATAAACATTTTAACGACCGTGGCTTTAAAGTTTTAGCCGCGTTAGATGAAGTTTCTAAAACGCTAAACACCACTCCTGCAACTGCTGCACTGGCATGGCTTATTCACCGCCCATCGGTTACTGCTCCTATTGTTAGTGCCACCAGCATTAAACAATTAGATGCTATTATTAAAGCACCAGACCTTGCCATAACAGCCCACGAAATTGAATTGTTAACGCAGGAAAGCGCCTGGTAAATTATAGGTCGAAAGTCTTAAAGTTATAAAGTCCCATTTGGCGCGTAGCCATAATCGTGGCATTCCCCTCTTCGAGGGGTGGCTGAAAGCGGGGGGTGGTTTCTTAACACAACCTGCAAGGTTTCAAAAACCTTGTAGGTTTAAATAAATAGATTGATTTCTCTAACAAAAATACCTACAAGGTTTTTGAAACCTTGCAGGAGCAAACCGCATATGAAACTATTTTCAACACGCATACTACCCACAGCAGGATCTGACTTAATAAAAGCAGAAGGCATAGAACTTACCGAATGGGACCAGAAACGCGAACTAACTTTTGACGAATTTGTGGCTCACAGTAAAGCTGCCGACGGCGTAATTTTATCAGGCCGTAGTAAGGTAGATGCTGCTTTTCTGGAAGCATGCAGCCACCTTAAAGTGATATCGCTATTTTCGGTAGGGTATGATAATGTAGATATTAAGGCAGCGACAAAGTTTAAAATCCCCATTGGGCATACGCCCGATGTATTGAGTAAAGCAACCGCCGATACTGCTTTTTTACTATTACTGGCTACGGCTCGTAAAGCCTTTTACCACCACAAACGAATTGCAAAAGGCGACTGGAATTTTTTCGAACCTAATGCCGGTTTGGGTATTGATATTCATGAGAAAACGTTAGGCATATTAGGCCTTGGCAATATTGGTTTCGAAATGGCTAAGCTGTGTAAAAGCGCTTATGGTATGGATATTATTTACCACAACCGCAGCACTAACGAGAAAGCCGAAAAAGAACTGGGTGCTAAAAAAGTACCGTTTGATGAACTATTAGCGCAAAGCGATGTGATTTCGGTTCATGCTAATTTAAGCGATGCCCTAAAAGGTATTTTTAATAAAGAAGCTTTTGCGAAAATGAAGCAAAATGCCATATTCATAAACACGGCGCGGGGTGGCATTCATAATGAAGATGATTTAAAAGAAGCTTTAGAAACCGGAACCATTTGGGGTGTCGGGCTGGATGTTACCAACCCCGAACCTATGGATAAAAATAACCCTTTACTGGATATGGAAAATGTATCTGTACTACCGCATATTGGGTCGGCTACCAAGGAAACCCGCGATGCTATGGCGGTACTAGTCGCAAAAAATGCTATTGCAGGCCTTAAAGGTAAAAAGCTACCGGCATGTGTAAATCCGGAGGTGTACAGTTAGAATGATATTGTTTTTTCTCATTACTTCGTCTATTCGCGCGAAGCCTTCGGGTCTGAGCCAAGCACAGCGTAGTGAAAAAATCTAGATAGATTTAGCTCCGTTGAACCTTTCGGTGTGTATGAGCGGTCAAAATGGAAAACCGAATACCAGAAGTAATTTTCGTTAAAATGACGGTAATCCAAATCACTTCATATAACTCGCCGTCATCCTCTTAATCCTGTCGGCAAGGCTTTCGCTCGATAATTTTTCACGCAACCTGTCGGTAATAATCGGGAAACTAAAAGGCGTAGGTTTCTGGCATTGTTTCCAAACAATATTTTGTTTTTTTATCCGCTCTAGTACCATAAGCAAGCGGCCTTCTTCAAGCTGGTGTTCAAAGGTTTCACGATACGCCTGCTGAAACAATAAATTCTCCGGCTCATAATCCCTGAATACCTCAAAAATTAATTGCGACCCACTTTGCAGGTGTTTGGTTTTAACCACCTTGCCAGGATAACCCGTAAACACCAAGCCGGCAATTACAGCAATATCGCGGAATTTTCGGCGGGCCATTTCGGTAGCGTTAAGGCTTTGCTGTAAATCGGCATGCAGGTGGGTTGGTGTAAACAACTCATTATCGAGTACTTGCTGCATATCAATTTCCTGATCGGATAACAGCTCAAAACCATAATCGTTATACGCCAGTGAAAAAGTAATGGGACTAAGTAAACTAATGCGGTATGCCATTAAACTCGCTAAAGCCTCATGTACAAAACGCCCCTCGAACGGGTAAAATATGGCATGATACCCTTCACGGGTTTTAAAGGTTTCAATCAAAAACTCATCGGCATTAGGCACGATCGATTCTTTACGCTGACGGGTAAACATTGGGGTAAGTGCCCGCAGTTCGCGCGTCATGGTATCGGTATTGGCGGCATATAATTCTTCACGTAGCAATTCGCTCATTTGTGCCGAAAGCGTCATCCTGCCCCCCATCCAGCTGGCATGCATGGCTTTCGCCGATGGGTCGGCACGACGCACCAAAACCTCCATATTTTTAACGCGATACAATTCCAGTTTTCGGCCTGCAAAAATAAACACATCACCTGGATTAAGTTTCGATATAAACCACTCTTCAATAGTGCCAATATAGCCTCCGCCTAAAAACTTCACGTTCATAACGGCATCGCCCACAATGGTACCCATTTGCATACGGTGGCGCAGCGCAATGGCTTTGCTGTTTACTTTAAACTTGCCATCGGCTTCAATCTCTACTTTTTTATATTCGTCATATGCCTGCAGGCTTTGGCTGCCACGGGTAATAAAGTTAAGGCAAAACTGCCAGTCGTCGTCCGTAATACCCTGAAAGCAGAACGTACTTTTTACTTCTTTAAATATTTCGTTAGGGTAAAACCCGTCCGATACTGCCAGCGTAACCAAGTATTGCACCAGTACATCCCAACTATTTAGGTAGGGCACCCTATCTTCCACAACCGTTTCCTGAACAGCCCTGCGCAACGCCGATGCTTCTACCAACTCTATAGCATGGGTGGCTAAAAAGTAAATGTTGCTTTCTTCCCCCGGCCTGTGCCCGCTACGCCCCGCACGCTGTAAAAAACGCGCCACCCCTTTAGGGCCACCTATTTGAATTACCGTTTCTACCGGGGCAAAATCGACACCCAAATCAAGGCTCGAGGTGCAGACAACGGCACGCAGCTGCTCATCGCGAATGGCCTGCTCTACCCACTGTCGGGTTTCGCGTGCAATACTACCGTGGTGCATGGCCATATCTCCGGCAAATTCCGGGTGTTTTTCCAAAAGCTTTTGGTACCACAGTTCGCATTGGGCGCGTACGTTAGTAAATACCAGTGTTGTCCTGCTGCTCTTTATAATTTTCGCTACCTCATCTACCAAATGCAGCCCCATGTGCCCACGCCACGGATAAGTATCCATTTTATCGGGGATAACAGAGATAACGTTTATTTTTTTGTTGATGTGCGCCCGTATCATAACCGAATTATCAAGCGCTTCCGATTCAGGACCCAGCAATACTTCCATTGCCTGTTGCAGGTTGCCTATGGTTGCCGATATACCCCAAATACGCATTTTAGGCGAAATCGCGCGCAGGCGGCTCAACCCCAATTCGGTTTGAACGCCACGTTTAGTGCCCAAAAGTTCGTGCCACTCATCTATTATAATGGCTGAGCAGTTTTTAAAAATACCTTCATATCCTTTAGTAGCCAGCATAAGCTGAAGGCTCTCGGGCGTGGTAACCAGTAAATCGGGCATCGCTCTTTTTTGCTTTGCCCTATCGGATGCCGATGTATCTCCGGTACGGATGCCCACCGTTAAACCGGTTTGTAAATCATCGGCCACACGTTCGGCAGCCTGTTTAATCTCGACCGATAAGGCGCGTAGTGGTGTAATCCAAATGGCCTTAAGCCCCGGTGTATGCTTTGTTTTATAGTTGGGGTTTTTCTTGATATAGTCTAACACTACGGGCAGCCACAGCGCATAGGTTTTCCCGCTGCCCGTTGGGGCATTAAGTAAGCCGTGCTTGCCCTGCAAAAAGGCCGTCCATGTCTGGGTCTGGAACGGAAAAGGTTTCCATCCTTTGCTCTCAAACCATCCGGCGGCTATATCAAAAAGCTGTTCCCTGTTCATTTGTTTTGTTTGAAAGTTTAAGGTTTGAAAGTTTAAAGTTCTGCACTTATTAGATTAGGTTTCGTATTTTTCGCCTTTCGACCTTATGACTTTAAGACTTATTTTTACTTCGGAATCAAATCCTTCAAATCATCAATACTATTGGCTTCGTCTATCTTTTTATCATGGCGCCAGCGCAATATCCTGGGGAAGCGTGTTGCTACGCCACTTTTATGCCTGCCTGAAAAGGCGATCCCTTCAAAACCTATTTCGAAAACCAGTTTGGGCGTAACACTGCGCACGGGGCCAAAACGGTCTAACGTATTCTTTTTAATGTAATCATCTACCATCCGGAACTCGGCATCGGTTAAACCGGAATAGGCCTTGGCGAAAGTCACCAATTCTTTAGTGCCATCGTCGTTAGTTTGCCAAAGGGCGAAAGTATAATCGGTAAACAAGGTGGCACGGCGGCCACTGCCCCGCATGGCGTAGGTTAATACAGCATCGATACTAAAGGGTTCCAGTTTCCATTTCCACCAATCGCCTTTTTTACGACCTACTAAATATGGAGAATCCAATCGTTTAAACATAAGGCCTTCGCTTCGCAATTCGCGCGATTTGGCTTTTTCGTGCATAGCATCATCCCAACTATCAAATGTTATACGTTCAGATAGTTGAATGGGCAGTTCAAACTCTTTAATGCTTTTGTACAATTGCTCTAATATCTGTCGGCGCTCTATGTAGGGTTTCTGACGGATGTCTTCGCCCTGCCATTCTAAAACATCATACGCTTTTATAATAACCGGCGTTTTTTTAAGCAATGCTGCCGAAACTGTTTTACGCCCTATCCGGGTTTGCAAATCGTTAAACGAACCCACGTTACCTTCTATCCACGGCAATATCTCTCCATCTATCACAGTACCATCCGGAATAATACCCAGCAGTTTTTCGAACTCGGGGTACTTATCGGTAACCAGTTCTTCTCCCCGGCTCCAGACATATAAATGCCCGTTGCGGATAATGGTTTGCGAACGGATACCATCCCATTTGTGTTCGGCGCTCCAGTGGCTGACATCGCCCAGGGCTTCGGGTTCGCCCTCTAAACCATAGGCCAGATAAAACGGGAAGGGTTTAGAATACGCATCTTCAGATCGTTCGTCGATAACCAGGCTCTGGAAGCTTATTGTTTTCGGGTCCCAGTCGCCCATAAGTTTATAGGCCAGTATATCTTCATCTACACCCGTAGCTTTACTAAGGGCGCGCGTCATTAATTTTTGGCTTACGCCAATACGGAAACTACCCGTTATAAGCTTGGTAAACACAAATCGTTCGTAATAATTAAGCGCAAGCCAGTTGCTGTGCAGGTATTCCCGTTTTTCATCATCGGGTTTCTTTTTTAGCGAGATCATTTCCTCCACAAATTCGGTAAGGCTTTTATCGCTTTGGTTTTTAGTGGTAGGAATTACAAGTGCAATAGTCTCGGCAAGGTCGCCCACAATATGGTACGACTCCTCGAACAACCATAGCGGAATGTTAGCCAGCTCTGTAGCCCACATGCGCAACAACGTAGTATTTACCGGGCGTGGCGGGCGGCGGTGCGAGAGTATCGCAATCGTCCATACCCTGTCGGCATCATTCGCATTACGGAAATACTCCGTTAGCGCATCTACCTTAACCGATGTTTTATTAGAACTATCGAGGGCCTTTATAAGTTGGGAGAAATTTTTCATACCTGCTCATCCGTTTCGGCATCAGCCTTGGTTTCCACTTCGCCTTCGTCGCCCTCATATTGAGTTTTTTCGGTGCGGGCATCGTAGCCTTGTTCGCGTAAGTATGCGCTAAAAATGTCGCTGTACCCGTGGGTGCAAATTATCTTTTCGGCACCGGTGGCGTTTATACTTTCCAGCAATCCCTGCCAGTCACAATGGTCGCTCATTACAAAGCCTTTATCTATAGCACGCCTACGCCTGGCACCACGAAAGGCCATCCACCCACTTGCAGATCCCGTTACATACGGAGCCATTTTACGAATCCACGTACTGCCGTGCGCACTGGGCGGGGCCAGTATAATACTACCGGGAAAATTTTCTTTTTTAGTCTCGCTGGTTACACGTTCGGTTTCGGGGAAATCGACAAACTGGCGTAGCACCTGCGTCATGTTTTCTACCGCGCCGTGCGTATATATTTTACCAATATTAGGGTCTAGGTATTTAAGCAGCCGCTGTGCTTTGCCTAGTGTGTAACCAAACAGTACCGATGCTTTACCCTCGGCACGGTTTTGCGCCCACCAGTTGTTTACATCATCCATCACCTCTGCCTGCGGAAGCCACTTAAATGCCGGCAGCCCAAAGGTGTTTTCGGTAATAAAGGTGTTGCATTTTACTACTTCATACGGTACCGATATGCCGTCGTCTTCGGTTTTGTAATCACCGGTAAATACCCAAACCTCGCCTTTATATTCTACCCTTATCTGTGCGCTGCCTATAATATGCCCGGCCGGATGCAGCGAAAACGTAACGCCGTTTATGGTAAATGTTTCGCCCCAGTTTTTACCGGTTACATTTATAGCTCCAAGCCGATGCGTAATAATTGGCACATTTGTGTGATGCGTTATATAATTGTTGTGCCCCCAGCGGGAGTGATCGCTATGGCCGTGAGATATTATGGCATTGTTTACCGGCCGCCACGGGTCGAGATATACATCGGCCTGGGCGCAGTAAATGCCTTTATCGTTAAATGCCAGTAGGGGCTGTTTCATAGTACAATTGGGTTTGTATATAAAGTTACAAATTGTACGATTTTTTTGAATAGGGATTGACGGAAGTTTAACGTTTGTGTATTTTGACTATCGTTATTTCACAGAGATATACAAAGAAGGCACAGAGGTACACAGAGGTTATAACGGGAGGAAAACATAAAATTTTATTAAAATAAATGTTTGGCCGGAAAATTGGCGCACTTTTGGGTATAGCGTAAGAAAGTCTTACAATTATAGTTTTAAAAATTTGATAACCTAATTTACCATCATCATGAAAACCATCACAAAACTACTGTTAGGATTATTTCTTTTTACCGGCGCACTTACGCAGGCGCAGGTATCGGTTAGTATAAACATTGGCACGCCACCGGCATGGGGTCCGCCTGCACCGGTTGAAGCCCGCTACTATTACCTACCCGATATTGCAACCTATTATGATATTAATACAGGTCAGTATTTATATGTTAGTAACCGCCGCTGGGTTAGGGCTCGCGCACTGCCGCCTGCTTACAGAAGCTACAACCTTTACGGTGGACCAAAAGTTATTGTAAACAACTACCGTGGTAACGCTCCGTATGTATATTACAGAAACCAAGCCGGCCGATACCACCGTAATCATGCACCATCGCGTTATGCGTATGCGTACCGTGGCGCACCCCGTAACAATTACAGGGCAGTACACTATAACAACAATCGTGGCAACGTGCATTACAATAATAACCGGGGTAATACTCATTACAACAATCATGGCGGCGGACACGGCAATAACCAAGGACACGGCGGTGGCGGTCATGGTCACGGAAAACATTAATTTATATTACCATATACAACCGGCTTATGCCGGTTTTTTTATGCCTTAAGCGTAGATAAAAAGCAGAAGTGTTTTTTATTGGTACGCGAAAAACAGGTGATTGTAGATGATATATGCCTTTGTATCTATAATAGTAATAATCTGACAAAAATTGTAGGTAACTTCGATGGAGATTTAAGCATCTAACAACAAATAAATCTCTAAAAATTTGCGATCATGAAAACAATGAAAAATCTTTTACTGGCGCTGGTATTTTTTACCGCAACGCTATCATTACAGGCACAGGTATCTATTAACGTTAATGTAGGCAGCCCACCGGCATGGGGCCCATCTGGTTATACCGATGTGCAATATTATTACTTGCCCGATATTGATGTGTATTATGATATTAACACTGGCCAGTACATTTACTTAAACAACAACAACTGGGTGCGTGCTACTGCCCTGCCACCCGCTTACCGTAACTATGATTTGTACAACGGTTACAAGGTTGTAATGACCGATTATCGTGGCAATGCGCCTTACACCAATCACGCAACTTACCGCGCTAAATACCCTAAAGGGTACAGGGGCGCTCCGCAAAAAACCATTGGTGCACGACCTAACAGAGGTAATAATGGCGGCGTTAAACATACTAACGCTCCCCGAAAAACTAATAACGGGAACGCTCCGAGAGCAAATAACGGCGGTGTAAAACATAATGCGCCTCCGGTTAAAAACAACAACGGTGGCAATGCACAAGCGCATAATAACGGCCCCGCTAAAGGCAACGAAGGCAAGCACGATAATGGCAAAGGCAAAAAAAATTAGTCCTATTTTATTTTTTAGATTGAAGAACCGGTGTGAGTCGGTTTTTTTTATGCGAAACGTTGACTGAAAGGTTGGCGTTTTTTGTTTAAACTTCTTGTATTCCTATATTTTTAAAAAACTCAAAAGTGCCATCGTAGATATACTCTGGTCTTGTGACATCTTCACTATTACCGTAAGGAATGTAAATTATCATTCCTTGTCTTGCTCTTGTAAGCAGAACTCTATATGAATTTATAAGATAATTGATGATATCAGGACTGCTAATATTTTGCCACTTAGTACCTTTAAATTTTTTGTAGTTCCATTGATTATTATCGTAAAATAAATCACCATCCCAAGCTACACAAGTCCAATCGAGTTCCAGTCCCTGAATATCAAATTCAGTCGCAACTTCCTCTAAAAAAAATGAAGATCGAATATCATCTTTATCATTTAGAAACCAAATTGGCGCATCAATTTTTGCTTTTACATTTAATCCAAAAGGTCTTAATCGAATACCACCAGAAGATGCCACTATTCCAGTGCGTTCAAATCCATTAGCTTTGCTTCTTAACCATACTCTCGCCGTATCAAGATTTCGCGTTATGGCAATTGGATAATCTTTTTTTATAAATTGATTATATACATTAGTTGCTTCTATAGTATTGTTGCTAATAATTTCCTGAATAAAATTTGATAGTTGCGCACTCCTGAATGAGCGTAGAGAAACAGATAAATGAAGCTCCGGTTTTTTAACTGCGCTTCTGCTTTCTAATATTGATAAGGTGTTTCGATCTTTAATGTAGTTATGATCTTCTACAATTTTTGAAGAATAATAAATATTCCAATCAGTAAATTTTTCTGCAAATGGCCTTATCCACTCTTCTAAACCAGCTTCGCCTGTATTAATTTCCTGGCCCCCGCCAATTAAGCAAACTATTGTGCACCAATCCTTATGTCTATCCATTACCTCAATTAAAAATTCAGGCTCCGATTTATTAAAATCGGCAATACCTTTATTTCTTTTCATGAAGTTTGAAGCTTGTTCTTTAGTCCAAGCGCGCTGTGCTTCATCAAAAATTGTTACTTTTTCAATCGGAGGATTCAAAGTATCTCTTAAAGAAGCATCTCTAAAATGATGAATATTTTGTATGAATGACTTTACCTGAGAAGATGCGCCAAACTTTGTAATGGCAATGTTTTCTTCTCTTGATGTTTTCACTTTGTCTCTTGCTAATGCCTCTCGTAAAACATCCACTAACGGACCATTACCCGATAAAAAAACAGCATGCTCTTCATCATTATAATTAGAGCGTAAATTAGCAATATTTAATCCCGCCAGTGTTTTACCAGCACCAGGAACACCTGTTATAAAACAAATTGATTTTTTATGATTTGCCTTAGACGCATCAATTATTTGAGAAATACATTCGGATGTAACTGATAAATTTTCTGCTCCCGCATCGCTCCTTGATATTTCTTCTACATTATGCTTTTTATATAATGCTGTGGCTGCCTCAATAATAGTCGGTGTTGGTTTGTAAACAGAATTCTCCCATAAGTCAATGTCAATAGTTTTCGTACCTTTAAAAAACAGTAGTGTATTTTTAATATCCTGTTTTAAATTAGCTGCATTTGTATTTATCGTGTCATACAAATTATCAAAGCTTTTAAATAAGGTATTATGAAATTCTGGTGCTGTATCAGCTATTAAAATGGGAATGATAATTTTATTATGGCTTCCTTCATGAAAATTGTTCATGTCTAGTCCATAATTAAAAGCCTGCTCCCTAGCATAATTATCATAAACTCTAGAACCTATTTTAAACTCTATTATAAAAATACAGTTATCAATAATAACAATATTATCAACACGCTTTCCCATTCGTGGGATAGTAAATTCAAAATAAATTTTTCCGGTGAAGTCTGCCAGTGCATCTTTAAGTATTGTTATTTGACTTTTCCATGCGTTAGACTGTTGAATGGCTTGGTTATTAAGGTCAAAATTTCCTGATATCAAACCATAAACGCTATTTACATCTTCATTTATAAAATCAGATATAGAGGCCGAATAAAAAGCCCTATTCATCAAATAAGTCTTTAATTTTTACTCCAAGTGCATTTGCTAATTTTTCGATTACAACTATAGAAACGTTCCTTTCACCTTTCTCAATAGTAGGTAAATACGTTCGGTCAATTTCAGCTAAATTAGCTAGCTTTTCCTGCGAAATACCTTTCAGCTTCCGTAACTCCCTTATTTTTAACCCGAATTTTAGCTTAACATCCATGTTAACAAAAGTTGCAAAATGCAGACTATAAAACAACGGAGTGCAGTCCGGGTATTTTGTATATTTGATGTATTAAATAGCTAATTCAAAATGAACAACATTAAACTTAACTACCTGTACCGGGATGGTGGTAATTACAAACAGTTCGGCTACGTAATTTTTAGTAACCCAAATAGAGTTGATATAAAAATTATTGGAGCAATAATTAATGAATCACTAATTGATGGCGAATTTTTTATTGCCGAGAAATGGGAAGTACCATCGCTGTTTTTTGAAGTGCAAAACGAAGACGATCATGCGTGGCATGAATTTGAAAGTATTGAAATAACAAATGAATCGCCCAATACGGCTTTAGCGATTGAAGATTTTATTTCAACTTTGGAAAAGGTACTCCCTACTGCAAATCGATCCTCAGTTTATTAAGGGTAAACGCTTCCATGCAGGTAATGTAATCAACCTCATCCCAATTAGTGTCTTCGTGAATGGTTTCAAACTCATTGGCCCATTTAATAAATTCGGCAATATCTTCGCGCGAATCTCCCGAGAAAAATCCTTTCTGACCCGCTAAAAAAGCAATGTCGGCAATGGCTTCAAACAATTTGTTGGCCTCAATGTTAGTCATTAATTCATTCATACTAAAAGTTTTAAATGAGTGTTCCGTTTACAAACGCAAGATTGTAAAAAATACAACGCAAAACATAAATTCTACATTAAATTATTAACAGTTTTTAACACTTTAAATCAGATGTATTCTCTTACTTATTTGGTTATTAACAGAGTATGATCCGACTAATTTACGCTACTTTACAATTATAAAAAGTGCATTTTAAACACTAAAAACATTGTCGTAATAATTACATAACACAACATACCCTATAATTTTTACCCCACCGTTACATATTGCTATAATTTTTATATTTTTGACCCCATAAAATATAAGGGTATAATGGAAAAGAAATTAGAAAAACGCTGGGTAGCTGCCTTTATAATTGTAGCTGCTATTGCAATAACCGGTTTGTTTTGGGATCACAGCACCGTGAGTGCCCCAAACGGCCAATTTAATAATACCGATACCATTAACCCCGCCGACGTTGCGTGGCTGCTCACCGCATCGTGCCTTGTATTGCTTATGACGCCCGGACTCGCCTTTTTTTACGGCGGTATGGTAGGCCGAAAAAACGTAATAAGCACCATGCTTAAAAGTTTTATTTGCCTTGGTGTCATAAGTTTGCTGTGGGTTGCGGTAGGTTTCAGTTTATCGTTCGGTAGCCCACTTGGTTTTGAAATTAACGGCATTCATTACGGCGTTATAGGCAACCCGCTCGATTTTGCCTTTTTCGATTTTGTAGATGAGCACCCTAACGCTAAAATGGCAAGCACCATACCGTTTGTACTGTTCGCCCTTTTCCAAATGAAGTTTGCCGTAATTACCCCGGCTATTATTACCGGCGCGCTGGCCGAACGTATCCGCTTTATTTCGTTCTTATTGTTTATTTGTTTATTCTGCATATTTATATATACTCCGCTTTGCCACATGGTTTGGCACCCTAATGGGCTGCTGGGCAGTTATTTTGGCGTTAAAGATTTCGCCGGAGGAACCGTAGTACACATGAGTGCGGGCTTTGCTGCCATTGCCGGCGTACTTGTTATTGGCAAGCGCAAAAATGTAGGCCATATACCTACTAACATTCCGTTTGTGCTGTTGGGTACCGGTTTACTTTGGTTTGGCTGGTTTGGTTTCAACGCAGGATCGTCGTTAGCGGCAAACCATACGGCGGCTATGGCTTTTGCAACTACTACCATAGCGTCGGCATCGGCCATGCTTACCTGGGTATTTTTCGACAGACTGAACGGACGTAAAGTATCGGCACTAGGAGCTTGTATTGGCGCGGTGGTTGGCCTCGTTGCCATTACCCCTGCTGCGGGATTTGTATCGATACCTAAAAGTATGTTCTTCGGCTTTATTGCCGCCATTGTAAGTAACGCAATGGTAAACTGGAAAAGCCTTAAAAAGTTTGACGATACACTCGATGTTTTTGCCTGCCACGGTGTGGGCGGTATTATGGGTATGATACTTACCGCTATTTTTGCCGAAGGCGAAAACGCTAGCCTGCTACACGGTGGGTGGAATGTTTTTGGCCACCACATGATGGCGCTGGTACTGGTTGCTACGTTCTCATTCTTCGGGTCGATGATATTGTATAAAATAACCAACTTCTTTATTCCACTACGCGTTTCTGAAGAAGCCGAAGACCAGGGATTAGACCTTTCGCAACATAACGAGATGCTTTAAATAACTATAACTTAATAATCAAATGAAAACAAAATTATTACTATTTATTAGTATCTTATGCCTATCTATACCAAAGCTTATAGCACAGGACAGGGTTAATAAACAGGCCTTAGAATTTTTAAAAAGTTCTGACTCATTAACTAATGTGACAGGCTGGGCTTACAATGAACAAAAGGGTAAATGGGTCGAACATAAAAATTTCATTTTAGATTCTGATGACCCCTTCCCTTCTTTAGGGTTACAAAACTTTACTAATATAACGGCTAAAACATTTAATATTAATAACAAAAATTATGTAGCCCTTATAATAAAGTATTGGGAAGGATATTTTCAATATCCTGCTTTAAAAAAGGGCTACGTTTCGAGTATGACAGAAAAAGCAGTAATCTTTGATGAAAAAGAATATGATAAGATTAAAAACTTAAAGACAGAAACAGTTCTGAAAGTACTTAAAGTAGCAGATAGGAGTGCGGGTGATAATGACGAAGCATTTATGGGAAGTATTAACCGAAGTTTTGACCGTCCCAACAAGTCTAGTCATACATTTCCTATAAGAAAAGCAGAAAATGGGAATATTAGATTTTTTCTTCCGGGTTACCATAGTAAATACAGCAATTTACAATTTGACAAAAACTACTTTGAGACAGATCCTATTAATTTTTCTAAACTAATAATTAAGTAATAATAATTTCTTGAATCAGGATTTTAATAAATAGGGCTGCCAAATGATAGTCCTTATTAGTTAAAAAATTTCAACACGCCTGTTATTAAACTATTTTTATATTTTTAGCGCATGAAAAAGATATTCCTTTCACTATCCATCCTTTCCTTAGCTGCAAGCTTATACTTGAATATTCCGGCAACGGTAAACACGACCGACGAAACCAAAATTATAACCACCCTTTTAGACGACTGGCATGCCGCCGCCGGCCGTGCTGACTATACCACCTATTTTAATAAAATAGGCGATAATGGGCATTATATGGGTACCGATGCTACAGAGAATTGGGATAAAAAGTCGTTCGCCATTTGGGCGAAGCCTTACTTTGATAAAGGCAAAGCATGGAGTTTTAAAGCGCTGGAACGTCATGTTTTTTTTAGCGCCGATGGCAAAACCGCATGGTTTGACGAACTGCTTAATACTCAAATGAAAATTTGCCGTGGTAGTGGCGTGCTTACCAAGCAAGGTAAAACGTGGAAAATTGAGCAGTATGTATTATCGATGACGGTACCTAATAATGTTGCAGATGATGCTATACCGCTGAAAGCTAAATATGAAGATGCGATTATCGAAAAGCTAAAAGCGAAACAATAAGAACCAAAAAAACCGGCACTCTATCATCAGGCCGGTTTTGTTTTATAAATAAACCGCTATCAGGTAGCTTTTGTTTTTACTGACCTGCTATCCACGATGCCGGGTTTAAATAAGTAGTGTTTTGTAGCACTAAAAATTTAAGTACACACTCGCCCGTTACAGGGTTAGTTGCCACAGTACCTATATTTTCTTTAAACGCGACTTTATCGCCTTTACTAACATTTATAGACGATAGGTTGTAGTATATAGTTATAAAATCACCATGCTGTATGTATACAATTTTGTTGCGTGTACCTTCAATTATCTGTACAGTCATTACCTCACCGCCAAATACGGCCCTTACCGTACTGCCGGGGTCTGTAGTAATATCTACACCACTATTATGAATAGGCATGTTTTTAATAGTAGGGTGGTTGTGCGTACCAAATTTATCGGATATAAAACCTTTAGCAACCGGCCATGGCAGCCTGCCTTTGTTGTTTTTAAAGTTGTCAGATACTATTTTACCTTCTTTAGTAAGTACAATTTTATTTTCCGGGGCGGCAGCCGCAGCATTAGTTGTAGCCTTAGATTCGGTTGTGGTTTTCTTGGCCGTTTTTTTATTGGCAGCGGCAATCGCATCGCGTACCATACGGTCAATTTTACGCTCTATTTCTTTAGCCTCTTTTTTCTTTTTATTAATGTCAGCAGCATATTGCTTTTTGTCTTTCTGAATGCTTTTTACAAGATCTTCCTGCTCACGCCGGTCTTTTTCAAGATTATCTTTTTCCTGCTCGCTTTCGGCTAATAGCTTTTGCTTGTCTTTTTTCTGTGTTTCAAGTTTAGAGAGAGTAGCATCAAGGTCGGTCATTTTACCTTTAATTTCATCACCCTGAATTTTCCTGAAACTGGCATACTGTTTCATGTACTGTAGCCTTTTATAGGCCTGTAAAAAATTTTCAGACGATAGTATAAACATAATACGGCTTTGGTCGCCCCGGCTTTTGTAAGCCTGTACCAACATATCGGCATAATCTTCCTTAAGCACTACCAGTTCGCGCCTTAGTTTATTTATTTTAAGCTGGTTAAGGTAAATATCATCGGTAATAAGGCGGGTTTGCTTATTGGTAGTAGCAATAAGTTTTTCGCTTAACTGAATTTTAGTTTTGCTATCGGCAATTTTATTTAAAACGGTTTTTTCCTTCGAATTTTCACCTTTAATAAGGGCATTAAGCTCCCTGATCTCTTTTTGAATTTCGGCTTTGCGCTGCTCCAGTTGTCGTTGCTGGTCGCCGCCCTGAGCCATGCCAAGAGTGCTGATACCTATAAAGAAAATAGTAAGGACTAATCGTTTCATGTTTGGTTTTATAGTAATTTAATCAATAGATATCTGGTCGTAACCCTCGGGCACCTCATACGGAAACGTTAGTTTTTCGTCAAACTTAACCGATGAGTACTGTATGTTTATAGTAACCTTATCTTTTTGCTGTGCCTCGATTTTAATTTCGGTAGGCAATACCGCCTGCGGATACGGGCTGTGTGCCGGGTATTGAATATCCAGAGTACGTGGTGTTTGTCCGGCCTGCTCAATATGTTCTTGTTTAAGCAGGTAATTAGCACCTTCAAACAAATATTCTTTAATAATGCCGTTGCTGTCTTTGCCGGTTAGTTTATACTTATCGGCATCTATAGTTGCTTTGTATTTGCCCTTGGTTAAATTATCGAGCGCCTCGCCGGTAAGCATGTTTTGCACCTTGGCATAATCAAGATCTGTACCCAGCCAGCGGCTAAGTACGGCATAATCGCCATCAAAATAAGTACCGTTAAGTTTTTCGTAGTAACTTACCCTTGTAGGGGTAATTAATGCCTTAGCCATAGTAATGCCTAAAAATTTGATGCTAACCAATATGGTTTCGTCCTTTTTAATTTTAACTTCAGCAGTAACCGGCTGCGATATTTTTTTATCCTTGTAATCAACATTGGCTTTAATTAAAAGCGTCTGGTAATTTTTTGGGTTGTTGTAATGCCCGGTAATAATTTCTTTTGCGCCTTTTTCATCTTCCGCAGCTGCCTCTTGTACAACCGCCTGCTTGCTCTTGCACGATACAAGCAGCGACAGGGCAAATAGTATAATGATGCTCTTTTTCATTTATTGCTTTTTATTTTTAACCAGTTTATCTGCCTTTGCAAAATAGGTTAGTTTTTTTGTATTGTCGCCCAATCCGCCGTAGGCTTCGCCCAATTCATGGTTAAGGTTAGCTTCCAGCTCGGGATCATCTACCACAAAATCGAGGCCACTACTCAACCAGTCTTTAGCCTTTGCAAACTGCTTCAACCTGTTAGACCCTAACCCGGCATAGTAATATAAGCGTGGTTGCGTAGGGTAACTATCTAAATAATCGGTAGCTGTTTTAACCAGTTTTTCGTTTTGGTTGCTTTCTGCATAAGTGTATAAAAGTAATTCAATGCTCTCTACATCATCATGCTTTGCTGCCAGGCTTTTTTCGAAATACTGGGCAGCCTCGGTATACTTCTTTTTAGAGAAATAAAACTTACCAACCTCTTTAGCAACGTTTATATTTTTATCATCGGCAAAATAGCCAATGGCCTTATCAAGGTCTTTACTGTACTTAGGGTTATTATTAGCAAAAATAAGAAACTCGTTAAGTACACGGTGTTTTATTTTGCTATCTATTTTTTTACTTTCCAAAACTTTAAACATCGACTGTGCTGCCTTATCGCCATCATTATCGTTAATGTGGAATTTAAACAGGCTTACCTGTGCCCAGTCCGACCCCGGAATTTCCTTCTCTAACTTTCTGGCAACCTCTTCGGCTTTACCTTCCTGGTTACTTTCAGAATACAGATAAATCAGCTCTAAATAACTCTGCTCGTCCTTCGGATTTTTTTTGATGTTGGCCTCAAGCGTTTCCTTTTGCGGTTTGGCTACTTTTTTATCATTAAGGATTTGGAGTTTATACATAGCACGCCTTTCAGATATGCCCACGGTTTCCTCCATTTCATTAATCAGTGCCAGCGCTTTATCATACTGCTGTGTGTACATATATAGCGAAACCAGATCTTCCTGATAATATTCCTTGCGCCACTCCATTAGTTTTTGTACTGTAGATATAGCCCTGTTGAAGTCTTTATTTTCGTAATACACGTCATACAGCCCCTGCCAGTACCAGCGGTTTTTAGGGTCGAGTTGCGTAGCTTTTAAAAATGCGTCTTCAGCCTCGGGCATGTTGCGCATGGCGAGGTAGTTTTTACCCAACTCATTATATACTGCGGCGCTATTAGGCTCTTTAACCAGGCAGCGTTGTAACGACTGTATGGCTTTATCGTAATTTTCAATTCCTTTTTGTTTAAGCGCCTCGTAAAAGCTGTCTTCAAACTCTGTATTAGCCAAAGCAATATCCTCGGGCGCCTTTTGGGCATAAACGCCTAAAGGGCCTGTTAAAGACCCTGAAAGCAGTATGCCGTAAAAAAGAATTTTAAACTTCATGTATGGGTTTATTCTAAAACCGAATAATCGCCAATGCTTATAGCGGTAAAATTACCATTAAACACAGCGTGGTTGCCTATCATGGCATTATCCAGGTTTGCGTTTTTAATTACCGCGTGCGTTTGCACGAGGCTGTTTTTTATGGTGCTGTTCTCCACCTTTGTGTTTTCGCCAAGCGATACATTAGGGCCTACTGTACTGTTTTTAAGCACTACGCCTTCGCCAATAAAGCAAGGCTCTATAATGGTACTGTTCTCTAAAACTACATTATCGGCAACCAGTTTCTGGCCATCGGCGTGTAAAAAGCCCAGCATGCGGGTATTAGTATCTACCGTAACGTTTTTATTACCGCAATCCATCCAGTGGTCTACCTTACCCGGTACAAACTTCATGCCCTTTTGTTTCATATTCTCAAGCCCATCAGTAAGCTGGTACTCGCCACCTTTTACAATGTTATTGTCTAACAGGTATTGCAGCTCCTGGCGCAGGGTTTCTCCACTTTTAAAGTAGTAGATGCCAATAATCGCTAAATCAGATACAAACTCCTTTGGTTTTTCAACAAAATCGGTAATCTCGTTAGCATCGTTAAGTTTAATAACGCCAAAAGCACTAGGGTCGTCTACCTGTTGTACCCATATAACACTATCGGCTGTAACATCTAACGTAAAATCGGCCCTAAAAAGTGTATCGGCATATGCCACCACTATAGGCCCACTCATCGATTCCCTCGCGCTCATTATAGCGTGGGCAGTACCCAATGGCTGCTCCTGATAGTATATTGTACCTTTAGAACCCAGTTTTTTGGCAATGGCAATAAGGTCTTCTTCTACTTGTTTACCAAAATCTTTATGTATAATAAAAGCAATTTCTTCTATATCCTGGTTAATAACCCCGGCAATATCTTCTACAAGGCGGTGCACAATAGGCTTACCGGCTATAGGTATTAATGGTTTAGGTATTGTAAGTGTATGTGGGCGCAGGCGTGATCCTCTGCCTGCCATTGGTACGATTATCTTCATTCGTTTACTTTAAGTCTAATTTATTGTTTTGCACTATAGCAAACACTATCCTTTTAAATTTATATTGTTGTTTTTTGCTGCCTGGTTAAAAACATCCAGTTTATTTTTTTCTTTAAGGTCTTTATAATAGAATTTTAGGGTATCGAGAGCATCATTAACATACGGCGATTTTTGCAGATTATACAGCTTGTATGCCTTAAATATATTATCAGTCCCTTTTTCGTAATCCTCTAAAGTATAAAAAGTTCTGGCGGCACCATAATACCCTTCCGGATTATCCGGATGCAGTGCAATAAATTTTTCGTAGGTGGCGGCTGCCTGTTTGTTATCGTTTAACAGCTCATAAGCAATAGCGGTATTTTGCAAGGGCAGCTCGCCGTTAGGGTTAATAGCTAACGATTTATTGTAGCAGTTAATAGCCTCTTTATAATTATTCAGCCTGCGGTAGTTTATGCCCATATAATCATAAGCGGTAGCAAATTTTGGGTCGGCTTTTATGGCTTTGTTATAGCTAACAACGGCCATATCATACTTTTGTTCATTTGTATATGCGCGGGCTTCATTATAATACTCCATTGCCTTTTTATTTTGAGACAATGCCTGCCCTGTAGATGCCGCCATTAAGGTTTGTAGCAACGGACAGTTTTTATACATATAAGCCTGTACCTCCTTAAAATTATCGCCATAAGTAATGGTATATTCTTTTTTAGAAGTATCGCCACTTTTTTTAGCCGCTTCCGATTGTGTATTAACATCGGTAAGTTGCTGCATAAGGCTGGTACCTTCAATGCACGAATTTATTTCGTCTATTATTTTTTCTTTACTGGTATCGCCATCAATTTTAGCAAGGCACTCGCAGGCTTTATCTGCCAGGGGTTTTATCCTGGCGTCATCCTGCGCGTGTACAGCTACAGATAGCAGCAACGTGATAACTATGTATAACAAACTTTTTTTCATAGTTATCCGGTTATATTAACATTATTGTTTTTTGCAGCCTGGTTAAAAATTTCCAGCTTATTTTTTTCTTTAAGGTCTTTGTAATAAAACCTCAGGTTTTGAAGCGCGTCATTAACGTAAGGCGATTGTTGCACTTTGTAAAGCTTATAGGCCTTAAACATATTATCTGTCCCTTTTTCGAAATCATTAATTATATAATACGTTCTGCCAGCGCCAAAATACCCTTCAGGGTTATCCGGATGTAAGGTTTTAAATTTTTCGTAAGTAGCCGCCGCATTTTTATAGTCTTTTAAATAGTCGTAAGCTACGGCTATATTTTGCAATGGCGTAGTGCCTTTAGGGTCAAGTTCCAGCGACTTTTCATAACATTTAATCGCCTCTTTATAATTACCTCTTTTTCTATAGCATAAACCAAGGTTATCCCAGGCGAAAGAAAATTTAGAATCGGCTTTCAATGCTTTAGTATAGCTCACAATAGCCATATCATACATTTCTTTTACCTCATAGTCTGTACCCTCATTGTAAAATTTTAATGCCTTTTTGTTTTTAGACATGGAGTAGTCCATTAGGCCATTATTAGTAGATATAAGCGTTTTTACACTCTCGCAATTGTTAAACATGTACTCCTGAATTTCATCGAAATTTTTATTTACAGCAATGGTATATGTTTTTCCGTTCTGAACAACAGTTGTACCCTGCTCTCCTTTCGCAATGGTGTTCTCTACCTGCTTTTTAACATCGCCCCCCAACTCCTCTACCATTTGTGTAGTTACTATAAAAGTTCTTATACACTCATTAATTTTTTTTATGATAGAGTCCTTAGGCTGTTCAACACTTATTTTTTCGGTGCAATTACATGCCTCGTTTGCGATTGATTTAATATTTTCTTCATCGTTGGCTTGCGAATAACCGGCAGCCGACAGCAATAATAAAGCAAAGCAGTAACGCTTTAGTAAGTAGGTAAGTTTCATTGTATGGTTGGTTTGTTGGTTACTTTACACCGGTACTGCCAAAGCCCCCTGCACCGCGCACGGTATCGGTAAGTGCTTCAACTTCTTCCCACTCGGCACGCTCGTGTTTGGCAATAATAAGCTGCGCAACACGCTCGCCGTTTTCTACCGTAAAAGCCTCGTTTGATAAATTTACTAAAATTACACCAATTTCGCCGCGGTAATCGGCATCAATTGTTCCGGGGCTGTTAAGTACGGTAACGCCTTTTTTGGCGGCAAGGCCACTACGCGGGCGTACCTGAGCCTCGTAACCTATAGGTAACTCTATAAACAATCCTGTTTTTACAATAGCCCTTTCCAGCGGGTTAAGCACAATAGCTTCAGATATATGCGCCCTTAAATCCATTCCTGCAGAGGCAAGCGTTTCGTAATTAGGCAATGCGTGACCCGACTGGTTTATTATTTTTACCGTCATAAGTAATTGTATTCTTGGTTTTTATTTTTTGATGATTCTTAGCAATGTCGGCTTTTCGTTACGGTATATTAAATACATAAAACATATTAGGGATACAATCCCGAAAATATAGGTTTGCCTGAATATAGGCACGTAAAACGAAATGCATGATAGCAATATTGACAGCCCTAAATACAGGCTTATTTTTTTAGTGTCGTACGGTATAGGGTAGTATTTGTTACCCATAATGTAAGAAATCGTCATCATAGTGCCATAAGCAGCAATGGTTGCAATGGCAGATCCCATGTAACTAATGTACGGAATCAGGATAAAGTTTAAGGCGATAGTGATAATGGCCCCGACAATAGATATGTTAGCTCCTATTTTGGTTTTATCGGATAATTTATACCATACCGAAAGGTTGCTATAAATACCCAGGAAGAAGTTGGCCAGAATGATTAGCGGAACCACCTTCATGCCCTGCCAATACACTTCTTTACGAAGCATGAGCAGTTTAAGTAAATCAGCAAAAACAACGACGCTTAGTAGAATAACCGACCCGAATATTACAAAGTACTTGGTAATAGTGGCATAGGTTTGCTGTGCGTTTTCGCTTTTGGCATGGCTAAAGAAAAACGGCTCAATACCCAACCGGAACGCCGTAGAAAATAGCGTCATGAATATGGCCAGTTTATAGCACGCCGAGTAAATACCAATTTCGGCTTTGGCAATGCTTTCCGGCAGCAGGTGTTCCAGAAAAAAACGGTCGAAAGTTTCATTAATAATAAATGCAATACCGGCTACAAGAACGGGCAGGCTGTACTTCATCATTCTTTTCCAGAGAGGGGCATCAAAATGCCAGCTGGTTTTAAAATAATGCGGCAGGAGTACTATAAAAGTGAGCAGGCTTGCTATTAATCCCGAAACAAATATGTAACCCACTTCAAAATCATCTATATAAATGGTAGATAAAAATCCGTTAGGCGATGCAGCTACCAGATTTTTAAGCCACACTAAAAAGAATACATTAAGCAACAGGTTAACACCCACATTGCCAATTTTCACAACGGCATACACCATAGGCCTGCCTTCGGCTCGCAGTTTAGAAAATGGTATAATTACCAACGCATCGAGCACCAGTGTCCAGATAGTGTAGGTAATATATTCGGTATCAATACCGCCGGCTAGGGCTAAGTATTTTCGGCCTAGTAAAGCAACTACTAAAAAGGCGATAGACGACCAGAATAACGATATGGTTGATGTACTTAAAACGCTTTTTTTATTTTCAGAATTATAAAACCTAAAAAAAGCGGTTTCCATACCGTAGGCAAGTATAACGTTAAAAAAAGCCATACCGGCAAACACCAGCGATGCCTCGCCATACTCTTTTTCAGGTAGCACATCGGTATACAGCGGCGTAAGCACAAAGCTGAATATACGGGGTACAACCGTGGCTATACCGTAAACGGCCGTTTGCTTAAATAGGTTTTTATAGAGACTCAAAAGTTTGCCTTAATTTATTGATAAGCAAAAGTAGGTATATTTTATAGCAATTAAAAAAAGGGGCTGCTATATTATAGTATTAGCATAACATACCGCACAGTTTGATATTAACACAGGAGTTTTATCTTTGCCGCATAACCAACCATCATGAAACACCTTTTACTGCTAAGCTGTAGCTTAGTTTCGTTAGTATCGTTTGCACAAAATTACCCCGTTACTAAAAAAGTACCGCAAAGTATTACAAAACACGGCATAACATATAATGATGATTACGCTTGGCTCGAAAAAATGGGCAGCCCCGAAGTTACTGCCTGGGTTACAGCCCAAAATAAACTTACCGATGCGCAACTGGCAACAACAGCCTCAAAAATATATCCGTTGCCTACTTTGCAGAAGTACGAAAACCAAACCGATTTCAGGATACCAAATAAAGAACGGTCATATTATTATTCATTATTGCGTTATACAGATGAAGAGCAGCAAACACCATCGTTAGCTTACAAAAAAAATCTTGACGGTGCTTTTATAGATTTGGTTAACCCTAACTTTTTTTACAAGGGTAAAACGGTTAATGTGCTTAACTACACGCCATCTATAGGATCTAAAATACTGGCGTATAAGTTAATGATAAATGGTAGCGACCAGCACGAAATACGTTTTGTAGGAATAAGCAATGGCAAAAAGTATGACGATGTAATTAAAAATGCCAAATTTGGCGGTATAGCATGGAAGGCAGATGAAGGTGTTTTTTATAAAAAAAACACCAATGTATCGCAATTTGCTGCCGATTCTACCTACCATGTACTATATCATAAATTAGGTACCGATGTTGCTACAGATGAAGTGGTGTTTGATGCAACATCTATAAGAGGGCAAATTGATTATTTTACATCAAACGATGGTACACGGCTTTTTCTGGATGTTGCCGATAAGACCGAAAGCCATGTGGATTATTATTATGCCGATTTAAAAGCTGAAAAAACAGTACTTAAGAAATTTTTAAATGATGTGCCGCCCGACTTTGAAATTTCAGGATATAACAACGGCAGGATCTATATATCATCTAAAGAATCGAACTGGGGCGATGTGCGTAGTTTCGACCCTGATAAGCCAGACGATGTAAAAGTGGTTATACCGCAGTATCAAAACCAGTTGCTGGATAATGTGTATTTTTTTGAGAACCGTATTGTGTGCAAGTACAAAAACACCGATGGTAATTACCTAATGCTTTTTGATTATACGGGTAAATTCATTAAAAAAATTCAGACGCCAAAAGCCATGGATGTTATTATGGCTGGTAACGATTATTACGATAAAGATGTTTTCTTTTATGTATCCAGTTACACCATTCCGCCTATATTGTTTAAGCTTACTCTTGAAAATGGTGCTTACGACAGGTTTGTGAGCAAAACATTTAATAAAACTACGGCGCCTTTCCCGGTAGATTATTTTGTGAGTACCAGCACCAGTTATACCAGCCGCGATGGCGTGCAGGTGCCTATTACAATTGTGCATAAAAAAGGTGTTGTGCTTAATGGTAACAACCCAACATTGCTGGAAGCCTATGGCGGTTTTGGTGTAGTGAGCCAGCCGCATTATGATAATGGTTTGATTTACTTTTTAAACAATGGTGGTGTATACGCCTATGCTGAGGTTCGTGGTGGTGGCGAAAAAGGCAGGCAATGGCACAGGCAGGGCAGCCGCCTTAAAAAAATAAATACACTAAATGATTTTATCGATGGGGCGCAGTATCTTATTAAACAAAATTATACATCGCCTAACAGGCTAGGCATTACCGGAGCTTCTCAGGGTGGGTTATTAGTTGGTGCTGCATTGGTACAACATCCGGAATTATTTAAGGTGGCAATACCTAAAGTGGGCGTTTATGATATGGCTAAGTTTTACGATTACAGTATTGGGCGTTTTCACCTTGATGAGTATGGCGACCCTGACGATCCTAAGGGGTTTGCAGCCATGATGGAGTATTCGCCGTACCACAACATTAAAAAAGACGTAAACTATCCTACAACGCTTATTGTAACATCTGATAATGATGATAGGGTGCCACCGGTACACTCTTATAAATTTGCAGCGATGCTACAAGGCAGGGCAGCGCAAACAAACCCTGTTTATTTAAAAACGAGGCTTAACTCTGGCCATTATGGTGTTACCACTAACCATGATGATAAGCTTACCGAAAAATCAGAGTTTTACAGTTTTTTGCTCTATCATTTAAATAAGTATGATTGATTCATCAAATATATTATTAAGGCATTTGGTTTTTCTTTCTTTCTTCACGTTCTTTCCTTCTTTGAGCAAATAACTCTTTGCGCTTTTCCTTTTCCAATTGAGCTTCTTTTGCTTCACTATCAAGTTCAAGACCTATTTCTTTTGTGTAATTTATTATTCTTATTTCACTCTCAGAGAGTTCTAATGAAGAGTATTTAACAATTAATATTTGTCCAATTTTAAACTTACCAATTCTTAATTCTTTTTCGTCCTTTAGTAGTTCCAAAAAAGTAAATTGATTTTCCCTCGTTTTAAGACTACTCATTATAAGCTCGTATAAATCGTCTGAACATTGAAAGTTCGAGAGCGATAAGGCTTTCATGTATGCATTTATTTCTTTAGTTTTTGTCTTAAATCCTACTTCCATAATTGAGGTCATAAAATCTTTAGTAGATTTAAGAATATCATTTTCAAATGCACTACCAACAGCAGAATCATAATAATCAATAAGGTCATTACTGATAAGATCATCTTTAATTGATAAGTCTAGAAAATGTTGAAAAAACAATAATTTATATGATGCTTTATAATCTAACGCTAAGTCAAAAATATCTTCTTCTTGATTTTCGTCTTCTTCTATTTTTAAAGTTTTATTTTTAAGTTTAAGATAAGCTTCTTTCAGAACGAGGTAATCCTCTTTTTCCAACTCTCTTGATAATAAAGATTGAGATAGATTGCTTATGTCTTCTGGTATTTTGATAAGTCTATCTAAAATATGTACAGTTTCTTGCCTTTTAATCTTAAGAAATAAACTATATATATCTTTTTGTATATTTTCATTTACATCTAATATTTCCTTCTTGATACTTTTAGCTTCGACTAACAACTCTTGGTTTTCTTCCTTTATCCGTACAACTTTTCTTTCAATGTACGTGACATATGCTCCAAGTCCTAAAGCAGCTATCGCAAATAAAATTCCAAATACAGTCAAATTATAGGACGTTGCAGATATTTGACTATTGATACCATCGAAAATTTTGATATTTAGTTTTTCTTGATTTTCGAAATCATCTTTTATATTTTGAAATTTATTACTCAATTCATTTATTGAGTTTTTATTTTGAATGATGTCATTTCTTTGTTTTTCATTTTTTAAACTAATTGAATCTTTTGAATATAAAAATGAGGTTGTCATTATTAGAACAAATAGGAATATATTTTTCATGTTTAATAGATGTCTATAATAGTTTGTTAAGGTAGAAACTTTTAGTATATTTTAAGTATAAAAAAAGGCTGCCCGTTACAGGCAGCCTTCTCACTATGTTTGTTTTGTTTATTAACTTTCAAGCGCATTGGCACCACCTACAATTTCTAAAATTTCGTTAGTAATGGCCGCCTGGCGTGCTTTGTTATAGGTCAGTTTTAACTGGTTCCTAAGTTCGGTAGCGTTATCGGTAGCTTTGTGCATAGCCGTCATACGTGCACCATGTTCTGAAGCGAAAGAGTCACGTACTGCTTTATACAACTGCGTTTTTAATGATAGCGGTATAAGGCTTAAAACGATCTCTTCTTTAGATGGTTCGAAAATATAATCAGTAGCAGCAGCATCTTCCTTAGTACCTGTAACAGCAATAGGGGCAAGCGGTAAAAACTGCTCTGTAAGTACTACTTGTGTACCAGCATTTTTAAAGTGGTTATAAACCAGCTCTATCCTGTCGTACTCTCCTGCAACAAATTGCGCCATAAGCTCTTCGGCAATATGGGCAACGTTCTCAAAAGTAAGCGCATCAAAAACTTTGCTTTCGTTAGCAGTAACAGTACTGGTTTTTTTAAGGGCATCATTACCTTTTTTACCGATAGCAAAAACATCTACCTGTTTGCCCGGGTAGGCATCCTGTACCAGTTTAACCTGCTTGATAACGTTAGCATTAAATGCACCGCACAAACCTCTGTTTGATGTTATAGCAACAACAAGAACTTTGTTTACCGGTCGCTGATCGGCAAATGCACCCCCGGTGTTACCCTCAAGAGTAGCACTAAGATTTTGTAATAGTTCGGTAAGCTTTTGCGAGTAAGGCCTCATAGCTGTAATGGCATCCTGTGCCTTTTTTAGCTTAGCTGCCGATACCATTTTCATCGCGCTTGTAATTTGCATAGTCGATGAAACCGAAGCGATCCTGTTACGTATTTCCTTTAAGTTTGCCATTGTATAATTTGAAAATTAATCAATTTAAACAGTGTAACAATTGCTACACTGTCTAAATTGTTAAATTAAGTCATTATTTAATATTTCGCAGAGATCTCTATAGCTGCTTTTTCAAGCACATCTGTAATTTCATCTGTAAATTTACCTGCTTTTAAAGCACTTAGCGTGTCTTTATGAGTAGATTTAAGGTACTGTATAAAGTCTCTTTCAAACTCTTTTACTTTGTTTACCGGTACTTTACGCAACAGGTTTTTAGAACCTGCATAAATAATAGCAACCTGGTCTTCAACAGCATAAGGGTCGTTAACGGCTTGTTTAAGTATCTCAACGTTTCTACGTCCTTTTTCAATTACGTTAAGGGTAGCAGCATCAAGGTCAGATCCAAATTTCGCGAAAGCTTCAAGCTCACGGAACTGTGCCTGGTCTAGCTTAAGCGTACCGGCAACTTTTTTCATTGATTTGATTTGCGCATTACCACCTACACGAGATACAGAGATACCTACGTTAATAGCAGGGCGTACACCTGAGTTAAATAAATCTGACTCAAGGAATATCTGGCCATCTGTAATCGAAATTACGTTTGTTGGGATATAAGCAGAAACGTCGCCCGCCTGAGTTTCGATAATTGGTAACGCTGTTAATGAGCCACCACCTTTTACGATTGGCCTAAGCGAATCTGGTAAGTCGTTCATGTTTTTAGCAATATCATCATCGGCAATAATTTTAGCCGCACGCTCCAGTAACCTAGAGTGTAGGTAAAATACGTCACCAGGATACGCCTCACGGCCTGGTGGCCTTCTAAGTAGTAACGATACCTCACGGTAAGCTACAGCTTGTTTAGAAAGGTCATCATAAATGATAAGTGCCGGACGTCCCGAATCACGGAAGTACTCGCCAATTGCAGCACCTGCAAATGGGGCATATACCTGCATAGGAGCAGGATCTGATGCATTGGCAGCTACAATTGTAGTATACGCCATTGCGCCTTTTTCTTCTAATGTTTTTGCTATACCTGCAACAGTCGACGCTTTTTGGCCAATTGCTACATATATACAGTATACTGGTTTACCTGCATCGTAAAATTCTTTTTGGTTAAGAATAGTATCGATACAAACAGTGGTTTTACCAGTTTGACGGTCGCCAATAACAAGCTCACGCTGGCCACGGCCTACCGGTATCATAGCATCTACCGCTTTAATACCTGTTTGAAGCGGCTCTGTAACCGGCTGGCGGAAAATAACACCGGGAGCCTTACGCTCTAGTGGCATTTCATACAGCTGGCCTTCAATAGGGCCTTTACCATCAATAGGTGCGCCAAGGGTGTTAACCACACGGCCTACAATGCCTTCGCCTACTTTAAGCGATGCGATACGCTGTGTTCTTTTTACAGTAGAGCCTTCGCTCACGCCTGTAGAAGAGCCTAGCAATACTACGCCTACATTGTCTTCTTCAAGGTTTAATACAATACCTTCTAACCCGCTTTCAAACTGTACTAACTCACCATACTGTGCGTTAGCCAATCCGTGAATACGGGCAATACCGTCACCTACGGTTAAAACGGTTCCTACCTCTTCAAGTGTAGCTCCCGATTCAAAACCGGACAATTGTTTCTTTAATATTGCTGAAATTTCAGCAGCTTTAATTTCTGCCATAGCCTGTTATAGTTTAAACACTTTAATTGTGTGGTAAATACTAATTACTTAATTCTCTTTTTAATGTATGCAGCCTGCTTGCAATAGATGCGTTGTACTGCATATCGCCTATTCTTAAAATAAACCCACCAATAATAGCTGGATCTATAATGTTTTTAAGCGTAACTTGTTTGTTAGACAGCTCTTTAATTTTAGCCAGTACTTTAGTTTCAAGTTCTGGTGTCATTTCAAAAGCAGTGGTTACCGTAGCAACCTCAATACCGTTAGCGGCATCGTACTGTACTTTGTACTGGTCTGCTATCTGAGCTAAAATTTCAAAACGCTTATTTTCTGTAAGCAAATGAAAAAGCCCCTGTGTAATGTTTTGCGTATTTGCAAATATTTCTTTTAAAGCATTCTCTTTTACCGCAGCCTTAATAGTAGGGCTGTTAATAAATTCGCGAAGCTCATTATTTTCGTTTATGGTTTGGGCAACAAGCGCCATGTCATCATTTACCTGCGCAGCTGCGCCTGTAGTTTGTGCCATGTTAAGTATTGCCTTTGCATATCGTATTGCAGCTCTGGAACCCGTCATAACTATGTATCTTAGTTTAGTTTAACATCGTCAAGCATTTTCTCGACCAAATTGCTTTGGGCTTCTTTGTTTGATAGTTCTGATTTAAGTAACTTTTCTGCAATTTCTACAGCCAGTGTCGAAACCTGGTTTTTAAGCTCGGCAATAGCGATGTTTTTTTCGCTTGCAATAGTAGCCTTAGCCGCCTCAATAAGTTTAGTACCCTGAGCCTGTGCTTCTGCCTGTGCACTGGCTACAATTTGTTCTTTTATTTCGCGTGCTTCTTTCATCATCGCATCCCTTTCGGCACGCGCTTCATTTAAAATCACTTCGTTTTGTGTTTTAAGGTTTTGCATTTCTAAACGTGCCGCTTCTGCCGATAGCAACGCTGCGCTAATGCCTTCCTCTCTTGCCGAAAGTGATTCAAGTATTGGTTTCCATGCATATTTTGCAAGTAAAACAATCAGGATTACTAATATAATAGCTTGCCAAAAGAACAAACCAAACGAAAAATCATTAATTAATTTATCCATTATATCTTTATTAAATAGCTGTTAATTATTGTTTTGTAATAAAACACTACCTGTAACCAACCGTTACAGGTAGTGTTTGTTTTAATTATGCCCCTAATATAAGCGCACCAAATGCTAAACCTTCAAGTAGAGCACCGATGATAATCATTGCAGTCTGGATTTTACCAGCAGCCTCTGGCTGACGAGCAATAGCATCCATTGCAGATCCACCGATTTTACCTAATCCTAAACCTGCTCCGATAACAATAAGACCAGCACCTACTAAATTTGGAATTTCCATGATATATAAGTAATTTAATTAAATTTCAAAAAAATGTGTTGTAAATATAGTTCTATAATCGATTAGATTACAGGAACTTCCGGATCTTTTACATATCCGTCGCCATGATGGTGTTCATGGTCGTGCTCATGATCCTGTACTGCCATACCAATAAATAGTGACGATAGCATAGTGAAAATAAACGCCTGTAAGAATGCTACAAGTAACTCGATTACAGAGATAAATAGCGTTAATGCTACCGATGTACCAATACTACCACCTAATGTTAACTGCTCTTTCATTAAAAATACAATTGCTATAAGCCCCATTACTACGGTGTGGCCCGCCGTAATGTTTGCAAATAAACGTATCATTAACGAGAAAGGTTTTGTAAACATACCCAACACCTCTATTGGTGCCAATACAATTTTCATAGGTACAGGTACACCCGGCATCCAGAAAATGTGTTTCCAGTAATCTTTGCTTGCGCTAAATTGTGTAATAATAAAGGTAAATACAGCAAGGCATAAAGTAATGGCAATGTTACCGGTTACGTTAATACCCAGTGGTGTAAGGCCTATTAAGTTTAATAACCATATTAAAAAGAATACAGTTAATAAAAACGGCATGAATTTTTTGTATTTCGCTTCGCCAATGTTTGGCCTTGCAATTTCGTCGCGCACATAAAGCACTAGTGGCTCCAGCACACGGTTAAAACCTGTTGGCAATGTATTTGGCCCTTTTTTGAAACCTTTTGCAAGGCCAGTAAAAAGTAAAAATATTACTATCGATGTGATAATAAGCGACATTACATTTTTAGTGATCGAAAAATCTAAAGGCTTTTCGTTAGTTGCATGTTCGTGCTCATTGTAGGTAATAGTACCCTGCGCATCGGTTTTGTATATTTTGCTATGGTGCAATATGTAATAGTTACCATCTACCTCAGCAATGCTTTCGCCGTGGTTAAATTTAGCCGACGAAAAAACCTTAAGGCCATTGTCGAACAAAATTACAGGTAGCGCAAAACCATAATGCTTATGTGCCTCTTCATCTGAGAAGAAAACAAACTCATAAGAGTCATGAAGGTGATGCCCTATGTAGTTGTTTATTTTTTGCTTGTTAGATACGGTATTAGCAACCTCATGGTGTTTACCATGCGGGTTTTGCGTAGCCTCTGCCCTGGCATGCCCATGGAGGGTATCCTGAGATGCGTTAGCAAATGAAATAAGGGGTATCACAGCAAAAAGGGCTGTTATTGTATTCTTGATTAATTGTCCGGAAAACACCATCTTGTTAACTATCTTAATTTTACAGTCCTAAAATTTGGTGCAAAGGTACATTTTATATTAATATATCAATGCGGGCAGATAATTTTTTTTGAGATAATTTAGGGGTATATTATAAAATACTACTTATTGTTTAACAAACGTGCTGTAAAATAAGCCTCTATTGCTAAAAACAGAATAAAAACTGCTAAAAAGTTTACCTTTTCTGTAGGATTTTCAATCGATTTCGCAATGATGGGTTTTGCAAAAGCATAACTTACTGCCATTTTTAAAGCGGTTAAACCAAGAAAAGCATAGCCCAACTGGCTCTCGTTTTTATCATTTACAACTGCTAAAACGACAAGTATAATGATACTAAAAAGAAAAAAGAAAAGGTATACAACTGGTAAAGGGTATGCAAAATTTGTTGTTTGTATGCCAATACCAGGTATTTTGTAAATAAGCAGGTTGATGATTAAAAATACAGCGGCTGCAATAGCCGTTTTTATAAAGAACCCTAGATGCTTTTTAATCATTACTTATTAATTTGGTTAACCTGTCGTATTACATTATATAGTGCCAAAGCTACCCCAAGCATAGTAAGTAGTATAAAGTACAGTTTTGACGTGTTTTGAGTACTCTCGTCTAGCCAGGAGCCAAACCACGAAAACAAAAATATTATAACCCCCATCTGGAACGGGATACCTATAAGCGCCAACCATTTGTTTGGCCCTTTTTTCTCTGGGTTATTATTGCTCATTTATTGGGGCCGATGTAGGTTTAACAGTATTTTTCATGGTGCAGCTTGCGGTAAATACAGCTCCTGGTTCTACGGCCAGTTTGCCGGCAATTACCTCGCCGTTAATATTTGCTTTAGATTTTATGCTTAGTAACTCTTCAACTTCTATCTTGCCGTTAAATTTACCTTCAATATCGGCAGTTTTGCATTTAATATCTCCGGTAACACTGCCCGCGGGGCCTATAACAATACGCCCGGGCGATGTTATATTGCCCGTAAGCTGACCGTCGAGCCTTAAATCGGCCTGCGAAAGTATATCGCCTTTTATAACGGTACCCTCTACAATACGGTTGGTTTTACCCAACAAATCGGTATATGATTTTTGTTTTTCGAACATAGCTTATTGAATTGCCAGGTAGGCAACATAATTTTTTTTAAGCTGCACTACTTTATAATCTTCTGTAGATATTATAACCGGGGTTTCGGTTACTTTATATGTTTTATAATCTTTTAAAATACTAACCGCATCTACCGCTGCCAGTTTATTTATAAGGCCATGTATTACAACTATGTTTTCGGTAGGGTTGTAAATATCGTTAGATACTGTTATGCTGTTGTTGCCACCGTCTTTAATAAACTTGGTTATTTTATCCATTAGCGGTTTAATTTTAGCATCGTTAGCATCAAACTTAAATAGTATTTTATAGCTGCTAGGTGTGCGCCCCAACACTAATTTTTCTAATGATGGAATATCCTTTTTAAGAATATCATCGGCTTCTTTACCTTCGGCACTGTTAGGGTAGGTTAACGCCACATAATTAAGTTCTTTTTTATATTCGTCTACACCTTGCAGCCTGCCGTTAATTTTAGCTTTTAGCAATTCAAACTTAGGCAATATTTCTTCACCGGTATAGGTATCTATTAATTCTTCAACCTGACTGGCAGCTTCCCGAATCTGGCCGTTACCGTATTTTTTAAACAGTGCGCCATAAATAGCTTCCGGGCTGCCTTGTGCTACGGCATCAGATGTTGGGTTACGAATTATTTCGGCGTACCTGCTATCAGGATATTGGGTAAGAATACGGCTTTTGTAAGCTGCTGCTTTTGCAGGGTCTATAATTTCGTAAATTTTATACAGGTTATAGTTAGCCGGTACAACAAGGCGCTCCTCCGGGTTATTTTGCAATAATTTTTCGAGCTTATCTGCAGCGCGGCGGTACTCTTTAAATTTTTCTTTATAAATAGAACCTAACTGGTAGTAAGCAAAGTTACGGTCTTTAGCAAGGCTGTCCAGCACCTTTTGGTCTGTTGGTAGTTTTGTAATATAATAATCTGCAGTATAGCGAGGGTCTACCGGTTTTTCGGTTTTAGTCTCTGCAATGCTGTCGTTAGTGTTTTGGTTATCATCATCTGAAGAAGCATCGCCTTTTTTACCCCTGATTTCTGAAGCTACCCTCCAGCCATCTGCCAGTGGCCTGTTGCCCCAGCGTGATTTAAATTCATTCTTTCCATAAGCAACAGTGCTAGGTGTGTAAAAATAAAAAGGGCCTGTAGGAGTAGTTGCAGTTGTAGCTGCGTTTGCAGTTGCTGTATCCATGCTTCCGCTTCTTTTAGCCATGGTTAAACCGGTGTTAGCTATGCCGCCACCCGCTGCACCAAATGATTTTGACTGAGGCAATGATGAAGCACCTCCGGTAGCATTAGCAGCTATATTAGCCTGCCTACGGGCTTCTGCTTCTGCTTTTTTACGTTGTAGCTCTTCCTGTTCTTTAAGTTTTACTATATAATCCTGATAATAAGTTACCTGCCCCTCTTTAGATAGTGATGTTACATGTAATATACTGTCGTTATTTTGGGCAATAGCCTCGTATTTAATTACATCGGCAAGGTTGTCCCTTTTCTTTTTGATGTTTTTAAATTCGCGGGTTTTAAAATCCATGTATACCATGGTACTATCATAATACTTACCGGCATTTACATACTTAGCCTCTTCAAATTTTATTTCGGCAATATTCCTGTAGTTTGATGCTACTAAGTACTTATCTGTCGATTTTCGGCGAAGCGATTTATTATAATACTCTATAGCTTTATTGTTAATGCCTTGCTTATCATAAAACAAGCCTACCTGATGGTTTATAATATCCAGAAAAGGCCTGTTTTCGCGATCTTCCAGCAGGTCGCGGTATTTTTCCATAAACGCCAGGGTATCTCCGGCTTTAAAATCAAACTGGCCTGCCTGCATGGCATGTGCCTGTATAGTATACACGCGTGGCGATTTACGATGCATATCTATTACCTTTTGGTAATAGGCATAAGAGCTGTCGGGCTGTTTTGTTTTAGCATAAATCTGGCCCAATATAAAGTTATAACGGGCTTCTTTCTCGTTAATTCTTGTTGATGTTACTGCTTTTTTAAGTACGTAAACGGCACTATCGGGCACATTGTTTTTAAGATAGGCCTGTGCAAGCATAGCATTGGCATCGCTATATATTTCACGATCCATGGTTGCCTGTTTTTCATCCAGCAGCTTGTTAAGGTTTTTAATGGCAATACCATCATTATCAAGCCTTATGTTGGTTTTTTCCCTCCATACCTTAACCTCGTCTATACGGCTGCTGCCCGGGTATTTGTACAATACATAGTTAAAAGCCTCAAGAGCGGGTATAAAACGGTTATCATAATAGCGCGACTGGCCCAGTAAAAGGTGGGCTTCATCCATTTGGGGATTGCGCTCGCTACCGCCTATGTACATAGAGTGTTTTTGTATGGCTTTTGTAGCTTTGGTTTCGGCCCTTTCAAAATTAGCGTTACGCTTATCTGTAGGCTCCATTTCTTCAACGGCGGGCTGCATACGCTCTATACTAAGTACATCCCAATAATTATCTGTATATGTGGTTTTAAGATCGGCAACACCTTTATCTAAAGCGTTGTTGCCATTATACAGCACATTATATTTAGTGTTAACCGAATGGAAGTTACGATTAACAAAAGAGTCTTTTTTGGTAGAGCAGGCAACAACCACACCTATGGTTGCCGCTATAATAAAATATTTATACGTGCTGGTTTTCAATGCAAAAGATTTTTATCCTTAACTTTTAAAATCCCTTTTTAGTATAGGGAGGGGTAAAAATACGCTTCTTTTTGTTAAGTGAATATATTTTAGTCAAAAAAACAAAGCGTCAAAAAAAAATCCCCTGCCGTAGCAAGGGATAGTCTTTATAAATTACACAGCAAAATACTGTTCAAGTTCGTGTAGTGTTTCGGCCGATGTTTTAATGTCTTTAACCACTTCGCCTTTGTTCATAACCACAATACGGTTGCTAACCTCTATGGTATGGGCAAGGTCGTGGCTGGATACTAAAATGGTAGTGTTGGTATCATCTGCCAACTCTTTAATTATCTTTTTTAACCTGAATTGTGTCGACGGATCGAGGTTGGCAAAAGGCTCATCTAAAATAATGACCTGTGGGTTGCCAATAAGCGTGGCGATAATGCCCACCTTTTTCTGGTTACCTTTACTAAGGTCGCGCAGGTATTTTTTTTTATTTAAAATTTCGTCGTTAAAAAAGTCTTCGTGTTTTTTTAGCAGGGCATCAACATCGGCTTTGTTCTGGCCGCGTAATTCGCCAATAAAATAAAAATATTCTTCGGGCGTAAGGTAGCCTATTAAAAAAGTTTCATCTAAAAAGGCAGCGGTAAAGGGTTTCCAGCCCTCGCTTTTATTTACCTGAATTTTATTAGTAGTAATAAAGCCGTTAGAAGGTTCTATTAAATCCAGCAGTAAGCTAAAAAAAGTAGTTTTACCCGCGCCATTATTACCTACAAGGCCAAAACTTTCGCCCTGTGGAATTTCTAAATAGCCTATATTAAGTACGGTTACTCCGTTATATGTTTTTCTAAGGTTGGTTACCTGTATCATGTTATAATTGTATTAAGTTGGTGTAATTTAGTTTTTTTGGCTGTATGCGCTAATGGCTTTGTATTTTTCGGTTTTATAAACCCTTTCTATTATGGTAAACATTTTGTTTCTAAAGGCAAAGCCTAAAATTCCTGCTCCGGCTACAAAGGCAAGTCCGGCCTCGGGGCTTATTAAATAAAACCCTGCTGCATACAGTGCCATTGGCAATAATAGTTTAGGTATGGTAAGCAAAAACGTTTGTATATTAAATGCTTTTTTATCGCCAAAAGCCTGTTTGCTGCTTGCTAAGTCTATTGGTGTTTTTGTGTATGCTCCACCTAAAAGTATAAGGTGCGAGTTTACGCCTATGTTATATATAGCACCTACAAGTATGCTTAAGTAAATACTAAAACCATAATATAAATAGAATACCGATAGCAGCATACTTATTACCGTACCTATAACCACCAACCACCATTTAGAGGCTATGTAATCGCGATACGGAATGTTCTGGCTCATCATTAATGGGTAGTAAGCACTATCCCAGCTTGGTACAAACTGCCCAAATGTGAATAAAAATCCGCCCGATACAAATATAGCTGCAAACATTTGCATCATTGGCCCCTGGTAGGCTTCTATACCGCTGCTAAAAAATAACATCCCGTAAAAAAGGAAAGCAAAGCTCATAAATACAGTTGTTTTAGAACGTTTGTTACGGCGAATAAGCTTAATGTCGTTTTTAAGGAAAGTACCCATGGTACCAAACTGGTTAAGCCATGTATAATTTTCGGTTTTAGCTTCTTCGTGCTTGCCTTTAAGGCCGGTATCTAAATACAGGTTTTTGCGGAAGTACTTAAACGTTGCTATCCATAAGGCGGCAAGCAGGGCAATAGGTACTAAAAATAAATAGTAAGTGCTGTAAAAGCCGTAATACAAAGGGCCTGTTACTGTGGTAATATCAAACAGGTTATAATATTGTAAAACACCAAGGGCAATAACAAGTACTATAAAGCCTATAAATAAACTGTCTTTATTGGTAAGCAGTGTATTAAGCAGGTTAACGCAATAAGTTAATGCCCAAATACTAACCAGCCATAATACTACATTTACCGGATTATAGCCTTCTTTAATAAGTACAATGCAAAATGGAACAAACGCTAAGGCGTGAATAAAATTAAAAAACGATACCATAGTTTTACCAATGGCAAAGTTAATAATGGTGCTGCGTTTAATAGGCAGCGTTAACAACGGCCTGATGTTTATAATAGGAATTTTTTGAAAGAAGAGGCGCATTAGCAAATCGGCCAGGGTGTAATAAATCATGAATTTGCTTACAACTACAAGCGGATCTAAGCCAGTTGCTTTTTTTAATCCGTAAAAAGCAAATACTCCTGCTCCTAAAAAAATTGCGCTAAAGTAAATTGCGGCGATAATCATAAATATTTTCATGACTACATTGCCTGCAAAAGATGATGCCCTAAAGAATGCCTTCCATTCGAGCCAAATAAATTTTTTAAACATTGTTGGTGTGTTTGGTTTATTGTATTGGTAACGTTTGTATAAATAAAGTTACATATTTTAACATAAAATATTTAAATCAGGTTTTAAAAGTATAGTAAATATAGTTTTTAATGCAGTTAAAAAGCTGGTTATTTAAGTTACATATTGCCATATTTAAGTACCGCTAAAATTAAGGGTATGTGTTTTTTCTGTTAAACAGATTTTATTTACCTGATTGTAATGCTTATTTTTGCAGTAAATATATTGTAATGTCTACATTTCATAAACTAAAAATAAAAGATATCACCAGGGAAACCCCAATGGCAGTTTCTATTGCTTTTGAGGTACCTGCGTTATTGCAGGGCGACTATAATTTTGTTGCCGGCCAGTACATTAATATTAAAACCGAATTTGAGGGTCAGGAAATTCGCAAGGCATATTCTATATGTTCAGCTCCCGGCAGTGGCGAATTGCGTGTTGCCATTAAGGCTGTTAAAAATGGAGGCTTCTCTGTTTACGCTAACGAAAAACTTGCCGTGGGCGATACCATGGAGGTTGCAACGCCCGAAGGTAAGTTTGTTTTTGAACCGAACCCCGACCGTCAACGCAACTATGCAGCTTTTGCTGCGGGTAGTGGTATAACGCCTGTAATGTCTATACTGCAATCGGTTTTACAAAGCGAGCCCGAAAGTACGTTTGTGCTTATTTATGGTAACAAATCGCCGGAAGAAACTATTTTTCATAAACAGCTTCACGACTTACAGCAGCAGTATGTAGGCCGCTTTTTTGTGCAGTTTGTGTACAGTAAAGCCCGTGAAGAAGGATCGCTATTTGGGCGAATTGAAAAATCGGCTGTGAATTTTGTAATTAAGAATAAGCACAAGGAAAAGGAGTTTTCTAAATTTTACCTGTGCGGCCCAGAGCAAATGATACTTGCCGTAAACGAGGTGCTTAAAGAGCATAACGTACCAGAAAAAAACATTAAGTTCGAATTATTTTCGACACCAATTGCCGAGAAGAAAATTACCGAAAATCTTGATGGTCAAACTAAAATCACGGTTTTAGTAGATGATGAAGAGACTACTTTTGTAATGTCGCAGCAAATGACGGTGCTTGATGCTGCCTTAAAACAAGGTGTAGATGCTCCGTACTCTTGCCAGGGCGGAATTTGCAGCAGCTGCATGGCACGTATTACAAACGGTACTGCCGAAATGAAAAAAAATGCTATACTTACCGATGGCGAAATTGCCGAAGGCCTTATACTTACATGCCAGGCGCACCCAACATCGGCAGAATTATATGTTGACTTTGATGATGTTTAAAAAAACATTTACCTATAAAAAAAACCGGCTATTTGCCGGTTTTTTGCTTTTTATTCTTCTTCTCTATCTTCCTTTTCTTCAGTATGATTGTCTTTATAATCAGGATATAAAAAGTTATTATACGGAAAACGGCTAATGTGTATTTCCCTAACGGCGTTGTATACATTCTCCCTGAATTCTTCAAAATTCTCTTTGTTAACTGCCGATATAAACAAGGCTTTGTTTTCGCCCACGGCAGCCATCCATGTAGCTTTCCACTCTTCAAGGGTATAGTGGCGTGTGGTACGCTCGGTCATTAAATCATCGGCATCAATAGTAAGTGGTTTGTAGGCATCAATTTTATTGAACACCATAATAACCGGCTTATCGCCACTTTTAATATCCTGCAATATCTGGTTTACAGATGCTATGTGGTTTTCAAACTCCGGGTGCGAAATATCTACCACGTGCAAAAGCAAATCGGCTTCGCGCACCTCATCCAGCGTACTTTTAAACGAATCGATAAGCTGCGTAGGCAACTTGCGTATAAACCCAACCGTATCAGACAGTAAAAAAGGCAGGTTTTTAATAACCACTTTACGCACGGTAGTATCCAGCGTTGCAAAAAGTTTGTTTTCTACAAACACTTCGCTTTTGCTAATCACGTTCATAAGGGTGCTCTTGCCCACGTTAGTATATCCTACAAGGGCAACACGCACCATTGCACCACGATTACCGCGCTGCACACCCATTTGCTTATCTATAGTTTTAATTTTGTCCTTAAGCAGGGCAATACGGTCGCGCACAATACGCCTGTCTGTCTCAATCTCTGTTTCACCGGGGCCACGCATACCAATACCACCACGCTGGCGCTCAAGGTGCGTCCACATACCCGATAGCCTTGGCAACAAGTAAATACATTGTGCCAGTTCTACCTGCGTGCGCGCGTATGATGTTTCTGCACGTTGCGCAAAAATATCCAGGATAAGGTTAGTACGGTCAAGCACTTTACAATCGAGCTCGCGGGTAAGGTTTTTTTGTTGAGATGGTGTAAGCTCATCATCAAAAATAAGGGTCTTTATATCGTTCTCTTTAATATAAAGATTGATTTCTTCTATCTTACCTGTACCTAAAAACGTTTTAGGGTTAGGGCGTTCCATTTTTTGCGAAAAACGTTTAACAACCTGTCCGCCAGCGGTAAAGGTTAAAAATTCGAGTTCGTCAAGGTATTCGGTCAGTTTTTCTTCGCTCTGGTTTTGTGTAATTACACCGGCGATAACTGTTTTTTCAAAATTTGTAGTTTCTTTTTCGAGCATATCATTTATCTATACCTTACAAATTTACGAAATTTTAGCCTATACTAAATTTTTAAGGTGTTAATGATTTTACAACACATATTTTTACTAAAATCATAAATTATGTTAAATCGGCTCTTCTATTGTTTTAAATTTGACTTTTTAAGCACACCTTATCGTTTATGAATAAAATTACCCTGCTAATTTGCGCTCTCCTCTTTACCCTTTGCACTAATGCCCAACTTTTCGAAGAAGGTTTTGAAGGCACCTGGCTACCCGCAGGCTGGTCTGTCTTTAATGTGAGCGGGCCAACGCAAACATGGGTTCAGGGTAATGGCAGTGTAGCGCAACCGGCATATAAAGGTACACATTGTGCTTATTTAAGGGAAGAAGCCGTTGCCACCGGTACTACCGAAGACTGGCTTATTACCCCGCAATTTAATGTACCCACAAACGGGCAATTGCATTTTTATTCGAGGCTGGGCATTGAGGGCGACCAGAAAACAGTGTACAAAGTAATGATTGGCACTGACCCCAATGATACCAGTACTTTTACTGCCTTAGAAAACTGGACAGAGTTTACGCTTAATCCGCAGCAGCTGGTGTATACTGAGAAAGTGGTAACAATACCTACCCAATACACCAACCAGCAATTATATATTGCTTTTGTAATGATGGGCAACGATGGCGACCGCTGGATGCTTGATAACGTAAGTGTAGCAACACAATGTGAAGACCCTGCTAATCTTACCGTGACAGATGTTAATGCTACATCGGCTAACTTAAACTGGACGAGCAGCGGCAACCCACAATCGTGGGAAATTGAGGTCGTACCAAGTGGTACAACCCCATCCGGAACAGGCATTATTTATACAGGCACACTGCCTTATAAAGTAACAGGGCTTTTGCCTCTAACCGCCTACACCTATTATGTTCGCGCCATTTGCACCGATGCTAAAAGTACCTGGGCAAAGGGCACATTTACCACCACGCAAACTCCGTTTGACACATCTGCAATTGAAGATTTTGAAGGTGCTGCTAACTGGTCGTTCACTAATGGTAATTTGGTTAATAAATGGGTTATTGGTAATGCGGTAGCAAATGGTGGTACGCGTTCGCTTTATATATCAAATACCAATGGCGCAACTAACACCTATGATATTACCGCAACAGCCACTGTGCATGCGTATCGCGATGTGCAGATTCCGGCAGGTACAGAGCAAATTAACCTGTCGTTCGACTGGAGAAATTACGGCCAGGTGGGCAATGACTATTTTAATGTCTGGTTGGTTCCGGCAACGTATACACCAAGATCGGGTGTTAAAATTGTTGCCGATACTAACATTATTGCTATAGGGTCGCAATACTATACCAACACTAATTTTACATCATACAGTACCATTGTTAATGCACTGCCATATGCAGGCACTACCGGCAGGTTGGTGTTTGAGTGGGTTAACAACAATACACTTGGCACTCAGCCTCCGGCAGCTATAGATAATATTGCTATTGTACCTTCCACCTGCCCTGCCCCTGCTAATGTGCTAAATACGTTGTTAACTCAAAATTCGGCGGGTGTAAGCTTTACGGCTCCCGTAACTACAGCGCCTATTTACGATTATTATTATAGTACAAGTAGTGCCGCACCATCGGCAGCAACTATGCCATCTGGCAATACGCCACAAACAAACCATACTATTACAGGGCTAAGTACACTAACAACTTATTACTATTGGGTACGTAGTAACTGTGGCAGCAATATTGGTATTTGGGTAGGGCCATTGGTTTTTACCACTACGCAGGTGCCTGCTAGTGTACCGTACAGTCAGGGGTTTGAGACAGATAACGATTTATTATTAAACAACGGCAGCCAGGTTAACCAGTGGGCTGTGGGTAATGCTACCGCAAACGGAAGTTCAAAATCATTATACGTATCTAATACTAATGGTACTACTAATGCTTATAACATTACGAGCTTAAGTGCTGTACATGCATTTAGAGATATTGCGATACCCAATACTGTAGACCAGCTATTATTAACTTTCGACTGGAAATGCGCAGGGCAATTTGCATTCGATTCCGCAAGGGTATGGCTTGTGCCGGCAAGCTTTACGCCTACACCCGGCACTGCCATTACCGAAGAAAATAGCGGTGGTGTAGCTTTAACTTCGCGATTACAACTAAATACAGCCTGGACTACAGAGAGCATTATTGTTAATGCGCAAAATTATGGCGGCACAGTACAGCGGCTTGTGTTCGAATGGGTAAATGATGCTGCGGTAGGTACACAACCTCCCGGCGCGATAGATAATATTAGCATATCATTAGTTAATTGCCCTGCACCATCAGGTTTTGTGAATAGTGAATTGACTTCAAACACGGCAAGTTTTACATGGCAGGCGCCAGTAACCGCAACCCCAATGTATGAATACTACTATTCTACATCGGCTACTGCGCCTGTTGGAACAACTATTCCATCGGGCAGTACATCAGCTACAGCCGTAACTATAAATAACCTTGTACCGCTAACTACTTATTATGTTTGGCTGCGCAGTAATTGCAGTACAGGCACCAGCCAATGGATAGGCGCGGTAATTATAAACACTCCGCAAATACCCGAACAATTAAATTATAATGAAGATTTCGAGAATAACCCGGAATGGCTATTTACACGAGGGGGCGACGTTAAAAACGCGTGGATTATAGGTACCGGCACCAGTGCAAGCCCTAACAAATCGTTATACGTTTCCGGTAATAATAACGATTATTATTCTGAACCTGAACTAACAACGGTTATTTTGCATGCGTATCGGGATATTGAGATTACGGCAGGAACCAGCGAGGTAAACGTTTCATTTAATTGGAAAGCGGTTGGCAGCCCCGGATTAGCTTATTTACAAGCCTGGTTAGTACCAGCTACATTTACACCCCTGGCACAAAACATGTTAACAATGCAAAGTGGCGGTATACAAATAGGTGGCGAATTTAGTAGTAACCCGCAATGGAAAAACTTTAACCAAACCGTAAATGTTTCTCAATATGCGGGTAAGGCAATGAAGCTGGTGTTTCAGTGGCTTAATACCGCGGCAAACAGCACACAGCCCGCCGCTGTAGATGATGTTGCTATAACCATTGTAACCTGCCGCCAGCCTATAAATTTAAATGCGGTTGTTACCAGTGCAACATCGGCGAATTTAAACTGGCAAAACCAGGGCACAGCAAATAACTGGGAAGTGTTTATTATGCCGCAGGGCACTATTCCTAACGATGATAGCACAGGCATAAGTGTTAGTACAACTGCCTATACTGCAACAAATTTAATACCCGGTATGAGCTACGATGTTTATGTACGGGCACTATGCGGCGATACCAATAAAAGTGTTTGGAGCGGCCCGGTGCTTGTACAAACGCCATCGCCCTGCGCGCCGCCTGTTAGCGTAGGTGTAAATTGCCTATCGGAAACCGGGGGCACTTTTACCTGGGCACACGGTGCAACCGAAACGCAGTGGGAAGTTGCCTTATTACCTAAAGATACTCCCGTGCCGTTAACGGGAACTTTAGTATCATCGTTAGACTATTTTGCTACCGGCTTATTGGCAGAAACTAATTACACTTTTTATGTACGGTCGGTTTGTGCTGACGGATCGGGCACCAGCTCGTGGGTAAGCTATAATTTTGTAACACCAAATACTTCTATCGCAAATGCGGTTGGAGTTTGCGCGCCGCCTTTAACGAGGCTGGTGTACCCAAATGTATCATCTAATGCTACAGATTATGGCGCTGTAGCTTGTTTAGACTTTACTCCTAACCCTAAGTGGTATTTTATAAAAGTGGGTAGCCCTGCCGATAAAATGACGTTTAATATCCTTCAGAACACTGCTTTTGATGCTACTGGTATCTCGATAGGCAGCGACCTCGATGTGGATTTTGTAGCATACGGTCCGTTTACATCTACCCAACAGGCATGCAGCCAGATTGATATGGTAGCCTGCCCTAATTGCCCGGATAATACTACCGATGCTACTTTTTACCCTTACGGGAATATTGTAGATTGTAGTTTTGATAAAACTGCAGCCGAAACATTAACGCTACCTAATACCCAGGCTGGGCAGGTATATGCGGTACTGGTCACTAATTATTCGAGGCAAAAAGGATCGATAGTGTTCCTGCAAACTTCTACCGAAGGCAGTACCGATTGTGATGTGGCGTATGCTGTAAACCTTGGCGACGACCAAATTATATGCGGCGAAAACAGCACAACCCTAACGGCTCAGCTTACCGTACCTGCAAATAGCCAGAAAGCCGTTTACCAATGGTTTATAGATAATGAAGCTTTTACCCCAACGGTTATTGATGATGAGGCAACCTACCAAACTATAGAAGTTGAAAAGCCCGGCAAGCATATTTATAAAGTGGTAGTAACAGTTCCGGGTGCAGTAAGTACTATACCTGTTGCAAGTGAAGTTACAATAACCCTTGCCCCGCCGCTTACTATTCCTGGTGATTTAAGTGTTGCAATTTGTGGTACTAATGGGTTGGCGCAGGTTTTACCAAAAGATCTATATTCTGATATTTTAAAAAGTTTTGATGCAGATTTGTTAGAAGTAGCAGGTATATATTTATCTGAAGCTGATACAGCCGATAGCACAAAAGCAATCGACTCTAACACATTATACACGGCAACATCGGCACAAAAACTGTATGCAGTAGTATCTTATAAAGATGCTCTGCTGTGCAGCACGGTAGTGCCATTTACACTAATTATAAATAATAATCCGAAAGCAACTATTAGTTATATTACGCCTTTTTGCGCCAGCGAAGGTAATGATACAGTATTACAAACTGGCAGTACCGGCGGAATTTACAGCAGTACTAATGGCTTAGTAATTGATGCTGTTACCGGAACTATTAATGCATCGGCAAGTGCCGAAGGTAACTACACTGTTACTTACACAATAGCGGCAACAGCAACCTGCCCTGAATTTAAAACCGAAACTTTAATTAAGATTATTGCAGCGCCCATAGCAGCCTTTAAATATGCTGCTGATGTATATTGCAGTAACTATACAGAAAGTTTAATCCCTATATTAAATGGGCAGGCAGGCACTTTTACGGCTTCGCCAAATGGCTTACAAATAGATGCTACTACCGGGGCAATAAATATTGCAACAAGCAAAGAAGGTACGTATATTGTAACTAATACTGTTGTTATTTCCGGTTGCCCGGATGCATTAGCTACAACTACTATTACTATTAGTACTGTGCCGGTAATTGCAATACTGCAAGGATGTAATGATGCTGCTTATACCCTTGAGGTGTCTTTTGATAATGATGCTAATTATACACCCGATAATGTAAACATTGAATGGACTGATGTTAATGGTAAAGTTATTGCTACAAATTCGGCTACTGCCGTGGTTACTGCAGCGGGCAATTATATGATTACAATATTACCTAAAAATAATGGCTGTAGCTTAGTGCAGCAGGTTATTGTAAACGATGCTACATGCAACATTCAGAGGGGGATTTCGCCCGGCGATGCTAACGATAATAATGAGTTTGACCTTACAGATTTTAATGTTACTTCAATAAGTATTTTTAACCGCTATGGCAAAGAGGTATACCATTTTAAAGGCAACTACACTATGCAATGGCACGGGCAAACCTACAATAATGCTGAGTTACCTACGGGCACATACTTTTATAGCTTTACACGCAGCACCGGCGAACGTAAAACCGGCTGGATTTATATAAACAGGCAAAACTAAAAAGCATAAAAAAGGGACTCAAATGAGTCCCTTTTAAATTATTTGCAAGTGCAGTAATTACTGTACCTTAATATTATCTAACTGTATAGTAGTAGTAACTGTTGGGCTGCTATTACTGTATTCGAATACAAAATAACCGTTACCTGTAAGTGTTGCAGGAATGTTATATGTACCCGCTGTTGTAAAGTTATTTTGAGATGCCCCGGTTGCAGGATATGTTATACCTGTAAACGACGATGTTATTTCTACAAATTTTGTAGGGTCTAACTTAGCGCTTGGGTTATAATTAGCCTCTGTAATATAGTATACTTTAAGTGTTTGCCCAGCCATATACCTAATTTCTTTATCAAAACTAAGCGTACTTGCAGCTGTAAAATCTACAGGTGTAATAAATTGTGCTGAAGCAAGTGCACTGCTACCAAAAGAAGTCATTTGGATATAATTATTACCAGAGAAATTTGTAACCGACCAAAAACGGCTGCCTACTGTTTGAGTATTAATATAATCAGGGAAAGATGTAGCACCTACTGTATAGCTTTCAAAAGTTTCTGTAAAGGCACCACGAAAGTTTACCGTAGGTACATAACGTGGGTTAGTAAGCTGTATATCCTGCTCATTACGTGCTACAAACTGATAAACACCGTTGTATATTGTTAAAATACCCCTAACAGTACCGTTACCGTCTGGTATTTTATTTCCAGAGAAGTTTGCAAAACTACTTGTTCTAAAAACAATACTGTTGCCGGTAGCATCTACAAGGGTACGGTTACTGGCACCACCTGCTGTATTAGCAGTATCTTTTTCATCATAATAAGTACCACCTACAAAAAGGCCAGAAAACTGTACATCTTTAAGTTCGATAAGTGTGTTAAGGTTAGCTGGTTTTAAAGCATCTTTAATACTAAGTGTGCGTACAAGTTGCCCTTCGCTAACTTCAGAACATGATGGAAATATAAAGTTTGCATACTGATTTTCGGCAATACGGCCTATCGCGCCTTCATAAAGTGCTCCTATAGCAAGTACACCCTCTACTTTAGCAGTATATAAATCTTTAAGTTTAATATATACTTTACGGCCCGGGTAAAAATTAGCACCAAAAAGGGTTGTTTTATCTATAGCAATACTTAAGCCTATTGGGTTAGCATCTAGTGTTTGCAGGTAAACAATTTTAAAAAAGTTACCTCTCTCATCGCTAGAGTTTACGTATGCCTCAATAACATCCTCGCCTGTGTATTGTTTAACCCCAGATGAAGCAGCAAAAATTTCGGCAACCGTTTTAGTAACTGTCAGGGCAGGCTCTACGCAATTTTCCGGAATTGTACTTTGTGGGTTATCATAATCGTCACTATTAATACAGCCTGTTAAAGATGCTGCAAGTAGTGCCGTAATGACTACTGATTTTATATAATTCAATTTCATAATCTTTTAGTTTAATGTATTAAAATATAGCAACATTATCAATTTGGTAAGCTCCATCAATCGAACCATTTGTGCCACCTGTAACTTTAAAAGCTACATATAATGAACCCGAGTAAGCAGATATATCAATATCTCCAGAATCTACAAAAGCAAAATTAGTACCGTAGGGCTGTGGTAGTGTAGCATCAAGCTTTGTCCAGGTAGCTGTTGCTACGTTTGTACCATCAAAATCAGATGATATGTATACTTCTATTTTATTAGCTGCATCTGTAACATAACTTTCTGCCGACTGAAATTTAAACTTACGCTTGTGGCCCGCTGCAAGCTCAAACTTAGGCGATATTAACCAGCCTACGTTTAGCACATCGCCCGATTGATATGGGTTAAACTCTGCATACCCGTTGCTCGAATATACTTGTTGTTTCCATTTAGCGGCTCCTACTTCTACATAAGGTAACCATCCCGGGGTTGCTAAAAGGTCTTCATCATTACCGGTATTAAAATCCTGAAATAAAGGCAATACATCATAATACGGTAATTTTGTATCGTCATCATCAACGCATCCTACCGCCATAAAGGCTGTTAAAGCGGCAATAAAAAGTGTTTTAAAATTATTTTTCATAGCTGTTTAATTAGAAATTGATGTAAAGGTTTAGGAAGTAAGTCCTGCCATAACCATAAAAATATTTAGGTCCGAAAGATGGTGTTCCGTTAGCATAATCTGCATTAAAGTTTGTATAGTTAGCATTTCGCGACTGCTCAAAACCACCTGTTTTGTAGGTTTTGTTAAGCACGTTGTTAACACTTGCAAAGAAACCTACCGTTTGGCCACCTATTCTCCATGATTTACCACCATTAAGGTTAAACAGGTAAAACGGATCAAATTTTTGTTGTTTTAAGTCTTTTTTAGCTATATCTGCATCAATACCACTAATTGGCAAGCCTGTTTCCGGGTTTTTAAAGAAATTTTGTGTACGTATTAACGCAGAAACATCTATATAATTGTTTGCAAGGTAGTTAGCATTGGTACCAATCCACCAGAAATGTGGATCCCTGTATTCTAAACCTACAGAGTATGCCTGTTGTGGCGTACCTGCAATTTTGTAGTTTTTAAGCGATGATTTACCAAAATTAATAGATGTTGCCGGAGTATTTACCGTACCTACACCACTATCGTTACCTGCAAGCACTGCAAGCGCATCGTTATTAATACTTACATTAGGGTTGTTTGTGTATATGTACTGACCAAATGATGCAGAACCATTAACTTTAATGGTAGATGTTATTTGATATTCTAAACCAAGCTCTGCACCCATCATTCTTTTATCAACACCTGTAACTGTTTCTGCAACAAATGCATCTGCGTCAGATCCGGATCCTTCTACTACACCTTCACCATAAAAGAAAGAAGTTGTTGTAGCGTGTTGTATTGTAGAATAAAACCCTGTTAACCTACCTTTAAAATGTGGTGTTCTTACTACGTAGCTTAAATCAGCATTAGTTACGGCTTCGCTCTCTATACCATTAACAATAGTATTGTTTATTCTTGAGTTAGGAAACGTATTACGCATTGTAGGTGCTTTAGTCATGTAAGCAACGTTTGCAACAATCATGTTTCTACCGTTAAGCTTATAAGTAGCTCCACCTTTAACACCGTAGTTATCGAAATTAATTTTTTCGCTTTTACCAAAAGAGTTGTTAGCATACAAACCATTTCTGTAAAGGCCATCTCTCTGGTAATCGGTATGTGTAAAATCCTGAGCTACATAAAAATCAAATTTAGAATAGCTAAATTTAAATTGTATAAACTCGTTAATGCTGTTAGCAAGCAGGTTATAGTTGTAACCAAAAGTATCGCCCACACCCACAGTTCTGTTAGGGTTATTAAGGTCGCTTTGTGCAAAACTACCTGTATAATAGTTATCAATATCTTCATAAAACTGGCCTCCTAAAAGGTCTAGCATGTTCTGGAAGTTATGCGATTTAGTGTGCTTGTATGTTGCACCCGCGTTCAATACAATATGATCTGTTAACTGCGAGCGGTAAATAGAGTTTGCCGTAAGTGTTTTATCATCGGTCCTGTTTTCATACAATGCATAAGCACTACGGCCGTTTGCAGTATTAAGGTTTGTTTGGTATAAAGCATCCCAGTTAATTTGCTTATTAGTGGTAAATAAAGCCTGGCTTGCAGCATCTGTAGGCGTGCTTCCGCTATTAATAAAATAACTTGGCAGGTTACGGTAATACGTAGGGTCTGGGTTATTAGCATTTTGGTAATCTAACTGCGAGTTACCTATTTTACCAAACTGGTATGTAACGTTAGTAGTTAACGAGTTGTTTTCGTTCATATTCCAAAAATGGCTTAGCATAAAAATTGGCTCATCTACATCTTTATCGCGAGAGTTACGTTTTTTACCATTTTGCCATCCCCAGTACGAGTTATAATCTACACCGGCAAGGTTTGTAGTTTCCTGCGTGTTTGGCGAATTTTTACCACGGCTGTTTTGCGCGTAAATACTTGTAAAGTTCAAGCTGTGGTGGTCGTTAATTTTCTTTTCTAAACTGGCAAAAAGAGAAGTTGCATCATAATCAGTACCTTCAAAATGGCCTTCCTGAGCCCACCTGCGTGAAGCAGAAAGCACAAAAGCCCAACCATCTTTATCCATACCACTTGCATATGTTGCCATACCCCTGTAGCTGTAGTTAGTATTTGTACCCGAAAAAGATATCCTGGTACCCGGCCTGAATATAGAGGCACGTGTGTTAATTTCCTGAGTACCCAATATACCCCCAAAAGTATAGTCAGACGGGGCAGATCCCATTGTAAACTCCTGGTTACGTGTAGCATCGTTCAAACCACCCCAGTTACTCCACTGTGGTCTGCCATCATAAAGTTTATTCATTACAACACCATTTATCATGGTATTACCGTACTGGTTATCAAGGCCACGCATTCTAAAACGGGCAATACCCCAGTTAAAAGCGGCTGCCTGCTGAAACACATCTCTCGATGCCTGTAGTAAACCTGCTGTATTGTCAGATCCGCTATTATCATCACCAAGGTCATTATCTGTAATGGTAATAAGGCTTAATTGCTGCTCACTTGTAACATCTTCTTCAAGCGATACAACACCCATATCTAGAGGTTGCCCTGCGGCAACTTCAAGTGTAAATGTTTGTGGGGTAAAGCCTGCACTACCCACGGTTATTACATGGCTGCCTGCAATAATGTCTTTAAAAATAAAAACACCTTGTGCATTTGTTAATGCGGTTTGCCCTGTGGCCTGCAAAGTTGCAACTACGTTTTCAAGCGGTTTTTGCGATTTAGAATCGACCACCTTGCCCTGTACAGATGCGGTTTGTTGTGCCCAGGCACATACAACCTGCATCACGAATAAAAGACTGAGTACTAGTTTTTTCATAAATAAAATTAAATTATTTTCTCTTGCTTGTTAAGTTAAATATTTCTTAACGGCGGCAAATGTACATCATTTAAAAATATTATATACTTTTGGCATCCGGTTTGTTATAAAACTTGATGTTAAAATAATATTGTTAAAATTCTAAATGATGAAATCATTCTATTCCTTATTTATTTTCCTGTTAATTGTATCTGCAGGTCATGCTCAGGACAAAAAATTTAAAGTGCATACCATTGCATTTTACAATCTGGAAAACCTGTTCGACACTAAAAACGACCCAAAGATTAACGATGAGGAGTGGTTAGAAACAGGCGCACAGCACTGGACTGATGAGAAATACAAAAAAAAGCTATCTAATTTAGCTAAAGTTATTTCGCAAATTGGTACCGGCGAAAATGCTAACTCGCCTACGGTAATAGGTGTATCTGAAGTTGAAAACCGCGGTGTGCTGGAAGATTTAATTAAAGAGCCATTACTAGCCGATAAAGGATATGGTATTGTACATTATGATTCGCCCGACCGCAGGGGTATTGATGTAGGCTTTTTATATCAGAAAAAATACTTTAAGCCTACAAGCTCTAAAAACATACCTTTATATATATACGATAAAGATAAAGCCAGAGTTGTAACCAAAGAAGCAAATAAAGAAGCCGATGCTGCTGCAAAAAGTGGCGATGCCGATGAGCTTGCAGGTGTAACCATTAATGTAGATAATACAGGCAGGGTATTTACCCGCGACCAGTTATTAGTTACCGGTATGCTTGAAGGCGAAGAAATTAGCTTTATTGTTAACCACTGGCCCTCGCGTGCGGGTGGCGAAAAACGAAGCAGCCCTTACCGTGAGGCAGCAGGCGCGCTTAACCGCAAAATAATAGACTCGCTTTACAAAATAAACCCTAATGCTAAGGTTATTACCATGGGCGACCTTAATGACGGCCCATACAACAACAGCCTTAAAAAAGAGCTACGAACTAAAGCACATAAAGAAGATACTAAAGCAGGCGATGTTTTTAACCCAATGGAAGAAATGGCTAATAAAGGTATGGGCACACTTGCTTACCGCGATGCCTGGGATATTTTTGACCAAATGATTATGACCGAGCCTCTTATTCGTAAAGATTATACATCGCTACGTTTCTGGAAAGCAGGTATTTTTAATAAAACATTTATAACCCAGCCCACAGGCCAGTATAAAGGCTATCCGTTACGTAATACCAATGGCAACCCAGGTTTTAGCGACCACTTTCCGGTATATTTGTACCTGATTAAACAAATGTAATTGTACACTTTAACATAGTACTTAAAAGGTTAGCCGTGGCTAACCTTTTTTTTGTTATTTAACTGATATACAAACATATAAACACCCAGTACTTAACCTAATAAATCAATACTTTTAAGTTTAGACCCATTCTAAACAAGCTGCTTTTGGGTTGATAACATAATCTTAATGCGAGTTTTTTTACATGTATTGCTTATATTTGCTTTCCTGAACAAAATTAAAATCATGTATTCATCTCTTAAAGATCTGCATTCTTATTGGGCAATCGGTGTATTAGGATTGCTTGTTATAGCCATACTAAACTCGTTCGCGGGGCTTAGCCAAAGAAAACCTTTTTTAGACAGGGATAAGAAAATTGCAATGTTTGCGTTAATATTTGCACACGTTCAGTTTGTTATTGGCATCATTATGTACATCACATCGCCATACCTTGAAACAGCCAAGCAATTAGGCATGGGCGCTGTTATGAAAGATAAAACATTAAGGCTTTATTTAGTAGAGCATCCGCTTATAAACATCATCGCGCTTGTATTAATTACCATAGGCTGGTCTACCCATAAAAGGGCAGAAGATGATGCCGTTAAATTTAAAAAAATCGCTTACCTATATACCGCAGGATTACTACTGCTTTTAAGCAGGATTCCGTGGAGTGCATGGTTAAGTTAAACCTACAATAAAAGCCTTTCGGGGCTTTTGGTGTCTCTAATGGCATGTTATTTGTAAAACCCTAAAAACTAAAAGGAAAAAAATATAATAATTATGAAGAATAGTATTATCATTTTCGGTACCACAGTGTTGTTGTTTATTATAACAGGCTTTACCAAAGGCAGTACTCCTGCCACAAAAAACAGTATTGAAAATAAAACAACCGAATTAGTTGTTGCAGATACTACAGAAACAGATGCGCCAGCCGCAGCTGAAACAAAAAAAGAGGTTGCTAAAGAAAACCTTACCCTGTATAAAGAAAGCGCCCTTGCTACTTATTATGCCGATAGGTTTAACGGCCAGAAAACTACAAGCGGAGAACGTTTTCATAACACAAAATATACCGCTGCCCACATGAAACTGCCTATGGGCACCATAGTTAGGGTAACTAACGAGGTAAACGGCAAATGGGTAGATGTTAAAATAAACGACCGTGGCCCATTTAGCAAAAAATTAGAGATAGACCTTACCAAAGCCGCTTTTATGGATATTGCATCTAAAAAAGGAGCCGGTAGTTTTAAAGTAAAACTCGAAATTTTAGATAAAAAATAGTATGACTAAACGTATTTTATTTTTTCTGTTAATAATAACCGTACTTGCCGGTTGTTCATCATCACGCAATGCCGCCTTTAGCAGTTACGATAAAAAAGCCACAGCCAGCTATTATGCCGATAAGTTTAACGGCAAAAAAACCGCCAGCGGCGAAAAATTCAGCAATAGCAAACTTACAGCAGCGCATAAAAAACTTCCTTTTGGCACTAAATTAAAAGTTACTAACCTTGCTAATGGCAAATCAGTAATTGTTGTTGTAAACGATCGTGGCCCATTTGGTGGCGGGCGCGATATCGACCTTTCTAAAAAAGCCTTCATGCAAATTGCCGATAATAAAAACCACGGCGAAATTACAGTAAGCCTCGAAGTAGCGAAATCGTAAGCCGTTTTATTATACTTTTTTAGTTCAGATTTACCCCTAATTACCAATACGAGTCGTTGTCATTCTGAGCGCAGTGCCACGGAGTCGAAGAATCTCGACTATTACCCACAGCGCAAAAAGAAAAAACCGCTATAACTATAGAGATTCTTCATTGCGTTTCACTTCATTCAGAATGACACTCACAACTTAGTATCTTATTTTCTTTATACTTACTAAAATCTAAAGCGAAAAAAAAGAGAAACCACTGTATCAGCAATTTCTCTAGTCCAAATATATTCTAAAAAATTATTTTACTTTCTCGCTAAATGCTCCAGCATATCGGTAGTCATGGTTTGCAGGTCAAAGTCATGCTTCCAGCCCCAGTCTTGGCGGGCACTGCTGTCATTAATACTTTGTGGCCAGCTGTCGGCAATTTTCTGGCGGAAATCCGGCGCGTAATCAATTGTAAATTCCGGGAGTTCCTTTTTAATTGCCTCTGCAATTTCAACAGGGGTAAAATCCATAGCCGAAAGGTTATAAGCCGATCGTATTTTAATGCTTTCGGCAGGAGCCTGCATAATTTCGATAGTTGCACGAATGGCATCATCCATATACATCATTGGCAAACGGGTTTCTTCGCTTAAAAAGCAAGTGTATTTACCATCGCTCAATGCTTTGTGATAAATATCAACCGCATAATCTGTCGTGCCACCACCCGGTGGCGTGCTCCAGCTAATAAGGCCCGGGTAACGTATGCTGCGTACATCTACGCCATAAATATTATGGTAGTATTCGCACCAGCGCTCACCACTTTGTTTCGATATTCCGTATACCGTACTTGGTTCCATAACGGTATACTGCGGCGTGTTTTGTTTGGGTGTAGTGGGGCCAAAAACAGCAATACTGCTTGGCCAGAATATTTTTTTAATTTTCCCAGCTTTGGCAATATTAAGCACATGGAAAAGTGAGTTCATGTTCAAATCCCACGCAAAGGCAGGATTTTTTTCGGCAGTTGCGGAAAGTAACGCCGCCATAAGGTACACCTCTGTAGCGTTGTGTTTTTCTATAATATCTTCAACCTGGTTATAATCAAGGGCATTCACAACTTCAAACGGGCCCGATGCTACAAACTCAGGGTCGCCTTTACGCACATCGCTTGCTATTACATTATTAGTGCCGTAAATGCTGCGTAGTTTTTTAGTCAGTTCGGTACCAATTTGCCCGCAGGCGCCTATTATTAGTATTTTAGCCATTGTGGTTGTGAGTGTTTTATACTGCAAATATAATGGTTTAGTATTATCAAATTCGTTTTTATTAAGCACTATTATAACAATGCTTTGAAAGATTGTGATGTATGTTGCCTGATTTGCATTAATTCGACAAACTTACCTAAATGGGCGGCTTGACTAAAGGCTAAAAAAGTACCGCAGAGATACACAGAGTGAGCCCGGAGATTCACAAAGCGCAATAAAAGTAAGAAAGCACCCTTCGGTACAAGCAAGCAAAGCAGTATGCACAACTACACGCTCTGTGAACTTGCGCAAATGCGCAATCTTAAAATAATAATTTACAACCTCTGATAATCTCTGGGCTCACTCTGTGTATCTCTGCGGTACAACTTTAAATATCCTTTACTAATCTTTACAAAATAGCCATAAAACTTTGGCCTAACATTTGTAAATTTGCTAGGCAATTACAAAAACATGAAATACTTTAAGTTTGTAGTACTCTTTGGTTTATGCACCGCCTTGTTTTCCTGTCAGGACGACTCAGAAAAACGCATTGCCGAAACCCTGAAAACCCTGAAACAAAACGACGCGATACTAAAAATTATTAACGATAACTGGAAGTTTAACGTGCCCGCCCCTACCCCAAAAGTAGCCGAACGCATTGCGGTATGGAGCGAGTGGCAGCAATTTAGTACCGAGCTTAGGCAAAAGCCTACGGGTACAATAAACGCTTACCTGCAAAAATCGAAAACGCTGGTTAATAAAGCCGATGCTTTAAAAAATAACCTTCCTCCTTTTTTTGATAAGCCACAGGTGCGCAGCCGTATTGGGGTTTTAATTACCAAAATAAAATCGTTATACACGTTTATAAGCATCGAGAATATACCGGCCCAAAAAGTGGTAACGATTATAGGCGAAATTAACCATGAAGTAGACGCGCTGCAAAACCAGTTAGACGAGATTATCCGCCTTAGCGAAATACCTTTAGAAGAAGGTGAAATGGAAATGCTGCAACGTGCCAGAGATACTGTACGCCTTGCTAACCCTGGCAGTATACCTGTGCCGGGGCAGCCACAACCTACCATGCCCAAACAAGGCAACTAAAAAACAAAAAATCCGGTTTACCGGGAAAGTAGAAAAAATTGAAAAACGAAATATTACATAAGTACGGGGAGTTAACTAAAGTTAAACAAATTGCGGCGGCATTGCACCAACGCGAAGGCAAACTGCATGTAAAAGGCCTTATTGGGTCGGCACTGTCGTTTGTTATCGACCCGTTGTTTCAGGAAAGCGAATTGCCTTTTTTACTTATTTTTAGAGATAAGGAGGAAGCCGCTTATTACCTAAACGACCTTGAGCAACTGGTAGGCCAGGAAGACGTATTGTTTTACCCGGGCTCGTTTCGCCGCCCGTATGAAATTGAAGAGACTGATAACGCCAGTGTGTTACTGCGTGCCGAAGTGCTTAACCGCATTAACTCGCGTAAAAAGCCGGCCATAATTGTATCGTATACCGAAGCGTTGTTCGAAAAAGTAGTGACCCGAAAGGAACTTGACAAAAACACGCTAAAAATAGCATCTGGCGACCAGGTATCTATCGACTTTATTAACGAGGTGTTGTTTGAATACGAGTTTCGCCGCGTTGATTTTGTAACCGAACCGGGCGAATTTTCGGTGCGTGGCGGTATAGTCGATGTGTTTTCGTTTAGTAACGATAACCCATACCGTATCGAGTTTTTTGGTAATGAGGTAGACAGTATCCGTACGTTTGATGTTGCTTCGCAGCTTTCGTTAGAAATAAAGAAAAAAATTACGGTTATCCCTAATGTTGAAAACAAGCTTTTAACCGAAAAACGCGAAAGCTTTTTAGACTATGTAGCCGAAAAAACAGTGCTTTTTATACAAAATACCGATGCGTTGCTGGCGCAGCTTGATGTTATGTTTGGCCGTGCGGCCGAAGCTTTTGATAAGCTTAGCAAAGATATTAAGCATGCCGCACCCGATGAGCTGTTTTTAAACCAGCGCACTTTTGTAAAAAAAGCACTCGATTTTACCATTGTAGAACTCGGTGTTAAGCCCATTTTTAAAACCGAAAAAGAGTTTGAGTTTTACATACAGCCGCAGCCATCGTTCAATAAACAGTTCGATCTATTGCTTAATAACCTTAGCGACAATGTAAGCAATGGTTATAAAAACTATATTTTTTGCGCTAACGAGGCGCAGGCGGCACGCTTTCACGATATTTTTGATAGCCTAGATGAAGCAGACCACCAAACCATCCGTAAGCAATATAAAACCATTGTTTTCCCTATATACGAAGGGTTTATAGATGAAGAAAACCTGGTTGCCTGTTATACAGATCATCAGATATTTGAGCGTTACCATAAATTCAGCATTAAAAACGGTTACTCTAAAAAGCAGACAATTACGCTTAAAGAAATCAACTCGCTTTCGGTAGGCGACTATGTAACGCATATCGATCATGGTATTGGTAAGTTTGGCGGTTTGCAAAAAATTCAGGTAGAAGGTAAAACGCAGGAAGCCATTAAACTGGTCTACGCCGATAATGATATTGTGTATGTGAGCATCCATTCGCTACACAAAATATCGAAGTATAACGGTAAAGATGGTGCTCCGCCCAAAATATACAAGTTAGGATCGGGCGCATGGAAAGCCCTTAAAAATAAAACCAAGGCACGGGTTAAGCACATTGCGTTTAATCTTATTCAGCTTTATGCCAAGCGCAGGCTCGAAAAAGGTTTTAAATATGCTCCGGACAGTTACCTGCAAGCCGAGTTGGAATCGTCATTTATTTATGAAGATACGCCCGACCAAATTACCGCCACCCGTGATGTTAAGGCCGATATGGAAAGCGACCGCCCTATGGACCGCCTGGTATGTGGCGATGTGGGCTTTGGTAAAACCGAGGTTGCCATTCGTGCTGCCTTTAAAGCCGTAGATAACGGCAAGCAGGTGGCTATTTTAGTACCTACAACTATACTGGCGTTTCAGCATTACAAAACCTTTAGGGAGCGTTTAAAAGACATGCCGGTTACCGTGAGCTATGTGAACCGCTTTAGGACCGCAAAACAAAAATCAGAGACGTTAAAAGACCTTGCCGATGGTAAGGTAGATATACTTATTGGCACGCACCAGTTGGTAAACAAAAACGTACAGTTTAAAAACCTGGGACTACTGATTGTAGATGAGGAGCAAAAATTTGGTGTAAACGTAAAAGACAAGCTAAAAACCATTGCCCACAATATAGATACCCTTACCCTTACCGCAACGCCTATACCGCGAACGCTTCAGTTCTCGTTAATGGCGGCCAGGGATTTATCGGTCATAACCACTCCACCGCCCAACCGTTACCCTATTGAAAGCCAAGTGGTAGGTTTTAACGAAGAAATTATTCGCGATGCTATTTCGTACGAAATTCAGCGTGGCGGGCAGGTATTCTTTATCCATAACCGAATTGAGAATATTAAAGAGGTTGCCGGTATGATTCAGCGTTTGGTTCCGCATGCAAAAGTGGGCGTGGGCCACGGCCAGCTCGACGGTAAAAAGCTTGAAGAGCTAATGCTGGGCTTTATGGATGGTGCTTTTGATGTGCTTGTGGCAACCACTATTATTGAAAGCGGACTTGATGTACCTAATGCAAATACCATATTTATTAATAACGCGAATAACTTCGGACTGTCCGACCTGCACCAGATGCGTGGGCGTGTAGGCCGTAGCAACAAAAAGGCATTCTGTTACTTTATCGCGCCGCCGTATAGCGCCATGACCGAAGATGCCCGTAAGCGTATACAGGCATTAGAGCAGTTTAGCGACCTGGGCAGCGGTTTTAACATTGCCATGAAGGATTTAGAAATTCGTGGTGCCGGCGATTTACTGGGTGGCGAGCAAAGTGGTTTCATTAACGAAATTGGCTTTGAAACGTACCAGAAAATTATGAATGAAGCCATCGACGAACTTAAAGAAAATGAGTTTAAAGACTTGTATGATGAAGTAGAAGGCAGCAATGATGTTGAAAAAGAGTATGTAAAAGACTTACAGATTGATACTGATTTTGAGTTGCTGTTCCCAGATGATTACATTAATAGTATTACAGAGCGCCTTAACCTGTACAACGAAATGGGCGCTATTAAAATTGAAGAGGATTTAGTTGCTTTCGAACGTAAACTGGTCGACCGTTTTGGGCCGCTGCCTAAAGAAGCGCAAGCACTACTTACCAGTATGCGCATAAAGTGGCTGGCTACTAAAATGGGTATCGAAAAACTGATATTAAAACAGGGCAAAATGGTGGGTTACTTTGTATCTGACCAGCAATCGGAATACTACCAGAGTGGTACGTTCAGGATGGTGCTTAAGTTTGTACAGCAGTTCCCTACCGTTTCTAAAATGAAGGAAAAAGAAACCAAAAATGGCCTGCGCCTGCTGCTAACATTCGAGAATGTGAAGTCGCTTAAAAAAGCACTGGATTTGTTGAATATGGTGTTTGAGAAGTAGGTTTTTTTTAGTTTTCAATTGCGCGTAGTTTTCAGTTTCCATTTTGAACGAAATACAGTAAAATTGAGAAATCTATAGTATATTTGTAAATGCAAAATCAGCTAAAAAATGAATTACACAATATCATTTCAGGAAAGGACGAAGCTAGCTCTGGAACAATTATCCAATCAATTACCCGTTACCTTAACGATGGCACGCCAACAGGCTCAGAAATTGAAGATGCAAAGCAGTTCAGAGAACAAGAAACAAAGAGGTTAGAAGATTATATTGCTAAAAATAATATTTTAATAACAGATATTGATTTTTCTCAATACGTAAGTGAGGGTGCGGAACAAAAAGTTTATCTTAAAGATGATGACCACGTTATCAAGCTAAATGATGGTATATATTATTCTTCTTGGCGGGATTATTTTTACAATTTATTGCTCCACAATTTTTTCTTCCCTGATACTGTCTATACTTTAAAGGGGTTTACTAAAGATAATGGTATTTTGTATGCTGTTGTGCAGCAGCCATACGTTTCAATTACGGAACACACCGATTTAAATCAGGTTAGATTATTTTTGAACTCTAATGGTTTCGAAAACATCCGAAACAACGATTATCAAAATAAGGAGCTTGGAATTATATTAGAAGATTTACATGACGAAAATGTATTGACAAGAAATGGAATTCTATATTTTATTGATACTGTTTTTTATCTTAAGAAAGTATTCTGGAATAAATAAAGTTGTCTTCCTCAACTACCAATTTTTATAACTAATTATTTTTTTTTGTATTTTTATAACTCTGAATACTAAAAGATTAAACCTGAAACCATGGCACAACTAAACCCTTACCTTCATTATAACGGAAATGCTGAAGAAGCCTTTACATTTTACAAATCAGTATTTGGTGGCGAATTTACGGTAGTTAGCCGTTTTAAAGATTTATCGATGCCCGAGCACCCAATCTCAGAAACAGAGGCAAATAAAATTATGCACATTGCTTTGCCTATTGGCAATAGTACTTTAATGGCTAGCGATGTTCCGGAATTTATGGGTCAGGTAAATGAGAATGAGAACAGGACTAAAATTTCGATTAGTGCAGAGAGTAAAGAGCAAGCCGATAAATTATTCAACGGCCTTTCGGCTGGCGGAGCAGTAGAAATGCCTATTGGCGACAGCCCATGGGGATCTTATTTTGGGATGTTTCGCGATAAATACGGCATTGAATGGATGATAGATTTCGATCCAAAAAATTAATGCCTGCTACACTATAACATCGGTTGCTCAGGCATATAATTATTACAATAACCTATTATAAAAAGTTACTCTACCCATTTGTAATAACGGGCACCTATAAGATTGGTAATTTCTTTTTCAATAGTATCTAAAACCCACTCGTTAACGGGGGCAAGCACACTATAGTGCTGTTCTTTTTTGTGTAGTTTTTGGTAGGTGTCAAAATCTATTTCATGGCTTTGTGCCAGGGTTTCAAACAGGCATGCCTTTTGCGCGGCGGCTTTCCAGCCTGATTGCAGTGTACCTTCAAATACTTTCGATTTAGAGCCACTACCATATGCCAGGAAACCTATTTTTTTACCGGTAACATCGGCATCATCTGCATTAAATTTGGCTAAAGCCGATAAAAATCCCATAAAAATAGAACCCGTATACAAGTTACCAATTAAAGACGATGCAGGTTCGGCAGGCTGTAATTTAGCAGATACAAAAGCCTTATAATTATCGCCTTTGCTAATTTCGCGCAGTCGGGTTTGGTACTCTGTTGGTTCTTCATTACCAGTAAGCAGCGGAGTATCGGCATCAAGCGCGAAAATCTCGGCAAACATACGGCGGCCCTGGTAAGCATATGGCAGGTGCATAATAATGCTTTCCCAAGTGTTGTATAATGATGTAGTAATGTTGTTCAGTTTTTTAAAGCTGTAATAAGCTTCGCGGGTACGATCGGTATAGCAGGTATTGCTGTACTGCCCGTCGAACACCGGCTGGTCTTTATGAATTTCAATATGTGCTTCGAAGTTACCAAACCAGGGTTCGTTAGCCTCAACATTCGTAATGTCGCTTTTAGCAATAGTACGGTACGGTTTAAAAAAGTCGAATACCCCTTTAGTGCTCACCGCCCAGTTGTTTTCTATAGCAATAATACTTGGGTTTGTGGTAACAAGCAAGGCCACGGCTCCGGCTCCCTGAGTATATTCGCCAGTCGATTCTAAATCGTATTTGGCAATATCTGTTGCAATAACCACCGCTTTTTTGGTAGGGTTCAGGCGAATGTAATCAATGCAATTGTGCAGCGCATCTACCGCGCCTATACAAGCAAAAGTAAAATCTACCGTATCGCATTCGGCAAAGGTATTTTGCCCAAATTTTTGTTCCATTAACGACACTAAAAATGAACCAATGGGTTTAGAGCTGTCAATCCCACTTTCGGTACCCACATACAGGCGGGCAATTTCGGTAGGGTCAAGGTTATTATCAGTAATAAGTCGGGTAAGCGCGTTTGCACCAAAAACCACAGCATCCTGGTGCGCGTCGGGCAACGTCATTTTAAGCAGGCCAAGGCCTTTCTCTAACTTTTCAGGGTCAATGTTTCGTGCTTCGGCAAGCGATTTTATAGGCAGGTGTATCTTGGCAATATCGTAAGCAATGGCGTCAATTCCGGTAGTCATGTTTTGTATTTTGTAAGATGGCAAATTTACGGATAATTACGTAGTACACCCGAAAGCAAAATTGCTTTAGCCACGAATTACACAAATTGCATTAATTTTTAAAATTGTTGTTATTAATGCAAAAGCAAGGCGATATAAAAGCGCATTTTTAAAATTTGAGAAAATTTGTGCAATTCGTGTCAACTTTACTTACTTTAGCAGCTTTATTCATATTCATTATAAATAACAGCTATGAAATTATATTCGCTACTTACAATCATCTTACTCACTGCCGTTGCCACCGCTCAGGATAAACAGCCGTACCAACTGTTTACTAAAGATGGCAAAGCCACTACCTATAAAAAACTGCTTAAAGCGGCTACCGAGACTGATGCGGTTTTGTTTGGTGAGTTTCATGACAATTCTTTTTGTCACTGGATGGAACTGGAGCTGACGAAAGATATTGCAGAGAAGAAAAGCGTAATTTTAGGTGCCGAAATGATTGAGGCCGATAACCAGATGCAGCTTAACCAATACCTTGCGGGAACCATTAACCAAAAAGCTTTTGATACCGTTGCCAGATTGTGGAACAATCATAAAACCGATTACAAACCTTTAGTTGATTTTGCTAAAGAAAAGCATTTCCCATTCATCGCGACTAACGTGCCGCGCCGTTATGCAAGCATGGTTTACAAAGGTGGTTTTGAATCGCTGGATAAGCTTACCACACCCGAAAAAGCATGGATTGCCCCGCTGCCTATTGCATATGATGCTACCTTGCCAGGCTATGTAAAAATGCTGGAAATGAGTGGTGGACACGGAGGCGATAACCTGCCTAAAGCCCAAGCTATTAAAGATGCTACCATGGCACATTTTATTGCAGCTAATGTAAAGCCTAACACGGTTTTTATACACTACAACGGTAGTTACCACAGCGATAATTTTGACGGTATTAACTGGTATTTGAACAAAGAAAAACCGGGTATGAAAATTGTAACTATTGCAACCGTATCTCAAAAAGATGTGACCAAATTAGATAAGGAAAACCTTAAACTGGCCGATTTTATTTTAGTGATTGATGAAGATATGACCAAGACGTATTAGTGTTTGGTTATGGGAGAAAATTAAAACAAGCTTTGCTGTACAGGTGGGGTTTCATGCTCCAGCAGCCATTTTTTGCGCCAGAGTCCGCCGGCATAACCGGTTAATGATCCGTCAGACCCTATTACGCGATGGCAGGGAACTACAATCCATAACGGATTTTTACCATTAGCATTAGCCACGGCACGTATGGCCTTTACATCGCCCAATTGTACTGATAGTTTTTGATAGGAAGTAGTTGTACCAAATGGAATTTTTAATAATGCATCCCACACTTTTTTTTGAAAGTCTGTCCCTTCCGGGTTAAGCTTAAAAGTAAATTCACTACGATTGCCTTTAAAATATTCCTGCAATTGTGTTACAGCTTCCTGCAATTCTTCCGGAATAGTTGCCGATGGCCGTGCCTCTTCATTTAAAACCGTTATACGGCTTACGCCAAAGCCATCGCCTGTTATAGCGGTAACTCCAAGTGGTGTTTGTATAAAAGCTGTAGGCATAATAAAAATACGTATTTAAACAATTAAAGATCGTTAGTCTTTTAATTTTAAATCCAATAAAACCAGATTTACTTTACCTCTTTAATCGCATTGGCTTCAATCCAGCCTACGCTATTATCGGCAAGTTTAATTTTTTTGTAGTTGTCTTCCGTTTTAAGTACGTCAATCTTAATACCTTCATGTAGCACAAAGGCATCTTTTGATGTAGATTTTGGCTCTGATTTAACCGATGCTACCTCAGCAAATACAATTGCGGGGTGCTGGTTATTCACTTCGGTTTTTACAAACATGGCCGAAAGTACACTAACAATAATGCACAGTACACTTAAAAACATACCTGCAAAAAACACACGTTTAAGTACTGTAGATCCTACAAGATAATACCCTAAAAATAATACTAAACATAGCGCAGAAAATGATACCGCTATCCAAGCCCAGGTGTTGTAATGGTAATTGCCTGTAGCATTAAATAGTGTTTGTTTAAACCCTGTTTGCGGTACAGCTTTAACATCATCTATAATTAATTTTTTGGCTATATTAAGGTTAGTTAGCACCTCTTTATTACCGGGATCAAGCTGCAAAGCTTTCTCATAATTAAATACAGCTGGTGCTACCTGGTTTAGCTTATAGTAAGCGTTACCAAGGTTAAAATATACCTCAGCACTTTGCTCGTTGTTTTTTAAAATGCTGTTATACGCTTCTACCGCACCTTTAAAGTCGCCTTTTTGGTACAGGTTGTTGCCTTTTTCAAACGCCGGTTGCGCAAAAATGCCCTGCGTTAAAAATAATAACGATAGTATATAAAATAACTTTTTCATTTTCTTTTTGATCCGTTACCCAACCTGCAAGGTTTTTGAAACTTTGTAGGTTTTAGTTTTATATTATTTTTGAAGCCTAAAACTCGTGGTAATTTATACTTACAAGGTTTTGAAAACCTTGTAAGGAGCTACGTCTTAATACTTAATTATCAATACTTAACACTAGCCTACACCTGCTTCGCCAAATTAGTAATTACACTAACCGCCTTATCATAATCCTGCTGCATGGCTGTACTAGTTGCCGGTGCATAACGAGCAAATTCGCAGGCATCCATGATAATGTTAAACTCCTGCACTGTTTCCGGCTTAGCGTTGCGCTCTAATAATAGTTCGGTTATATTTTCTCGGCTCAGTTCCGATGTTTCAATACTCAATTTAGCTTTAAGGAAATTGTGCAATGCTTTTTCCAGTGCCAGGTAAAACGGCTCTTTATTACCCATTTGTTTTTTTGCTTCGCCAAGGTATTTACGCGCCAGTTTGTTGTTCTGGCGAATTTTATTACCCGTAACATCGCTGTCGTATGCCTCTTTTTTCTTTTTAAGAAGCACCACCACCGGAATTAACCCAAACGGAAGGAACAGCAGTATATAAAACAACGTAGACCCATAAAAATCGTCGCTATTAGTAGCTTTAAGCGATGTGCTTACGGCTATACCTCTAAACATTTCACCTGCCTGTGCCTGTGTTTTGCTCTTCGGCTGGTTAGCCGCTGCCGTAGCACTTGCCGGTACGTTAAGTACGTTAATAGTTATATCATCGGTCTTTTTGGTTTTGTAGCTTTTGCTGGCCAAATCAAACCATGAAAATTCTACCCCTTTAATTACAAATTTACCTTTAGCATTGGGCACAATATTATACACATCGGCAATGCTGCCCACCATACCGGTTAATGGTGTTTTAACATCTTCCTTATGCTCAGGGTCGTACATCTCCAGCGAAACAGGTACTTCCGGCTTCGGTAAATTGAATAGTTTAAGGTTACCCTTGCCGGCCACTTTTACTGTTAATATTATCGCTTCGCCATTAGTAATAGTAGTTTTGCTAGGTATTACACTAAAATCAAAATTACCAACCGCGCCCGTAAAGCTATCGGGTTTACCGGCTTCGGGTAATGGCCTTACATTAAAGCTTTTCCTGCCTGTGGTAACATCAATCTTGGCAGGTTTAGTTTGTGGCCTCCCAAACGGGTCATAACCTGTAAGTACTTCGCTGTTTACTTCTACCACTAAAGGTTCCAAAAACAGCTTGCCGCTTTTTTGCGGATACAACACCGCCTTTCGCAGCGTAACAAATCGGTAGCTCTGGCCTTTATACGTACCCAATTCTACCTTCATGTGCTGACCGTCTACAATTTCTATCTGGCTCCAGAAGTCGTTGTACTGTGGACTCTTCTTTTCAAAAAAATTACTCACGCTGGCGTTTTGGCTCACGTATAATTTATACACCACATTAACCGGCTGGTTAACATAAGGGCTTGTATTGGCAACTTCGGCAACTAAGTGAATACCATCGCCCGGGTTTTGCGCAACAGCGGGCTGCTGCTGTTGTTGCTGCCCACCATATGGGTTGTAAGGATTGTATGGGTTATAAGCCGGTGGCTGCGGGTTAGGGTTAGCCACGGCATCGCCCACCACTACTTTAAATGGCGATGTTTTATAGGTTACGCCACCAATTTCGATAGTAGCCTGCGTTATGGTATAGGTGCCTTTAGCTTTAGGCTGAAGCACATACGTATAGCTTTTGCTGAAACTGCGCACTCCGTTTACCCAAGAGTTGCTTATCATTTGGCCTGGGCCCGAAACCGAAAAACCCTGAAAAGTAGGCGGACTAAAATTATCCCCGTCCTGGTTCATGCTAAATTCTACACGCAGCTTTTCATTAACCCCAATCCTGGTGCGGCTTGGGGTTGCCTTAAAAACTACGGGTGCCTGTTGTGCATACAGCCCGTGCAGTGATAGCAGTAAAAAAATTATTAAAATATACTTTCTCATTGTCTCAGTTTCGTAACCTGAATAAATTTTTAGCCACGAATTTTCAAATTACCAAATCGATGAATCACTAAACCAATTACCTACCAGTCTTTTTCAACTCGTTTAGGCTGCGCCTTGGTGCGTTTTGCATTTAGCTTATCCTGTACTTTTTTCTCTTCGTTGTTCATGGCATCCAGCATGTTTTCCATACGCTGTTTGCTTGGGCTGGCGTTGCTTGGCTGCGGGTCGGCATTGTCTTTTTTGTCTTTGCCATCGCCGTTTTGCTTGTCCTTCTGGTCGCCTTTATCTTTATTATCTTTTTCGTCGCCCTTGTTCTTGTCGTCCGGCTTCTCTTTTTTGTCGCCTTTATCCTTCTGGTCGCCCTCGCCGCCTTTATCTTTATTATCGCCTTTGTCTTTAGGCTTCTGGCTCTTATCGTCTTTTTTGTCCTTGTCTTTATCCTTGTCCTTATCTTTAGGTTGCGGAGGCGGAGGGTTGTTTTTAAGCATCTCCTTAGCAAGGGCATAATTGTAACGCGACTCATCATCGGTAGGGTCGTTGCGCAGGGCATTTTTATAAGCCTCTACAGCACCCTGATAATTTTTTTCGGCCATAAGGGCGTTACCCATATTGTGCCATGCCTGGTGCTTTTGCGGTTTATCTTTAGCAATTTCTATAGCTTTAGAATAGGCATACTGCGCCTCTCCCGGCTTTTTTTGCCTATAAATGGCATTGCCCAAGTTATAAGCCGATGCCGCACTGGTAGGGTTATTGCTTTTAGATATACGGTAGCTAGCCTCTGCCTCGGCATACTCTTTATCGTCAAATTGCTTGTTGCCCTGCGTAAGGTTATTATCCTTGGCCGGTTTGGGTTTTTCCTGCGAAAAAGCCAGCGTGGCACACAGCGCAAGGCATAATGTAAGTACTCTTTTCATTATTCTTTTTCGTTAAACAGGTTCAGTTTTTTAATCCAGTATGTTTTGCGTTCCAGCAAGAAAATATCAAGGAACAGCAGTACAAACGCACCGCCTAAAAACCACTGAAACTGCGACTCATATAAGGCTACTTCTTTCGATTCAAATTCGGTTTTGTGAATGTTTTTCAACGCGTTTTTAACGTAAGCGGTAACCTCGCGGCTACTGCTGCCGTACACATAACCACCCTTAGTACTTTCGGCTAACGATTTTAACGCGTCCGGGTACAGCTTGGTCACTACGGTTTCGCCCTGCATATCTTTTTTATAGCTTTCAATACGGCCGTTTACTTTTATAGGGATAGGCCCGCCTTTCTCGGTACCTACACCTATGGTAATCAGCTTAATATTTTTCTTTCTCAATTCTTCTGCCGCTTCATGGCTGCCTTCACCGTGATCTTCACCATCGGATAGTAAGATGATAATTTTACTGGTTTGCGGATTATCAAAAAACGTAGTGGCAAGGTGCAAAGCATCGGTAATGGCAGTACCCTGAGACGATACCATATCGGTATTCATGTTTTGCAGGTACATCCTGGCAACACCATAATCGGTAGTAATTGGCAAAACAGGATAGGCGCTACCGGCATAGCCAATAATACCAATCCTGTCGGTACCTAAAGTGTTGATAATTTGCGATACCATTTGCTTGCTTTTATCGAGCCTGTTTGGGGCAACATCTTCGGCAAGCATACTTTTAGAAACGTCTATCGCGAAAACAATATCTACGCCTTCGCGTTTAACAGTTTCTGTAGTAGTGCCTATTTTTGGGTTAACCAATGCTATAGTAATTCCTGCAATAGCTATTGATAGTACCACTAATTTTAGCGCAGGCTTAAATACCGATTTATCCGGGCTTAGTTTTTTAACCAGCTCGGGGTTTCCAAATTCGCGTTGCTTTTTGCGTTTCCAGTATTGATTGTACAGGAAAAGCAGCACCAGCACCGGGATGATGCACAGCAAATACAAATATTTTGATTCGTCTAACTCGTAATCCATAATTAGATAAAGCTTCTGTAAAGTGTTTTACGCGCTACCGCCTCGGCCAGTAACAGCCCTAAAGCTGCCCATACCCACGGACGGAATTTTTCGTCGTAATTATAAAATTTTTGTTCCTCTATTTCAGTAGTTTCCAGCTTGTTTATCTGATCGTAAATTTGCTTTAGCTTACTGTTGCTGGTAGCACGAAAATACGTACCATCGGTTTTTTTGGCAATTTCCTTCATCAGGTCCTGGTCTATCTGTACATCCATCATTTGGTACGATATTTTACCTTTAGCATCTTTCATATACGGGAAAAGTGCCTTGCCATTACTGCCAATACCTATAGTATACACTTTAATGCCATACTCTTTAGCCATATCGGCCGCCATACGCGGGTCTATAAAGCCCGAGTTATTAACCCCATCTGTAAGTAAAATAATAATGCGGCTTTTTGCCTTACTGTCTTTAAGGCGGTTAATAGCCGTTGCAAGGCCTACGCCAATACCAGTACCATCTTCCAGTACGCCATCATCATAATTAACTGATTTTATAGCTTCTTTAACCAGCTCTTTATCGCTGGTTACAGGTGTTTTAGTATAGCTTTCGCCGGCATACACCACAAGGCCTATACGGTCGTTAGGGCGATTATCTACAAACTCTGCAGCTACACTTTTAAGGGCTTCAAGTCGGTTGGGCTTTAAATCTTTGGCAAGCATAGAGCCAGACACGTCCATAGCCATTACAATATCTATACCACGGGTGGTGCGGGTTTTGTTATTAATATCTACACTACGCGGGCGTGCCAATGCCACTATAATAAAACTTAGTGCCAGCAGCCTAAGTGCAAACAGTACCGGTTTAAATTTGGCAAGCAGCGATGGTTTTACTTTAAAACCATTAAGCGAACTTACCGTAAGCGAGGCCATTTGTTTTTTCCTTTTCCAAAAATACCAGCCAATAGCCAGCGGAATAAGGGCAAAAAGCCAGAAGAATGCCGGATGTAAAAAAGTTACGTCTTTCATAAATTTATTGGTTCAGGCTTCTTAGTTCTATCGATTTTTTAATCCTTTCGAGTATTTGCGTAGCATATTCGTCGCCTTCTTTATGCAATATAATTACCTGTTGCAGGCCTTGCTGCTGCTTAAAGAAATACAGCTCGTAATAGGCTCTTTGCAGGTTTTTAGTAATAGGATCTGGCAATGCCATAGTACCGTAAGAGCGTACACCCTCGATACCTTTATCCGTCTTAAACGCTTCATTTTTAACCAAGATGTTTTGCGCGCCCTGTGTTTCCCATGTTTTTATAACTCCTTCCGATGCTTTATTAAGGTCGACATCTATAGGTTGCTTAAACTGGCTGGTGCTCACTACTATGTAAATATCGCCATACAGTGTGCCGTAGCCAAACATTGTAAGGTCTTTAATAAGTGCCATGGCATCTTTAGGAACCATTTTTGTGGCATCCCAACGTTTAAGCACCACGGGGGTTTCTATAGTAACGCCGGGGTTACCGTACTCACTTTTTACCCATTGGCCTTCCAGCATCTCTTTAGCCGGGGCACCAAAAATTTTATCTTTTATGTAGAAAACACTAATACCTATAAGCAGTAACAGTGCCGCCGCCGCGGAAGATATAATGATGATGGTACGCCTGCGTTTCTCCTTCTTTTTACGCTGCTCTTCAAGCCAGCGGTTGGTATGGTCTTCATCTTCCGGTTTTTCTTCGGGGATGGATTTATCGATAACCACAATGGTTTTTTCAATTCGGTTACGGTCCTGCGCGATCTCGAAATCAAGCGGACGTGATTTAGCAAACTTAACAAGGTCGGCCGCACGAAGCACTTCTTCAAGCTGTTCGAAGGTTTCCTGTTTAAGGCTCATTTTTTTACGGAGTACGGCATTGCGCATCGCCTCGATCAATTCGCCGGTAGTACTTTCTTTAGCCGGAATGTGTATGGCCTCTTCAATGTACGTTCGGGCAATATCCGATAGTTCACTGTAGTATTCTTTAATAGCGCCACGCTGTAAAAGCTCTTTCTTTTCAAGGTTCTGAAGCTCTGTAGTAGCCCTTTCAATTGGGGTGGTTAGTATAAGAGGTTCGGCTTTAACCGGCTGCTTATTGCGCTTTTTAAGGTACCACCAAATGCCGTAGCCTATACCGCCCAGAACCAGTAACGTAAGGATGAAATAAATCCAGACATCATAATTACTGGCGTTGGTAGCCACCGGTTTAATGTCGTACATTTTTTGCTTAAGCGTATCTACCTTAATGTTGTTCACCTCAAGAGCAATAGAGTCGGTCTGTACGGTTTTGTTATTAATAACCACTGGCAAACGCGGAATTACATAACGCCCGGAGTCGAACTGTGTAAGTCCGTACTTTTTAATAAGCTCGTAAATAGCGCCTTTGCGAATAGTATCTATAGGATAACTTTCCAGCACCTCGAGTTGCCCAAAGGTTTTACCCTGCGGGAAACTTACTTTGCTGGCAGTATCTACCGTGGCCTTAAGCGTTAGCTTAGCCTGGCTGCCTACCCTTATTTTAGTGCTGTCTATACTGGTTTTTACCTGTGCCTGCTGCCCAAAGGCAGTAAAGGCCGCAAACATAAACAGTATAGCATATAATTGTTTAATGGTCATTTTTAAATTATTGTTTATCAGTACTCAAATCAATCTTTTAAGGTTCTCTTTAATGATGATGAGACCACTAAATTTAAATCCATCCTGCAAATTTTATCAGTTTCGTCAACACTGTTGACGATTTTTTGTCTCACTTAAGCACGGGCTTTAAAATAGCCCAGCAGTTTGGTTACATACGATTCGTCTGTACGGGTGCTAAGGCTGCCCGCCCCGCAGCGGCTAAAGGTTTCCCTAAAATAGTTTACACGTTCCTGATAGTACTTTTCATACTGCACCCGCACCGATTTTGAGCCGGTATTTACCAGCAGGCTTTCGCCCGTTTCGGCATCGGCCATGTTTACAATACCAAGGTCGGGCATGGTTTCTTCGCGTTTATCATACACGCGAACACCCGTAATATCGTGTTTTTTACTGGCTATTTTAAGCGTATGCTCAAAATCGGCCGCCATAAAATCAGATATTAAAAATACAATAGCGCGTTTTTTAAGCACACCCGCTAAAAATTTAAGCGCTACGGTAATATCGGTCTTATTGCTTTTAGGGGTAAACTCTACCAGCTCGCGAATAATGCGCAGCACGTGCGACTTACCCTTTTTAGGCGGAATGTAAAGTTCTATCTGGTCAGAAAATAGTATAAGCCCAATCTTATCGTTATTTTGCGTAGCCGAAAAAGCCATAGTAGCGGCAATCTCGGTAACGACATCTTTTTTAAAGGCATTCTGGGTACCAAAACTTTCAGATCCGCTAATGTCTACCACCAGCATCATTGTAAGTTCACGCTCCTCTTCAAACACTTTTATATAAGGCTCGTTATACCGCGCGGTAACATTCCAGTCTATAGCACGCACATCATCGCCGTACTGGTACTGGCGCACCTCGCTAAAGGTCATACCACGCCCCTTAAACGACGAATGATATTCTCCCGAAAAGATATGATTGCTCAGCCTTTTGGTTTTTATCTCTATTTTACGAACCTTTTTTATTATCTCTTTTGTATCCATAAATTTAAAGTCTAAAGTCTAAAGTTTGTAAAGTCTTAAAGTCCGCGTCGCTATGACCTGATGACTTTAAGACATTCGACTTTACGACTGCTATGGCACTTCAATCTCGTTGATAATTTTATTAATGATGTCTATCGATGTAACATTTTCTGCTTCGGCCTCATAGGTAATACCTATACGGTGGCGCAATACATCGTGCACTACAGCGCGAACATCTTCCGGAATTACGTAACCCCTGCGTTTAATAAATGCGTAACATTTAGCAGCGGTAGCTAAGTTAATACTACCCCTTGGCGATGAACCAAAGCTAATAAGCGGTTTAAGTTTCTCTAATTTATATTTCTCCGGGTAACGGGTTGCGAAAATAATGTCAAGAATATATTTCTCAATTTTCTCATCCATATATACCTCACGCACTGCAGCCTGAGCCCTTAAAATTTGGTCGACAGATACTACCTGGTTTACGGTCTCAAAAGCACCTTTAAGGTTAGCACGCACTACAAGGCGCTCGTCTTCCATTTTAGGGTAATCAATCACTGCCTTAAGCATAAAACGGTCTACCTGCGCTTCCGGTAACGGGTAGGTACCTTCCTGCTCAACAGGGTTCATGGTTGCCATAACTAAGAAAGGTTTTTGAAGTTTAAACGTTTCTTCGCCTATGGTTACCTGCTTTTCCTGCATGGCCTCAAGTAAAGCCGACTGCACTTTTGCAGGAGCCCTGTTAATCTCATCTGCCAGTACGAAGTTGGCGAATATTGGGCCTTTTTTTATGGTAAATTCGTTTTGTTTTATGTTATAAATCTGGGTACCCACAACATCGGCAGGTAATAAATCGGGTGTAAACTGTATACGGCTAAAACTTGCCGCAACGGCTTGCGACAGGGTATTAATAGCCAGTGTTTTTGCTAAGCCGGGTACACCTTCAAGCAAAATGTGGCCCTGGCCTAATAAACCTATCAAAAGGCGTTCTATCATGTATTTTTGGCCTACAATAACCTTGTTCATTTCCATGACAAGCAGGTCTATAAAGGCGCTTTCCCTTTCTATTTTTTCGTTTAATGCCCTAATGTCTACAGCGGCAGAAGTATCTTCCATAATCTAGTATTGTTTTGGAGTGTGAATTTAGTAAGCTTTTTTTACCATTGCAAATTCATTGCCGAAAATTTATCCTTTGCTGTTAATGCGATGTTAATGCCGCAATGCTTTTTGTAAGAAACTGTTTCACAATGCGTTTTTTGCGGCTTCGGCTAAAATTAATAAAATGGGCAACGGCTGTTTTACAACGAATTTTATAAAGATAAAGTATGTAAGCGGTAATTTATTGCTAAAATTCGTACTAATTTTAAACTAAGTCAAAAGTCATAAGGTCGCATAGTCATAAAGTTAAATGCAATTTGTTAATTTTACATCTGTAGAGACGTAGCATGCTACGTCTAAAATCTTAAATCTTAAGTTTTCAATTTTTTAACGATAGAAAATGAAAAAAACAATGGCACTCTACCTTGCAAAAAATAACTTAAGGCTAATCATCTGCAGCCCTGATTTATTAATTTTAGAAAAATAGTTATGAAAATGAGTGCCGCAGTTTTATTCATTTTGACCTTATTAGGTTGTAAAACAACAATAGTAGAAAAAAATAATACTTTAAAAAAAGAACAAATCGAGAGTTTTGATATTAGTTCATTTAGAAAAACTGGGGCTACCCTTAATGAGGTAAATACTGAGATCGATAATGATACCATAACTGAGAGATCTGAAATGATAGATACATTCGTCCAAACTACATATAGTATTAATAGTGCTTTTAAAACAAAAAAATCATTTTATAAAAAAAATCTTCAACTTAAAGCTGAAGCTAACTTTTTTTATGATTTCACAATCGGGATTGCAAGGCAGTATGATATGGAAGGACATCTTATCGAAGAAAAAGATTGGGATAAATGCTGTGCTTTTGATGTAGTGGATCTGATGAGTAAGTTCAAAAAAGAATTTAATATTGATTTGTCTAGTAGAGTAAAGAAGAGTGTTGTTAGAGGAGGTGAGAATGACAAATGGATTTATATTGTAGCAATACAATTGAGTGATAACCCAAAGGGTGATTCAAGACAGATTAAAGTCGATGCAGAATCAGGAGCTATTCTCGACGACAAAGTTATTAGTTACACAGAATAAAAATATAAATCATCAAATATGAAAAAAACAGCATTAATAACCGGCGCAACCAGCGGTATAGGCAGGGCAACGGCACGCTACCTGGCAAAAAATAACTTCAGGCTAATAATTTGCGGCCGCCGCGAAGACCGCCTTGCCGAATTACAGGATGAGTTTTCTCCCCTTACCGATGTGCTTACCCTAAACTTTGACGTTAGGAAAAAGAAAGACGTTAAAAAATCGATCGCATCGTTACCGCCCGAATTTGCACATATTGATGTACTGATAAACAACGCAGGTAATGCCCACGGACTTGACCCTATTGAAAATGGAGACGAGGAAGACTGGGATGCTATGATTGATATTAATATTAAAGGCCTGCTGTATGTTAGTAAAGAGGTTATTCCGGGTATGGTGCAGCGCCGTAGCGGTCATATTATTAATATAGGATCTATCGCCGGTAAAGAGGTGTATACTAACGGTAACGTGTACTGCGCCACCAAGCACGCGGTAGATGCCATTAACCAGGGCATGCGCATGGACCTGAATCAATACGGTATTCGTGTTGGCGCTATTAACCCGGGCATGGTAGATACCGAGTTTAGCGAAGTACGTTTTAAAGGCGACCGCGAGCGTGCCGAAAGCGTTTACGTAGGTTTCGAACCGCTTAAAGCTGAAGACATTGCCGATATTATTCACTTTGTTATTACCCGCCCGTACCACGTTAACATTGCCGATTTACTGGTATTGCCAACGGCGCAGGCAAGTGCCACGATCGTGAATAAGAATGTAAAGTAAGATATGAATTGGGAGTGGTTTTTACTTAGTGTTGTATGTGCAACAGCAGTGTATCTCTTTAACGTGTCACGAAAAATGGAGAAAAAAAATATGCTAGAAAAATATGGCGAATTGGATTTTTACCAACGAATGGAGATACGTAGATCGTGGCGAATAATAATAACATTAGCCGTTGGATCATTCATGTTTTTTATCTTATCATTTATATAACAATACAAAAAACGGCTCCTGTTAACAGTGAGCCGTTTTTTTTGTTCATAAACCTTTGTGAACTTTTGGGTGTTGCAAATATGAAGTCTGGTTAAATTTGTATTTTTGTACACAGCTTGTCCGCAGTCCGTCATTGCGAGGAACGAAGCAATGTTTATTTTACAAGTAGCGTCTTCCATTCCGAACGAAGCGCAGCGAAGTTGAGGAATCTCGATAAAAAGAGATTTCTCCTTCGTCGAAATGGAAGAAGTGGAGATTTCATCACAATGACGAGCCCGATGGGTACTTTATAACTTTCGACTTTAAAAACTTTACGACTTGATTCTACACTACAAAAACATCGAGATTTCTTATTCCGAAACCGGTAAAGGCACCGCTATAGTGCTGCTGCACGGCTTTTTGGAAAACACTACCATGTGGGATTTTTTTGTGGCCGAATACAGTAAAAAGTACAGGGTTATAACTATCGATTTGCTGGGGCATGGCCAAACCGGCTGCCTGGGCTATGTGCATACTATGGAAGATATGGCCGATGCTGTTCAGGCAGTACTGGCAGAACTCCGCATTCGTAAAGCCATACTTATGGGGCATTCTATGGGTGGCTATGTAGCGTTGGCATTTGCCGAATTGTATGGCGATATGGTTAAGGGGCTGGTGCTGCAAAACTCATCATCGCGTGCCGATAGCGATGAGCGTAAAGACAACCGCGACCGTGCAGTGATAGCCGTTAAACACAATGCAAGTAATTTTATAGGGATGTCTATCGCTAATTTATTCAGCGAAGAAAACCGTGAAAAATATGCTGCCGAAATTGAACACCTTAAAGCAGAAGCTTTAAAAACCCCGCTTCAGGGAATTGTTGCAGCGTTGGAAGGAATGAAAAAACGTAAAGACCGTGAGGTAATTCTGCATTTTGCACCGTATCCTATTATGCTGGTACTGGGCGAAAAAGACCAAAGCCTTGTGTATACCGAGCACGCCGACCAGATTGAGGGCACTGATGTGAAACTAATTACCTACCCACACGGGCACATGAGCCATATTGAAAGCCGCGAACCAATACTTAAAGAAACCCTTGATTTTTTTAAGTCCTGCTAGGTTTGATTTTTAAGTCGGGTTAAAGCTTACTTTTTATTTAGCAAGCACCTCATAAATTTTATCTACAACCATTGCCGGTGTTATGGTACGCATAGCATCTTCATAACCCTCAACAACTTTATTGCCGTAAATAGATGTAGGCAGCATAGGGTATTTTTCCCTATCGGATACCAACGTGTTTTTAAGTGGTTGTGCAAATGGTGCAAAACCGGCATACGGGTGGGTGGCGCCCCAAAGGGTAACAACCTTAACGCCATACATTGCTGCCATATGTGCATTGGCACTATCCATACTAAGCATTAGGTCGAGGTTGCTTATTAATCTTAACTCCTGCCTAAGCGATAATTTGCCACCGGCAATTACCTTAATATTTTTATGTGTGCCGGCAAAACTTTTAAGCAGTTTAGCCTCGGCTTTATCACCCCCAAATAAAAACAATGTGTTATGAGTGTCTCGCGCAAGCGTATTTATAACCTCTTGCATCACGTCTGTAGGGTATACTTTACTACGGTGTTGTGCAAAAGGCGCAATGCCTATCCAATTACCTGTTTTTTGCCCAAAAGCATCGGTTATATCTATAGGTATGGGTTGTTTTTCTAAAAAAACCGGCGGATTTAACTTTACAGGAAAACCCAATTGAGCAAACACATGGGCATGGCGCTGCGTTACAGGTTGCATAGGTGTAAAAACCTTATTAGTGGGTGCGGTAAGCAGTTTACGCTGGTCGCGAAGTTTATTTGTAGTGGCCGTTTTTTTACCCTTAAAAGCAAAAAGCCTTGTAATTACTTTAGATCGTAATACGTTGTGCAAATCGGCAACGGCATAAATACGCTGTTTTTTTAACCCCTTATACAAGTTAAGCAGTCCAAAAAAACCTTTATGCGTGGTGTTAAAATCGGTAACGTAAAAATTTACGTTAGGTATATCGTCAAAAAAAGGTTTAAAGTTTACCCGCGATGCTACTGTTATTTTAAGCTTAGGGTGTTGCTGTGTAAGTGCCAGTAATACCGGTACGGTCATGGCAACATCGCCCATGGCAGAAAAACGCAATACCAAAATATTTTTTGAGGATTTACCCGGCATAAAAGATCTTATTTTTGTTTTGGTACATTACCGGATCGTGTTTTTCGCCGTTATACATTTTCATTTATTTGGAAACGCGATACCTGAAAACGTACTTTTAATTTTTTTACAAATATAGTTTTAATACTTTTATCCTGCCAATACTAAATTTAGTGCAAAATGACGCTTCATAACCTATCTCAAAATAACAGTATTTTAAACCATTTTATAGCGCAGCTGCGCGATGTTAATGTGCAGCATGACAGCATGCGCTTTAGGAAAAACATGCACCGCATAGGCGAAATTATGGCGTATGAAATTACTAAGCAGCTCGACTTTAAACCTGCCGAAGTTACTACGCCACTGGGTATTAAAAATACGGCGCATTTGAAAGATGATGTTGTGGTATGCTCTATTTTACGTGCCGGTTTGGTATTGCACGAAGGCATATTATCTTTTTTAGACGATGCCGGTAACGGGTTTATATCGGCCTACCGCCACCACCCTAATAACGATGATTATTTTGAGATAAAGACTGAATATAAAGCGGTACCATCTATAAAAGATAAGGTTTTGATATTGGCGGACCCTATGCTTGCCACGGGGCAGTCGCTGGTTGCCGTGTACCAAAAATTACTGGAAGATGAAACCCCGAAAGAAATTCATATAGCTGTGGTAATTGCCGCGCCTGAAGGGATTGCCTACCTGCAAGAGCAATTGCCAAGCCATTGCCATTTATGGATTGTGGATATAGACAGCCACCTAAACGATAAAAAATATATTGTTCCCGGCTTGGGCGATGCCGGCGATTTAGCCTATGGCCCTAAACTATAACTGCATTAAATAAATAAAAATGGCTATTGCCGCTATGCCGCAAACTACGGCTTCGCGCACCCATTTATTATCCTGGCCTTCTAAATAATTACCCCCCATAATAGCTAACGGTGCAAAAGTAAAGGCTAAAAAACTATTGTTTTTTGCCGCCGATAACGCATAAATAGCAATACCCGCTAAAAACGAAAACAATATTTTTTTGTGCGATGCCTGCAAGTTAAGTGGCTTACTGCTAATAGATACTATGTAGGGGCCCGCAAACAAGGCAGCTATGGCTGCAAATATGGCAAGGGCAATATTCTGGTAAATGTTTTCGAAATAGGTAAAGTCGAAACTTGGGTTTATTTCATCCATAATATGGTTAAAAAACGTGTGCCCGGCTATTAAGCCTACCATAAAATAAATTACCCCAACGGCAAAAAATGCTATAAACGGAATAATCCAGTTACGGTAATCGCGCGATACGTGAAATACTATAGATATGAAAACCAGCACTATATAAATTATACACCAAAAGTGAAACAGCGTTGCCGCGAATATCCAGAAAGAGGCATCGAATATTTTTTCTTTAGGCGATATTAACGATTGCAGCGATATTAGCCTACGCAGGGCCAGCAACAAAAAAAAGTTTGCTACAATAATATTCTGGTTTACCAATGTTGTAGGAAAAAGCACCAAAAAAAACAGAAACAATACAATAGCATAACTGTTTGCTTTTGTAAGGGTGTTTTTTAAAGTTATAAACCCGGTAACCAGTAATGAGCCGCCTAACAATACCAGCAAGCCTAGTTTTTGGGCCACCAAATAGTAGTGCTCTGCCCAGTGCATATCTTTAAGCAGGTACAAAAAATAGAAAATAACAAGGCTAACCCCTATTAAAACATAATTTATAGGCCTTGATTTACTAAAAATACTTGCTAGCATGTGAATATTTTATACATTTGTGACTGTAAATATAATACTTGTCTAAAAATGAAAGCATTTTTTGAAGCTATAGGATACCTTTTTACAGATATCCTTTTTATACCACTGGATTTTCTTCGTAAACTTGAACTTGCTAACTGGTGGACTGCAAATACCATTACATGGATTTTCATTATCATTTGCTGTGCAGCTTTTGTATACTGGTTAAAACAGATAAAACTTTTCTCTGAAACCGGCGAAGACAAACAAGATACTACAGCGCATTCGTTCTTATCATAAGTCGAAGCCTATATCTTTTCTAAAATACATCTTATCAAAATGTAGCAATGCTATGTTTTGGTAAGATTTTTTTATGGCCTCTTTAAAGTCATCTCCGTAAGATGTTACCGCGATTACACGGCCGCCTGCAGTTACTGCTTCGCCATCTTTATCTGTAGTTCCGGCATGAAACACTAAAGATCCTTCTACTTTATCAAGCCCGGTAATTACTTTGCCTTTTTCATATTCTTCAGGGTATCCGCCAGAAACCAGCATTACCGTAGTAGCACTACGCTCATCTATTTCTAAAACAGCTTCATCTAATTTTTCGTTGGCTACAGCTACAAACAATTCTACAAGATCGCTTTTAAGCCTTGGTATAACCACCTCAGTTTCGGGGTCGCCCATACGCACATTGTATTCTATAACAAACGGGTCGTCGCCTACTTTTATAAGGCCAATAAATACAAAGCCTTTATACTCTATAGCAGCATCTTTTAAACCTTGTATGGTAGGCTTAACAATACGGCTTTCTATTTTTTCCATAAATACAGCATCGGCAAACGGTACCGGAGACACCGCACCCATACCACCTGTGTTAAGGCCAGCATCGCCTTCGCCTATGCGTTTATAATCTTTAGCAGTAGGCAGTATTTTGTAGCTTTTACCATCGGTAAGTACAAAGCAGCTAAGCTCTATACCATCTAAAAACTCTTCGATAACTACTTTAGCACTGGCCGCACCAAATTTTTCGCCTGTAAGCATGCTTCTAAGCTCGTCCTGGGCTTCGGCAAGGTCTTGTAGTATTAATACACCTTTACCTGCCGCAAGGCCATCTGCCTTTAGTACGTAAGGTGCTTTTAGTGTTTCAAGAAACTTACAGCCTTCTTCAACAGTTTCTTTTGTAAAACTATCGTAGGCGGCTGTAGGGATATTATTTTTTATAAGGAATTTTTTAGCAAACTCTTTACTGCCTTCAAGCTCTGCGCCGTGCTGCGACGGGCCTATTACAGGTATTGCAGCTAAAGCATCGTCATTTTTAAAGAAGTCGTAAATACCTTTTACTAACGGGTCTTCGGGGCCTACTACCACCATGTTTACCTTATTAGCAAGCACAAAGGTTTTAACAGCATCAAAATCGGTTGGGCTAATGTTTACATTTTGGGCTATACCCGCAGTACCGGCATTACCCGGCGCAACAAAAAGAGTGTCGCAAAATGGGCTTTGCAGCATTTTCCATGCAAGTGCATGCTCCCTTCCTCCAGAGCCTAGCAATAAAATAGTCATAGTGTTGTGTGTTTAGTTGTGCAAAGATAACGAACCCGTTTAATTATTAATAAGCTTTTTCTTCGCCCATAAATATATTAACCACGGTTTGTATAATAATTTTTAAATCGAGTAGCAGCGACCAGTTTTCTATATAAAACACGTCATACCTAATGCGGTTTATCATATCATCATCGTTAGTAATTTCGCCTCTAAAGCCACGTACCTGGGCAAGCCCCGTTATACCTGGTTTTACATACAGGCGAGTCATGTATTTTTTTATCCTGATGCTGTATAGATTGTTTTGCGACCATAAGTGCGGCCTTGGGCCTACAACCGTCATTTCGCCTTTTAGCACATTTAAAAACTGTGGAAGCTCATCCAGGCTGGTTTTACGTATAAAACGGCCTATGCGCGTTACCCGGGGGTCGTTACGGGTAACCGACTGCTCTGTGGTTTCGTTTATTTGCATAGAGCGAAACTTGTAGCAAAAAAACTCTTTACCATTTAACCCCGGCCTGCTTTGCTTAAAAAATGCGGGCCCTTTAGATTCTAATTTTATAAGCAGCGCCATTAAAGGTGCAAACCATGATAACAATAGCACTATAACGAGTATTGAAAAAATTACATCGAAAACACGTTTTATAACCTGTGCGGCAGGCTCATGCAACGCTGTTTTGCGTAATGACAGTACCGGAAAAAATTCGTAATAATCTATACGCAGGTTTTTAGAAAATATCTCTTTACTATCGGGTATAAATTTTATGGTTTTGTTATTTGCATCGGCAAATTCAACCAGGTCTTTTAGTTCTGTATTTTTAATTTCGTTTAACGAACAGTAAATTTCGTCAACCTTATTTACAAGCACATACTCTTTAATACTTTCTATACTTCCCTTAATTTCTGCATTAGTAACTTTATCCGAAAAAAAGCCTAAAAAGCGGTAGCCATACTCTGCCTTGGTATCAAAAAATTCTTTCAGTTTAATGCTATCTGGCGTATAGCCTATTATAACCGCGCTCCTAAAATTACTGCCTGTAGCAATACGGTACTCTTTTAAGTAATAAAATAATAAAAATTTAAAAATTGCTATAATTAAAAAGGCTGCCAGTAAAAATAAGGCAAGCGCCTCGCCACTAAATATGGTTTTTTTTGCGAATGGAAAAAAGGCAATATCTACAAACAAAAATATAATACCCTGTTTAACTATTTTTGAGGCTAATTGTACCGGGGTAGTATACCGATACACCTCATAAAAACCCGAAAAATAGGCTATAATGCACCAGCTTGCAAACTGGTATGCGGCAAAATGTATTGCGTTTAACTGGTACTCTGGTTTAAAAAAAAGGGGAAACAACAGTGTAACAACCAAAATATCGAAGGATACACTGATGAGTTTTAAATATTTTGAATAACCTGCCCTTGCGGATAAAATCATTTTGTAATTATATAGTATACTTTAAAAATCAGGCTTTATTTACAGTAGGTTTTTTGTAGTTTTTATCTACATACCTATCCATTAAATTAAGTGGGAGTAAATTGTTAAAAAGGCAATAAAAAACAGTAAAAAACACCACCCCGCGTTGCCTCCATAAAAACGATTCGGTCAAAAATAAGCTTATCATAAGAATTGCAAAAGCAATATGCACAAAATATTTAGCCTGTATAGCATTTTTAAGGTTAAGCAGTACAGCAGCTATGAGTAGTAAAAACCCAAAAATACCTAAATCGGCAAAGGCTTCTACATACTGGTTATGAAAATTAAGTTTGTTATAACCCACATTACCTTCGTTGCCATGGTATAAATTATGCTCAATGCCTTTTACCTCAACTTTTTTTGCCGATGCATTAAGCCCATAGCCGGTTAATAAAACAGGGTCGTTATGTAGCATTTCGGTAAAAATGCGTAACTGGTAAGTTCTAAAAGCGGTGCCGTTAAAATAATCGTTACCGTTAAATTTATCTTTGTTCCAGGCTTCATGTATACTTACATTATGTACCCCACTAGCCATATTAGCCTGCGTTACGGGTTGTGTTTCATGCACCAGCCTGTCGTAAATTTTACCATAATAGCCAAGGCTTAAAGCTATAATACAAAATACCGCTATTGTACCCAGCATTGCTTTTTTAGGTAAACCGGCAAAAAACAAATAATAGGTAATAATAAGCAATACATCTATAATAATTATATTTTTAGATGACAGCAAAAAAACCATGACCAGCAAAAAAAGGGTTGATGCATAACCCATTATGGTTTTATTGCGTTTTGAAACAAAAACAAATAGTGCAAGCGAAAACAGCGCCGAAAGATAAATGGCATTTATTTTAAATGTAGATAGCTCGTGATAAAAAAACACATTTATAGTGCCTAATTGCAAATACCTTACTATGGCCCTTATAAAAAAATATCCGCCTACAAGGCACATGCCTATACTATAATTTTTAAGCACCTCATGGGCGCTGTTGCGGGTAAGCCTGCGGTTAAGCATAAATGCAATGGGTATAAACAGTAACGCTGCCTCTTTACCCAACGCTTTTAATGAGCTTTTAACATCTACAGACCAGCTTAGCGATAGTGCCATTAGCACAAAAAGCAGCAACGGCAGTAACAATGCAAAACGAAAAGAAATATCCTGCCTGCGTGCCGATAGTACAGAGTAAAGCACAAAAAATATTACCGCAAAGCTATTGTACACATTACCCATAGGTATAGTAATGGCTACGAGAGATAATAAGAAAATCAGAATTTTTTTACCTGGCGGAAGGCCTATTCTTTTCAGCAAGGCATTTCTCGAAAAATTGTAAATATTCGCCATTTATTTTATTCCAGTTAAAATCGTGTACAATTGCATTATAATTATTTTCTATTTTTTGCTCGTTATCACTTCTTTTTAAAGTGGTTAGTAGCTGCGCAGCCTCTTGCGGGTTAGCAAAATAATACGAGTTATTTTTAAGGATGGCCTTATTAAAATTGTTATTGTGCGCAATTACAAAAGCACGCGATGCCATAGCCTCCAGCAACGATGGGTTTGTACCACCTACAGAATGACCATGAAAATACAGTTTAGAGTAATAACGTAAATTGTTTAAATATGTAATATTAAAAATACCCCCGGTAAACTTTATGTTAGGGTAAGCAGCATATTTTACTTTAAGGTATTCGCCATATTTTGTAGTATTATTACCTACTACAAGTATAGGCGTAACATCGTTAGCGAGTACTACGCCTTCTAAAACCATATCAATATTATTTTCAGGCTCAAAGCGGGCAATAATCATGTTATAATTGCCTTTTGTTACACCATAATCGGCAAGGATACTGTCGTTAGGCTCTGTAAACGGGTGCGCGCCATACGGAATATATTCTGATGGTTTATTGTATTTATCTTTTATGTACGATTGTATGCCCAGCGAGTCGGCCACCATATAATCGCTGCTTATTGCCGCAAGCCTTTCGGCAAATTTTAAAAACTGCTGTACCGGTTTAGAGTATTTAGATCTTTTCCATTCCAGCCCATCCATATTGGTAATGGTAACCGCCTTTTTAGGCAGCATAAAAAACCAGACAGAGTTACTGGTGTAGCCCAGTTGCAGAAGTACATCAAAATTGCGCTTGCGCGAATCTTTAATACAATTATAATCATAAACAAACTGGCCAAAGGTGCCCATTTTATATTCTGGGTCGTGCTTGTGTATAAGGTGCACGCCTTTAAACATTTTTTCCTGATACAGGTGGTTGTGCGAGTTGTACACATATACCTCATGCCCCTGCTGTGCAAGGTATACTGCAAAGTATTCGGCAAACTGCTCAAAACCACTGTAGTGGTTGGGTATCCCTCTGGTACCTACTATACCTATTTTCATTGTAAACCTGGTTTGTATATTCGCAAAAATAAGTTTTTATATTTTTAATACCTTTAAAAAAGCCACTATTGTAAAGCGTTGTATACATTTTGTGCCGATGTTGCCCAATTGTACTTTGCTTTTATTTGTGCCTTAATTGTAACAGTATTGCTGGTGCCTTTTAAGGCTGTCTCTATTTTTTGATGCATATCGTTAACATCTAACGGATTGAACAGTGTATCGCCAAAAAAGTCGAAATCGCTCATTGCCGTAGCGCGAGAACAGGCAACCGGTATATTTGCAGCAGCAGCCTCTAGTGGTGGTATACCAAACCCTTCGGCTACAGATGGGTATATGCTTAATAATGCCCCGCGCACTAACAATAATAAATCCTGAAAATTAATTTTATTAAGTAACACCACCTTTTGCTTAATGTGTAGTGGCAAGCTTGCATACAACATATTAAAATCAGTATTTGTAATGGCCTCATCTCCCACAAAAACTAAATTGCTGTGGCTGTAATACTCGCCTTTAATAAAAACCTCTAATAAACGATGGTGGTTTTTACGCGGCTCCCAGCGGCTTACGTATATCCAGTAATTGCTAATGCTAAATTTAGCACGGGCTAATACAGCGGCTTCATCTTTATTATACTCTTCGAAAAAAATGGGGTCTACCGCATTGAGGGTAACTATGGCATTGCTTATACCAAAATGCTTTTGTATTTGCTGTTTAGAATAATCCGATACCGTTAAAACAAAATCGGCCCGTTTAGCGCTAAAGCGAAACAGCAGTTTATTTTTTATCCTGTACCCTAACGGAAAATACTGCGGGTACTCCATAAATAGCACATCGTGCAGCGTGGTTATGTACTTGCAGTATTTAAAGGGTGGTACTACGTATTGAAAATGAGCGTACTGTATGTTATGCTGCTTTATCATTTTAGGGATATCTACCAGCAGGCGGTAAAATTTATTATGGGCCTTGTATTGCAGGTAATGTATGTTTTGCGCCGTACCAAAAATAGTGGCCAGGTGGGTAGCATTTTGCGCGGCAAGGTAAAACTGCACATTAGTGTTTTTAACCATCTCTGTATAAAGCCCTTTAAGATAAGTGGTTGTGCCCTGAAAAGTACCATCAAAAACGTGGCAGTCTACAAATATGCTTTTATAATTAGGTTTATTGTGCATGGCTGTTTTGTATAATTACAGGTTTTTTATAATTAACTCCCGCATAGTATAAAGCCCCACCCAAAATAAATATTATAATATCGCGCCCATTATATATTCCGGTTATGGTAATGCTCGAACTAAAATATACCGCACCTATGCCAGATACAAGTATGTGCCTAAAACTATTGCCTTTATAAATATAACTATACCACCTGCCTAAAATTAAAAGGTATATTAATATGCCCAGTATACCTGTTTTATACAAAACATATACATAACCATTATGCAACTCTGCTATATAGCGTATGCCTTTTGGTTCGCCTGTAAGCGGAGCATAAAATTTAAGATTTACTAATGACCCGTGCCCCGTGCCAACAAGGTAACTTAAAGGTTCACTGTTCATTAACGCAAAAGCCCTTTTAGCCTCGTAACCACGCCAGTGATCATACAGGTCGCGCAGGTTATCCCGGTCTATATTAGTAGTAAAAATTTCTTCGGGAGCCATTTTTACCTTGTATAAAAAGCCATCTAACCCACGTTTATCACGCTGAATGTTTACACTATATAAATACGCATATAACAAACCAGTGCATAGCAGTAAAACACCTACTATTTTTAAGTTGCGGCGCGTAACCTTAGTTAGCCCGTATACAGATAAAACTAATATTACAGCAACAATAATCATGGTACGCGAAAAGTACAAAATATTAGAAATTGCTAAAACAACAATAGCAAGCTTTATGTATAGCTTATTTTGAAATAGAGATATACCTTCTTTTATTTTGTAAAAAATTATAAAAAACAGGCCAAAAAGTTCCAGAAAATTGTCTTTAGTATACTCTCTTATATCTTCCAGAGAGGGGTGCGATCCTACCAAAAACAGTATTATACCAAAATGTATAAAGGCCGATATAACCGATGCATTAACAATGGTTTGTAAAAACACTTTAAAATTATCAATACGCCTAAAAACAATATACCCTATTAGCAAACCTGTTATAGGTTTTAAAAAGTGTACAATGTCTTTAATAATATCATACACTTTGTACTTATTAATAACTGTACCAATAAAACCAAGTAGCAATAAAACCACCAGCGTATATATGTATTGCAAAAACTTATTAGAAAAACGGATGTTTTCTAAAAACACGCAAAACATAAGCGCCAGTATTTGTATAAAAATATTAATTTTAAACGATGGCTGGTATAATTGTAAAAGTATAACTAGTACAAAAAGGGGTACATATATTTTTTGTGCTTCTATCTTCATTATATTATTTTAAATTAAGTGTTTTTTTAAACCACTTAACCGTTTTATTAATTTGCAGCGCTGCCATGCATAGCTGTTTATAAACACCTGTTGTATGTTTTTGTATGTACAAACTTAAACCGTTTACTATTAAATGGTCTTTAGAGTTGTTGTAGCCTACAAAATGAATATAACGGTACTGTGGCAAAAACAACCTTTTATAGCCATGCTCTTGTATTTTTTTGCAAAAATCAACATCTTCTACATACATAAAGTAATCTTCGTCAAAGCCGCCTATTTCATTATAAACGTTTTTTGGCATCATTAAAAACGACCCCGTAAGCCAGTCTACCTCATACTGGCTTTTTGTAAAAATACCGGTTTTAAACGCTTTATTTACATTAAAAAGATTCTTTATACGAACAAGGTTGCCTGGTTTAGGGAAATTACCTACAGCATACATATACTGCTTTTTAGCGTTTAGCATAGTAATACCTACAGCCCCTAAAGTAGTAGTGCTTTTTAAGGTATTAACCACCGGTGCAAGATTATCTAAAACTATAGTATCGTTATTTATAAGCAACAGGTACTGCCCTTTTGCTTTTTGTACGGCTACGTTGTTGCCTTTGCCAAAACCCAGGTTATCTTTACTTTCTATAAGTACAGTAGTAGGATAATTGGTTTTTATATATGCGCAGCTATCATCGGCAGAGTTATTATCTGTAACAATAATTTCATAGGGTATGCCCTGCAGCTTATCGTGCAGCGCATCAAAGCACGCTTTAAGGTGTTTTAAGCCATTGTAGTTAACAATAATTACCGATAGTTCAATATCTTTCATTATATCCAGAAATGTATCATTACAGGTTTAGGGTTTTTTTCATAAATACCCACTACATAGTGTTTATATTCTGGCACATAGCCCTTAATTATCGCTATTATCTCTTCAGGATCATTTTGGTCATGATAGGTTGTAATGGCAATTTTTGGTTTGTTATTTTTAATAGTTTGTGCCGCACCACGCAGCATTTCCTGTTCAAAACCTTCAATATCTGCTTTTAAGTACGTTATTTTTTTATCGCCTATAAGCGTATCTATTTTATTAATACCTATTTTTTGGGCATTAGCAGCTGTACCGTCAGATACTTTACCATCAAGCGAGTCTTCGCTAAAAAATATCTCGCCATCTTCATTGCCTATAGCCACATTAAAAATACTCACTTTATCATTATACGGGGCAAATGTCTTTTTAAGGGTTTTATTAAATGCAGCGCCCGGCTCTACTAAATATATGTGGCTGCATTTATGGGCCACAGTTAGCGGAAACAACCCTTCGGCCGTGCCCACATCCAGCAATATCTCGCCATCCTCTATAACTGTATGTTCTTTTTGATAGTAATGCCAGTCGTTAACATCATACGTTTCAGATACTACCTGGTCGAGCCTGTTAAGCGAAAAAGATTGTGGCCAATACATAGCATGAGCCAGCGCATTAAAAGTTACTTTATAATCGTCGCCTTCTTTCTCTATATTTTTAATATGCTTTTTTGCAATAGCATTAATTTTTGGCTTAACTAAAAATTGTAAAAGATTTGTAAAGCTTATATTATTCCTGTTTATAAAAATCCAGAAAAAAAGGATTTTAATTCGTCTCATACTCTATATTTTAAAGAGCCTTCCGGCTGGTTGGTTTACTCGATGATGACTTTATTCCGGGTCATTAATACCGATTGTTTTTTTGTTTTTTTATTGCTTACAAAAAGCCCTATTTTATAGTTTGATGCCGGTAAATCGGTTTTTCTAATTTTAATCGTAAAGCCACTATTATCGTAGTTAAATTTGTTTCCGTTAGCGGCAGTAACATCGGGGCGGGGCACATTTAATGTAGATACTATATAGCTATCGCCATTACCGGCAAATACTACTTTTATTTCGGTATTAGCAGCATCGGTATCCTTAAAGGCCGTCCAGCCCATAACGGTTATATAATCTAAATCGTCAAGCACCTGGTCTATACTTCCCATCTGGTTAGCTGTTACCGGTAAATTTCCGGTTACTTTATGTGCCGTTTTAACAACACTTAGTTTATTTAAGCTGCCTGCACTAGCATAAGCCCAGTTGCCGGCTGTATTTTTTATAGCCAGTACCAACAAGGCATCTTCAGGAAAAACAGCATCAGGAAAAATAGCTGCAGAAAACCCTGAATTATCCAGGTACTGTTTTTTTTGCGCACCGGTAACATCTGGCCTTAGTACCTGTTTAGTATTTGCAATATAGGTTTTACCGCCATAAGCAAGGGCAACAAATACAGAGTCGCCTTTATTGTTATCCGATTCTTTTAAGTAACCCCAGCCATTTACACTAACACGGGTGCTATCTACATCTATCTGCTCTATATTAAACTGTATTTTATTGTTAGTAAAAACAGGTGTTGTAATTGTTTTTATAATACTTGGTTTAGTGTACAGTTTGTATATAGAGTCGAGCTTTTGCTTATCGCGCACATCATGCGGCGTTAGCTTTATATTTTTTTTGTTAGAATATATTAAATAATACCCATCAAGATAAGTAACTGTTGCCTTTTTGCTTTTTATAACCACATCAAAAGCATCCAGAAAAGCAGGTGTGGTAATGTATAATTCGTTTGGCTGTAGTGTGCCATTTTTTAAAGATGCGTTTAACGCCCTAATATAAATTTTATAAGCGTAACCATTTTCTCTTGCAGTATACCCGGTACTAATTGCGTTATGGTTTTTTAATGCCACAAAACATAAATCCTGGTAGTCCATGGATTTAAGCAGATTATTGTTATACGGCGGATAGGTAATCATCCTGTCAAAATAAGGTAGTATAGTATTCCACTTAGCAACCGTAAGCGGCGGATTGTAGGTGCCTGAAACAAAATTACGGTTAAAAAAAAGCGGATGCACATCATAAGCCTGTAAACAAACTATAAGTATTAATACCGTACTTTTTAACCAATCAGGCAATTTAATCTTAGCAAAAACAACAATACTAAACAAAATAATAAGGTAATATGCTACCCAAAAAAAGCGTCCGCTGGCCCTAAAAATACCTCCAAATTTAAGAACGAATTTTGGTACAGGGATTTCTAAAAGTAAACTATCATTATACGTTATGCGGTTTGTTATAGCAAATACTGCCAGTGCCATTGCCAGCCAAAATAAAGGCCACAGGTACTTTTTGTGTTTAAAATTATTTTTAAAATTTTTAGTAACCAGGCCATAAACCAGTGCCAGCACTATTAAAACCATTAGCCCTACGCCCAGGTACATAAAGCCTTCGTACTGTTGTATTGTAAGTAATGGTAATTTTGGCAGCATTTTAGAAAACCCGCTTGCATTAAAAAGCGAATTTAAGTTTAAAGCATACATGCCATAACCTTTATCTACAGATAGGCGTTCGCCATGCCCAAAACTAAGCATGCCTAATAAATACCAAAGTATCGGTATACTAAAAAATGAAATTGCAATATATGTTACTGCCTGCCTGCCCAATAATAACTTATTATAAAAATAGTGTTTAAACGGCAGTATAATATTAAACCCTATTATGGTAACTGTAAGATAAGGGTTTAATAGCGCAGTTAACGCAATTAGTATAATTTGGTTTTTGTTTAACCTTGCAACATTACTTTGTGTAGCTGGCTTAAGGTAAAAATATACCGATGCTATTATAAGCCAGTGCGCGCACAATGCCGGGTGCATTAAACGGTATGTTAGTACCGGGCAGCATACAATAAGCAATGCGCCTAAAAGGGCATATAAAGGCTTAACATTATAAATGTTAAAAATTTTTACCGAATAAAAACCGGCCATAAAATAGCAAAAAAGCAACCATATGCCTATGTACTGAAAATCATGGGGGAGTAATGCCGAAAAGGGTTTAAACAGTAATGCCAGTAACGGTATACTATCCCAAAAGCCTACATTGGTGCCCGATGGGTAACATAACGCGCTTATTTCGCCCAACGGAAACGTCCACGGTTCGTTGCGGTAAAATGCCCAGCCTAAATAATGCTGGCCCCAGTCGTGCCTTGCAGAAAGCAACCAGTTTATATTTGTAGGGTTAACTATTGCTAAACCCAAACATAAATGAAAAACTATAAGGGTAAGTAAAAACAATACGCCATAAAGCCAATATTTTTTAAGTATGTGGGTCATATTTAAAGTATCATTTTACTATTTAAAATTAGTTTTGTAGCTTAACTTAAAGCCTTTTATTGTACAACAACCTCTTTATCTGTTATAAATACCGATTGTTTGCCGGTGGCTTTTTCCTTAACAAGTACTCCAACTCTATAAGTACCCGCGTTAAGGCTAGTAGTAGTTATAATTACTTTAAAACCAGACTGGTTGTAATTATAGCCTTTTAAAAACTGGGTAACATCGGGGCGCAATACCATTGTACCTTCAATAGCATATGTTTTTTTTCTGCTTGTTAGTACTACCTTCACATTCTGGTCGATAGCGTTAGATGTTTTAAGTACAGACCAGCCCGTTACAAAAATTTCGTCGCCGGTCACTTTAAATTCATCAATACCGCCTTCCTGCAGTACACTATGCGGCGGAAGTTTAGTTATCGCAACAGGTTCAAAAAGTTTATCTTTAACTATAGATTTTATAAAAGGTGTATAAGCCCATTCGCCTTTATGCGTTTTTACGGCAATGCCTATCGAATCTTTTTCAGTAAAATCGGTATGTACCGTTCCTATAAAGCCGCTATTTTCTAGGGTTTTATTTTTAAAAGCAACATTAAGGTCTGGCCTTTTCATTAGTGTTAATGGGGCATAATACGTTTTACTGCCTTTTTTAATGGTCATAAAAATAGAGTCGCCTGTGTTATTAGCACTATTTTTTGCAAAAGCCCATCCTCTTGTTCTTATAACACTGCCTGTAACAGAAAATGCCTCCAGGTTAAAATGTACTTCTTTACCCGGTTTTGCAATAAATTCTTTAAGCGGCAATTTTTGCGCATACTTATTATTTACCGAATCTTTTTTATGTAAAGCCTCCTTTGTAGGGTTTTTAATTGAAATAATTTTGCCCGGAGCATGTAACAGGTAAAACCCATCAAGATAATCGGCTATTAGCTCTTTATTATAAAGTTGCATGCTAAATATTTCAAGGTCGGCCGGCGGAGTTACGTATAAACTTTTTTTAGATAAACGATTGTTCTCTATAGCATGCGTAAGCGAATTTGTATATTCTAAACTTTTTGTACTATTATCGCGTGCGGTATTACCCGTACTTATAGGCTTGTGGTTTTTTAATGCCAGATAAAGTAAATCCTGCCAGTCGCCAAAACTTACATTGTGTACCACAAATGGCCTGTATATAATAATTTTATCGAAATCGCGGGTTGCGTTTACCCAGTTATCATCGTCAAAAGGTGTATCAAATGTTCCTGACGGAAAATTTCGATTTATAAATAATTTTTTTAAGTCGTATGCCTGTAAAGCCACAAGCAATAATAATAGTACCAGTGTAGCTTTACCCAATACCCGGCTTTTTACAAGTACTACACAAAAGAAAATCATGATAATGTAATATGCCGGCCAAAAAAAGCGTGCGCTTGCCCTAAATACCTTACCTACATACAACAATGCATCCGGAAGCGGAATATCATACAGTACCGTATCGCCCATCATAGCCTTATTCGACAGCGAAAATACTGCCATTAAAACCAGTAGTATAAATAGCGGTAACAGGTTTTTATGGCTAATAATCTTTTTTAGCCTTTGCGGCGATGCAAAAAGGCCAACCAATGCTATTAAAATGATAATAAACATACCCAGCCCCAAATACATATAGCTTTCGAAATTTGCATTGCTACCTCTTGAAAGCGCGGGGAAAAAAGACGAATTACCCCACGAATTAAATAATGAGTTAGCGTTAAAAGGCGTTTCGAATGCAACTCTTGCCGCGTAAGACTGGCCTCCGTTAAAATCGATAAGGCCCACAATAAACCATAACGCTACGGTAGCTACAATTGCTACCACAGGATACATAGCTGCCCTGCCTAAAGTTGTAGTTTTATCGTACACATAATGTTTTATAGGAATTATAAAGTTAAAGCCTATAATTATAACTGTTATGTATGGGTGAATAACTGCCGAAAAAGCAAGCAAAATTACCTGGTGCCAGTTTATAGCAGCACTATTGTGTTTAGTGCTGGGCTTTAAGTATAAATAAATGCCCGCCAAAATAAAACCGTGCACACATAATGCGGGGTGAACGCCCCTAAACCACAATGCAGGGTTAGCCACAACAATAGCCACAATGGCCAGTGCATAAGGTAATTTAACGGCATAAAGGCTTACTATTTTAAGCGTGTAATGCGCAATCATTATATAGCAAAACAGTAACCATAAGCCAAAATACTGAAACTCGTTAGGCAAAACAGCACTAAAGGGTTTAAATAAAAGAGCCAGTAATGGTATAGAATCGGTAAAGCCAATGTTAGTACCAATAGGGTATGCATAATTTTTTATGGTGCCTAACGGAAACGTCCATGCTTCACCCCTAAAATAAGCCCAGCCTAAATAATGCTGCCCTAAGTCGCTACGTGCGCTCATAAGCCAGTTAACATTAGTAGGGTTTAAAACATTAAAACCGTAGCTGAAATAAAAAATAATAATGGCAATAAAGTATGCCGGTACTAGTGGGTTGGTAAGTAGCTTTTTTATCATTTTAGGTTATTCAGTATATTTATTTCTCTTAAAATTTTAAACGATGTTTTCCAGCTTAGTTTAGAGCCGTCTATATCCGTCCATACCCTTAGCGGAAATTCTTCGCCAAATTTTAAAAGATCTTGTTTTTTAAGCCTTAAAAATATTTCTATATCAAACAGCCACGAGGTACGAAAAGCCTCTGTAAAAGCAACCTTTGCAATAGCCACCGGAAATAATTTTGCCCCACATTGTGTATCGTAAATACCCAGTTTAAGCTTAATATTTACAATGGTAATAATTATACGGCCTATAATGTGCCTGTATACCTTACGGTTAATATTGCTATTTAAAAGCTTTACCCGCGACCCTATTATAAACCTATCTGGTTTGCGGTTAAGCCTGTTTAGCATTCTTACAATTTCTGGCACCGGTGTAGAAAAATCAGCATCAAAATAACCTATATGTGTATACTGCTGTTTATCTAAAAGGTAATTAGCAGCAGCATAAATGGTATTTGCCTTGCCCCGGTTTTTTGTATAATTAATTACAAAACATCTATCTGGCATTGCCTTTGCAATATCTGTAAGTACCTCAACAGTTTTATCTGTACTGCCATCGTTAGTTAAATACACATTGGCTGTTGTGGTGGCCAATAATTGAGCTACCTGCTCTTTGGGTATGCGGTGCTCTTCATTATAGCAAGGTATTATTATGGCTACTCTTTGCATGGTGTTGGTTTTTGGTATAAACGCATATAGTTATATAATAGCGCTTTCCCAATTGGTAATTGTAAGGTTAAAAGCTTGTTTTATTTTATGTTTATCCATAACGCTGTACACCGGCCTTTTAGCAGGCGTAGGGTAAGCAGTTGTGGGTATTGGTTTAAGGTTTATGGTAACGTTATGCAGTTCGAATATTTTTTTAGCAAAATCATACCACGTGCACTGCCCCTCGTTACTGTAATGGTAGGTGCCAAAATTTGGCTTTTCGGGGTGCAGAATGTTATAGTTAATAATGCTTATTAAAGCATCTGCCAGGTTGTTAGCATTTGTGGGCGTACCGGTTTGGTCGTTAACCACATTAAGCTCATCGCGTTCTGTACCCAGGCGCAGCATGGTTTTTAAAAAATTATTACCGTATTGCGAATACAACCATGACGTACGCACAATGTAATGCTTATCGAGCACTTTCTCAATTGCCAGTTCGCCATCGCGCTTGGTAACACCATATACACTTTGCGGGTTGGTAAGATCCGTTTCGATATAAGGTTGTTGTTTGCTGCCATCAAAAACAAAATCGGTAGAAACGTGCAGCAATACCGTATTAAAGCTTTTGCAAACCTCAGCAAGGTTTTGGGCGCCAGCAGTGTTAATGGCAAATGCTTTATCCGGTTCGCTTTCGGCTTTATCAACCGCGGTATACGCTGCCGCATTAATACAAAAATGAGGCTTTACCTTAATAAATACATCAATAAGGCTTTGGGTATTAGTAATATTTGCCTCGGCAGATGCCGCAAAATAAAACTGCAAATTACCATGCTGCGCAACCTTTGCCTGTAATGCCTGCCCTAACTGCCCGTTACCGCCTGTAACTAAAACTACCATATAGGCCTGCTGTTTTGTAAAGTGGGCAATACCGTGTCTTTAGCCGATACTATTAAATCGCCATCTGGCAGCCCCCAGTTAATATTAATGGTAGCATCGTTGTATATTATACCGCCTTCGCTCTCTTTATTATATAAATTATCGCACTTGTAAAAAAAGGTAGCTGTATTGCTAAGCACTATAAAGCCGTGGGCAAAGCCCCTTGGCACAAAAAACTGCCTCTGATTATTACCGGTAAGTTTTACCGCTACATGTTTACCGTATGTTACAGATCCCGGCCTAATATCTACCGCAATATCCAGCACTTCGCCCTGCAGTACCCGCACCAGTTTTGCCTGGGCATGTATACCGGTTTGATAATGCAGCCCCCTTAGCACACCTTTTGTACTGTACGACTGGTTATCCTGCACAAAATTTACTTTTATACCGGTACCGGCTTCAAAACGTGCCTGGTTAAAACTCTCCATAAAATAGCCCCTGTCGTCGTTTATTACGTTGGGGTCTATTATAAAACATCCTTCAAGATCTGTGGGTGTAAATGTCATTATAGTATGTAGTGGTAATGCTTATGGGTTTACAATAATACTGTTGCGTTTGGCTAGCTGTTTTTTATAAAAACTTATAAATTTAACAATGCATACATAGGCCAGAATGAATAAAAACGGAATAATAAGATACATTTTACCATGTAGCCCTTTACTATTTTTAACGTTAGCCATTACGGCAACATCTTTTACTATTTTTTCGTAATTAATTTTTTTAATCCTGTTTACGCCCTGCTCATGCAGTAATTGTTTTTTAAACACTAAAATATCTTCAACGGCATTATTATCGGCATAATAGCTAATAGTAGGAGATCGTTTAGTAACCGCAAAGCTGTTCATTACTTCATCAATTTGCTTAAGTGTGCTGTCATTTGCAACAATAGTCCTGTCAAGGTTTATTTTATATTCCTTTTGTACATCTTTAAAATAAGAATCAGCATTTAAGTAAGCTAACAGCGGGTCTATAACATCCTGCTTGGTAACTTCTCCTGAAGTAGAAATAATAATTAAATGATTTTTATAATTTTTGCTCGTAGGGCTGTCTTCAAGCATTTTTTCCATATCGCCACTTTCAGAAAGTAGTTTAAAAATATCATATTTTATATCTGCCTCTTTTTCGGTTTTGCTATCATCAATAAATTCATAAATATCAACAATAGGCTCTACCTTAATTCCGTTAACGTGGCGGTAATTTTTTAAACCTATTTTATTTAAAAAAACGGTGTCGCGTTCGCCTAATTTTGTATTAATACGTTCTACCTCTCCATATAAATAATCAACACTATTAAAGTTAGGTATAGCAATAATTTTTTGATCGTAAACTTTGCTCTTACTATCTTTATAAGTACCATAAGCTATACCAAGGGCAAGTAATACTAATAATGCGATAATGTGGCGTTTTACAAACAATATAGCGTTAAAAAACGATTCGTTAACACTTGTAAAGTAACCTTTTACTCTGTGTTTTACGTAATAAAGATCTACTTCCTGGTTAGGGTTGTTGGGTTGGTTGTCCATAAAAAACTATTGGATATTAAATATTTGTTCTAAAATTTTAATGGTGATAAGGTATGTAGGCTTAACCCCAGTAGTACCTAAACCACCAGATGCCAGTGTACTGCCGGTTTCAAGCGGATTATCTGATGCGTAATACGCATAGCGCACTTTTACATTTGGGTTAATGCTTTTCCTGATCTTAGATGCCGACTGTATTGCCTTTTGGTAATAGGCCCCTTCCATTTCAAGGCCAATAACGCCCCACGTACTCTCGTTAAAAAACTTAAGCAGGTCGCGGTTTTGTAATGATGTGCCCAGTACTGTAACCATAGGCCCGCTGTATACCGGTATGCCCTGGCCCGAAAGCAACTCTTGGGTAAGCTCATTTTCAAACGGGTAATTATCGCCGGTACCTTCGTTTATATGTGCCGATGGTATCATTATATCGCCCTTGTTGCCCTCTAATATTCCGGCCTTACCCATTATAGAGACTGACTCTACATTTAGCAGGGTACGGTTAGCGCCCTCTTTAAAAGGTTTAAGTAGTTCATCTATAGTTTCGTAAGCCTGCTCGCCAAAAGCGTAATCCATAACCACAATTACGGGTTTGTCTTCGCCAAGTTGTGCGGTTGGGAAAGCCGTTTTGCTAAAATCAACCTGTGCGGTATCAAATATTTGTACATCTATATTAGTACCCGATGTGTCGGGCATATATATCATTCCGTTTTTAAGGGCAAATTCTTCAACCTTATCCCTAATGGCGTTGTTGCCGGATTTGCTTAGTTCCTCAAAAATAAAAAAGTCGGTTTTGTCTTTAAACTTCGATTTAAGCATGTTAGGTGCAAAAATAGAGTTCATAACACTGTGCATATTAGCACTGATGATATGAATAGGACGTTCAAGCAAGCCGTTTTGCTTAAGTACCGCCTTAATATTATCGGCCCAAATTTCGCCATGTATATGGTGGCCCAGCCTTTCACGTAATATCGGGCTAAAGGTAATGGTTCGTTTAATGCCGCCTAAAGCCTCTTCTATTGCAAGCTTGCCTAGCCAGTAGATTACGTGTAAAAAACGATCTGGCGCTGTTGGTGTGCCAAAAGCATCATAAATATCGGTAATCTCGGCAAAGGTTCTGCCCAGCACGTTAGATACATGCGATATAGCCTGCTCACGCTCAATAAGCGTCAGTTTTTCTTCAGATGCTATAACCTGCTCCAGTTTTACCCAGTCGCGGGCAATTTCGCCGTTATCATCAATCAGCACACGGTCTTTAATTTTATGCGATTCGATAAAAATAAAGGTAAGGTGCGTAAGTATATCGTAAATGTCAGACCGGCCACGGGTAATCTCCACGTTCATCTGTTCGTCATCAATACGGTAGCAGTTACGCTTACGTTTTGGCGGAACGATGGCTTTAAAGTGTGATTTAGAATACCCCTCATCGCTTGTTAAATTAATGAAACGGCACTGTTCGATACCCACTGGTAAACGTTCTATTACATAAAGCAAGCCGCTTAATTCGGCTTTTTCTTCGGCAATAGACCCGTAAATTTCCGGACGAAGCGATAGTAATGCTTCGCGTAAAGTATCGCCCGATATTCCCATAGGCTTGTAAAACCCGCGGTTAAACAGGTGTCTCATGGTTATGTATAGCCTCTCGACGGCGGCAGACGACTCTTGCGCGCGCGATCGTGTTATGTTTTTTATTCCCTGCATAACTTTAGTTTGTGGCAAATGTAGGATTTTATTTTTAGTTGTTATTTGTAATGTAACTGCAACGTGTTAAAGCAATAGTGTTTTAATTAACCTATTTTGTAAACGTGTTAACAAAACTGCATTTTACTTACACATTTTTCTAACACGTTACTATTTAAACTATAATTTATAGTCATATTGGGTAAAAAGATTCATTAAACCGTTATTAATATAATAATTATCACGGCCTATTTTAACCTTAGTCAATAAATTATTTTCGTCATTATCTATCAGGTCTAAATACTTAGATGCTGTTTGTCTGGTTATGTTTAAATCTTCCTGCAAAAATTCTATTTTTGTATACGGATGCTTAAATATATTGTTAATCAAATCCTGAGAATATATTTTAGGATATTTATCTCTAATAACATTTTTGTAGAACTGCATCACAATTTTAATTTCTTTTATCACTGCCGAACTTTGCCTTGAAACAGAAATTACTGCCTCTAAAAAATATAAAATCCAATCTTCCCAATTGTTATTGTCACGAACGTCTTGTAAAAGCCTATAATATTCTGATTTATTTTGAATGATATATCTGCTCAAATATAAAGTAGGATAATCTAACAGTCCTTTTGCTATTAAATATAAAATATTAATTATCCTCCCTAACCTTCCATTACCATCGTAAAAAGGATGGATACTTTCAAACTGATGATGCAAAACAGCAAGTTTGATAAGATAATCGGTATCATCAATCGAATCATCGTTAATGTAAAGTATCATATTAGACATTAAAGATTGTATCTCTAATAAAGATTGTGGAGGGGTATAGACAACTTCTCCAGTCTTTTCATTCTTTAAATCTGTTCCGGGAACTTTTCTATATCCGGCATCATTTTGTTCTAATACCCTATGTACTTCTAATATAATGGAATTGGTTATTAATTTGTCTTTCTGAACTAATTCAAAACCAGTTTTTAATGCTGCAGAATATCTCTGAACTTCTTTGGCAGCGATATTTTTAACTAAATTCATATTAAGTTCAGCCCTAAAAAGCTCGTCGTGCGTTGTAATGATGTTTTCTATTGCAGAACTATCTTTTGCCTCTTGGAGAGCCAGTGTATTTAATAAGATACCAACATTTGGAACTGTGGAATGTATACCTTTTAATTCTGCTAATGCTGCATGTGCTTCCACCGCTTTTTTCAAAACTTTCTTTGATTCAAGATCAAAAGGAAAAGGTAATTTTGGTATTTCGTATTTGTTGCTCATCGTATCTAATTAATACTATTTTAAAACATCGGCTATCTTCCGGTCGTTGCTAAGGCGCGGCAGTTTGTTTTGTCCACCCAGTTTACCAATGGATTTCATATATTCCTGGAAACCGTTTTTACCAACCTTGGTAATTACAACGGTGCGTAGCACGCTGCCCACAATTAAATCATCATAATACATATTTTGTTTGCGCATAGCAGTATCTATAGCCAAGGCAAAAACATCTAAATTTTCAGGTTCATTTTCAAATTCAATAAACCATTCGTGGTACGGCAAGCCCGTTTCCGGAGCAATTTGCGGCGCCACGGTAAACTCGTTAATGCTGACCGATGTTCCCGCCATAGCCTCGTTAAGGGCGCTTTCTACCTCTTTACCTATTACATGCTCGCCAAAGGCTGAGATATAATGTTTTATGCGACCCGAAACAATTACCCGGTACGGTGCCAGCGATGTAAACTGAACGGTATCGCCTATGTTGTAAGCCCACAACCCGGCATTGGTAGAAATAATAAGCGCGTAATTAGTGCCGAGTTCTACTTCGCCTATAGTGTAGCGTTTAGGGTTATCGGTAAAAAATTCGTCGGCTTTTATAAACTCGTAAAAGATGCCCGAGTTAAGTAACAGCAGCATGCCTTTTTGGGTCTGCGTATCCTGGTAGGCAAAAAATCCTTCCGAAGCCGGGAACAGTTCAATGCTATCTACCTTGCGGCCTATCAGGCTTTCAAATTTTGCTCGATAGGGTTCGTAATTTACACCACCGTATATAAACAGGTTAAAGTTTTTAAAGATGTCGCCCACCTTTTTACTTTCCTTTTGCTGCAGTTTATCAAAATACATTTGCACCCACGATGGTATGCCACTTATTACCTGCATATCTTCATGGTACGTTTCAGCAACAATAGCATCTACTTTGGTTTCCCAATCGTCTATAATATTAGTTTCCCAACTGGGCATGCGGTTTTTTTGCAGGTACGCCGGTACATAGTGCGCCACAATACCCGATAGCCGACCCAGTTTAATCCCATATTTTTCATCAAGCTCTGGGCTACCCTGTAAAAAAATCATTTTGCCATCTACAAAATCGGCTTTACCCGTTTCATGAATGTAAGCCAGTATAGCGTTTCGGGCGGCTTCAATATGGTACGGCATCGACTCTTTAGTAAGCGGAATGTACTTTGCCCCACTTGTAGTACCCGATGTTTTTGCAAAATACAACGGCTTGCCCGGCCATAGCACATCGGCCTCGCCATGCACTACCCTGTCGACATAGTTTTTTAACCCTTCGTAATCACGAACGGGAACATTGGCAGTAAAATCGGTATGGTTGGTTATCCCACCAAAATTGTGGTCTACTCCAAAGTGAGTATTTTTTGCCTGCTCTAAAAGCTGCTCTAATACCTTTTGTTGCGTAGCCACCGGGTTATTAGCCCATTGTTTTGTTTTGCTGTGTATTACAGCCGCGAATATTTTTGCGCCAAATGTTTTTAACGACATTGTATTGTTTTAAGATTCTTTAAATCGCTTTTTAAGTTCCCTTTCGGTAGAAAGCATAATGTAAACCGCACCCAAAATGGTAATAATGCAGCCGCCAACTAATTGGGTAAACTCATTATAGGGCAGTAACTTGCCTATAAAAGATACAACTATCATAAACAACCCCGCCTTAGCCATTTGTATGGCCGAATGGCGTTGCGAAAAATCCCAGCGTTCCTGCGATTTCATCGATGCCGCCGTGCGGTAACCGTACAGGTAATTAATTTTTTTAGGCGGAAAAATATACACAACCACGGCGGCCAGTAAAAAAATAATGCCGCAAAGTACAGATATGCCTATTGTATTCTCTAAAAGTGTTTCCATAGTTACAATAATTAGTGGGTTGCAAATCGTTTTTTCAGCCTGTGCTGACTATTCAAAATCAATAAACTGGGTTGGGTTTATAGGGTAACCGTCTTTCCACAATTCAAAATGCAGCTGTATGCCTTTATCCTGCGCACCACTTGGGCCTGCAAGCGCCACCACTTCGCCCGATTTTACTACATCGCCCTGCTCTTTGGTTAAACTTGCCGCCTGTTTATAAACCGATAATATACCATCGTTATGGCGCAACACAATCACGTTTCCGTAGCTTGGTGTCCAGTCGGCCAGTACTACGGTTCCGCCGGCAATTGCTTTTATAGGCGTGTTGTTTGCTAATGCCACATTTACCCAATAGTGTTTTTTGCTGGTATTATACGGTTCTGTAATATGCCCTTTAACCGGGGCGAAAAGTACCAGGCCAACTTTAGGCTGTGCTTTTTCAAACAGGTTATATTTGTCTTCCAATGCCACTTCCTGGCGCAGTTTCTGGTCGGCTTCGCTTGGCTTCATTTGTTCCGGCGTAAGCTCTTTTGGGGTATCGGCAACGATTGAATCCCGGCTTAGTTTAGTATGATCTAAATCGCCCGTAAGCACTTTTTTAACCGACTCTAAATACGCGGTATTTTGCTCTATTACTTTTAGCAGTGAGTCAGATTTTATGGCGTTTTCTGTAGCTTCACGTTTTAATTTGGTCGATGCGTAACCCGGAATGTATTCCCTAAGTGGCGTAAATGCAATAATATACGTAGTAAGAGCAATCATAATGATGCTCACACTGGTAAGCCCCACAAAAACATTCATAAGGTTAAGGCGTAGCGAAAATATTTCTTCAAAAGTATCTTCGTTAAGTATAACCAATCGGTTTTTGTTGAACAGTTTTTTTTTGATAACCTGCTTTTTAAGCCTTTTTGCCATAATTACGGTTTGATTGACAAATATACTAATACTGCCTTATTTTACTATTTAGTTAGCAGTAAACCTTGCTGTAAAATAAAGGCTTTGTAAACATTTTGTTTTATTTAACGCAAACCATAATCAAATAATTGTCGTAAATAGTTTTGCGAATATAATTTATAGTTAACTTTGTATAATAATTAAAACGTTTGCTGTCATGGGAAAATTAGGTTTAACAGAAATCCTTGTAATACTGGTAATAGTTGTATTGCTGTTTGGTGGTAAAAAAATCCCCGAACTAATGAAAGGTTTAGGTACCGGTATTAAAGAATTTAAAAATGCCGCTAAAGATGGAGAAGAACAACCTGCTACCTCTAAAAAGGCACAGGAAGAAAATAAATTATAATAACTTATAGTTTATACTACTGTTGTTATAACTAAGAAATCCCTTTAAGGCTATGCTTTAAAGGGATTTTTGTTTTGTGAACGGTATTCATTCTGACCGAAGCGCAGCGTAGAGGAATATCCAAATATAAAATTACCAGCAATGAAAAAATTATTCCTTTTATCATTATTATTTCTTTTAGGTTGCAGCAAAACAATGCGAATGCCAAAAACCGATAACAATAAGTATGTGCTTTCTATTAAAGAAACAGCGTTAGTAACTGAAAAAGATATTGCTTACTACACTGTACCGGTAACGTTAACCAATACATCTAAAGATACTTTAAATTACTACAACATGTCGTGCTCGTGGCAGGATTTGTATACCGCAGATAACAGTAACGTATTTATAGCATCGGCTCAATGCGCTAAAAACATTCCTAAATGGCTTACAATTTCTCCCGGAAAAAGCGAAACAGTATTATTAAAACTGACTCTTAAAAAACCTTTAGAAACCAAACCAATATCTTTTAAAGTTGGTTTTAATCTGATAAAATTAAATAAGAAAATCTGGGAAGAAATTATGGTTGATGATCCAACTATCAAAAATTATATCTGGTCTAACGAAATAACTGTATCAAAATAATAGCCACAAGTTCCATCTGAGCAAAGTGCAATGTAGCGAACCTTCTAAAAACAACTGTGGGTTTTTATTAATGTACCCTTGTGATGGCCTTTGTAAATTACTTACAGCCACATTATAATATGCAAACTTTATTTAAAAAAAGCCTTTTTATATTGTACTGCTGCGTTTTTTACGCAGCAGTACTATTAAGTGGCTATTTAGGTAATATCTGGCAATTCTTTATAATTGCTAATCTTTGTTTCTTCTGTGGTATTTACTTGCTCAATAACAATCCATTTACTAATAAAATTATAGGGTATGTATTGCTAGGCATTTATCCTTTTTTGCTATTAATTGCATTTATAAGCTCGTTTTTCAGCCTTGGTTTTGCGGGCTATCCATTAGTAGCTATAATAGCAATCGAAATTCCGATAATTATACGCATTTATAAAAAACCGAAAAAAACCATACTTAAATACTCCTCAGTGTTTATTATTTTGCTTTGTGTAATAACCGCTACGCTGCCTGATTATTATAATTACAGGTATCAGGAAACGAATATAAATAGCGATAAAAAATTACCTCTATTAGAATTATATAATAGTAGAAATGAACCCGTTGTTTTTAATAAAAATAAAATTATTGTGCTTGATATATGGACATCGTCCTGTGGTATTTGCATAAAACAGTTTCCAAAATTTGAAGCACTTAAAAACGAACTTAAAAACGATACATTAATACAATTCTATTCATTAAACCTGCCTTTAAAACGAGATGTTCGAAAAAAAATATCTAAATACACCCAGCCTTATAGTTTTGATAAATTATACGCCGGTAATGAAGTGCAAAACCAATTAAAAATAAACTTTGTTCCAAAATATATAATAATTGATAAAAATTCTAACATTAGATATATTGGATCATTAAATACAGGAACTTTTGAATTTTACAAAAACTTTTATACTATTATAAATGAATTAAAAATGAAGATATTAAATAAAGTTGTGTTACTATGCTTAACACTAATTATGTATTCGTGTAAAAAAACTGAAAATTTCGCTTCGATTAAAATAGAACATAAAGAAATTAACTTCGGTACAATTTCATCTAAAGATACGGTTACAAAAATTTTCAAACTGTATAATTCTTCAGATGTTCCATTAAAAATTTCTAAAGTAGGTACAAGTTGCGGCTGCACTGGCGCAATTCTTTCAGACTCAATTATTAAAACTGGAGATTTTGCGGAAATACAAGCTACTTTTATTCCCCGTCCGGGTGAAGCTGGTGTTGTGAAAAATTCAATTGTAGTTAGGAGTAATACAAGTCCTTCATTTACAACTTTATACCTTAAAGGTAATGTTGAATAATTTGTAATAAATGAGGTGGGCACATATATTTACTATATTTTATACTACAGTTATTATAACTAAGAAATCCCTTTAAAGCTTCGGTTTTAAAGGGATTTTTGTTTTACTTTATAGTTGAATTATAAACAAATAGTAATGGAATTTAAAACATTTGAAACCGAACGATTGATTTTAAAACCAACGAATAAAGATGATGCCGCCTTTATTTTAGAGCTATTGAACACCCCTAAATGGATTGCCTTTATAGGCGACAGAAATGTTACTACCATTAAAGAAGCCGAACTTTATATTGAAAACAAAATGTTGCCGCATTATGCGAGGCTGGGATTTGGTAATTATACCATGATCACAAAAACAGGCGGACAAAAAGTGGGAACCTGTGGCCTTTATGACAGGGAAGGCCTGGATGGGGTAGATATTGGTTTTGCGCTTTTACCCCAATTTGAAAAAAAGGGTTATGCTTTAGAAGGTGTTAGCAAACTTAAAGAGCTGGCCTTAACCACTTTTAATTTAAGCTCTATTAGTGGCATAACCACTAAAAATAATGTTGCTTCTCAAAATTTACTCTCTAAAATTGGGCTTAAGTTCGAAAAAACCGTTACGCTACCCAATGATGCTGTAGAACTTTTATTGTTTAAGCTTAATTTATAATATATAACGGTTTGTAAAGAAAACCCTTCCTTCATCAGTATCTCAGCAGGATATCATTCTAACATATGAATAAAAAACCCCACGAACTTCAATCCTGAAATTCGTGGGGTTTATATTTTATAAGCTACTAATCGCTGTAAACTGAATATTAATTACTCGTAACCAAGCTTTTCTCTTACTCGCCCTAAAGTAGCGCTAGCCACTTTACCGGCTTTCTCTGCGCCTATTTTAAGCAGTGCATCAACCTCTGGTAAGTTAGCCATGTAGTAAGCATACTTTTCGCGTTCGGTTTTAAAGGTTTCGGTTATCAGTTCAAACAAGGCTTGTTTTGCATGGCCGTAACCGTAGTTGCCCCCAAGGTAATTGGCACGCATTTGCTCAATTTGCTCTGGCGATGCCAGTAACTTATAAATAGCAAAAGTATTATCGGTGTCAGGGTTTTTAGGTTCTTCCAGCGGAGTACTATCAGTCTCAATGCTCATTACCTGCTTGCGCAAAGGCTTATCTTCCTGAAAAATATTAATAAAGTTATTGGCCGATTTACTCATCTTTCCGCCATTAGTGCCCGGAATAATTTTAGTATCGTCGCCACTAATACCGGTAGGCAACACAAACGTTTCTCCCATTTGGTGGTTAAAGCGCGATGCCACATCGCGGGTAATTTCTATATGCTGCATTTGGTCTTTACCCACAGGTACAAACTCGGCATCATACAAAAGTATATCGGCAGCCATAAGCATCGGGTAGGTAAACAAACCCGCGTTAACATCGTCTAACCTGTCGGCCTTATCTTTAAATGAGTGCGCCAGGGTTAGCCTCTGAAATGGAAAAAAACAGCTAAGGTACCACGACAGTTCGGCTGTTTGGGGCACATCGCTTTGGCGGTAAAACGTTACGCGGTTAATATCAAGCCCGCAGGCAAGCCATGCGGCCGCTACGCTATAGGTGTTTTCGCGCAGGGTTTTGCCGTCTTTAATCTGCGTGGCAGAATGTAAGTCGGCTATAAATAAATACGAATCATTATCTGGTTTGTTAGCCATTTGTATGGCCGGCAGTATAGCGCCCAACAGGTTACCTAAATGGGGAGTGCCTGTGCTTTGAACGCCTGTTAAAATTTTTGCCATGTACGGTGCTATTGATTTTTACACAAAGGTAATTGTTTTGGTATAAAAATACAGATCGAATTACTACATTTGGAATCTATGAAACCGGTAAAATACTTTTTTTGGACACTTTGGCGCATTTGGTTTTACATTGTTATGGGTATACCCATAATTGCTTTATCGCCCATACTGGTACTCTCTGTAGCATGGGATAAAACCTATCCACTGTTTTTTGTAATAGCGCGCTTTTGGGCAAAATTTATATTGTTAGGAATGGGTTTCCATTATAAGGTTGAACGAGAGGAGCATATGCAACGTGGCAAAAGCTACATGCTGGTAGCCAACCATACATCAATGACCGATATTATGCTGATGCTTGCCATTTCTAAAAACCCGTTTGTATTTGTGGGCAAGGCAGAGCTGGCGAAAATTCCGATTTTTGGGTTTTTCTACAAACGGAGTTCGATACTGGTAGACCGTAGCAATTCTAAAAGCCGTGTAGATGTTTTTAAACAGGCGCAGGAAAGGTTAAACCGTGGGTTAAGCGTTTGTATTTTCCCCGAAGGTGGTGTGCCTACAGACGAAACAATACTTTTAGATGAATTTAAAGATGGTGCTTTTCGCCTGGCGATAGAACATAAAATACCTATTGTACCCATGACGTTTGCCGATAATAAAAAGCGTTTTTCTTTCAGTTTTTTTAGCGGTAGCCCCGGTATTATGCGTGCTAAAGTGCATCATTTTATTCCGACTGAAAACATTGGCCCCGAGAAAAAAGACCTTAAGGAACTGAAAGATAAAGTACGCCAAATTATTTATAACCAGTTGGTTGAATACGCCGCAAAATAAAAGCGCCCTGTAACAGAGCGCTTTCAAACTTAACTATAGGCCTACCACAGCCTAAAAACTAAAACTAACGCCCGAATACAGACCTATAAAATAAGGCTTAAAGTTACCTGCATCACGGCTAAATGTATTTACCTGGTATTTAAACATCGGTTCGAAATGAGCCTCGAAGGCTTTAAAGAAACGGTATTTAAACCCAACACCCACATTTGTACTAAAGTGTATATTATTAAGGTTTTGCGCCTGCCCCACATTGGTACTTAGCCCTTGTTCTGAAACTACACTTACGTTATTCTGGTTAAGGAAAAGTGTACTTACACCACCTATTAAATCGATACCAAATTTATTGTTTATAAGCGCGTACGACATTTCTACAGGAACTTCTACATAACCTGTTTTTTGCAGCATAGCGCCATTGTATTTATCGCCCGATGAATTATTGGCAAATAGTAACGATGGGTCTACCACATTATTTTTCTGGTCCTGAACTACGATATTAGCGTTTGATGAGCGTGCTGCCACGTTTCTGGTCTGCCCTTCGAGCGATGCATAAAACTGAACATCCTGCGTAGAATAGTTAAGGTTAACGGTGTTAATACCGCTACGCACTTTTAAGCGGCTTGTTACGGCATAGTTTACACCAAGGCCCACACTTAGGTCGTTGTCATAACTTTTTGCGTTACCGGCAAACTGCCCATCTATTGGCGATCCTTTAGAGAGTGAATTATAAAACACCGGTGCAAGCTGGGGCTTAACGCTCCATTTATCTTTCACATCGGTCTTGGCAATGGCCTTATCTTTATCTTCTTTTTTACCTTCGGTTTTTTCGCGCAATAATTTTTCAAGCTCATTTTCTGGCACTGCAACAGTATCAATAGCAACTTCAGCTACGGCCTGTTCATTAAGTGGTACAGAAGCATCTATAACACCCGATGCCGCAGTACCAACTGCATTACCTACAATCGAACCTTCTATTGAACGAATATTTGCAGTGCCGGTTTCATTTTGAGATGACACTACTGTATTATTATTTTTAGCAGAAGCAGTACCGTTAATAGTTAGTCCTGAGTTTAAGTTCTGACCAATAATTCCGTTTGCAGCAGTATTGGTTTTGCCTGATTTATTATTCTTAGACGATGCTAAAGCATTATTATTGTTAGATGTACTATTTGCTCCATTTGTGTTACTTGTTTTATTTTGAGAAACTGCAACTGCATTGTTATTTCTTGTCCTGGTGCCATTAATAGTCATTTCAGCATCAATGTTTTGACCTTTTTGCGCTTTGCCAGTCCTGCTATTTTTTCCGAATTTAGAATTTGAAGTCGAAACAACCGCGTTATCTGATTGTGATATTACACTGCGCTTGTTGCTATTACTATTCCCTGGCCTATTTGCTTTACTGTTATTGTTTACAACCGCATTGTTTTTGGTTCCAGATGCAGATGAACCTTTACCAAATGCGCTTTCTGCATTCGCGGAACCGGATGTCGAATTGCCTGATTTACCATTATCAGGTGATGAATTAGGATTACCATTAGCACCATCCTGTTCGTTAGTAACCAGCCCGGAATTTACTTTTAAGTCGTTATTAAAACTGCCGTTTTTAGTATTGTTTTGAGTTGGCGGCCCAATTGGAGTACCTGGCAATGGGTTGCCCTGGTTAGCCTTTTGATTGTCTAAAACCACGGGATTATTATTATCCGTGTTAATCGCATTAAAGTAAAAACCACCCAATAGTAAGCCCATAATTAATATGGCAGCCACACCCGATAGTTTAAACCAAAATGGTATAACCCTGCGTTTCTTTTTATCTTCCAGTTTTTCCCTTATGTTGTCCCATACAAACTCCGGGGGCGAAGCCTCAAAATCTTTAAACTTTTCCTGGAAAAGCCTGTCTATGTTTTTTTTCTCACTCATTTTGCGGTAGGTATACTATTGCCCTGCTGAGCCTCAATTTTTTCTTTTAATATCATTCGTGCCCTGTTAAGGTTCGATTTAGATGTGCCATCGCTAATGCTTAGCATCTCGGCAATTTCTTTATGCGAGTAGCCATCAATCACATACAGGTTAAACACCATGCGATACCTGTCTGGCAATTGCTGTATGATTCCCAGCAAAAAATCCATCGATACGGTTTCGGTCTCCACCTCTACATCAGCCTCTTCGGGCAGGTTTTCGGTCACTATTTCAAACACACCTTTAGTGCGGTACTTCTGCAATACATTATTTACCATTACCCGTTTTGCCCATCCTTCAAAACTGCCTTTAAACTGGTACTGATCTATCTTACTAAAAATCAACAAAAAACCATCTTGTAAGTTATCCTCGGCATCAGCGCGATTGCGCGAATATTTAAGGCATGCCGAAAAAAGCTTCGGGGCAAACAGCCTGTATAACTGCTCTTGTGCCCGAATGCTGTTTTGCTGACATTCTTTTATGAGGTCGTCTAAACCCAATAGTTTTCTAGTTATATATTATAAATGCACCGGTACTTTAACCTCTGTAAACTGCTGCTTGCCATAATCATCGTTACCTTTAAAAAACTTAAAGGTATAGCTGTCGCTTGTTTGCGATAATGGGCACTCAAAATTAAAAGTAACCGACTCTGTAACCGCAGTTGCCGGTGTTTCGCAATTATTACTCTCTAAAAGCACCGACTCTATGGCTATTGTTAGCGATGATTCTGCAGCGGCAGTATAAAAATTATTGTTTAAATAATAGCAGGTGTTAGGCCTGTGGTAGTATAATTTTAACGCATACGTTTTGCCGGGCGTCATAAACTCCGGCACCTCTACACTATCTGTAGGTAGGTATTGTATTGTAAAATCAACCTTGTTATCGTCGCCATCCAGCGTACAGCCGGCAGTTAAAAAAACAAGGGCAAAAAGTAGTAAAAGCTTTTTCATAAATCCGTTTCAAAAAAATATAAGTCACTAATAAACCATTAGATGCAAAAACCTTACAAAGGTTGCGTTGTTAAGGTACAAAAAAACCCGATTGAAAAATCGGGTTTATATATTAGGCCATATTTTGCTTAATGGCATCTTTTATTTTAAGTTCGAGCTCTTCGCTCATTTCCGGATTATCCTTAATCAGCGACTTAACAGCATCGCGCCCCTGCCCTAATTTAGTATCGCCGTAGCTAAACCATGAACCCGATTTTTTAATGATCTCAAACTCTACAGCAAGATCTAAAATTTCGCCGGTTTTGCTTACACCTTCGCCATACATAATGTCGAATTCGGCTGTTTTAAACGGTGGTGCCACTTTGTTTTTAACGATTTTTACCTTGGTGCGGTTACCAATTACATTTTCGCCATCTTTAATTTGCGATGAACGACGAATATCGATACGTACCGAAGCATAAAACTTAAGTGCGTTACCACCCGTAGTAGTCTCTGGGTTACCAAACATAACCCCAATTTTTTCGCGCAACTGGTTAATAAAGAAAACCGTACAGTTGGTTTTGCTAATAGTACCGGTTAATTTACGTAGTGCTTGCGACATAAGGCGTGCGTGCAGACCCATTTTAGAGTCGCCCATTTCGCCCTCGATTTCGCTTTTTGGCGTAAGTGCCGCCACCGAGTCGATAACCACAATATCTATAGCGCCAGAACGAATAAGGTTTTCGGCAATTTCAAGTGCCTGCTCACCATTGTCCGGCTGCGAAATAATTAAATTTTCTACATCTACGCCCAGTTTTTCGGCATAGCTACGGTCAAAAGCGTGCTCTGCATCAATAAACGCGGCAATACCGCCCTGCTTTTGTGCTTCGGCAATAGCGTGTAGTGTAAGTGTTGTTTTACCCGATGATTCCGGACCGTATATTTCGATGATCCTGCCACGAGGGTACCCGTTTACACCCAGTGCTAGGTCTACACCCAGCGAACCCGATGGTATCGATTCTACCTCTTCAACGGCACGGTCGCCCAGTTTCATTACGGTACCTTTACCGTAAGCTTTGTCTAATTTATCTAGTGTTAACTGTAATGCCTTTAGTTTAGCTTCTTTTTCTCCACTCATGGTGCTTGTATATTTTGAGTAAAAATAATTCTTTTATTTGATATTGCAATATTAAGAAAATAATCTTAGATAAAAATATTTTAGGAGAAAAAAATATATGCCGCCTATTATTTTTATTTGTTTCAACTATTTATGTTAACTTTAACAAACATTAAGACATATTTGGTATGGAACAAATAAAGGATGAGACATTTGAACTGGAAAAACAAGTCGAAATAACATTACTCCAAAGAGAGAATAACAGACTCCAAAAGACTATTGAAGAATCACTTGCTTGGAAAAATTTTATTGTTATAGCAATAATTGGAGCTTTCTGTGGAGTTATTGCAAGCTATATGACATATCAACAAGAATATGAATTAAACAAAATGTCTCAAATAAATTCATTTTTACATCATTCAAAACTTCCACCTCCAGTAAAAGAAAAATTCAGGAAAGACCATAATCTTTTTTATTTAAGTAGTAAGGTTAAAACAAAAGATTACTCCCAAAAGGAAATTATGGATGCTGAAAAAAAAATTAATAAAAAATTAATTCAAATTGAAGATAAAGTAAAGGCTGATGGAATTAAAGATATAGTTATAGGAGGTATTGTTGGTGCTTTATTAGCAAGTACTATCTACTTCCTAAATGCTACTGCCACTAATTTTATTAGTCGATCTAAAATCAATAGAAATAAGATAAAAATTAATGAAATTGATGCCAAAGAACTAAAACAAAATCTTAGTTCTGAAGATGAAAAGGACTTTTTTACTCAATTAGTACAAATCAATTTCAAATATCTAGATCAATACTATCTCCAAACTCAGGAACAAGCTGATAAAAGTTTTTGGATTTCAGCTATTGCAGCCGTTATCGGATTTTTAATAATTATCGCGGGTATAATTATATTGTATAATAATCCCAATGGAAATCCTGGTTTTGTAGCTACTGCAGCAGGAGTTATAAGTGAATTTATTGCGGCCGTATTCTTTTATCTTTATAATAGAACTATTTTAAAAATGTCACAATACCATCAGAAATTAGTGATAACTCAAAATATCAGTTTAGCACTAAAAACAGCAGATCTTCTAAAGGACTCAAAGGAAAGGTATTAGAAAATCTTATAGATCGATTGACAACCGACGTGAATAAATACTTAACGAACAATAATGATTGATTATTAAATAATTTATTTACCACCCAAAACCTCAAACAGTAACTCCGGTTCGTTAGTCGTAATGTACTCCACGTTTTGGTTAATCAGGGTTTGCATTTCGGGTTTATCGTTTACCGTCCAGGCATTAACGGTTAAGCCCAGCGCTTTAGCCTCTTTAATCCAGGTAGGGTGCTCTTTGTATACGCTAAAATGGTAATCAAGGCCGGTATAGCCATCTTTCTTGGCAACATCGGGCGCAACATCGCCGGTAAGGTAGGCCACTTTTGCCTTTGGGTTAAGCTCATGAATTTTCTTGCCCACATCATAACTAAAGCAAATGTACTCTACCCATTTTTCGGCTTTAAGTTTTTTAACCAGTGCTACCGTCAGGCGGGTAAGTTCCAGCGAACGATCTAAGTTTACGGTAGATGTTTTAATTTCCAGTATCAGCTTGGTTTTTGTTTGCTTCATGCCCTCGCGCAGGTAGGCTTCCAGCGTAGGGATTTTTTCGCCGTTAGGATGTTGTTTGGTAAGCAGTTCGGCATAGGTAGCTTTTTCGATATCCATACCATAAAAATTATCGTCGTGGTTTACTACAATAACACCATCTTTAGTAAGGTGCACGTCGAATTCTGCACCGTGGCAGCCAAGGGCAACCGCATGGTTTAACGATGCTATAGAATTTTCGGGCAAACCGGCAACCTTCCATGCGCCACGGTGGGCAATTACTATGTTTTTATTAAACTGTGCAAAAACGTTAACCGCAAACAGCAGGTAAACCACTACGTATAAAGCCGACTTTTTCATTCTCAAATTATTTTAAACCTTCACAAAAATAACCGTTTTTTTGAATTGGGCGGTTATGGTTGGGTTAAGGTGGTAGGCCGATAATCGACTTTAACATTCCCCTAAAATAAATTGGCAAAAGGGTAACATTTCAATGTGTACATTTATTTACAATAAACCAACACCATGAAACAAGTACTTACCCTTTTAGTTTTCCTATCGCTTTTTAGCTGCTCTAACGATGATGATTCGGGCAATAACAACAGCCCAAAGACAAGTAAATATGTAGACAGAATCGCGCTTGTAAGCGAAAATGGCTCGTTCGACATTGCCTTAACCTACAATGCCGATAAACAAATTGCTACCTATACCCGTGATGCTACAACACGATTATCTTACGAATACCAAAATGGCAGACTTGTTCGCGCTAACGATTTAGATTTCCCTGATAGTCCTTACCTGTTTACATATAATGATGGTATTTTATTTTCGTTAAAGCATTACGACGATACGTATTCTGTTACCTATAACAAGGCAGATAAAAGCTATTTTTTTGATGGAATTACTACCTTAAAGTTTGGCTTTAGTGGTAAAAATATTAACTATGTAGAAGAAGGCCTTAGTGGCAGGCAAACATTTACCTACGATAATAAAAATAAAGGCCCGCTGTATAATATAGATATGGATGATTTATATTTTATTCCGCTGTTTACAGATTACAGTTATTCGTTTCTTTCAGCAGCACCACTATCTGAAATTAAAATTGAATCTGAAAATACCATAACTTATAAAGCAGAAAATACGTATGATGACGAGGGTTACTTAACTTCAACCGTAATGCGTTCGGGTAATGATCAATTATATAGTGCTACCTACCACTATACAGATCTATAGGTTTAAAAATTGCCTGCTATACATTTTAAGTTTGCAGTATTAGTTACATTAGTAAAATGTATTACTTTTGCAGCGGTTCCTCCATCTGGAGCCAACATACTGAAATACTCACTTAAAAATTGTATAGCATGCAACTGTTCAACACTTTAAGCGCAGAAGAAAGAGCCGAACTTATAGAGCAGTCCGGTAAACAGCGCCTTACGCTTTCTTTTTACGCCTACACCCACTTACAAGATCCGCAAGAATTTAGAAATATGCTTTTCCTGGCCTGGAACCCGCTTGAGGTTTTAGGGAGGATTTACGTAGCTACCGAGGGTATTAACGCCCAACTGTCACTACCAGCCGATAATTTTTACGCCTTTAAAGACCACCTGGATACCATACCTTTTTTAAACGGTATTCGCCTGAATGTTGCTGTAGAGCACGACGATATGTCTTTCTTAAAACTGACAATTAAAGTACGTTCTAAAATTGTAGCCGATGGATTGGATGATGCCTCTTTTGATGTTACCAACAAAGGGATTCACTTAGGAGCGAAAGACTTTAACGAAATGCTTGCCGACCCTAATACCATAGTAGTCGATTTTAGAAACCATTACGAAAGCGAAATTGGGCATTTCCGTGGTGCCATAACCCCAGATGTTGATACTTTTAGGGAGTCGCTACCCGTTATAGAAGACCAGTTAGCCGACCATAAAGAAGATAAAAACCTGCTTATGTACTGCACCGGCGGAATCCGTTGCGAAAAGGCTTCTGCATTTTTTAAGCACAAGGGTTTTAAAAACGTATACCAGCTGGAAGGTGGTATTATAGAATATACCCGCCAGGTTAAGGCCGAAGGGTTGGAAAGTAAATTTATTGGAAAAAACTTTGTGTTTGATGCCCGCCTTGGCGAACGCATTACCGATGATATTGTAGCCCAGTGCCACCAGTGCGGCAAACCGTGCGACAACCATACCAACTGCGCTAACGAAGCATGCCACTTGCTATTCATTCAGTGTGATGAATGTAAGGAGACGATGCACAACACCTGTTCGGCAGAATGTTTAGAGGTGGTTCAATTACCCGAAGAAGAGCAAAAAGCGCTTCGACGTGGTATTATGAAGGGCAACATGATTTTCAAAAAAGGAAAATCGGACAGTCTTACCTATAAAAACAGCGGCGAGCTAAGCGATGTAGCTTTAGCCCCCGCACCAAAGGTTAAGGTAAAACCTATTGCCAGGCCACGAATTAAAAAAGTATTATTAGGCAAAGGTCAGCATTATTTCCCAAAAGCGCAGGTGGGTCAATTTTTAATCGAAGAGCACCAGCTTAACGTAGGCGATACCATATTAATAAGCGGCCCAAGCACCGGCGAACAACAGCTTGTGGTAGACCGCATGATGGTTAATGGTAAAGAAAGTGCTGTAGCCATAGCCGGCGACAAGGTTACATTTAACCTGCCGTTCCGCATTCGCCTTTCAGATAAATTGTATAAATTGCCCAACTAATTGCGGCAAAAAGTAAATTAGTATACAAAGCCTGTGATTAAAATCATGGGCTTTTCATTTTTAAAGCCACACCAACAACCGCAACAAAACAACACTATGAGCGATTACATACTCCACTGGAATGCCGACCCTGTACTATTTTGGGTAACCGACAATTTCCCGTTTAAATATTATGGTATGCTGTTTGCCCTTGGCCTTATTTTAGGCTACAACATTGTAAAATACATTTACAAAAAAGAAGGTGTACCCGTTGCCGACCTCGATAGGCTGTTAGGTTACATAGTAGTGGGTACCGTATTGGGCGCACGGTTAGGCCACTGCCTTTTTTACGATTTCGATTATTTTTGGCATCATCCGCTGGAAATTCTTATCCCAATACAAAAGATTGATGGTGCTTATCAATTTGTGGGCTTCCGCGGGTTGGCCAGCCACGGTGGTGCGCTGGGTGTACTTCTTGCTATAGCCATTTATTGCCAAAAGTATAAGCTCAATTTATTGTGGGTGTTCGACAGGGTGGCTATAGCCGTACCGGTTGCCGGTGCGTTCATCCGCTTTGGTAATTTTATGAATTCAGAAATTTATGGCAAGCCTACCAATGGCAGTTGGGGCGTAGTTTTTGTTCAGGACGATGCTTCGCTACTGCCAAGGCATCCTACCCAGTTGTACGAAGCTTTTGCCTACTTACTTATCACAGCTATACTTCTTTACTTATACAAAACCAAAATTACACAACGATCTAACGGCGTTATCTTTGGTGTGTTTATGGTGCTGTTATTTTCGGCACGTTTTATCATCGAGTTTTTTAAAGAAAACCAGGAAGCTTTCGAAAATAATATGGTAATCAACATGGGGCAACTACTAAGCATTCCATTTATTGTATTGGGCCTTGCACTCATCATATTTAATAAGCACAAGCCCGTTACCTATACTTTACAGTAACAAAAAACGTTATGCGTAATGTAAAGTGTACTGGATTGCAGCACTTTTGGCGGTGTAGCAATCCCGCAAAAAAATAGTATCTTTACCCACAAAATCGTTTTAACAAACATATTTACGAACCGTAGTGGCCCGGCCACGATCTATATATACAACAAATAACTATGGCATGTACAAGCTGTTCTACGGGAACCAAAGACGGTACCCCGAGAGGATGTAAAAGTAACGGTACCTGCGGGACTGATAGCTGCAATAAGCTAACAGTGTTCGACTGGCTATCTAATATGAGTTTACCCGGCGGAGAAGCGCCCTTTGACTGTGTTGAAGTACGCTTTAAAAACGGAAGAAAAGAATTTTACCGCAATGCCGAAACGCTTACCTTAAGCATAGGCGATGTTGTTGCTACCGAGGCTTCACCAGGCCATGATATTGGTATAGTTACCCTTACGGGCGAACTGGTAAAAATGCAAATGAAGAAAAAAGGTGTTAAGCCTAATGGCGAAATACTTAAAATATACCGCAAGGCATCGCAAAAAGATATCGATATCTGGAGTGATGTACGCTCTAAAGAAGAGCCAATGAAGGTGGTAGCCCGAGAAATCGCGATTAAGCTAAAACTGGAAATGAAGATATCCGATATCGAATTTCAGGGCGATGGCTCTAAGGCTACGTTTTACTATACGGCAAATGACCGTGTAGATTTTAGGCAGCTTATTAAAGATTTTGCCCGTGAGTTTAGCATTCGTATCGAAATGAAACAGGTAGGTTTCCGTCAGGAAGCATCGCGCCTTGGGGGCATAGGCTCTTGCGGCCGCGAGCTGTGCTGCAGTACCTGGCTTACCGATTTTAGAAGCGTTAACACCAGCGCGGCACGTTACCAGCAATTATCGCTTAACCCGCAAAAACTTGCAGGCCAGTGCGGTAAACTAAAATGCTGTTTAAATTTCGAACTAGACACCTATCTGGATGCCCTTAAAGGCCTGCCGGATATGGATACCAAGATTTATACCGAAAAAGGCGATGCTTTTTGCCAAAAGGTAGATATTTTTAAAGGCCTTATGTGGTTTGCCTATACTAACGATATGGCACACTGGCATGTTATTACTGCCGAGCAGGTTAAAGAAATGGTATCGCTTAATAAAAACAAAGAGCGTGTAACTGCCCTTGAAGATTATGCGGTAGAAATTGCTGCTATAGAGCCTGAGAAAAACTTCCAGAATGCTGTTGGTCAGGACAGCCTTACCCGTTTCGACGCGCCTAAACCTAAAAAGAGAAGGCCGGGTAACCGCGAAGGTGCTACTGCCAACAACGCTAATAAAAAGAAAAAACCGGCAGGTGCTGCACCGGCAATAACTCCGGGTAACGCAAATGCCAATGCTGCTAAAGGGCCTGCAATTGCGCCAAATAACAATAAACCGGCACCATCTAACAAAATTGTGCCTAACAAGCAAGCGCAACAACCGGCGCAGCCAGGGCAACCAAACAACAGTAATAAAATAACGCCAGCTAACAATAAAAATGCGAACAATAAAAAATAGTTTATTAGCCATGGGGCTGCTGTTTTTAGTTTGCTCCTGCGATAAGGCAAGGGTTTTTGACGAGTATAAAGAACTCAATGGTACGTGGAGTAAAGACAGTGTTTTCTCGTTTAACTACGAGGCTAAAGATACTGTGGCTAAATACAACATGTTTGTAACCACGCGCACTAACAACAGCTATCCGTACAATAACATGTTTTTAATTGTACAAATGCAACAGCCTGGCACTGAGCTTACCAAGGTAGATACACTGGAGTACCAAATGGCAAACCCCGATGGCAGCCTTATGGGCGATGGCTTTAGCGATATTAAAGAGAGCAAGTTGTGGTATAAAGAAAAAGTAAACTTCCCTAAAGTGGGTAACTATACCTTTAAAATAAAACAGGCAGTAAGGCAATCAGGCAAAGTAGCCGGGGTGCAGCAGCTTGAAGGTATTACCGAAGTGGGTTTACGAATAGAATCAACAGAATAAGAAATTATTATGGCAGTAAAAAATAACAATAATTCTAACCAGAATTATTCGCGTTACATTAAAAACTTCTGGAAAATAGTAGGCTTCGGCTTTGTATTTATCATTTTATTTTTCCTTTTGGCGTCATGGGGTGCTTTGGGTAAAATGCCTAGTTTCGACCAGCTTGAAAACCCAAACTCTAATGTAGCTACCGAGATCATTTCATCTGACGGGCAAACGCTGGGTAAATTTTACCTTCAAAACCGTACCCCGGTTAAGTATGCCGATTTACCAAAATCGTTAGTAGATGCACTGGTTTCTACCGAAGATGAACGTTTTTACGAGCATTCCGGTATCGATGCCCGCGGTACATTAAGGGCGGTTGCAAGCTTTGGTACCAGCGGTGGTGCGAGTACTATTACACAGCAGTTAGCAAAAAACCTTTTCCACGGCGAAGGTTCTAAAAATATTGTAATGCGTGTGGTACAAAAGGTTAAGGAATGGATTATTGCTATCCGCCTTGAGCGCCAGTACACTAAAGACGAAATTATTGCCATGTACCTCAACACGGTCGATTTTGTAAATCAGGCGGTGGGTATCAGGTCGGCATCAAAAACATACTTTGGTAAAGAGCCAAAAGAACTTACTATAGATGAGTCTGCCGTAATTGTAGGTATGCTTAAAAATCCATCGTACTTTAACCCGGCCAGGGAATCGAAACGCAAACTGGTGACCGACAGGCGTAATACGGTATTGGCACAAATGGTTAAAAACGACAAACTTACAGAGGCCGAAAAAGCCAAACTGGAAGAGAAACCGCTTAAACTTCACTTCTCGGTAGAAAGCCATAAAGATGGTATTGCTACTTACTTTAGGGAATACCTGCGTGGCTTTATGGAAAAATGGGTTAAAAACAACCCTAAGCCAGATGGTAGCGAGTACGATATTTATACCGATGGTTTAAAGATATACACTACTATCGACTCTAAAATGCAAACCTATGCAGAGGAAGCGGTAGACGAGCATTTAGCTAACCTGCAGGAAGAGTTTTTTATTCAGCAGAAAAAAAATACCAATGCACCGTTTGTAAATATATCCGATAAAGAAACGCAAAGCATTATTAACCGTGCCATGCGCAACTCTGAACGCTGGAGGATATTAGCCGACCAGGGTAAAGATGAAGACGAGATTATAAAATCGTTCAGTAAAAAAACCGATATGACAGTGTTTACATGGCATGGCGACCGCGATACCATAATGACACCTATCGATTCTATACGTTACTACAAGCACTTCTTACAATCGGGCTTAATGTCTATGGAGCCACAAACCGGCCATGTAAAAGCATGGGTGGGTGGTATAAACTACAAACACTTTCAGTACGATCACGTAGCACAGGGCGCACGCCAGGTAGGTTCTACATTTAAACCTTTTGTGTATGCAACGGCTATCGAGCAACTGCATTATTCGCCTTGCGACTCTATATTAGACGGGCCTTTCAGCATGCCTAAAGGTAAATACGGTATTGATGCCGACTGGAATCCGCAAAACTCTAACGGTCAGTTTAGGGGCATGGTAACGCTTAAACAGGCGTTGGCTAACTCTATCAACACCATTTCGGCCAAGCTTATCGACCGTGTAGGGCCGAAAGCCGTGGTAGATATGACGCATAAATTGGGCGTATCGTCTAAAATACCGGAGCAGCCTGCTATAGCACTGGGCGCTGTTGAAATTACAGTGAGCGATATGGTTGCGGCCTACAGTACATTTGCTAACCAGGGTATGTACGTAAAACCTATGGTTATTACTAAAATTGAAGATAAAAACGGTGTGGTACTCTACCAAACCGCTCCTGAAACGCACGAGGTTATTAGTAAAGATATATCATACGCTATTATAAAACTGTTAGAGGGCGTTACCGAAACAGGATCTGGTGCCAGGCTTAAATGGGGCGGCGGCGGCGGTAGCGGCTACAACCGTATGACGGGTTATCCGTATAAAATTGTAAACCCTGTTGCGGGTAAAACGGGTACAACCCAAAATCAATCAGATGGTTGGTTTGTAGGTATGGTGCCTAACCTTGCCACAGGTGTTTGGGTAGGTAATGAAGATAGGTCGGCGCACTTTAAAGGCCTTATATACGGTCAGGGAGCTACCATGGCATTGCCTATATGGGGTATTTATATGCGAAAAATGTATGACGATGACAGCATGATCTTTAAGGTATCTGAAAAGCCATTCGAGCGACCGGCAAATCTTTCTATAAAAGTAGATTGCTGGAAACCGCCGGTGCGGGATACAACTAAAGTTGACAGTTTAAGTATAGACGACGAATTTGGAATATAATTTACAAAGACCTTCAATTGAAGGTCTTTTTTTATATATTTATACGCCAATTTAAACTAAAATTGTATGATTAATAAAAAAGTGCAAAACGTAACCGAAGCGCTAAAGGATATAAATAACGATGTAACCATTATGTTAGGCGGCTTTGGCCTTTGCGGAATTCCGGAAAATAGTATCGCCCAACTGGTAATAAAAGGGGTTTCGGGGCTTACCTGTATTTCTAACAACGCCGGGGTAGATGATTTTGGCCTTGGCCTGTTGCTGCACAAAAAGCAGATCAAGAAAATGATCTCATCGTACGTGGGTGAAAATGCCGAATTTGAACGCCAGATGCTTAGCGGCGAGCTTGATGTAGAGCTTACCCCACAAGGTACACTTGCCGAGAAATGCCGTGCTGCACAAGCGGGTATCCCTGCGTTTTACACACCTGCCGGTTATGGCACAGAGGTTGCCGAAGGTAAAGAAGCCCGTGAATTTAACGGTAAAATGCATATTATGGAAGAGGCTTACAAAGCTGATTTCGCCATTGTAAAAGCCTGGAAGGGTGATGAGGCCGGTAATCTTATTTTTAAGGGTACTGCCAAAAACTTTAATGCCTGTATGGCTGGTGCCGCAAAAATTACCATTGCCGAGGTAGAAGAGCTTGTTCCTGCCGGAACGCTGGATCCTAACCAGGTGCATGTTCCCGGTATTTTTGTAAACCGCATTTTTCAGGGCGAAAAATATGAAAAAAGGATTGAGCAGAGAACGGTTAGAAAAAGGTAATTTGAAGATTTTTTAATTTTAAAATTTGAAGATGAGAAACGACCGTCCTAACCTAATTGTTGATCTTACTTTTACCTTTGCTTTAAATATTATTGCCTATTCAGAAAAAGTAAAGCTTGACAAAAAATTTGAGATGGCTTCACAAATTTTCAGAAGCGGAACTTCAATTGGGGCTAATATAAGGGAAGCTCAAAACGCAGAAAGTAAAGCTGATTTTATACATAAATTTAAAATTTCAGCTAAAGAGGCCGATGAAGTATATTATTGGCTAATGCTTTGCAAATCATCAGAGTTTTATCCAGATCCTGATGAACGATTATTTACAGATTTAAATTCTATCATTTTAATTATCACTAAAATTATTTCATCCAGTAAGGCAAAATAATTTTCAAATTACCAAATCATCAAATTTTAAAACATGGCTTTAGGAAAAGAAGATATAGCAAAAAGAATTGCAAAAGAAGTTAAAGACGGGTACTTTGTAAACCTGGGTATAGGCATACCTACGCTGGTGGCGAACTATGTGCGCGACGATATAAATGTTGATTTTCAGAGTGAAAACGGTGTACTGGGCATGGGTCCGTTTCCGTTTGAGGGAGATGAAGACGCCGATGTTATTAACGCCGGTAAACAAACCATTACGACATTGCCGGGAGCGTCATTTTTTGACTCGGCTACGAGTTTCGGGATGATTCGCGGGCAGCACGTAGACCTTACCATTCTGGGTGCTATGGAAGTTGCCGAGAACGGCGATATAGCCAACTGGAAAATTCCGGGTAAAATGGTTAAAGGCATGGGCGGCGCGATGGATTTAGTAGCCTCTGCAGAGAATATTATCGTGGCAATGATGCACGTTAACAAAGCAGGCGAATCGAAACTGCTAAAGCGCTGTACGCTGCCGTTAACAGGCGTAGGCTGCGTTAAAAAGATAGTTACCGAACTGGCTGTTTTAGAAATTGTACCCGAAGGGTTTAAATTATTAGAACGTGCCCCGGGCGTAACGGTTGAAGATATTATAAAAGCTACAGAGGGTAACCTTATTATTGAAGGCGATATTCCGGAAATGGTTATTGAGTAGTATTTTAATTTTTTATAGATAAGCCCCTGCATAACTAATATGCAGGGCTTTTGTTTTTAGTTTTTTTTATAGAGATTCTTCATTTCGTGAGGATGACAGCAGTACGTGTCATTCTGAGCGCAGTGCAACGAAGTCGAAGAATCTCAATAAACACGAGACTTCTCCACTGCACTGCGCTTCGGTCGAAACGGAAAACATGCACCTCACAATAATAGCTATGTGAACAGAGATCCTTCCTTCGTCAGGATGACATATGTTACTTCAAAACAAACAACCAGTCCCCTACCCTTACATCAATAGTATTAAAGAATCATAGTAAGCTGTATACGCTTACGAGATTCGTCTACCTCAACCACTTTTACATGTACGTGCTGGTGTAACTTCACAACTTCGTTTACATCGCTTACAAAGCCTTCTTTTAGCTGAGAGATGTGTACAAGGCCGCTTTCTTTAGTGCCTATATCTACAAAGCAGCCAAAATTAGTAATGTTATTCACAATTCCGGGCAGCATCATGCCAGTGCGCAGATCGGATATGGTTTTAACGTTAGGGTCAAATTCAAAAACTTTGGCAGCTTTACGCGGGTCTAACCCTGGTTTTTCGAGCTCTTTTAAAATATCTTTCAAGCCAAGCTGACCAATATCTGCCGTTACGTAACCCTCGACTTTTATTTTAGCAATCGCTTCTTTATTCGATATTAAATCTGATGTTTTTAGCTTCAGGTCTTTCGCCATTTTTTCGACTATGCTATATGCTTCGGGGTGTACGGCACTGTTATCTAACGGGTTTTTAGCGTTCGGAATCCTGATGAATGCCGCTGCCTGCTGGTAGGCCTTCTCCCCTAGCCTTGGTACTTTTTTAAGTTGCTTGCGCTCCTCAAACGGGCCGTGTTCGCTACGGTAGGCCACAATATTTTCGGCCAGTTTTTCGCCAATGCCCGATACATACCCTAACAGCGATTTACTTGCCGTGTTAATGTTTACCCCTACCGAGTTTACGCAGCGCATTACCACGGTATCCAACTCATTTTTAAGGTTGCCCTGGTCTACATCGTGCTGGTACTGCCCTACTCCAATGGCTTTCGGGTCTATTTTTACCAGTTCGGCCAATGGGTCGCTAAGGCGGCGGCCTATGGACACTGCCCCCCTAACGGTAACATCGTATTTTGGAAATTCATCCCTCGCAATTTTTGATGCCGAATATACCGATGCCCCTGCCTCGCTTACCACAAACACCTGAACGGGTTTATCCCAAGCTATTTTTTTGATGAAATGTTCTGTCTCGCGGCTGGCGGTACCGTTGCCTATAGATATTGCATCTATTTTATAGGCATTAACCATCGACCTGATTTTTTTCATGGCAATGGCACTCTCGTTTTGCGGTGCGTGCGGAAAAATAGTTTCGTTATACAGCAGGTCGCCTTTTTCGTCGAGGCATACTATTTTGCACCCACTTCGGAAACCGGGATCTATAGCCAGTATGCGTTTTTCGCCAAGTGGCGGCGCCAACAATAACTGACCCAAATTACCGGCAAATACCTGTATGGCAACGGCATCGGCTTTTGCCTTAGCTTCCTGCAACACCTCGTTGCTTATGGCCGGAGCCAGCAAACGCTTGTAACTATCGTCTATCGCTTTTTTAAGGTGCACGGCCGTGTCGCGCTTATTTTTTATAACCGACTCTTCTATAAAATCAAGCACCTCATCAGTATCAACCTCTACTTTTAGTTTTATAATGCCCTCGTTTTCGGCGCGGAGCATGGCCAGCAACCGGTGCGATGGTGCCTTGGTTAAATTTTCTGACCAGTCTAAATACTGTTCAAATTTTTTAGCCTTTTCCGGGTCGGCCGATTTGACTGCTTTTGTACTTAAGGCCGCTTTGCGGCCAAAAATTTTACGCAGGTTTTTACGTATGTATATGTCCTCGTTAACCCATTCGGCAATAATGTCGCGGGCACCCTGCAGCGCTTCATCTTCGTTACCTACTTTATCATTAAGGTACTTGGCGGCTATAAAATCAACATCATCGGCGTTTTGCGCCATGATAATTTTAGCCAGTGGCTCCAGCCCTTTTTCGCGGGCAACATCGGCTCGGGTTTTCTTTTTCTTTTTAAAGGGCAGGTATAAATCTTCCAGTTCCACAAGGTCGAAACTGGCGGTTATTTTCTGTTTTAATTCGGGGGTTAGAGCCTTTTGCTCGTCGATGCTTTTTAGTATGCCCTCTTTACGTTTTACTATGGCATCATACGCCTGACTTAGTTTAGCAATCTGCTCGATAACTACCTCGTCGAGGTTGCCTGTTTTGTCTTTACGGTAACGGGCAATAAAGGGTATGGTGCAGTCTTCGGCCAGTAATTGTAAGGTGTTTTCTATGCTTTTTTGCGGGGCAGCAACCTGGCCCAGTATGTATTGTATGTTTGTCATGGCTTGTAAAATAAGGGATACAAATATGCAATTATTTAAATTATTTTGAGAGGGATTTTTTTGTAGTTTTAAAACATAAAATGTGTACTCTTTAATAAAAATAACTCAAACTATGAAATTTTCTATACCTGATGAAGATGGGATTATTGCCATTGTAAATACTAAAGATTACACAACTTTTGTAGATGAAGACTGGGATTTAAAGCAGCTGTTTGAGCACTTTGTAATACAGATGAACCGTCAGAATCTTATAATCTGGAAAAGTAATAATGATGGTGGCGGACAATGGAATATTGAAGTTTTGTTTGAACCATCTAATAAACCTGCCTTTAGAGAATTTACTAAAACTATAAATGTAACTGATGGTAAATTACACTTTGTAACGTACACCGATATTACTATGGCGGCACAATTTGAAGATGAAATATTACCTTCTAAACAAAATGCTGATTTACAAATTTTACTTAAAAATGGATTACATAGTGTTACAGTCAGGCAGCTTTTTAATCCTGATAATTACGATTTTGAAGATACTCAAGAAACCTCTTTTGAATTAATTTTTACTGGTACCGTTTCTGAAAATAAAACTTATGCGGAAAATGTTTTTTGGTGGGAAGAAGATTAAAAATACTTTATTTAAAGAGAGAAAATTTTTTTCTTTTTACCCAATAAAATCTAGGTAGTTACCCGTGTTGATAACCTCAAAAGTAGCATCAATATATGCCTTTGCAAAAGCGGTGAGTATTTTAACCTCCTTTTTTCGTCCATTTAATAAGGGATACAAATATGACAAATTAATTTTTGCGATAGGAGGGATGTGGATAAGTTTTTGTGTAGGATTTTTTTGTAGGTTTATAAAAAATTATGATGAAAAATAAATTACCTGAATACACTTCGTTTGAGGAAAAAGAAAAACATTTTATAATAACCTATATTGATTCTATTAAAGATTTTGAAATTTTCCTAGCGAGTCATAGAACATGTAAAGGAATATATAGAGGAATAAATCAATCTTATTATAAAATTTATACATCATTACAAAGACAAATATTAGAAAAGAATCTTAAAAATTTTAGTGTTGAAGAATACATTTTGAAAGCTAGAAATACAGTAATGCTCAAGAATTATTTTCAACATTTTAAAATAGTTCCATCAAAATTATCTATTTGGTCATATTTACAACATTATGGAGCTCCAACACCACTTATTGATTTTACCTATGATATTGAAAAAGCAATTTATTTTGCGATAGAAAAACACGATGAATCATCTTTCAAAAAAAATAATGATATGTCAGATAGATTCAGTATTTTTTTTATTCAAAATTCTGATTTAGAATTAGTTAATATAGATAATGTATGTGGTAGTTTTGTTGAATATAAAAAGCCTGCCGTCGAAATTTTCAATTCACGACCTCCTGAAAAAAATTTTGATTACAATGCTTTATTACTGCATTTAGATCAAATGTTTGATATGAATATATTAGAGGTTTTTTTATTAGATAATAAAGAAGAGTATAATGAAGTCTTCAATTTATACAATAATATAAGAATAATTGCTCAACAAGGTCTATTTATAAATAATTCATATTTAGACATACCTCTTGAAGAAGCTTTAAAGAAGTTTTATATATCATCCACTCAATACCAAGCTTCTATTTGGGATGATATTGCTTCAGAAGAAGCAGATCAAGTTAATGAAGAATATAGAAAAAATTTAGAAATGAATAGAATCTTTCAAAAAAGATTTGAAAAAAACATTATCCATAGTTTTGAAATTAATAAAGAATTAATTCCAAATATAAGAGAGCTTATGTCAATACAAAAAAAAGATATATATCCAAATGAAGAAGAAATTGTTTGGAATATATTTACAGAATCATTTCAATAAAATAAATTTAAGTAAGATATAACTAATTATAAAGCAAAAAAAATCCGCCGTGATGGCGGATTTTCATATTATAATATCTTGTAATTAAGCACAAGGCATTTTATCAATCCTGGCCTGGTGGCGGCCACCTTCAAAAGGGGTATTTAAAAAAGTAGCAACCATATCTACCGCCTGCTCAATAGAAGTGTAGCGCGCCGGGATGCTTAATATGTTAGCATTGTTATGCTGGCGTGCCAAGGCGGTAATTTCTTTAGTCCAGCATAGGGCAGCGCGAATTTTCTGGTGTTTGTTAGCCGTCATAGAGGCACCGTTCCCGCTTCCGCAGATAATAATACCAAAATCAACGGCACCATTTTCTACATCAATAGCAACCGGGTGCACAAAATCGGCATAATCAACACTGTCAAAAGTATCGGTACCGTGGTTAATAACGGTTATACCTTTGCCTTCAAGGTATTTTACAATAGCTTTTTTATAGTCGGGTCCGGCGTGGTCGTTACCTATCGAAATTTTCATGGTGTAAATCTTAGTTATGTTGTTAGTACAAAGGTATTAAACAAATAGGAGAGTGCCAATAATTAGTGTTATTAACATTTTTAGTGCCTATAATATAGTGTAGTTATTGTTAAAATCCTACATTGTTAGTAAGTTTTGAAATGTGCTGTAAACAAACAACATACAAAACTGCCAACTTTGTTGATAACTAAATAATGATTTCCAAAAGTTTTTTAAGGTTGGTAGCCTAATTTTTATAATGCAAATCGTGATTGTAAATTCCTAATTTAGTTTCGGCAATTTGTTTAAAAGTTATCAGCATACATTCTGCAATTATTAACACAAATTAACAGTACAACTTATTAAACAAACCATATACAAAGTTACAAGTAACCATTGTTAATAACCTTTTACGAAAATTACGAAACTACCTCGTTTTAATCTGTTTACATTTACTTAACATTGTTGAAACAATTGTATAAGATTGTATAAGTCACAAATCCCGTATTATTTCAAAAAGTTATAGGCCTTATTAACACGCTATAATAACCATCAAAAAAATTTAATTTAATTAAAACCTTTTTTTTATTATTTAATAAGTGTTGATAACCTTTTTGAAGATTGTCTTACCAAAAAATATTTTAAACGATGTTTAAGTGATTACCGTTGTTGAATTCGGTTAAGATTAGTTTAACCGTGTCCAAATCGTTTTGGTGTACCTTAAGTTTAATACCACCCAGCGCCTGCGAATACATAGGTACTACCGATGTCATGGTTTCGTTTTCGAAGTAAAACTGTAAGCCGGCCTCAAGCAGCAGGTGTTTAAGTATGGTAATTTCGTGCGGATAGCTAAAAGTAGCGGCAGTAACAAAGTGTTTCATTAGTATATTATTACGTAAAACCTGTATAAAATTATAGCTTTAAAGTTATTATTTCATTAAACAGCACGTTAAATCTATTTGTAATTTGTAAATTTCAGCATTATTTAAAATGTATGAACAAGAGAAACGGAAGACCGTCAGCGAAAAAGGAAAATGATTTTTCCGGTAAGATTTACAAAATACTTGCCAAAGAGCCTAACAAGGCATTTAATTATAAACAAATTGCAGCAATACTGGAACTTAACGATACCCAAAGCAGAAACGAGATTATAAAAGAGCTAAAATTTTTAGCTTCTAAAGAAAACATCCAGGAAATAGAAAAAGGGAAATATACTGTGGTTGCCAAAACAGATTATGTGGAAGGCAAGATAGATATGACCAGCAGAAAGACGGCTTATTTTGTATCGGCAGAGCTGGAAGAAGATGTATTTATACCTACCAACAACCTTAACAAAGCCCTTGATAAAGATAAGGTTAAAGTATATATTTACAACAGGCGTAAGGGCAGAAGGCCTGAAGGCGAAGTGGTTGAAATCATCGAAAGATTTAAAACCGAGTTTGTGGGCGTTATAGACATACAAAAGAATTTTGCTTTTGTAAGTACGGCCAATGCTAAAATGTATACCGATATTTTTATACCCCGCAATAAACTTGGCAATGCCGAGAATGGCGATGTGGTACTTGTTAAAATGGACGACTGGCCTGCAAAAGCCGATAGCCCTTTTGGCGAAGTTATCAGGGTACTGGGAAGACCTGGAGAACACAATACCGAAATTCACGCGATATTAGCCGAGTACGGTTTACCGTCAGACTTTCCTATTGATGTAGAGGTATTTGCACAGAAGATTAATACAGAGATTGAGCCGGAAGAAATTGCAAGGCGAAGGGATATGCGTAACGTGCTTACGTTTACCATTGACCCTAAAGATGCGAAAGACTTTGATGATGCATTGTCATTTCAGGTGTTAGAGAACGGCAATTACGAAATAGGTATCCATATAGCAGACGTGTCGCATTACCTTCAGGAAGGGACGATATTAGATGCTGAGGCCTATCAAAGGGCAACATCGGTGTACCTGGTAGACAGGGTAGTGCCTATGTTACCCGAAGTGCTGAGTAACTTTGCATGTTCGCTCAGGCCGCATGAAGAGAAATATACGTTCTCGGCAGTGTTTGAACTGAATGAAAAAGCAGTTGTGGTAAACCAGTGGTTTGGCCGTACGGTTATATATTCAGATCAGCGCTTTGCGTATGAAGAAGCACAGCATATTATAGAAACCAAAGGCAAAACTATTGCCGAAGAAGTATCGATTACCGGTGCCGAATATAGCGTGAGCGATGATATTAAAAATGCTACGTTAAAACTTAACGAGCTGTCTAAAATATTGCGCAGCAAGCGTATGGCTAATGGTGCCATATCGTTTGATAAGGTAGAGGTTAAATTCCACCTAAATGAAGAAGCAGAGCCAACCGGCGTTTACTTTAAAGTAGCTAAAGATGCTAACCACCTTATTGAGGAGTTTATGCTTTTAGCCAACAAAAAAGTGGCTGAGTTTATTGGTAAACAAAAACCGGAGAAAACCTTTGTATACCGTATTCACGATGAGCCGGATGAGGATAAACTTATTGGCCTGCAAAACGTTATTGCTAAATTTGGTTATAAAATAAACTTCCAGAATAAAGGCGATATCTCTAAATCCCTAAACGCATTACTTACAGATGTACAGGGTAAAAAAGAGCAAAACCTGGTAGATACCCTTGCTATTCGTACCATGAGTAAGGCTAAGTACAGTACTGATAACATAGGCCATTACGGACTGGCGTTCGATTACTATTCACACTTTACATCGCCTATACGTAGGTATCCAGATGTTATGGCACACAGGTTATTACAGCATTATTTAGATGGTGGTGCCAGTGCTAATAAAGAGCATTATGAGGAGATGTGTATACATTCATCAAGCATGGAAGGCCTTGCCGCCAATGCAGAGCGCGACAGTATTAAATACATGCAGGTTAAGTATATGCTAGACCATAAAGACGAAGAGTTTTTAGGTGTAATATCGGGCGTTACAGAGTGGGGTATTTATGTAGAAATTGTATCTAACAAATGCGAGGGCATGTGCCGTATTCGCGAAATTAAAGACGATTACTACACGTTTGATGATAAGCAATATGCTTTAGTAGGCGAAGTTTCCGGCAATATATTACAGCTGGGCGACGAAGTATATGTTAAGGTTAAAAATGCCGACCTGGTTAAAAAACAACTCGACTTCAGCTTTTTAAGAAAGAACGAGTAAGTATTTGTAGCCGGGTTAATTAGCACTTTTGGTTTGATAATTTGTTTGTTTTTACAGTACTTATATCATCATGAAAAATGTTATTAGCATAATAGTATTTCTATACACAGTAGCAGGTTTTTGTTTTATGCAAAAACCTGCTACTTCTTTTTTAAGCGGTATCCAAAGTGTTTACGTTCATATAGATAAAAATAGTTACACACCCGGCGAAACATTATGGTTTAAAGCTTATTTTACAGATGCATCACAACCAGTAAACCAAACCCTGCTTGTAAAAATTATTGATACAGAACATAAAAATGTACTGATAGAAAAGGAATTTCCGGTATATGATATCCGTTCACACGGGCAAATTGTACTGCCGGATAGTATTGCAACAGGTACTTATCAACTTGTAGCTTACGGCAATGCCACCTGCAATCTTAATAAATACAATGTGTTTGTTCAGCAAATTAAGATTTTGAAAAACACGGCATCATCATTAATTGCAAAGGCACAGCTTTTAAATACAGGCGCTTTACTTCCGGGTAAACCGGTTCAAATTAAATTTAACCTCACTAAAAACAGTTATCCTGTAAAAGGTATAAAAGGCAAATTTACAGCAAGTTATGAGGGTCAGGATAAAATTTTAAGTTCAGATAAATTAAAAACAGATACAGATGGAATTGCCATTGCATCGTTTATATATCCACAGGCAGGGCCTTATGATCATGTATTAGTTAAAGGCGAATTTTATGATGGCGATAAGCAAATTCATACCGAACTATTTTTACCGTCTACCGAAAAGAAGTTACTATCTGATATTTATGTAGAAGGTGGCCAATTAATCAATGGCTTAAAAAACAAGGTTTTAATAAGCCTTAAAGATGAAAATAATATAGCAGTTGCCAATGCTACAATTGTTTTAAGGGAAGATAAAGCAAACCTATCATCTGCAAAAACAGACAGTACCGGTAGAGCCGCTTTACAGTTTGTTCCAAAAAATAACATGATTTATGATATTATGGTAACCGGCGATGCTATTAATAAACCTGAAATTTTACAGTTGCCTGATAATAAAGAGGGTATACTGCTCAAATTGATAAACGATAGAAATATCAAGGTTATTAATACTGGTGCTGCCACGCAAAGAAAATTAGAATTATGGAATGAAGCAGGGGTATTGGTTACTAAAGAACTGAACATAAAAGCAGGAGATTCGGTATCGGTTGTATTGCCTCAGGTTAATGAAAAAACTATTATTAGTGCCGGTCTTTTTAAAGACAATAAGCTTACTAACGAGCGTGTTTTTATGCAGGGAAGTACTGATTTTTATACTGTAAAAATTACTGTTGATAACAAAAATATAAAGCCCCATCAAAAAGTTACGGCCAGGGTACATATAGAAGATGCTTCCGGTAATTCGGTTAAGGCAAACCTATCTGTAGCAACAGTTTTTAATAAAGTTATAGATAAGGAAGCTTATAAAATTATATCACTCTCAGCTTATAATGGTATGGCATCTGATAAGGAAATAAAGAGCCTTTTACAGCAAGATATTGCTACCGCTAATAAATTACTTATTGCTAAAAAATGGAGGCAGGATACATTAATCATGAGTAATGAAAACTGTACTGCTTCTGCCGGACTAACAGGGTTTTTAAAAAATAAAAAGAAGAACAGAGGCATCCATATCAACCAGTTTATAATGCATACAAGCCAGGGTTCTAAAATAATAAAGGTCGAAAAAAATGGTAGTTTTACTATCCCTCCGGAGTATTTATTAGCCAAAGAAGGTCAGGAAAACTATATAAATATTGATGACTTATTGCAGGATTATACTATAGAAATAGATAGCAAGGAAGATGGACTACCTTCGCTTTTACCTTTGGTATTGGCTAATAAAAAAATAAATTATTCAATAATTTCAGAAGATATAGCTCTGTTGCCAATTTCCGGTGTTGTTGATTTAGAAGGTGTTACAATTACAAAGAAAAGAGATAATGAATATACTACTGCCGATTACCAAAAATGGGTTAGGGATTTTCCGGCGGTATGTAACGATTATGTGTGCATACATGGTATTATTAATTGTGGTGTACACAAAATGGAAAAAGGGCCGCCACCTGTTGTAGGGCATCGATACTTTTATAATATTTGGAGTAATTATTTGTACACTCATTGTATTAGCTGCGATTGTAAAGAAAAAGCACAAACCACGTTTGCCTTAAAAAGCATTACACTGCCAGAACCGTTTCCTGACCTGACATTTGAGGGCGATTTCGATTTAAAATATTATTCTACCATTTACTGGAACCCTAATATCAATACCAATGCTGGTGGCGATGCTACTGTAAATTTTACAACATCGGATTTATCCGGAGCTTATACTATTATTATACAAGGTCTTACCGACTATAATAATTCCGCAGTGTACGGCAGTACAGAATTTAAAGTGTTATTAAACCAATAAATCGAAAACTGCATCAATCATAAAATAATCATAAGAGCGCAATTTCGGTATACATCTTGTTATAAATTGCAATGTCAATAATCAAAACAAAACCTATTATGAAAAAGATTCTTTTAGTTGCCTTTTTAGGCTTAAGTCAGTTTATAAATGCGCAGGTTACTAAAAACCTGGGTGATTTTAGTACGGTAAGGGTATTCGATAAAATTAACGTAACACTTGTAAAATCGTCAGAAAGTAAAATAGTTATTACCGGCTCCAGGGCAGAAGATGTAGAGGTGGTAAGTAAAAATAACGACCTTAAGGTGCGTATGAAACTTACTAAACTACTTGCAGGAGAAGATATTAGCGCAACTATATATTATAAAAACATCGACCAGGTTGAAGCTAGTGAAGGATCGTTCGTAGGATCTTCAGATACGTTTAAATCAACAGCGTTTGCTGTAAATGCTAAGGAAGGATCTACCATTAAGCTAACGCTTGATGTTTCTAAACTTACATCTAAAGCTAACTCCGGTGGTATTTTACAAATAGATGGTAAGGCTACAAACCATGATTTGGTAATAACATCTGGCGGTATTTTTAAAGGTAAAAGCTTAACTACGGCTCAAACAACAGTGACTGTTAATGGGGGTGGCGATGCCGATGTTCTTGCTACCGATTTTGTAGATGCTAAAACAAGGGCAGGTGGCGATATTAATGTGTATGGTAACCCAAAACAGGTTAATAAAAAAACCACTGCAGGTGGTACTATTAATATAAAATAATCTGATTATATCAGTATTTAATACCCTGATAAGTAATAATTTACTTATCAGGGTATTTTTTTGGTCATAACTGTAACATTTAATAAATTCTAGTGTCTTTAAGGTATATTACTAATCAATCATTATAAAAAATTATACTTATGAAATCACTGTATGTACTTACCGCATTAGCTGCTTTTAACCTTGTGGCTGCTCAAAAAACTACTCAGCTTAAAGATTTTAAAAGCCTTACTATTGGAGAAGATATGAAGGTTAAACTGGTAAAATCTACCGAAAATAAACTTGTTTCACAAGGTGGTGGAGATGATGATGATGACGAAATTAAAATTGTGAATGAAGCTGGGGCACTTGTTTTAAATGGCGATGATAATGATGTTACCCTTTATTATAAAGATGCTTTAGTGAGTGTTATTGTAGGTTCTGATTCGCAATTAAATGGAGATGACGAAATAAAAACGAAAGAGTTTAAATTAGTAGCGTCTGAAGATGCTATAGTTCGCCTTAATTTAAATGTAGATAAACTGGCTACCGTTGTTAGTGCAGATGCTGTTGTAACACTTACCGGTAAAGCTAAAGATCATAACGCTACTTTAAGTGAAGATGCGGTATTGAAGGGAACCGACTTTTTAACCGAAAACACATCTATTACACTATCGCCGGATGCTGCCGCAAATATTAATGCAAAGGGTGTTGTAAATGCTTTTGTAGGCGAAGACGGATCGCTAAAAATACACGGTAACCCTAAAAAAATAAACCAGTCTAAAGGTGATGATGCCTCTATAGTAGTAGTTAATTAGCATATAAAAATGCCCTTAATAAGATAATTATAAAGGCATTTTTTAATTTAAGATTATAAATACTAACTTGCAGTCTTAAATAAAATTGATGTTAAACGATATTTTAAGTGCCATACCATTAGGTTTATTATTAAGCATAATGCCCGGGGCGGTATTTTTTGTGTTGCTCGAAACCAGTGTTGTTAAGGGCTTTAAGGCCGCAATAGCTTTCGATTTGGGTGCAGTTGCGTCAGACGTTGTATTTATACTAATAGCCTATTTTAGCAGTTATCAATTGCTTGCAAAAATAAAAGATGAGCCCGCCCTGTTTATATTTGGCGGGCTTATTATGTTTGTATATGGGCTAATTTCATTTTTAAACAATACTAAAATATCTAAAAAAGAGTTAGCTAACGATGCTAAAGATATTATTACCCGTAACTATTTTAGCCTGTTTGCAAAGGGTTTCCTGCTTAATTTTATAAACATTGGGGTGTTAGCCTTTTGGCTGGGTATTATTATAACCTGGGGCCCAAGGCTGGATTTAGATCCTACCCGTATATTCATCTTTTTTACATCGGTAGTGGGTACTTATTTTATTATAGATATTGGTAAAATAATGCTGGCAAAACAACTGCGTACTAAGTTAACATCTAAAAACATTATGAAAATTAAAAAGGGTATAAACCTGGTAATTATGTGTTTTGGTTTCTTTTTACTGGTTCAGGGTATTTTTCCGCAAGAGTTAAACGCGGTTATTAACAAGGTTGAAAAGCATAAAAACGATTAAATAATTTAACTATAAAAAAAGCCTCACTATTGTAGTGAGGCTTTTTGTTTGGAGGCATCTAGCGGATTCGAACCGCTGTACGAGGTTTTGCAGACCTCTGCCTAGCCACTCGGCCAAGATGCCATTAATTATGGTTGGCAAATTTACATATATTTTACACTATCGCAAGAAAAAATACAAGAAAGTGCAAATAACTTTAATTGCGGTACTCTTCGATCTCTATTGAAACAGCCTGCACATCGCCGCCAATCGGTGGGTTAAGTTTTGATACCGAGAGGAGTATCCTCGATACTTCGGGTAATTCGTTAAACGTTCGTACAATAATTCGTTGTGCCACATGCTCTAATAAATTAGAACGTATTGCCATTTCTTCGGCCACAATTTTGTTTAAATGCACATAATCTACCGTATCAGCAAGGTCATCTGTAACCATCGACTTGCGTAAATCGGTCTTAATTTCAAGGTCAACACTATAATCGCTGCCTATTTTGCTTTCTTCCACTAGGCATCCGTGGTACGAAAAAGTGCGTATATTTTTAAGTTTAATAGTTCCCATGAGTAAAGTTTCAAAGTTTTGTAAGAAGTTACAGAGTAGCAAAGTTACAAAGAAAGTGGCAGAGTTTAGAGTGATGCGCAGTTTCAAAGTCATTAAAAATACTTTGTAACTATTAAACTTTGCTACTTATAAACTCTGCTACTTTGCCACTTTACTCACTTTGTAACTCAATAACTTTAATTACCTTTGCAGTCTTATTCAACAAGCTATGTTAACTGAAGAGCGATCATTAAATTTTATTGAGCAAATTATAGAAGAAGACCTGGCTAATGGCTTCTCAAAAGATAAACTTCGTTTTAGGTTCCCACCAGAACCTAACGGTTACCTGCACATTGGGCACGCGAGTTCTATCTATCTTAATTTTGGTTTAGGGCTGCGTTACAACGCTCCTGTAAACCTGCGTTTTGACGATACAAACCCTGCTAAAGAAGAGCAGGAATATGTAGATGCCATTAAAAGAGATGTAGAATGGCTGGGTTATACCTGGGCAGAAGAGCGTTACGCATCAGACTATTTTCAGGAGTTGTACGACTGGGCCATTACCTTTATTAAAAACGGCAAAGCCTATGTAGACAGCCAGAGCAGCGAAGATATGGCTAAGCAAAAAGGTACACCAAGCCAGCCCGGTACCGCTAGCCCTTTTAGAGACAGAAGTGTTGCCGAAAACCTTGACCTTTTTGAACGAATGAAAAACGGCGAATTTGCCGAAGGTACGTATGTGCTTCGTGCTAAAATAGATATGGCCAGCAGTAACATGCTTATGCGCGATCCTATTATGTACCGCATATTAAACAAGCACCACCACCGTACGGCCGATAAATGGAGTATTTACCCAATGTACGACTGGGCACATGGCGAAAGTGATTATATAGAGGCAGTTTCACACTCGTTCTGTACGCTGGAATTTGCAATGCACAGGGAGCTTTACGACTGGTTTTTAGATCAGGTGTACGATAATACATCTACACGCCCTAAACAGCGCGAATTTGCCCGCCGTAACCTTAGCCACACCGTTGTAAGTAAGCGTAAGCTGCTGCAATTAGTGCAGGAAAATTTGGTTTACGGTTGGGACGACCCACGTATGAGCACTATTAGTGGTATGAGGCGCAGGGGTTACACACCGGCATCTATTCGTAATTTTGCCGAAACCATTGGCATTGCAAAACGCCAAAACCTTATAGATGTGTCGTTACTAGAGTTTTGCGTTCGCGAAGATTTAAATAAAACAGCGCCACGTGTTATGGCGGTTCTGGATCCGGTTAAGCTGGTAATTACCAATTATCCGGAAGGAAAAGAAGAATGGCTTGAAGCCGAAAACAACCCTGAAGATGAGTCGGCAGGAAACCGTGAAGTACCTTTTAGCAGAGAGTTATATATTGAAAGGGAAGACTTTATGGAGAATGCTAACAATAAGTATTTCCGTTTAACCATAGGTAAAGAGGTACGCCTTAAAAATGCCTATATTATTAAAGGCGAAGCTGTTGTTAAAGATGCCGATGGTAATATTACCGAAATTCATGCAACGTATGATGATGATACTAAGAGTGGAAGTAACAGCGAAGCAAGCCACCGTAAGGTAAAAGGCACGCTACACTGGGTATCTGTACCGCATGCTATTAAAGCAGAGGTTAGAATATACGACAGGCTATTTACACACGAAAACCCTGACGGCGATAAAGATGTTGATTTTAAAGAATACATTAACCCAGACTCTTTACAGGTTATTACCGGTTACCTGGAGCCAAGCCTTAAAAGTGCCGAGGCAGGTGAGCGTTTCCAGTTTCAGCGTTTAGGATATTACTGTGTAGATAAAGACACGAATGCCGAACAGCTTATTTTTAATAAAACAGTTGGCCTGCGTGACACATGGGCTAAAGTTGAAAGCAAAGAATAAAGTAATAGATTTTTATTATACAAAGTCCCGCCCAGTGCGGGACTTTTTTATTATTGCTAATTTCAATTGATTTTAAAATCGTTATAAATGTTTACTATTAAAAGTGGCCTTTTTAAATTGATTCTGATTAATTAATTTTTGTAAGAATACATAAGCCTTGTTTAAGCTGTTAAAACAGTCTTAAAAGGGCTTATTTAGTTTTTTCACATACTTTGGCTTTGAATTAACTACACCTTAACATCTTACAAATGTTAAAATGGCTTACCTTTATAATTATAAAAACGAATCAATAAATATTAATTTAAATACATTAATTATGGCTGGTAAAACAGGAACAATCGTAGCAGTACTTGCAGGTGCTGCAATAGGAGCAGCAATAGGAGTTTTATTTGCTCCTGAAGAAGGAACTAAAACAAGAAGAAGAATTAAAGATGGTGTAGGATCTAAAGCCGACGAAATTAAAGATAAAATTTCTGAACTTACAGAAGCTGTAAAAGGTAAATTTGGCGGAGCTAAACATGACCTGGAAAGTGGCCTTGATACATTAGTATCTAACGTTACAGATAAAGCTGATGATATTATCGCTACATTAGAGAAAAAACTTGACGCCCTTAAAACAGGAGCTCAGGATACAGCACAAAAAACAGCTGACGCTAAATAAATAAAACCCTGCTTATGGCATTTGAAGAAATAAAAGAAAACGCGGAAGATCTTAAAAACGAAGCTAAAAGGTTAATAGACGCTAATATAGAGTACTATAAACTTTGGGGCTTTAAGATCGCGATGAAATCTACCAGTATGATGCTCAAGCTGTTTTTGCTTGCCACCATGCTTATGATTGTTACTTTGTTTTTTTCGATTGCCCTTGCACTGGGATTAGGTTACTGGTTCGATAATTTTGCTTACGGCTTTTTAGCAGTAGGTTTTATCTACCTTATTCTCGCAATTGTGGTGTACAAAGTTCAGGACAAAATTGTTGAAGGCCCTATGTTAGGGCAGTTTTCAAGAATATTTTTAAAAAAATACTAATTTGCCATGAATCCAAAATATAAAGTATACCGCACATTTAAAGAAATAAATAAAGACCTGGAAATACTTAAGGTTGAAAAAGACCTTGCGTATGCCCGGTTTGTAAAAGACCTTGGCGATACAAAAGAAAGCCTTAAACCCGGTAACATTATAGGCGATGGGCCTAAAAAAGTACTGGGTGTAATAGGTGCCTTTAGTGGCCCTATTAAAAGCGCTTTACTCACTTTTTTATTCAAAAAGATTTTCTAAAATATAAAGGTTAATTCATAAGGCTTCCTGCTAAGGGAAGCTTTTTTAATTTAAATGCATTATGATTATTGTAACTGCTACAATTACAGCAAAAAAAGATAAGGTTGACGAAGTTTTAAGCAGGCTTAAAGAGGTAAAGGCTGCCACAATTAAAGAAGAAGGGTATCATGAATACCGTATTCACCAACTGGCTGAAAACCCTACACAAATATTATTTTATGAGCGTTGGGAAAGTTTAGAACATCTTGAAATGCATGGCAAGAGCGAACATTTTACCAAATTTGCCGATTTAACAGATATTTTACTTGATAAAACCTTTGATATAAAAATTTACAACGAGGTTCTATAAATGCAAAAAGGCTTCCTGATGAGGAAAGCCTTTTGTTCGTTAGCATTATTATGACTTTGCTTTAGATTGCTTTTCAGCTTTTCTATTGTCTCTGTAAGCTTTAAGCTCTGCCTTGTCAATAAAATTGTCTTTGTTAGTATCTATCGTTACAAAGTTTTCTTTCAGAAATTTTTTATCTGATTTTTCTATTTCAGCCTGGCTTAATTTACCATCGGCATCGCTATCCAGTTTTGTAAACATGTCTTCGCGTTTTGGCCTTTCGCCTTTTGGCCCGTCAACTTTTGTTTCTTCAGCCACTTGTGCGAAAGACTGTGCTGTTGTAAACATACCTATAAGCATGGCTACCATTAAAAATTGTTTTTTCATGATGTATTGTTTTTATTAGTAAGACTATTGTTTTATTGAAAGGTTTAAAAGTAAATAAATTTTTAACATGTTAGTTCAACAAATGGTTATGCTTGAAAACAAAAAAGCTCCCCGTTAAGGAAGCTTTTATAAATTATTCTTGCGGCTCAGTAGGAGGGATGTCATCTGAAGATCTTATTATATCCGGCCTTTTAAACTCATCAGTATCATGTTTCCTCTTTTTGTACTTGGCGTTTTTCATTGCTTCGCCCACCTGGTTACTTGCCGTGAACGATGCTACCATATTGTTAAGCATATCGCTGCCCGCTTGTGGCGAGTTAGGCAACAGGATAAGGTTAGAGTTAGTATCTGCGCCAATAGCCTGCAGCGTGTCGTAATGCTGCGTTACCACAATAAGTGCCGATGCTTCCTGGCTGTTAATGCCTACTTTATTAAGCACATCTACACTTTCTACCAGTCCGCGGGCAATTTCACGCCTTTGGTCGGCAATACCCTGGCCTTGTAGCCTTTTACTTTCGGCTTCGGCCTTAGCCTTTGCTACAATACGTATACGTTGTGCCTCTGCCTCGTATTCCGCAGCCGATTTTTCCCTGTCTGCGGCATTAATTCTGTTCATGGCATGCTTTACCTGTGGGTCGGGGTCAATATCCGTTATAAGCGTGTTAATAATGTCGTAGCCGTATGTTGTCATCGCCTCATTAAGTTCGCGCTTAACTGCAACGGCAATATCATCTTTACGTTCAAAAACATCATCCAGCTTAAGTTTTGGTACTTCGGCACGAACCACGTCAAACACGTACGATGTTATCTGGTCGTGCGGATATTCCAGTTTGTAAAAAGCATCGTATACGTTAGTCTGAATCACTTTAAACTGTACCGATACCTTCATTTTTACAAATACGTTTTCTTTAGTTTTGGTTTCGATAATAACATCAAGCTGCTGTATTTTTAGGTTTATTCGCCCAGCTATCTTATCTACCACCGGAATTTTAAGCTGAAGCCCTGCCTGGCGGATACTGTTGAATTTACCGAAGCGCTCTACAATAACAGCGGTTTGCTGTTTTACCGTAAAAAAAGATGATAGAAAAATAAATACCCCGATAATGATTACCGGGATTAAGAAAAATTGTGCCATACTATTTTGGTTTGTTGATTAATTGAGGGAAGATACAAATTTTTAAAAGGAATTTATAAACCACGTTATTTACAATGGCAATGAGTTTAGCCACGAATTACACTTAATTCAACGAATTTTTACTTCGCATTTGTGAAAATTAGTGTAATTCGTGGCTAAATAACAAGCATAAAAAAGCCTCCGGTTAGGGAGGCTTGGTATTACTTAAGCGTTTCGATCGCTTTATGTATTCGGCTGATAGTTTCTGTTTTACCAATCAACGCAATGATATCAAACAAGTGAGGGCCTTTTAAACCGCCTACAAGGCTCAATCGTAACGGTTGCATTACTTTACCCATACCAATGCCTTTTTCTTCCATCCAGGCTTTTGTAGCGGTTTCTGTATTGGCAGATGTAAAGTCTAACACGTTTTCTAAAATCGTAGTTAGCTGGGTTAATATTTCAGCTGTATCAGGTTTCCAGTTTTTGGCAGCTTTTTCGTCATACGTGGTTGGGGCAACAAAAAAGTAATCGGTTAAATCCCATAGTTCGCTTGCAAAAGTAGCACGCTCTTTAACCAGGCCTACAACCTCTGTAACCTTTTCAATAGGCCAGTTAATGCCTTTTTCTATAAGTACATGGCTTAGTTGTTTAGCCAATACAACATTATCTTGTCGGCCAAAGTACTGGTGGTTGAACCATTTGTTTTTCTCAGGGTCAAACTTAGCGCCGGCTTTATGCACACGCTCTAAATCGAACAGCATAACCAGTTCATCTAAAGTGAATAACTCCTGGTCGGTTCCCGGGTTCCATCCTAATAAGGCAAGAAAGTTAACAACGGCTTCGGGTAAAAAGCCTTTTTCACGGTAGCCCGATGATACCGTACCGTCAGGGTTTGTCCACTGTAACGGGAAAACCGGGAAGCCCAGTTTATCGCCATCACGTTTGCTTAGTTTACCATTACCCACAGGTTTTAGTATAAGCGGAAGGTGGGCAAACTGTGGCGCTTCCCAACCAAATGCTTTGTATAATAGTTCGTGTAATGGCATAGACGGTAACCACTCTTCACCACGAATAACGTGGCTGGTTTCCATAAGGTGGTCATCTACAATATTCGCCAGGTGATAGGTAGGCATGCCATCGCTTTTAAATAGTACTTTATCATCTAAAAGATTCGTATCAAACTTAATATCACCACGAATCATATCTTTTAAAAATAATGTTTCGCCTACCGGGGTTTTAAACCGGATAACAAATTCATTTCCATCTGTCATACGGTCTTGTATTTCCCTTATTGAAAGATTTAAAGAATTATCTAATGTTCCACGATTACTATGGTTATAAATAAACGTTTTACCGGCAGCTTCTTCGGTTTTACGCAGTTCGTCCAGCGCATCGGCCGTATCAAAAGCGTAGTATGCCCAACCGCTGTCAATAAGTTGTTGTGCATATTTCTGGTAAATTTCTTTACGTTCGCTCTGGCGGTAAGGGCCAAACTTTTCGTTTTTACCCACGCCTTCGTCAAACGGAATTCCGCACCAGTTAAGCGCTTCAACAATGTATTCTTCTGCACCGGGTACGTAGCGGTTTTGGTCGGTATCTTCAATACGAAGGTAAAAAGTACCACCATGTTTTTTGGCAAATAAATAATTAAAAAGGGCTGTTCTTACACCGCCTATGTGTAAAGGGCCTGTAGGGCTTGGTGCAAAACGCACACGAACTGGCTTAGACATTGTTGATAATTTTAAGCCGCAAAGATAGGGATTATGTTTATTTGGAGGATTTGAAGAATCAATAAATAGATTTGAAGATTTGACAATTTGAAGATTTGCCTGTATTACATTGAATAGCAATTGATAATCAGCAATTTTTTAAAAATCTTCAAATTATCAAATTGCCTAATCTTCAAATCATTCCTTCTTCATTTTTTAACAACGATGCTAACGATAGAATTTGTAATTTTATCGGTTATTAACAATCTACATTTATTTGTAAACAATTTGGAAGCTAAAAACCTTATATACGCCAAGCTTGAGGGCTTTATAAAAAAGTATTACACCAACGAGCTTATTCGTGGCAGCCTCTTTTTTGTAGGGCTGGGGCTGTTGTATTTTATAGTCACCCTGCTGGTAGAATATTTTTTATGGCTGCCTACAAACGGCCGTATTACTTTGTTCTGGGTATTTATTGCTGTAGAGCTTTTTTTGCTGTTCAGGTTTATACTGTTCCCGGTATTCAAATTGTTCAAATTACAAAAGGGAATAGATTACGCACAGGCATCTAAAATAATCGGGAATCATTTTAGCGAAGTGAGCGACAAGCTTACCAACTTTTTACAACTTTCAGGCGAAGCACAACCGTCAGAACTTTTACTAGCTTCCATAGAACAAAAAGCAAACAGTCTGCAACCGGTACCGTTTACCAACGCCGTTAATTTTAAAAATAATTTAAAATTTGTTCCCTACGCTGCTGTACCGTTATTGTTAATTTTATTTTTTATGATAAGCGGTAACTCGGCTGTACTTACAAAAAGTTTCGATAGGGTAGTGCATTACGATACGCATTATGCGCCACCGGCTCCGTTTGAATTTGTTGTGGTTAATAATCCGCTTATGGCACAACAGGATACCGACTTTGTTTTGCAGGTTAAAACAAAAGGAACGGTAACGCCGGAGAATGCCATGATAACCATAGGCAACGAAAATTATTATTTAGAGAATGTAAAGCCGGGTGTGTTTCAGTACAAGTTTGAAAAGCCTACCAAAGATATCCAGTTTCAGTTAAAGGCGAATGAAGTTACATCGCAGCCTTATGAGCTAAATGTGGTTGCCGTGCCTACCATCGCTAATTTCGAAATGACATTACAGTTTCCCGGTTACCTTGGCCGCAAAGCAGAGGTAGTGCGAGGTACAGGTAATGCCGTTGTACCCGAAGGGACTAAAGTTACCTGGAAAGTAAACGCCCTTGCTACTAATGCTATCGAGTTTAACAGTAACGGTAGCACATCTGCCTTTGTAAATAGCGATAATACGTTTAGCTTATCTAAAAATATACTTCAAAACACAGATTATCAAATTCTTACATCAAATAATAAGGTAAAACACCACGAAAAACTGCAATATCAAATAACAACGGTTAAAGATCAGTACCCAACCATTACTGTTGACAACGCTCCGGACAGTTTAAAGCTTAAAAGGGAAATTGTATTGGGTCAGCTTAGTGATGATTATGGTTTGACGAAGCTGCAAATTGTGTATTACCCGCAGGATACTCCATCGGCTGCCAAGCGTGGAACATTGCCTGTTAAGCACGAAGCTTATGACAGGTTTTATTATACGTTCCCAGATGGATTATCGGTTAAGGAAGGCATTAACTACGAATATTATTTTGAAATTTTTGATAATGATGCCGTGCACAATTACAAGAGTACAAAGTCGGGCGTGTTCTCTCATCGTGAGCTAACGCAGGAAGAGCAACAGGATAATGCATTGCAGGAGCAAAACAGCAACATAAACAGTTTAGAAAAATCGATAAAGAATCAGGAAAAGCAGCAAAGCGAATTAGACAAGCTGCAAAAAATGGGTAAAGAAAAATCCAGCATGGATTTTAAAGACCAGAAAAAGGTTCAGGATTTCATCAATAAGCAAAAGCAGCAGGAGGAAATGATGAAGGAATATTCTAAAAAACTTCAGGATAACCTTGAGCAGTTTATGCCCGAAAAGAAAGATGAGTTTAAAGAGGAGCTGATGAAGCGCCTTGAAAAAAATGAAAAGGAAGCTGAGAAAAACCAGAAACTTTTAGATCAGTTAAAAGAGCTTACCAATAAACTGAAAGAAGAAGAACTGTTTGATAAGGTAGACCAGTTTAAACAACAAAGTAAAAATAAAACCAAAAGCCTGGAGCAGCTGGTAGAACTTACCAAGCGTTTTTATGTTGAAAAGAAAGCAGAGCAGGTGGCTGAAAAATTAAACAAGCTTGCCGAAAAACAAGAGCAGCTTGCAGAAAAGCAGGATAACGACGCGCCAAAACAAGATGCCATAAATAAGGAGTTTGATAAACTTCAGGAAGAAATGCGCGAGCTCGATAAGCAAAACAAAGAGCTTAAAAAACCGATGGATATTCCGGTTGACGAGAAAAAGGAAGAAAGCATTGAGAAGGATATGGAAAAGGCATCGGAAGAATTAAAGAAACCGGGTGCCGAAAAAGATAAGAAAGAAAAAGCGAAACCTAAACAAAAATCGGCTGCTGAAAAAATGAAGCAGATGGGCAAACAAATGGAAGCCCAGATGGAAGGTGGCGAAATGGAACAGCTTGAAGAAGATGTAAAAATGCTTCGACAAATTCTTGACAACTTGTTAGCCTACTCATTTTCGCAGGAAGAAGTAATGGGTCAGTTTAAAGGTGCATCATCAAGATCGGCTAATTTTGCTAAGTATCTTAAAAAACAACAAGACCTTAAATTGCAGTTTGGGCATGTAGATGATAGCCTTTTTGCCATGTCGTTACGTAACCCAAAAATCACCGATGAAATTACTAAAGAGGTAGGCAATGTACATTACTATGTAGACAAAGCATTGACCGATCTTGCCGATAATGTGGTACCACGTGGTGTGAGCAATCAGCAATATGCCATAACAGCATCTAACAAACTGGCCGACTTTTTGAGTGATTTGCTTAACAACATGCAAATGCAAATGAGCGGATCGGGCTCTGGTAAAGGCAAGGGCAAACCAAGTTCGGGCGATCCGCAATTGTCAGATATCATCCAGAAGCAACAAGGCCTTTCTAAAAAAATGCAGGAAGGTATGAGCAGCGGCAAAGGTAAAGGCAAAGAAGGCGAAGGCGAAGAGCAGGGCAAAAGTGGCAAGGATGGTAAAGAGGGCGAAGGTAAAGATGGTAAGAATGGCAAGGACGGTAAAGGCGATAAAGGTAAAGGCGGTAAGTCTGGCCAGGGTGGAGAAGGTGAAGGTGGCGAGAATGGCGAAGGTGATGCCGGTAAGCTTTTAGAAATTTATAAAGAACAGCAACAGCTTCGGGAGCAATTACAAAAAGCTTTAGATAAACAAGGCATGGGTGGCAATGGCCAGAATGCCGTTCGCCAAATGAAGGATATCGAAAAGCAGTTGCTTGATAAAGGCTTTAAAAACGAAACCCTGCAAAAAATGCAAAACCTTAAACAGGAACTTTTAAAGCTTGATAATGCCATGAAACAACAGGGCGAAGAAAACAAAAGGCAAAGCCAGACTAACAAAAAAGAGTTTAGCAACACGGCTACGCAACTGCCTGATGCCCTTAAAGAATATTTAAATAGTATAGAGATTTTAAACAGGCAAAGCTTACCTTTGCGCCCAAATTTTAACCAAAAGGTGCAGACCTACTTTAGGAAAGATGATTGAATTTAATTATGAAACCGATTTTGAATTAAAAGATGAAGCTGCTTATGCCGATTGGCTGGCACGAGTTATAGAATCGGAAGATAAAACTGAGGGCGAGATTAACTACATTTTTTGTGATGATGAATACCTGCTTGCAAAGAATATCGAGTTTTTAAATCATGACACCCTTACCGATATTATTAGTTTCGACTATACTATGGGTAACTTAATAAGCGGCGATATATTTATATCTGTAGAGCGTGTTAAAGAAAATGCTGCCGATTTCAACGTTCCTTTCGAAGAAGAATTAAAGCGTGTTATTGTTCATGGTGTATTGCACTACTGTGGCTATAAAGATAAAACTCCCGAAGACGAGCAGTTAATGCGCGCTAAGGAAGAAGAGAAGATTGCCTTATTTTAACATACCCAACCAACAAATTACCATGAAAAGAATTACGTTATTATTATTTTTAGCTTTATCTGGCTTGCCTGCCATTGCCCAAAACGTTACAGTAGATCCTACTTTTAATCAGGGTAACACTGGTACAAAAAACGGATCGCTATATTCTGCTGTGCAACCTGATGGTAAAATTATAATTGCTGGAGGTATTTTAAATTATAACGGAGTTAGTACTGTTGGTATTGCAAGGCTTAATCAGGATGGTACTTTAGATACCAGTTTTAAAACCGGCACAGGCCCATCTGACGGTACCAATGCTACGTCTATTACTTGTATTGTAATTCAACCTGATGGCAAAATATTAATAGGTGGCAGTTTTACTTCTTTTAGTGGAAAGCCGGCTAACCTTATTGCGCGATTAAATACCGATGGATCTCTGGATTCTAGTTTTAACACTAGCCGGGTATTTATTGATAAAACATATGATGAAGATGGTATTATATGGTGTTTAAATCTGTTGCCGGATGGTACAATTTTAGCTGGTGGAAATTTTAGGGCTGGTTTAGGAGGCGATTATTTTTTTAGTTTTGCTGCTTTAAAGCCTAATGGTAGCCTGGATATATCTTATCTTGAAAAAAGAACTTCATATGAAGTTGACCAGACTACATTTATTCAGGATATTGCTATTCTGCCTGATGGTAATTTCTTATTGGCAGGTTTTAGTCCTACTCAAGGTACTACAGGACTAGCTAAAATCAATCGCGACGGCTCTATAGATGATAGTTTTGAAAATGCTATTAAATTTAATGGTTATGCTAGAACTATTTATGCATTGCCGAACAATGAGTTTCTCATAGGTGGTCTTTTTTACACTACTAATAATGATGTAAGAACATATTTTATAATGACTAAGATTGATTCAAATGGTAATATGTTAAATGATTTTCATCGTTTCGATTATAATACAAACACCAATGTTAGCGGTGTTTTTGTAAAAAGCATCTGTAAATATAACGGCAAGTTTTTAGTAGGCGGATCTTTTACTCAAGCAGGTGGTACAGCAATTAATAATCTGGCATTATTAAACAATGATGGTTCTGCAGATACCAGTTTTACTACAGGCACTGGTCCTGATTATGGTGTTAATTCGGTTAATTTACAAGACGGAAAAATAATTATTTCTGGCGGTTTTTCTAATTTCAACAATACTGGACAATGGCGTATTACGAGATTAAACACAGCTAACCTTAGTTTAAATGATATTGTAAAAGATGGTAATTTTGTAGCATATAAAGCAGATAATAAATTCAGCTTTAAATCAGATAAAGAAATAGAAAGTATTAGTGTTTATGATATATCAGGCCGTGTTGCTTATAAGGCTTCGGCTATTAGCAATACTGTTTATAATCTAGATTACAATTTACCTTCTGGTATATATATTGCTAAAGTTACGTTTATAGATAAATCGGTTAAAACCGTTAAGTTATTATAGCTGTTCCACGTGGAACAGTAATTAAACATCTAAACTCAATTCTGTATTTGTTCCACGTGAAACATTTATATTGAGTTTAAAATTTCGCAATGTTCCACGTGAAACATTGCGCCCGAAAATAATATTTTGAATAACCGTTCCACGTGGAACAATGAGAGGAAAATACAATGTTTGATGTATATGATGTTATAGTAGTAGGTGCGGGGCACGCAGGCAGCGAAGCTGCAGCGGCAGCCGCAAACATGGGCAGCAAAACGTTGCTGGTTACCATGAGCCTGCAAAATATTGCCCAAATGTCGTGCAACCCAGCAATGGGGGGCATCGCAAAAGGGCAAATTGTTCGCGAAATTGATGCCCTTGGCGGGTACTCGGGTATTGTGAGCGACAAGACGGCAATCCAGTTCAGGATGCTGAACAAATCGAAAGGGCCTGCTATGTGGAGCCCGCGTGTGCAAAGCGACCGTATGCGTTTTGCTGAAGAGTGGAGGATGATGCTGGAGCGCACCCCGAACCTCGATTTTTACCAGGAAATGGTATCGGGAATGCTTATCGAGAATAATAAAATTGTCGGCATCCGCACCTCATTAGGAATCGAGATTAAAGCTAAATCGGTTGTGCTTACCAACGGAACTTTCCTGAACGGACTAATCCATATTGGGGAGAAACAATTTGGAGGTGGCAGGGCAGGCGAGAGCGCTGCTTACGGCATTACTGAAGATTTGGTTAAAGCAGGTTTTACATCTGGGCGAATGAAAACAGGAACGCCACCACGTGTTGATGGCCGTTCGTTGGATTATTCTAAAATGATAGAGCAGCCCGGCGATGTTAACCCGGATAAGTTTTCGTACATGGATATTACCAAGCCGCTCACTACGCAGCGTTCTTGTTACATGACGTACACGTCGCTTGAAGTGCATGATATTTTGCGTGAAGGGTTTGATCGGTCGCCAATGTTTAACGGCCGTATTAAAAGCCTTGGCCCAAGATACTGCCCATCTATCGAAGATAAAATAAATCGTTTTGCAGATAAAGACAGGCACCAGTTGTTTGTTGAGCCTGAAGGTTGGGATACCTGCGAGGTGTATGTAAATGGCTTTTCGACCTCCTTGCCGGAGGATGTTCAGTTTAAAGCATTGCGCTCTGTAGAAGGTTTCGAGAACGTAAAGTTCTTCCGCCCGGGGTATGCTATCGAGTACGATTACTTTCCGCCAACACAGTTAAAGCATTCGCTGGAAACTAAACTGGTTGAAGGTTTGTATTTCGCAGGCCAGATTAACGGAACTACAGGATATGAAGAAGCAGCTTCGCAAGGGTTAATGGCAGGTATTAATGCGGCACTTAAAGTACAAGGCAGAGATCCTTTTATCTTAAAGCGTAATGAAGCGTACATTGGAGTACTGATTGACGACCTTATTACAAAAGGTACCGAAGAGCCCTACCGTATGTTTACCTCGCGTGCAGAGTACAGAACGCTATTGCGCCAAGATAATGCCGACTTCAGGCTTACGCCAATGTCGTTCGAAATTGGTCTGGCTAAAGAAGACCGTATGCGCCGCATGGAAAAGAAACGTGACCAGAGCGATGCCTTTGTAAACTTCTTTAAAGAAACCAGTGTAACGGTTACTGAAGCAAACCCGATACTAGAGGCTAAAGAATCATCGCTGATTAATCAGCCCGATAAAATGTTTAAAGTATTCTCGCGTCCGCAAATTGACTTAGAGGATATTTTAAAGTTCGAAAAAGTAAAAGAATATGTTGCTGCCAACAACCTTGACAGGGAAGTGATAGAGCAGGCTGAAATACAGGTTAAATATTCGGGCTACATTGAGAAAGAGAAAGCAAATGCCGATAAGCTTAACCGTTTAGAGGATGTTCGCATTCCGGAAGACTATGATTACGATAAAATAAAATCACTATCGTATGAAGCGCGCGAGAAGATGAAAAAAATACGTCCGGTAACTATCTCGCAGGCATCGCGCATTAGCGGTGTATCGCCAAGTGATGTATCGGTACTTTTAATACACATGGGTCGATGAGAAAATTGTTTCACGTGGAACCTATACTAAAAACCCTTTTTAACAGAGGGTTTTTGGTGTTTATAATGGTGGCGTTATTATCAACGTCTTGCATTACGCAAAGGCATACTGTAGAGATAGAGAATTACATATTGCTCGAAAAAGGGAAAGTGGTTTTAGGACATCCTGATGGGCTAACGGCTTTTATGTTTGAAAACAATCCACGAAAAATTCCGTTTAACCAGTTTGTGGCTGATAAATACCAATTGCCTAAATATGTTGATGTGGAATATAATATTGACATAGACGGAAATCGTTTTAAAGTATATGTATATGAATATGCCGAAATTGAAAAATATTTTGATATATCCGACTTTATGGTAACTAAGCAGGAAAATGAACAGAATATAAAAGGTACTACCGCAAAATTTATAGCGCTTTCAATGACCGATGCTAATAACCAGGATTGCCTGGTAGAAAATTCGCTGTTTAAAAATATTGCCACAAAATATTTAGTACAACTAAAAGAAGAATATAACCACTCATAATGGATTTTAAAAACCCAACAAATTACATTACCGTTAAAGATCATTCGGTTTCCGGAGAAACATTTCAACTCTTGCTGGATGATGATTTGCAATTACTAAAAACTACGCCGCAGCCATCGCCCGAAAATTTAGGCAGGTATTATGAAAGTGATGACTACATTTCGCATACCGATGGTAAACGGTCGTTATTCGAAAAACTGTACCATACTGTTAAGCAAAAAGCGTTGCGTGATAAAATAAAGCTGGTACAGGGTTTTAAATCCTCTAAAGGAAATCTTTTAGACATTGGTGCCGGTACAGGTGATTTTTTGGTAGAAGCTAAAAAAGCAGGTTGGGCTATTACAGGTATTGAGCCAAGCCCAAAAGCTAAAGGTATTGCCCAGGAAAAAGGAGTAAGCTTTGCCGATAGCTTAGATGTTATTGCAAATCATTCGCAAGATGTAATTACTATGTGGCATGTTTTAGAACACGTGCCTGATGTTGAAAAACAAATTGTTGATTTAAAACGCATCCTTAAACCCGATGGTGTTTTAGTTGTGGCGGTGCCTAACTACAAATCGTATGATGCGCAACATTATGGAGCTTTTTGGGCAGCTTATGATGTGCCGAGGCATTTATGGCATTTTAGTAAAACAGCAATAAAAAAACTTTTTGGTGCGCAGCAAATGGATTTGATAGAAGTGTTACCTATGAAATTTGACAGTTTTTATGTAAGCCTATTGTCTGAAAAATATAAAACCGGAAAAATGAATTTTGTAAGCGGTTTTTTAACCGGATTAAAGAGCAACCTTAAAGCAAAGCAAAGTTTAGAGTATTCGTCGCATATTTACGTGCTTAAAAACGCTAAAAACTAAATACAAGCTTTTTATTCAACGTTTATGAGTGCAAATAGGGCTTTTGTGGGCTAATTTTTAAAAACGGCTTAAATCGCTTTATTTTAAGTCGGTTTTAATTTAGTTTAACTATGGTGGTTTTAATATCGATAAATAAAATTTATATATAATAATTTAACAAAAAACAGAGTTTTGGTAGGTTGTAACTAATTGTTACATTTACCAAAAATTTAAAAAATCTAAAATCAGGAAATGAAAAAATCATTATTAATAATCGGAGTATCTTTAGCATTATTTTCTTGTAACAAAAATGAAGGCACAGCAGCAACAGGTTTAAAAACTGCTTATGTTGATACTTCAAAATTATCTAAAGACTACGAGGCTTTTAAAGATCTTGATTCGCAAAGTAAAATCAAGCAGGAAGAAATGGGCCGTGAGCTTGATGCAAAAGTAAACGAGCTTAAGCAGGATTATGCTGCCGCACAAAACCAAGCTGCTGCAAAAGGGCCACAATGGGCACAACTTAAAGCACAAGAATTACAAAAAAGAGAGCAAGACATTAATGCTATGCAACAAAGCATGATGAAAACGCTACAGGACGAGTTCGGCGTTAAAAACGACAGTGCTGTAAGCACTATGAAAAAATATGTTGCAAGCTACGGTAAGAAAAAAGGTTACGACTATATTTATGGTACAGGCGACGCTTCTGTAAGCATTATGTATGCTAAAGATGGTTACGATATTACTGCTGAAGTATTGAAAGAGCTTAATGAAAGCTACAAAGGTTCTAAACCAGCCGCTGCGGCTACAACAACAACTACGAAAGAAGAGGCTAAATAATCTTTTTACATTCACATATTAAAAAATGCTTCCCTTATACGGAAGCATTTTTTTTATCTTTGCTTCTCAATTTTTTGTGGATTGTTCCACGTTTACCACTATCCTCCAATGCAAGAATTATCAGCCGCAGCATCATTCGCACTTCGTTTTATAAATCAAACCAGTAAATCTGTTTTTTTAACCGGTAAGGCAGGTACCGGTAAAACCACGCTGCTTAAAGAAATCATCCGTACTACGCACAAAAATGTAGTTGTGGTGGCGCCTACGGGCATAGCCGCGCTTAATGCGGGTGGTGTTACTATACATTCTATGTTTCAGTTGCCGTTCGCGGGTTTTTTACCTACCGATAGCCAACCTCCTCATGTGTCTGATTATGTGCGTTTTGAAACCAAAAATACAATGCGCCGCCACTTTGCTATGCGTGCCGAAAAGAAAGCGGTAATAACCGGAATGGAACTTTTGGTAATTGATGAGGTAAGTATGCTCCGTGCCGATGTGCTCGATTCTATCGACTATATGCTGCGCAGCATCCGCCATAAAAACCGACCGTTTGGTGGGGTTCAGGTATTGTACATAGGCGATTTATTACAGTTGCCGCCCGTGGTGCGCAACGAAGAGTGGGAGGTTTTAAAACACTACTACAGGGGTAAATTCTTTTTCCATTCGCAAGTGGTGCAGGAAGATCCGCCGATGTATATCGAATTGGATAAAATTTACAGGCAAACCGACTCGAAGTTTATTGACGTGCTTAATAACTTAAGAAACAACATTATAACTAACGATGACCTTGCGGTGCTCAACGAATTTGTAAACCCGAAATTCGATGCGCAAAACAATCCCGGCTACATAACACTTACCACGCACAATGCCAAGGCCGATGCCATGAACGCGACATCGCTGGAAGAACTGGAGGGCAAAGAACTCACGTATTACCCGGAAATTGTAGATGATTTTCCGGAAAAAATTTTCCCGGTAGATGGTACTTTAAAGCTAAAAGTAGGGGCACAGGTTATGTTTATTAAAAACGATCTTTCGCCCGAAAAAAAATATTTTAACGGTAAAATAGGGATTATCAAATCGTTAGCCGATGAAGAGATACTCGTTCATTTTCCGGAAGAGAACGAAACCATTACGGCCGATAAGTACGAATGGAAAAACGTTAAGTACTATGTAGATGAGCTTACTAAAGAAATTAAGGAAGATGTTTTAGGAACTTTTGTACATTATCCGCTAAAGCTGGCGTGGGCTATTACGGTGCATAAAAGCCAGGGATTAACTTTTGACCGCGCTGTGCTTGATGTATCGCAGGTTTTTATGCCGGGGCAGGCCTATGTGGCTTTATCGCGTTTACGCTCGTTAAACGGCCTTGTTTTGCTTTCGCCGATGCGTATGAACGGCATTAGTAACGATGCCGACGTAATGAGTTATAGCAATAACCAGTCGGACAAGGATGAAATGGAGAAATCACTTAAGCGCGAAACCCTGCATTTTACGGCTAACTACTTGAAAAATAGTTTCGATTGGGGCGAACTGGCCACCGAATGGCAAAAGCATAAAATGAGTTATTTGAACGAAGGGGAGAAGGCTGTGAAATTTCAGTTTAGGGAATGGGCACACAGGCAAGACGATACCATTCATAGCCTGCTTGCTGCCGCCGGTAAATTTGTGAAGCAACTGGACAGCCTTTTCCGCCAGGAAAAAGTTGACCTTAATTTTATAAACGAGCGGGTTATTGCGGCATCGGGATATTTTTATCCTACTATGGATAAAATGGCGACCGGGCTTTTTAGTAAAATTGAAGAGGTAAAAAGGCTGAAACGCGCCAAGGCTATTTTTGATGAGCTTTCTACGCTGGAAGAATTGCAAACCGGTGCGGTGCTACGATTACTGAAAGCTAAAAAGTTGATGGAAGTAGTTACGGCAGGAGAACCCATTAACAAAGAAAATCTTTCTACTCCGGAAATACTAAGCTACAAGGCGGGCAAAATAGCATCGATTAAAGAGATCATGAAGCTAAATCCAACCACTATTTTAGAGGAAGAAGGGGAGGACTATGCCGCGCAACGTTATACCCCCACAAAAAAGAAAAGTGGCGAGCCTAAAAAAACAACGCTACAGGAAACCTACGAGCTGTGGAAGGAGAATTTAACCATACCGGAAATCGCTGCCCGACGAAAGCTAACCGAGACTACTATTTTAAGCCATTTTGCCGGCCTTATACAAACAGGAAAGGCAACGGTGGAAGATGTGCTTGCGGCCGATAAAATTGTAGCGCTAAGCGAAGCTTTTAAAGATTTTGACGGAGAATCGCTTAACGGGCTTAAAGAAAAGTATGGCGAGAAGTTTACCTGGGGCGAATTACGCCTGTATAAGGCAAGCATAAAATAAAAATGCGGCTCCGAAATGGGCCGCATTTTTTATGAGTATTTTGTATTTAAATTTACAAGGTTTTGGAAACTTGAAATAATGTGTTGTCATTCTGAGCGAAGTGCAACGGAGTCGAAGAATCTTGATGATTAAAGATCCTTCCTTCGTCAAGATGACATAATTGCTATATTCAAACCTGTAAGGTTTTCAAAACCTTGCAGGTTGTGTATAAACTATTGTTTAGATATTAATAGGCTAGTTACTTTATTATCGGCGATTACTTTAACCACATAATTAGCATTTTGTAAGCCAGCTACATTTACTTTACCCTGGTTAGCATTTAGATTTTGCTGTAAAACTACCTGACCAAGCATGTTGTAAACCACAACATCTGATATAAAATAATCGGACTGAATTGTAAACTCGTTTGCAACCGGGTTAGGGTAAAGTGTAATGCTTTTTTTAGTAAACGCCGGAGTATTTAAAACACCCTGATTTTCGAAAGCACCCATATCTATAGTACCATCTTCATAAAAACGGTCGTTACCGGCAAGGTCTGTAGTAATGGCTACAAGGTTTGGGGTTTTATCAGCAGCATAAAACGCGTTACTGCCTGCATTAATAGTTGGGCTATCGAGTCTCATTGCATAATTTAATAATGGTACATTAGCAAAAAGCGGATCGCCATCAATATTATTTCCGCCATCTATGCCCAGTTTGCCCCATCCCTCTGCACTACCTTCTACAAGGCTGTAAGCATATTTGGTCATGCTTCCGTTATAATTATTTATATTTCTACTTTCTGTAGATGTATTGCCATACAGTATGCTGTTGCGCAACTCCGGGTTAGATCCGTTATTACTAATACCCCCACCTGTTGCTCCACCCGCATTATTAGTAATGGTAACATTTGTTAAAATGGGCGATGATGCCTCTATATTAAACATACCGCCACCATTGTTAGATGTGTTATTTGTAATTAAAACATTGGTAAGTATGGGCGACGAATTTGTATAGTTTGCCATACCTCCACCATTTTCTACCGCGGTATTTTTTTGTATATATACATTAGTAATTACTGGCGATGAACCATCATTGTTTAATATACCGGCACCTATTTGGGCAGTATTTTCGGTAAAGGTAGTATTTCGTATAACGGGCGACGAATTGGTCCAGTTTATAATACCGCCACCATAAGTAAAGGCACCATTTTTAGAAAATGTATTGCTATAAATTAAAGGCGAAGACCCATCTATATTATACAAACCACCGCCACGGCCTGTGGTTGCCTGATTATTAATAAAATGTACATCGGTTAAATAAGGCGATGATTCAGAATTATACATTCCGCCACCATCGGTCGCACTGTTATTCTCAATTGTCAGGGTAACTATAACCGGTGCGGAATTAGAAATATTATTCATACCACCGCCAAAGGTTGCCGCAGTATTGCCCGTTATTGTACCGGCATTAATTGATGGTGACGAATTGTAATTATAAATACCACCACCGCTACCCGTGCGCGCAATATTCAGCGATATTTCGCCACCTAAAATACTTGGCGAAGAGTTGTTGTAATTGTAAATGCCGCCTCCGGCAGTAGCGATATTTTCTGTAATTATAGCATATTCCAGCGTTGGCGATGCGTTATCCCAATTGGTAATACCACCACCGGTTTCGCCTATGTTTTTAATTATGGTTACTGTTTTTATAAAAGGCGACGAATTAGTTTTGTTATAAATACCACCACCGTATGTACCCGAATTTGCAGTTAGGTATATATTAGAAAATGTAGGCGATGCATAATTGTAGTTTGCAATACCGCCACCGCTGTAACGTGCTATGTTTACAGCATTTACTATCAGGTTTGTAAAAGCAGCATCATGAGCAATACCACCTTTAATAGTAAAACCATCTACAATGGCAGCTCCTGTTATACGATTTTCTGCACTGCCTACACTAAGTACAACATGGTAAGCATTATCTGTAGTATTTGTAATTGCCAGGGTTGCACCTGTGCCGGTTACAACATCATCGTTATTAAAGTCGCCGCTTAATATACTTTCATTTGCCACTATGGTTAAATCCCTGTCGTTAAATAATGCTTCTGTACCGGCAAAACCACCGTAAATTTTTATACCTTCTTTTAAAACAAAGGCATTGTCGCGGTTTGCAGGTGTAATTGTAGCAAGGTCGTTAGCTTTACGGTTAGGTAAATAAGTACCTGCGGCAACCCAAATTTGATCTGTAGCCACGGCATTGTTAATAGTTAACTGTAAATCGCCCGATGCATTTTCCCAGCTGGTGCCATCGCCTGTTCCGGTTGCAACAGGTTTTACATAATATGTTGTTTGTGCCGAAGCGCTTATGCCAAAAACCAGGCAGCCTAAAGCTAATAAGCCACGGTTTTGTACTAACGCTAATAGTGAGGTAATTTTTTTATTCATAGATGTATTTTTAATTGAAATTGATTGGCAAATGCACGAACTACAAAATTTAGCAAAAAATAATTACCAGCCAATACGTTAGCGTTATTTTTTGTTGAAGTAAGAATAATAAAATTATAAAATATACCGATAGGTATTATTTTAGTTTGAATGATTTAAGATTAAAAAATTATACCAAGTGGTATATTGTTAAATCGAATTACCAAATTGACAAATAACTAAATCCGCTTTTCTATAACCAGCTTAGCAACAGCACTGCAGGAATAAAATAGATAACAATAGTACGGGCACCATCATAATCTTTAGCGAGGCGCTGGCCTAACAATAAAAACAGTAATGTAATGCATGATAGTACCGCCGCCCAAAACGCAAACTGAAGCCCCTCGTTTACAAGGTTTTCTATTATGGCGATAATGCAAAACGCACCGGCTAAAACTTCTAACACTAAAATTAAAAGTAAAGATTGTGGTACCTGGTTTTTAATAACCGTATTGGCAAAGTGGCCTTTAAGCCAGGCAACGTTACCCTTCCAGTCCATAATTTTATCGTAGCCCGATTGTATAAACGTAATGGCAAAAAACACAAGGGCAATAATAATAGCAGGTTGCAAATTCATAAGTAGTTATTTTTTATGGATTAAACGTGTAAGTTTTATACTCAAATCGGTTAAAATAATCTTGGCATTACCGTTACGCTCTATATGGTACAGCGCATCGCTTAACTCTTTAAAAATATCGTTTATGTTGCTGCCGTTTACAAAGGGCGCAAAATTTTCGAGTTTAAATTTTTCTACTGCGGGCTCCATGTATACCAGCTCTTTAGCATTGTAGTTAATAAGCAACGCCTGACGGAACATATCGATACAAAAATTTAAAAACTGCTTTTGCGCTTCACGGCCTATACCGGCAATTTGCTCGCTCCAGGCAATAAGGTCGTGTATGGCGGCGGCATTGCCTTTGGCTTTAAAAGCAGCCCGTACCCAGGTAACGAACCACTCTTCAAAAGGGAGTTCGTCGTTCGTTTTATGTAGTAAATGCAACGCTTTGTTGTAGTTACCCTGAGCCTGGTGCGCTACTTTTAGTGCGGCTTTAGGTTCCATATTCTGGCGGGAAACTAAGGCATCGGCAATGGCCTTTTCGGGCAAGGCATTAAAATGCAGTACCTGGCAACGGGATAATATGGTTTGCAAAATATCGTCTTCACTTTCGGCAATAAGTAAAAACACCGTTTTTTGCGGTGGCTCTTCTAGCAGCTTAAGCAGTTTATTAGCGGTGGCAGTATTCATTTTATCGGCCATCCAGATAATCATTACTTTATAACCACCTTCATACGCCTTTAACGAAAGGGCCTTTACAATCTCGGTAGCTTCATCAACACCTATTTGTCCCTGCTTGTTGGCAATATCAATTTTTTTGTACCAATCGAAAAGGCTGGCATACGGGGTATCGGTCACAAACTCGCGCCAGTGCTTTAAAAAATTGGCACTTACAGGTTTGCTTTTCACTTCGCCATTGGGCGCTACCGGAAACACAAAATGCAAATCGGGGTGCGAAAAATTGCGGAATTTAAGGTTGCAGGCATCGTTGCCGCCGGTATTATCGGTACCTGTGTTGGCACACAAAATATACTGCGCATAGGCAATAGCCATGGGTAATGTACCCGAACCTTCGGGGCCTATAAACAACTGGGCATGAGGTATACGGCCGCTGCTTGCACTGGTGGCTAAGTGGCTCTTAATGTGGTCCTGACCTAAAATTTCTGAAAAAAGCATGCCGCAAAGATAACAGAAATTGCGGTATACCTATTTGCTGAAAGTTACTATGTAGGTTATTACTGTTAATTATTCAGCTGATGGTTTATACACATAAACAAATCTGTTTTTTGCGCTTTAAGCAGTATACAGTGCAATTATAACAGATTTCGTAATATTTTGTAATTACCAAATAAGCCCTGTTTTTTAATTTTGTAAAAAAGCCATTACTATTATGAACCAGGAAAAAAAATATCTCGATAATATTAAAAATTTCGACCGGAAACAGTTAGCCCAAATCCAGACGTACTATATTTCTAAAATTGCCTATAATGTGCAGAGCATTAACAGGTCGATTATATTTTTATACATTGCCCTTGCTGCTGTGGGTATTGGTATTAGCCTGATTTTGTTTTATGATTAGGAGATATAGTTTTACCAATTGAGAAACTCCATCTTTAATAGTAATCTATGATTTTGAATTATGGCTCAAGTTGAGAAGTTAAATAATATTGCATTTCGGCCATACCTACCCCTAGATATTGGGCAAGTGTAGGAATATCAGTTTCACCGGGAACACCATCTTCATAAAACCAGATTTCGTCTTGATCAGTTAAAGTATCATATTCAATAAGTTTTAACGTTCCATCAATATTATAATATGCAGTCATTATAGGAAAATAATCATCATAAGAATCCCTAAATAAAAATTTTTTTGTCTCCTTGGAAATTGGCTGATCAGAAGACACATCAAAATTTTCTTCACATAACATATATCCATCAATATCATATAAAAATCTCTGCTTCGTTAGATAGCTGTTCCCTTTATAAACTCTTCTTATCTGCGCTTCAAAATTGGAAATTTCGTAACTATTTATTATTACAAAAGTTAATGCTGTATAATTGAACATATTGATAATATCAATATCCAATTCATTTTGAATTTTATAATATTCGTAAAATTTTAAAATACCATTTTCATAAAATTCTTTTTTCTTAGTGATATCATTTTCGGTATAAACTTTATAGTAAGAACTTGAAGCAATTGCCTGATCATAGGTAATGCTTTTATTATAGTTATTTTCGTAAAAAATTTCCATTGCCTAAAATTTGAATTAAATAATTATAAACTATTACGTTTTCGTACTTTGCTACCACTTAAATTTCATTACAAATTTGTACGGTTTCACGTCACATTAAAAACTTTAACACAGGTGTAAAGCATTGTAAAATAAAACGTTACGTAGTGTAAGCAGATGTTTGTCAACAATTAATTGGCGATTTATTAACAAAATAGGCTATATTTGCCTTTCCCGATTTTTAAACAAACGTAAACAATATTTATGAAAACCCTTTCAGACATTAATTTTAAAGATAAAAAAGCAGTAATACGTGTAGATTTCAACGTTCCGTTAGACGAGAACTTTAACGTAACCGACGATAACAGGATTACCGCTGCTAAACCAACGATCGATAAAATACTGAAAGACGGCGGAAGCGTAATATTAATGAGCCACCTTGGAAGGCCAAAAGGCAAAGAAGAAAAATACTCACTAAAGCACATTGTGGCTAAAGTTAGCGAAGTATTGGGTGTTGAAGTTAAGTTTGTGGAAGACTGCATAGGCGATGTTGCCGAGAAAGCAGCTGCCGATTTAAAACCGGGCGAGGTACTATTATTAGAAAACCTTCGTTTTTATAAAGAAGAGGAAGAGGGTAATGAAGAGTTTGCAGGTAAACTTGCTAAACTGGGTGATGTTTATGTTAACGATGCCTTTGGTACTGCTCACCGTGCACACGCATCTACAACTATTATCGCGAAATTTTTCCCTGAGAATAAAGTTTTTGGCGCACTTCTTGCGAAAGAAATTGACAGTTTAGATAAAGTACTTAAAAATAGCGAAAAGCCTGTAACGGCTGTTTTGGGTGGTAGTAAAGTATCATCTAAAATTACGGTTATCGAGAACATTCTTGATAAAGTAGATAACCTTATACTTGGCGGCGGTATGACTTTTACGTTTGTAAAAGCACAGGGCGGTAAAGTAGGTAACTCTATTTGCGAAGATGACAAGCAGGATCTTGCTTTGGAAATTTTGGCTAAAGCCAAAGAAAAAAATGTAAAGGTATTTATACCGGTAGATGTTATTGCAGCCGATGGCTTTAGTAACGACGCTAATACACAGGTGGTTGATGTTAGGGAAATACCAGATGGTTGGGAAGGACTGGACGCAGGACCAAAATCATTAGAAATTTTTAAAGAGGTTATCCTTAACTCTAAAACCATACTATGGAACGGCCCATTGGGCGTGTTTGAGATGGAAAATTTTGCTAAAGGTACTATTGCACTTGGCGAATTTATAGCTGAAGCTACAGAAAAGGGTGCGTTTTCGCTTGTAGGCGGTGGCGACTCGGTAGCGGCAGTTAAGCAATTTGGCCTTGAGCCTAAAATGAGCTATGTAAGTACAGGTGGCGGGGCCATGCTGGAAATGCTCGAAGGAAAAACACTACCGGGTATCGCTGCGATACAGGGAGAATAGTGTTAAAGTTTACAATACAATTTAAATTTTAAAGTTATACGTAACATTGTTGCTTTGCAATACGTTGTAATTTAACTTACTAACGAGTAAATTATGAATAAAAAAAGAACATTGTCATTAGTGGCTGCTTTAGTTTCCCTGGCGGGTTTTGCCCAGGAAAGCGCGCAGGCCGACATAACCCTTATTAAGCCCGAAGTTAAATTATCATTTATAGATTCTTTAAAATCAACATTTGTGCGCCACGAAGAGATGGCATGTATGGACAGCCTTTGGCTGAAAGAGCTTAACAACGACGACCTTTTTGCTAACATGCAGGATGATTTAAAAAACATTAATCCTGATGTTGAGGTAAGCTTTAACCTTGATACTGATTTATTAAAATCAAGGCTGGCTAAGCTCGATGCTAAATCGCCGTTTAATATAGAATACAGCAAAGGGTTAGAGAACATTATAAAATCGTACCTTAAAAACCGCCCTAAGTCTTACGAGCGCTTAATGGCAATTTCAGAGTACTATTTCCCAATGTTCGAAGAGTATCTTGCTAAGTACAATGTGCCAATGGAAATTAAGTACCTGGCCGTTATAGAATCTGCACTAAACCCAAGAGCAAAATCAAGGGTAGGGGCAGCAGGCTTATGGCAGTTTATGTACCCAACAGGCAAGCAGTATAACCTTGAAGTGAACAGCTATGTAGATGAAAGGGCCGACCCTTTAAAAGCTACTGAAGCTGCCTGTAAATACCTTACCAGCCTGTACAATATTTTTGGCGACTGGGATTTGGTTTTAGCATCTTACAATGCGGGCCCGGGTAACGTTACCAAGGCAATTCGCCGCAGCAACGGTTACAAAAACTACTGGAACATTCGTAAAAACTTACCGCAGGAAACTCAGGCATACAACCCTACCTTCCTTGCTACTATGTACATTTACGAGTACGCTAAAGAGCATGGTATTAATGCTAAAAAAGCGCCGCTTACCTATTTTGAGACTGATACCATTATGGTAAAACGCCAAATGTCGTTTAAGCAAATAGCGCAGTTGCTGGATGTTCCTGCAAGCCAACTACAGTTTTTAAACCCTATTTATAAGCTGGATGTTATACCTTACACTACAGAGAAAGCGCATTATTTAAGGCTTCCTAAAAATAAAATCGGGTTATTTGCCTCTAACGAAAAAGCAATTTATGCTTATATAGACCATGAGGACAGCAAACGCGAAAGGCCAAACTTTATAACTCCTAACAGAGATACTGCAGTTGCCAGAAACTACAGCAGGCCTGATTATAAAAAGAAAAATGTTATTGCTACTAAAACATACATTGTAAAACGTGGCGATAATTTAGGGGAGATATCTAACAAATATGATGTTAGCGTAGCCGAACTTAAAAAATGGAATAAGATAAAGGGCAATAACGTAATGGTGGGCCAGCGCATTAAAATTCAAACCAACTCGGTTATAAAAGTACCGGTTGATATGGATAATAGTGCTGTTGCTGCCAAGGTAGATAAGCCTGATACTAAAACGGCTGTAGCATCTAAATCGAAACAAGAGCCTGCATTTGCTGAAGGTGTAGTTGCCGATTGCGATACCCCTGCTGCCGAACCTAAAAACAACATTGCTTCGGCTTCGTTAAAAAGGTCGAGAGAAACGGCATACCAGGAAGCAAGCCTTTACATTGTTCAAAAAGGAGATTCGCTATTTAGTATCGCAAGGCAACATCCTGGTGTTACAGTAGAGAACCTTAAAAAATGGAACGAAATTAAAGACGAAAGCATTAAGCCCGGAATGAAACTGAAAGTGGGCGACATTAACTAATGTCTTACAATACATTACCTATCATGAAAAGGGTGCAACAAATAATAGCTGTTACAGTAATTATTTGCTGCACCCTTTCGTGTACCCATAAAGATACGGCTGCCCATACAGAGGGTGCCATTAACGAGGTATCTGTAGTAATTAGCGATGTACTGTGGAATGGCGAGGTAGGCGACAGCCTGCGTAAAAAACTGGCTGCGCCCGTAGATGGCCTTACCCAGGAAGAGCCTATTTTTACGCTAAACCAATACCACGAGCAGGCTTTTGACGGCGACCTTAAAAAAGACCGTAATATTATTATTGTTGATAAAACCGATAGTAAAACCTTTTACTACAAACCGCATAAAGACCATACTACCCAAAACGTTTTTACCATAAATGGGCGAAATACAACCGATTTGCTAAAGCTTATCCGTATGCATGCCGATGAGATTATTAAAACCATAAGGCAGACTGAAATTGCCGTGAACCAAAAACGTAACGAAAAAGCGGGATTGCTTAATACGGCATCGTTTGCAGGTAAGTATGGTATTACTATAAAAATGCCTAAAGCGTATAAGTACGCGTTGCAAAGCGACGATTTTTTATGGCTTAAAAAAGACATTCCCGGTGGCAATACTAACCTGTTGTTGTACCGCGTGCCCTACCATGTTATTGAGCGTGATAAAGATATGGTAAACAACATTATCAAAATGCGCGACTCGATAGGTAACCGCTACATACACGGGCAGGAAGCTGGTACGTATATGGCCACCGAAGATTCCTATTCGCCTTACGTCTTTATGACCAGTTTTAACGATAACCGCGCCTTCGAAACCCGCGGCAACTGGGAAATGGAAAACGATTTTATGAACGGCCCCTTTTTAAACTACACCATTCGCGACGATAAAAACAAATGCTACCTGGTTATCGAGGGGTTTATATACAGCCCATCGTCGCCTAAGCGCGATCTTATCCTCGAACTGGAATCCATAATCAAGTCGGTTAAATTTATATGAGCATACAATTTCAAATAAAGCCTTTTAACGAGCTTTCTGTACCACAGCTATATCAAATACTGCAACTGCGTAGCGAAGTGTTTGTAGTAGAGCAAAACTGCGTTTACCAGGACATTGATGGTAAAGACCCGAAAGCATTACACGTATTAGGTATTTTTGAAGGCGAAATTGTGGCTTATTCGCGCCTGTTCGCACCCGGTTATTATTTTGATAATGCCTCAATAGGCCGCGTAGTAATAAGTGATAAATTTCGCGACCGCAAATGGGGTCATAGCTTAATACAGGCTGCGATATCGGCAATTGCCGAAAACTACAATACATCTGCCATTACCATTTCGGCACAGTTGTACCTTAAAAAGTTTTACGAAACCCACGGCTTTGTGCAAGATGGCGAAGGCTATCTTGAAGATGATATCCCGCATATTAAAATGCATAGGGAGTAGGATAACAACAAATTTAAATACAATTAGCTAAAGGTACACGAGTTTCGTCATTGCGAGCGAAGTTGTAACGGAGTGCGGCAATTTAAAAGTATAATAGATTGCTTCGTGCCTCGCAATGACGGTATGTGAAGAAAGCAAAGTATGTCATTCTGACGAAGGAAGAATCTCTGCAGTTATAAAAGATCCTTCAACTACGTTTCACTCCGCTCAGGATAACAGGCGCCAAGCATTTGACTTTCGGCTTTAATAACTTCAACTTTCGGCATCCTTTAAAATATTCGCCACAATCATACCGGCATGCACGCGGGAGTTTTCTATAAACCATTTGTGGGTTTCCATACCGCCGCACACTACGCCTGCAAGGTACAATCCGGGTACATTGGTTTCCATAGTATCGGGGTTATACTGTGGTACGCAGGCAATATCGTCAGATGTTGCAATGCCCGATGACTTTAAAAAGTCGATATCAGGTCGGTAACCTGTAAGTGCCAACACAAAATCGTTCTCAATGGCTACATGTCCGTTTGGCGTGAAAATCTCCGTTTTACCTTCACGGATCTCGGTAATTTCGCTGTAAAAATAAGCCTTAATGCTGCCCTCGGCAATACGATTTTCTATATCAGGCTTTACCCAATATTTAACGCGGTCGCTAATAACATTTTTGCGTATAACCATAGTAACATCGGCACCTTTTCGGTAACATTCCAGCGCAGCATCTACCGATGAATTGTTGGCGCCCACCACCAATATTTTACGGAAAGCATATTCATGCGCCTCTTTATAATAGTGGCGCACGTGCGGTAAGTCTTCCCCCGGAACATCCATATATACCGGGATATCGTAAAAGCCTGTAGCTATTATAGTGTTCTTCGCGTTGTACCATCCTTTATCTGAATGCACTATAAATAACCCCGACTCCTGCTTATTTATCGAGATTACCTTTTCGAATAAGTTTAAGTTCAGGTTATAGTGTTTGTGTACGTTGCGGTAATATTCGAGCGCTTCCTGACGGCCGGGTTTAGGGGCAATGCAGCTAAAGGGCACGTTGCCAATCTCTAACTTTTCGGCCGTAGAAAAAAACGTCATGTACAGCGGATAGTTAAAAATGCTGTTAACCAAGGCACCTTTTTCTATGATGAGGTACGAGAGTCCGTTTTGCTGCGCCTCAATAGCGCAGGCCATGCCTATTGGGCCGCCGCCAATAATTATTACATCGTAAATGGTATCTGCTATTGCCATGTGTTGTAGGGGTTACGGCTTAGGTAAGCGTTGTAGTAACGTTCGGTGCCTGTTACTTCTTCGCCCAGCCATTGTGGTTTTTCGAACGTTTCGTTCTCATCGCTCAGTTCAACTTCAGCAACAACAAGCCCGGCGTTATCGCCAAAAAACTCGTCAACCTCGTAGGTATGATTGCCTATTTTAACCTCGTGCCTTATTTTATCTATCGCTCCGGGTTCGCAAATAGCCAGCAGTTGCTGGGCATCTGGTACCGCTATTTCTTTTTCCCACTCCATTCGGCTGGTACCGCTATCGTTACTTTTGCCTTTTATAGTTAAGTAGCCTTTATCGCCTTTGGTACGCACGCGCACTGTACGCTCCGGCACCGAATTTAAATACCCCTGGCTTATGCGTGTTGCGGTAAATGCGGCAGCTTTATAATCATCATTAAGCACTAAAAACTTGCGTTCTATCTCTATCATAATTGTACTAAAAAGAAATGGCAAGTTACGGATTTATGGAGAGGGAAAATAAAAAACCCGGAGCAAGTCCGGGTTACAATTATTTTTTTAGAGTGCACTATTAAAGCATAAATGAATAACAAGGCACTTATATTCTACAAATATACAACAAGTCCAATTATTATACAAATCTGTAACCAATTTTCGTTTCAATTATAGTTTTTATAAATGGGTCATTTTTGTATTTAGAAAACAAATCATCTATAGATCTTAACATTTCATCATTTCTTGTTGAGGATATTTTACTTACTATAAATAGAATAACTTTTACGCAAGAATCTAAATTGTGTCTTTCTTGGCCATTAAATTTTATTTCTGCAAAAGCAGAAATACTCTTAGGTAAATTTAAGTCGAATAATACAGTGCTATGGGCACAACAATTGCGAACATAAACTATAGTCTCGAATAAATTTATGAACTTTTGCAGATTTTTCACGCCATAAATCTCTGCAATTCGTTGCTTGATATCATGATCTTTTAGTGATTTAAATATTTTAAGAATAGCTCCAAAAGTGAAAAATTCTAATGTTTTCCATGCGGGTGCATATTTGTCATTTAAATATTTTTGATGATGATTTTTTATAGGCTTATTATTGTTAATAAAATCAGGTGTATAATAATTGTCAAAAATAACAATAAACTCAGGAGTCATTACTTTTGGATCTATAAACCAAGTGGATGAAGTTTTGTATTTGTTAGAAACATAGTAAATAAGCTTTGTTCTAAAATTTAGTTCAATCCTATTTAGATATTTAATTATAATACCTCTTAAATCAACATCTAAATAATACAACTCAACAACATTTGAAAACTTTGTTCCTTCCTGAAAATTATGTTGATTATCAATTTCAAAAGGATTCCAATAAAACCCCAATCTATAATAACCAATATCTAGAAGTATTTCCTTTACCTTATCGTCATTATAATCTAATTCCATACCTCTTTCAACAAGCTTTTTTATCTGATCGGAAGAATTAGTTGCTACGTTTCCCATGCGTGCTAATATGGTTATAAATGGTTAGTTATATTATTTATGTAAATGTAATAATAAAGTTATTTATATCAATGTTCATTACACAAGACACATTCAATGCCTCTCTACCGCAGACTGCCACCGAATACTGAACACTGCGACTGAAAACTAACTCCCAACTAAATATTAAAATTGCTTCTTTGTAACACATTGTAAAGTCTGATTTGTATTTTTACAAATTAACCCGTTACAACGCTTATGAAGTTTAGGAAAACCCATGCTGCTGCCACATTGCCCGAATTTTTCAAAATTAATTTTGATGAGAACGGACTGTGGGAATATAAAGCCGATGAGGTAGACCTGCTGGCCGACCTGGTAGATATTATTCGGCCTAATAATATTAAAGCCGCTCCGCAGACAGATCTTTCTGAATTGCTGGAACTGCTAAGTGGTAACGACCAGTATTGCACCGCGCTATCGCTATACTTAAAAGGCATCCTAAAAAATAAAAAATTTAGCAAAATACTTACCGATGCCGGTATACTGGGCGATGCCGTATTTTTATCGGAAGTACGCAGCCGGTTGTTTAGTAAGTTATTACCCGACCAGCCCAAAAAAGACACGCTGGAATATGTACTTAACCAGGTGTTTTTTATAAAGCACGACCCTATATGGCTCAACACCATTCCGACAGAACAATTAGAACAGCTTTTCGATTTGCTGAAATTCCGTACGCTGTATGCTTCTGCCGAACCTAAAAGTCCGCTTGCCGAACTGTTATTTGCTACCGAAGTACTAATGCACCGTATTGCCGGCCGCGCTCTTGAAACCGAGGTGATACAAATGGTGCCCGAGTACGAAAACCTCGAAAGTCCGTTTTTAGCCATCCAGAAAGAATTTGCCTTAATATCAGAAAGGTTGCAACAGCAGGAAGCCAACTATGTTTCGCCTAACGATATCGGCTTTCGCCAATTGTTAGTACTGCACCACCAGTGTACCGATTATGTAAAGGCTGCCTTTAAAAACAGCGAGAAATACGGAATCTCATTGCGGGTTAACCAAAGTTTGTTGCGCATCCGTCAGCAGTTAGAACGGTTAGGCGTTTTGCTACCCTTATTGGCAATCGACAATACCGAAGAAGCCAAGCAGGATACTATACAACTGGGCCTTAAAATTATTACCTATAACTGCGATAAAAATAACGTGCGCAAGCTTATAAACGAGAGTACGCAATTACTATCGTATGAGGTTACGCAACACACTGCCAATACCGGTGAACACTACATTACTAAAGACCGTAAAGAGTATTTTAAAATGTTTTGGAATGCTTCCGGTGGTGGTATAATTGTCGGCATTTTGTGTATTACAAAAGTGCTGCTTTCTAATATAGATACCAGCGCTTTTGGGCATGCCTTTTATTACAGCATGAATTATGCTTTTGGGTTTATTGCCATTTATGTGCTGGGCTTTACCCTGGCTACCAAACAACCCGCCATGACGGCTGCTGCACTGGTACGCGCGCTCGAACTCGACCGTAAAAAACAAAACATAGCCGAAGCCGAAAAACATAAAACGTTTGCCGAATTTTTTGCCCGCGTTTTCCGGTCGCAGTTTATAGCCTTTGTGGGTAATGTAATTGTGGCGTTCCCGGTAGCTTGGCTGGGTATTTGGGTTATAGATAATGTTTTTAAATACAACCTGGCGCTTACCAAGTGGTACCATTTAATTGAAGACTTAAACCCTATTTATTCGGCGGCCATATTTCACGCGGCTATTGCAGGTGTGTTCTTATTTTTATCCGGAATTATTGCCGGTAGTGTGGCGAACCGCGATAAATACCGCCATGTATACTATCGCATACAGGAGCATCCGCTGCTTAAAAAGAGCTTTGGCCGCACCCGAACCAAAAAACTGGCTAAGTTGTACGAAAATAAGTGGGCGGGTATTGTCTCTAACTTTTGGTTTGGGGTATTTATGGGCAGCACGGCATCTATAGGTTTCTTTTTAGGGATTAATATCGATATTCGCCACATAACGTTTGCCAGTGGTAACCTTGCCCTTGCCTTGTACGGAGCCAATTATAATATTAGCAACGAACTGCTTATTTGGGGAATTTTCGGCATCGGCATCATAGGGCTTGTTAACTTTTTGGTAAGTTTTGGCCTTAGTATGGGATTGGCCTTCCGCTCCCGAAACATATCATTATCTGAGCTTGGCCCCATTGCAAAAGCCATCTGGAAACACTTTAAGCAAAAGCCGGGGTCGTTCTTTTTCCCAAGCTTCAGGAAAACGCAGGTTGAGGGGTAAGAGTTATCTCCAATAGCAATCGTGGCATTCCCCTCTTGAGGGGTGGCTGAAAGCCGGGGTGGTTTTATTTAGTGAGTGAAAAAATACCACAAAGATGCACAAAGAATATACAGAGATACACAAAGAAAATAAGACAGCACCTTTGGTGCAAGGTCACAAAGTGACATGGAAACTAAGTGAAGCTAAGGTATTAAACTTTGTAGCATAGGAAGTTAGAGTCTTGAATTTTTGTTTCAAGACAAAAGAAAAAAAATTCAAGATAGCACCCTTTAGTACGATAGCACAAAGCGTAATAGCAAATAGCAATTTTGTCATTCTGAGCGCAGCGTAGCATAGTCGAAGAATCTTTAATAGAGATTCTTACTTCGTCACAATGACCAAAAGGGTATAATTGGAGTAAACTATCCTTCCTTTTCTTTTTCCACTATTTTTTCTTCAATAGAATTGCGTGTGATACTTGACTTCTTCAACTGCTATCAGGTCAAGTTCAGGTTTTATTAACCTTTATCCTGCGGCACAACGATTACTCAACCTCAACATTAAACCGAATTATCCAAACCCTATCGTTCATCTTTAATAATAAGCACCGGTATTTTAACCTTATGCCTCACGGCATCTACGGTAGTACCAAAGATAAGATCTTTAAAAAGGTTATGCCCGTGCGCGCCAAGTATTAAAATATCAAATGTGCCATCATCGTTCACAATTTTCGGGATTTGCTTTTTCGGGCTGCCAAAGCTTAGTTTAGTGTTTACAATAAAACCTATTTCTTCAAGGCTTTTTTTGTAGGTTTCAAGGTATTCGTTATCGCTGTTGGTTTCAAAATCATGTGCCTGGTCGCCGTATAGCATGGCACCCACGGTTTCAACACTGTGTATAAGGGTGTATTTAGCTTCGGGGCCGCCCAGCTGCATGGCACTCGAAAGGGTTTTACCATCGGTTTTACTAAAATCTAACGCTACGGCAATGTTGCGGTACATTTGCTGTTTTGGTAACTCCTTAAGAGCGGTAGGGCTAAGGTGCGGTACCAGGTTTTTAACCGCTTTGCTTTTCATAACAAACGGCTCTATAGTTATGTACAGCAACACGCCAACAGCCACTACCGCAAACGGAATTACAAATACCCAGATGTATATAGGGTTTGGAGAATTTTTTATCCAGCCAGAAATTTCGTCATAAACCAAATTGGCATTTAACCCTACAATGATAAGCGCGATAGTCCACGAGCCAATTTTTGTCCAGGTGCCAATGGTAAAATCCTGCATTTTACTTTTATCGCTCACAAAATGTATTAACGGAATTACCGCAAACCCAAGCTGAAGGCTTAAAACTACCTGACTTAAAACCAGCAGCTCTCCCGTGCTGTCTTCGCCAAAATACAATATTGTAAGGAAAGCAGGTAAAATAGCAATAAGGCGCGTTACAATGCGGCGTACCCACGGCTGTATGCGCAGGTTAAGGTAACCTTCCATAACAATTTGCCCGGCAAGCGTACCGGTAATGGTGCTGCTTTGCCCGGCGGCAATTAAAGCCAGTGCAAACAGTATGGCTGCCCAACTGCCCAGCATAGGTTCCAGCAGTTTGTGCGCATCCTGAATATCGGCTACGCCATGAAATCCGTTAGTAAAAAATGTAGCGGCAGCGAGTATTAATATGGCGGCGTTTACAAAAAAAGCAAGGTTAAGCGCGATTACAGAATCGATTAAATTGTACCGAATGGCCTGTTTGATCCCTTTAAACGAGCGGTCGAATTTACGGGTTTGCACCAGCGATGAGTGCAAATATAAGTTGTGTGGCATAACTGTGGCACCAATAATACCAATGGCTATATAAAGTGCGGCACTGTTAGGTATTGTTGGGATAAGCCCTTTAACAACCTCACCCATAGCAGGTTTAGCAAAAAACATTTCGGCTAAAAAAGAAAGTCCAATAATGGCAATAAGGCCAATAATAAACGCTTCCATTTTTTTGATGCCCTTGTTCATTAAAAACAACAGCAAAAAAGTATCGAACATAGTGATGCTCACGCCCCAAAGCATGGGTAAATCAAACAACAGTTTTAAACCAATGGCCATACCCAGCACTTCGGCAAGGTCGCAGGCGGCAATGGCAACTTCTGCCAGGGCATATAAAAATATGTTGATGTATTTAGGATATGTTTCGCGCGATGCCTGTGCCAGGTCGCGGCGGGTTACAATACCCAAACGCGCGCTAAGGCTTTGCAAAAGGAGCGCCATAAGGTTACTCATAAGCAATACCCACAGCAGCGAGTAGCCAAACTGGCTACCACCGGCAAGGTCGGTCGCCCAGTTACCGGGATCCATATAGCCCACGCTAATCATGTATGCGGGGCCAAAAAAGGCGAGTATTTTTTTCCAGCCGGTACCGTTTCCGCCAGCGGCTACAGATTCGTGTACGTCTTCCAGCGAATGATTATTGTTTGGCATACTAAACGTGTTTTACAAATAGGTTAGAGGCAATTTTATTAGAAACGGTAACATCTTTAGTATCCACTTTTATAGAAAGCGACTGGTCGAAATCTTCCTTAGCCAATACTTCAAAAGTAGAACCTAAGGCAATTTGCTGTTTGTCGAGGTATTGTAAAAATGGGGGAGAGCTGTCTTTAACACCCACGCAAATTACTTTTTTGCCCACGCTAATTTCAGATAGGAGTTTTTTATCGATCTCAGCAACTTTACCTTGCTTATCGGGTATGGGGTCGCCGTGTGGGTCTTCGGTTGGGAAACCTAAAAACGCATCGAGCTTATCGACCAGTTTGTCCGATACTATATGTTCCAGCTGTTCGGCAACATCATGCACTTCATCCCACGAAAAGTCGAGTTTTTCGAGTAAAAATACTTCCCACAGGCGGTGCTTACGCACTATCATAAGGGCGGCATACATACCATCTTCGGTAAGCGATACGCCCTGGTATTTTACGTAAGATACCAAGCCCTTATCGGCAAGTTTTTGTACCATATCTGTAACCGATGATGGTTTGCTTTCTACCACCTTTGCAATGGCGTTGGTAGAAATTCCGTTAGTGGCTGTGGCCGATAAGTGATAGATAACCTTTAGGTAATTCTCTTCAGAATGTGTCATTTATAAATACAATAACTACAAATGTAGTGAATACTTGAGTGACTTAAAATATATTTTTAGGCAAGGCTAAATATTTATGAAGATATTAACTTGAATGTTGATTTGATAATTTGTTGATTTGGTAATTTAATGAAAGTCACCAATATATGTAAAGTGTGTTTTTTGGTAATTTCCCCACTATGTTCTACAGGTTTTCTACAACTGTGCTGTTTTTCTACAACTTTAAAATTAAAGTATTTGCTTAATTAGTTATAAAATAACTTATTGATTATCAAGTATTTTAAATATATAAACCTGCTTAATTTATAGTACCAGAACCAGTAAGGCATTAAACTTGCCTTTAAATAAATATAAGAAATTGAAATAAAATTTAAAACCTATACAAATGAAAAAGTTACTTTTTACCGCACTTATGCTAACAGGAGTTTTAGCAACGGCCCAGGAAACAAAAACTACAACACCAGCACAACCAACTACAACACAAGCCACACAGGTTAGTAAAACTGCAACTCCTGCTGCAACAACAACTGCTACACAGGCACAGCCAGCTACTACGGCTACAGCCCAACCTGCTACAAGCACAACAGCTACCACTACTAAAAAAACTGAGGCAATATCTAAAGATGATAAGGCCGAAGCTAAAAAAACTAGCCCTGCTAAAAAATCTTAAAAACTTTTTAGCGCCTATTTTTATATATTTTTAAAGCAGTTGTTTTTTATCTATTTTAACTGCTTTAGTAAAACCCCTAACATTTGTTAGGGGTTTTTTTTGTGCCTGATTAAATGTAGTGGCCTATTTAATAAAGGCTATAAAAACGTAATTGGCGAAAATTCGTTCAATATATAATAATATATTTTTATGTAAAAGATTATTTTCTTATTATTGTAGGATAAAATAATAATCGTTATGGTATCTGACAGAATAAGGCAGTACATTGAAGCAAAAGGCATTAGCTATTACGCATTCGAAAATAGCTTGGGCGCGAGCCGTGGCAGCGTATCTAAAGCAGTGAAAGACAATAAAAGCATGGGCAGCAATGTGTTAGAAAAAATTATTGCGCTATACCCAGATCTTAACCCTACATGGTTGCTAACAGGTCAGGGCGAAATGCTTACATCTGGCGAGGGTACTCCGCCTGCCGTTAAAACATTCCGTTTAAAGACCGATGTTTCTGTACTAAGCCAGCAAATACCTTTATACGAGCTGGAAGCATCTGCCGGTATAGTGCCGTTGTTTGTAAACAATGCATCGCTGCAACCTGTAGATCATATATCGATACCGCACCTGCCTAAATGCGATGGTGCCGTATATGTTACCGGAGATAGTATGTACCCGCTATTAAATAGTGGCGATATTATTATGTATAAAATTGTAAACGATATTGCCAACAGTATTTTTTGGGGCGAAATGTACCTGCTGGGTATAGATATGGATGGCGAAGAATACATTACCGTAAAATATGTACAACGATCTGAAAGGGATGGCTGCATAAAACTGGTTAGTGAAAACCCTCACCACCAGCCTAAAGAAATTAGTATGGATAAAATAAGGGCCATGGCTTTAGTAAAAGCAAGCATACGTATTAATGCCATGATGTAATGATAATAAGGCGTTTTTGTAAAATGTTAATTAATTTCGATATCTTTGGCAAAAGCTAAAATATTATTAATTAATTATTGAATATTAAGTTATTTGTTAAATATCGTTGCAATATTGGCATCACTATTGCATTATGTATAATATAACAATGTAACTTTTACTATTATGAAAAAGCTAATATTAAGCGCATTGCTGCTCATGGGGTTTGCAGCAACCGCACAAGAACCGGTAAAAGCTACTGAGATACAAAATGCTAATACTACCGATGTAAGACGATTTGTATCCAGCCAGTCTGTAGTTACAACAACCACCACTATTAAGCACGGATATAGGAAAAAGAAACCTGTTGAAACCATAAAAGACTCTACACTTGCAACAGAGGCAGATATGGCCGAAATTAAAATAGACACATTAAAAACCAGGCGTATTTCGAATTATTCTACATTTTAAAACGCTGGTTTATTAAACAACCTCCGGTACCAACTACCGGAGGTTGTTTGTTTTATACATTTACGGTTTGAGAATTGCGTTTGCGAAAGTGCTAATCGATAGAATTATCTTTTATAAACTCCCTAAAGGCAGCCTTATACTGGTCGGCAACGGTAATGCGTTCTTTGTTAATAAGCACCTGGTTGCGTTCAATTGTCTGCACTTTGCTTAGTGATACAATAAACGACCGGTGAATGCGCATAAACTTTTGCGGAGGCAGTTCTTCTTCCAGCGACTTCATGCTCATAAGCGTAAGTATTGGTTTTGGGTTTCCTTCTATCCAGATTTTGATATAATCTTTTAAACCCTCAAAGTACTGTACCTGGTTAAGGTCTATCTTCAACTGGCGGTATTCTGATTTTACAAAAATAAAATCCTTGTCTTTTGCCGGCAGCGCACTTTGATTGTTTACCAGCGCAAACCATTCTTTAGCGCGCAGGGCAGCATTGTAAAACTCATCAAAGCCAAAAGGTTTCATTAAGTAGTCGAGCGCATCGGCTTTAAAACCGTCTAATGCATATTCGTTAAACGCCGTGGTAAATATAACCCGGGTGCCTTTTGGCAAGGTTTTGCTAAGTTCCAACCCGTTTAATTCCGGCATCTGGATATCTAAAAAAGCAAGGTCTACGGTGTTATTATTTAAAGCTTCAATAGCCTCAAACGCGTTACCGCATTTTTGTATCAGTTCTAAAAACGGGGTTTTAGCTACGTAGCTTTCCAGTAGGCTAAGTGCCATAGGTTCGTCATCTACAATTATGCATTTTATTTTATCGTGCATGGCTGTTTAATTTAAGTACAAGTTACTCTTTTTATGTGGATTTGTTTTTTGATATGTGTTGATTTGAAGATTTGGTTCTCGTCCTGCAAGGTTTTTAAAACCTTGCAGGTCTAAATTATCTGCATTAAAATTAAACCTACAAGGAACTCCATACCTTGCAGGTTTTAAAAACGCAACCCGCAGCGCCAATGAATTACGCTGCGGGTTGACCAACAAATAACCAATCTAACAATAAAAACTCAATCTTTAATATCTATTTCCAGCCTTGTATTAAAGCGGGTTCCTTCCGCTGCGGCGGTAAATTCGTACCTGCCGGGATAAATGAGCTGAAGGCGTTTTTTAATATTTTGTAACCCAATGCCGCTACCACTACGGTCGCTTTCGTTTTTGGGCAGGTTTAAATTACTCGTTTCAAATACTATGGTGGTGCCTTCCATCTTCATGGTAAATACCATTTCGCTTTGTTGCGTGGCCGATACCCCGTGCTTAAAGGCATTTTCCAGTAACGGAATAAACAACAGCGGTGCTACCTCAACATCTGACGGTAAAGGCATAAAGTTGGTTTTAATAACGGTATTACCCGCGGTGCGCAATTGCATCAGTTCGATATACTTTTGCATAAATTCTACCTCTTTTTTAAAGCTTACTTTAGCAGTGTTCGATTCATACAGCAGGTAACGCATTAGCTTGCTTAATGCCAGTATGGTTTCTTTGGCCTTGTCGGGCGAAATATCGACCAAGGCATAAATATTATTAAGCGAATTAAAGAAAAAGTGCGGCTGCAACTGGTATTTCAAATGCTGTAATTCCGACTGTAACCTTGCATTTTCGGCCTCCTTTTTCTCGGCTTCGGTTTTAATCCATCGCTCAAACACTTTTAGCGTTACCGAGAAGATGACCGGTATAATAAACGATAAGCCGTCTATGTATATAAAAAAGCTGATTGGCGGCCGTTTTTGCCCCGGTGGCCCCATTTCCATTTCCGGGAAAATATATACCCGTACTATGTACCTAACCCATATGAACAATGCGATAACAAGCGCGTTGAGCACAAAAAACAGCACTGGCTTTTTAGGGAACAGAAACCAGTCTACCAATGCGAAATAGTTGAGGTAAAACACCACAGCATACAGCACTAACGGTATCCAGAAATGCTCTATAAATCGGGTAATTTCTACCGATTGCCCAGACGATGCTATGTAGGGCAGGCTAAAAAGAACTCCCCACACTAACAGGTGGATAAGCGGTGTTAAACTTTTGTTTTTAAAAATACTACTCATAGCGTAATGCGGTTATAGGGTTTAGCGCGGCAGCTTTTTGTGCCGGGTACCACCCAAAAAATATCCCTGTAATGGCGCATACGGCAAACGATATTATTATTGAAAATGATGTTACGCTTACCGGCCAGCCTAAAAAAAGAGATATGCCCAGGGTAGATACCAATCCCAAAACTACACCAATTATTCCACCTGTAATACTAATTATAATGGCTTCGGTTAAAAATTGCAGCAAAATATCGTTGCCTTTACCGCCCACAGCCATTCTAAGGCCTATTTCGCGCGTTCTTTCTTTTACAGATACATACATAATGTTCATAATGCCAATACCGCCTATAAGCAACGATATGCTTGCAATGGCTACGAGCAATACCGTAAGCATTTCGCTGGTAGAGCTAAACATGGTAATAAGCTGCTGTTGCGAAAACACGTTAAAATCATCTTCAGCAGTGGCGGCCAGTTTATGGTTGGTTCTTAAAATATTCGTGATCTCGGCCACAGCCTTATCGGCATCATCTTCACTTATAGATGAGGTTACAATGCTTTGCAGGTACGTAACCGCTAATATTCTTTTTTGTACGGCGGTGTACGGTGCCAGTATTACATCGTCCTGATCCTGCCCAAACGTATTCTCGCCCTTTTCGCTCAACACCCCAATAACTTTAAACGGTATGCTGTTAAAGCGGATGGTTTTGCCAATGGGGTTTTCGTCTTTAAATAAATTCTCGACTACCGTTTGGCCTATCACGGCTACTTTAGCCGAAACTTTTACATCATCATCGGTAAACATTATGCCCTGCTTAACATCCAGAACGCGTACTTTTAAATAATCAGGCACTACACCGTAAATGGTGGTAGGCCAGTTTTTAGACCCGTTGATAGATTGCCCACTGCTATTTACCAGTGGCGAGGTATTTTCGGTATACTTCGATTCTTTTTTTATAGAAGCTAAATCGGCCATGGTAAGCGATTGCATGGTGCTGGGATCCTGCCTTACACCGCCCTGCATACCTGCCCCGGGACGAATGGTAATCATGTTAGACCCCATGCTTGATATTTGCGACTTAATGCTCTCTTTACTGCCCTCGCCAATGGCAAGCATTGCAATAACCGATGCCACCCCTATAATGATACCCAGCATGGTTAAAAAAGCCCTTACTTTATTAAGCTGTAAGGCTTTGAGCGCTATTTTTAAAAGATTAGATATCTTCATTTTTTTAATTTTAGCGTGGTTGTTTTACCACTAACATTTTTTGCTACCGATTTACCACAAGGTGCACCAGGTTTTTCACGGAGCTACACAAAGCTTTAAACTTTTTTACTTTGCAACTCTGCCACTTTATGACTTTCGACTTTAAGACTTCTACTCCTGTTCCACCGGCAAATCGGCCAATGCTTTAGCGGCATTTTGTATGTTCAGTACCGGTTCATCTTTAGTAATAATGCCATCTTTTAAAACAATGGTTCGGTTGCTAAACGTGGCAATATCGGGCTCGTGGGTAACAAAAGCAATGGTTTTCCCTTCGCTGTTTAGCTTTTGGAAAAGTGCCATAATTTCGTAAGATGTGCGTGTGTCCAGGTTACCCGTGGCTTCATCGGCTAAAATAACTACCGGGTCGTTTACTAATGAGCGGGCAATGGCTACCCTTTGCTGCTGACCGCCCGAAAGCTGGCTTGGGGTATGGTGCAAACGGCCCGATAGTCCTACCAAATCTAAAGCATGGAGCGCCCGCTCACGCCTTTCTGTTGCCGATATTTTGTTGTTGTACAACAACGGCAGTTCTACATTTTCTATAGCGGTGGTGCGTGGCAGCAGGTTGTATGACTGGAATATGAAACCTATCTTCTGGTTACGAATGGCAGCCAACTCATTACGGCTGAGGTTTTTTACGCCAATACCGTCTATTTCATAAACTCCGTCGGACACCTGGTCTAAACAACCAAGGATATTAAGCAGCGTACTTTTACCCGATCCGCTGGTGCCCATTATGGTTACAAACTCGCCTTCCTGTATGCTGAACGATATTCCCTTTAGTGCACGAACCACTTCGTCGCCCATGAGGAATTCCCTCTTTAAATCTTTTATATTGATAATGGTTTTACTCATGGGTTTGGGGTTTTTCGCAACCTGCAAGGTCTTCGAGACCTTGTAGGTTTATTCTTCATACCAACAAGGTTTTAAAAACCTTGTTGGAAATCACTCTTATTTTACAATCTTGTCATGCTGACGAAGGAAGCATCTTTATTGAGATTCTTCGACTACGTTGCACTTCGCTCAGACCCGAGGGCTTTGCCCGAACGGACGAAGTAATGACAAAGCGTTCAAGTGTAACTCAATCTGAAATGCTCTAACTGCCTACTCCGACTGGACACTGAATACTCTTATACTGAACACTGATTACTTCCTTCCCGGTGGTTTAGGCATAAAAGGGCTCGATCCACCGCCGCCTTCGGCTTTTGCCGCTGCCTGAACTTCGAGTGCTGTGGCAACCTCATCACCCTGGTTTAGGCCGCTAACAATTTGGTAATTAATACCATCGTTACTGCCCACTTTAACCTGTTGTGGGTGCAGGTCGAAACCCTTTTTAACCCAGACGGTTTTAGTGTTTTTATCGGCTTTATCATTAGGCTTGGCGGCAGCCGGTGGTGTGTCACCGGCCTGTGCTGATGGTGATGTTACAGCACTACCGTTAGCCTCTTTATATTTTTGCAGCAATTGCATATCGGGTTCAAAGCTAAAAGCTTTTGCTTCGAGGGTTAAAACATCTTTAAGTTCCATAGTGTAGATGGACACTGTTGCGGTTAAACCCGGTTTCAGTTTCTCATCGGGATTATCGGCTTTAATAATCACGGTGTAAGTAACTACGTTGCTGGTAACCGTGCTGTTAAGCCTAACCTGTGTAACCGTGCCGTTAAACTCTTCGGCAGGGTAGGCATCTACTGTAAACACCACACGTTGCCCCTTTTTAACATTGCCTATATCGGCTTCATCTACATCGGCTTCCACCTGCATTTGTTTCAGGTCTTGCGCTATGGTAAACAACGTGGGAGTGCTGTAGCTGGCCGCTACGGTTTGGCCTTCATCAACATCTTTGCTAAGCACTACTCCATCAATGGGCGAATAGATATTGGCATAGCCAAGGTTTGTTTCGGCCTTTTTTAAATCCGATAATTTTGTAAGCACCGTGCCTTTGGCAGTCGCCAAGTTGTATTCTGCTTCCTGATAGTCAGACTGGCTTATAACCTTAGCATCGTACAACGATTTTTGCCTGTTATAGATCGTTTGCTTATAGTGCTGGTCGTTCAACGCTACATTGTAAGCGGCTTTCGCCTGAGATAACAGTTCCTGAAGGTTTTCTTTATCCAGTTCGGCAATAAGCTGACCTGCCTTTACAGGCGAGTTAAAGTCGACAAATATTTTCTCGACCACACCGCTTACCTGTGTACCCACTTCTACCTGTTTGGTAGCCTCAATAGTACCCGTGGCAGTAATTACCGTGCTTACATTGCCTTTTACCACCTTTGCGGTTTGCAGGCTAATGGTTTCTTTTTTAGCCGAAAAAACAAAAAAGTAAAGTGCGGCTGCTATAATGGCAAGTAGTATTATGCCTGCTATTATTTTAGATTTTTTAGTCATTGCTTGATTTATATTTTGATGGAATTGCCTTGGTAAAACTGTAGTAACTGGTAGTACAGCGCATTGCTAAACTTGGTTTGTAAATATTTTTGTTCGGCAGTTAGGTAGGTGTTTTTGCTTACCAGTAAATCGGTCGCGTTAAGCGAACCCAGTTGCGCTTTTTTAACGGCCATATCATACGCCAGTTTAGAGGAGTTTCGCAAATTTTCGGCCGCCTGCATTTCGCTTTGTACACTTACCGCGTTTTGCCACGCGCTTTCTATTTTTAAGTACAGTTGTTTGGTAGTACTTTGCGCCGTAAGCTTGCTTTGCTGTATGGTAATTTTGGCTTTTTCTACCGCGGCTTTGTTAGTGTATTTACTAAAAATAGGTACGCTTAACGATACCCCCGCACTTTGGTAAAAGTTACCGTGTATTTGGGTAAAGAAGTCGAAATCGCGGGTATTGGTATAACCCGAATTTAACCCCGCGTACAGGCTTACCGTAGGCAAATAGCCTGCCTTAGCCTTTTTAAGGTCGAAGTTAGATACCTCTGTTTGCAGGTTGGCGCTTTTAATTTCGGGCATGGTGGCAAGGGCACTTTCGTACACATCTTTAAGGTTGGGCACCACCTGTTCCTGATCGGACAGTTTAGGAGTGGCAATTTCAAAGTTGGCCAGTGGGTCGAGTTCCAGCAATTGCTTTAACGTAATAAGCTGCTGGCGAAAGCTGTTTTTTGAGGTTACCAGCGTGTACTGGTCGTTGCTTAACTGTGTTTGCAAATTGGCTACATCGAGCCCGGCAACCGACCCGGCTTTGTATTGCGCATTTATTTGATTGAGTTGTTCCTGGCTTGAGGCAACAGCATTCTCGGCTACAGTAATACCTTCTTTATAATACAGGGCTTGAAGGTAGGCCTGCGTTACGCTGAGAATGATGTTGTTTTGGGCCTGACTAACATAAAATTCGTTTTGCTTGATTAGCAGTTCGTTCTGCTTAATCGTGTTGTTAATGTAATTACCATTAAAAAGTGTTACCTGTGCCGATACCCCAACCGATGTGGAGTGTACTAACTGCGACACGAAGTTGCTGGTAATAGGGTCGATACTGGTACCGTTATTCATGTTTTGCGACGCCGAAGCGCTAAGGCTTGGAAAACGTGAATACTTGCTTTGGGTTAAGGTAACCTCAGCCGTTTGTTTGGTAAGTTCCGATGCCTTTATGGTAATATTGTTTTGCACAGCATAGTTTAAGCAGTCGTCCAGCGTCCAGGTTTTTGTTCCCTGGGCAAACGCTGCCGGCATACATGCCCAAACTACAACCGCTATTTTAATTAAAAATTTCATTACCTTTTAATTTGTATGTCAAAGTAACAAACAACTAAAGCCTTGCGCGGCAGGTAATAGACGTTAGCCAAAATTATGAATACAAAAACGGCAATTGTATCGATGAGAAATTTTTGGCAATTGGGTTTTTGGCAAAAAAAAAGCTGCTTCGGTTAAGGAGCAGCTCTTGTAAGTATTTAGTTCACTTTCGTCAACATCATATCTAATGGCATTAAAGGTGCAAGTACATTTTCATCTAACGGGTACCAATCAACCGACCATTTTAACTTTGTACCAGCCTTTACAATTGAATAAGTAATATCAAGCGTGCTATGGCGCTTATTAGATGATATA